>Ga0210399_10001705_pt1 | contig 17216 bp, 14 predicted proteins | sample IncBWC14MmetaG_FD_150865 | JGI IMG/M metagenome (GOLD analysis project Ga0210399, IMG submission 150865) | Forest soil microbial communities from Barre Woods Harvard Forest LTER site, Petersham, Massachusetts, United States - Inc-BW-C-14-M | ecosystem: Environmental > Terrestrial > Soil >...
GGTCGCCGCCTGGCGCGAGCGCACCGCCCAGCGCATCGACATCCCGCGCCAGCGCCTGTTGCGCGACGAACAGCTTCTCGAAATCGCCAGCCACTCACCCAAGACCACCGAGGACCTCGCCATGACACGCGGCCTCGGCCGCGGCTTCGCCGAGGGCTGGCAGGGCCGCGAACTCATGGAGGCGATCGAGCGGGCGCGCACCGTGCCGGAGGCCGAACTGCCGACGCGCGACAAGCCGCCCGAGCAGCTGCGCGCACCCAGCGCCGTCGTCGACCTGTTGCGCACGCTGCTCCGTCTCAAGGCCGAGCAGGCGGGCGTCGCCGGCCGCCTGGTCGCCAGCGCCGACGAGCTCGACCGCCTGGCCGCGGGCAAGCGCGACATCGCGGCACTCAGGGGCTGGCGCCGCGAGGTGTTCGGCAGCGACGCGGTGGACCTGATCGAAGGCCGCCTGGCGCTGTCCCTGGCGGGCGATCAGGCCAAGCTCATCCCGATCGCGCCGGCCAAGGCCACGGCGGCAGACTAAACTCATTCTTGCCGGACCGCGGGCCTCCAGGCCCGCTCATACTCATATGTGCGCCGTCACCAAAGCACATGAGGCGGGCCTGCGGTCCGGCAAGACTCAAACGAGATATGCTCTAAGCCCTCACGATCACCGGCTTGAGCTCGAACGCCTCGGCCGCGCTCTCGAGACGCCGCGCCGTGACGTCGCCCAGGCTGCCCTTGGCGGTAGCGGGCACGATCAATCGCAGCTCGCGATCGGTGCGCCGGAGCTGGATCTGCGGCAACAGGCCGGGCGCGCCGCCCGAGAGGTTGTAGGCCAGCCTGAGGCTGGCGCCGAGGCGACGCGCGAAGCTGCGTCCCCGGCCATCGGACAGCCTGAGCGCGGTGTCGAGCATCGCCGACTTGGGGTCGCTCTTGTAGCGATAGGCGAGCGTCATCGCCAGGATGGCGCGCTCGCGATGGCTCATGCCCGGCGCCGGCAGATGCAGCACGCGGATATAGGCCTGCTCGGCGCGATAGTCGGGATGGTCGTTCCACGAGATGTCGCTCAGGTGGCAGGCGGCGGTGCGCAGCACGCGGTCGTCCTCGCTCTCGCCGGCAAAGACCGGGCTGAGCCAGTCGAAGATCTCGGACGGCGCGAGGTCGAAGCGCCGCCAGTCCGCCCCCTGCTCCTCGGCGAAGGCGATCAGCGGATGGCGCGCCCGCTCGGCCTCGCTCAGGCGCGAATAGTAGAAGCCCTCGCGCAGGCCGAAAGCGGAGAACACCACGGTCCTGGGCTTGAGCGCGGCCAACAGCCGGTCGAGCGCCAGGCAGGCGAGCGGCAGGGTGTCGACGCGGCGGCGCGACACGCCTGGCATCTTCTCCAGCGACTTGGCGCTCTGCACCGCGATCAGCCGCGCCACGGCGCGGACCTCCTCGGCGGCGACCTCGTAGTGATGGATGATGTGCAGCGGATAGCCCGCCTGCTCCATGTGCAGGCGGGCGAAGGAGCGCCACGCGCCGCCCACGGCATAAAAGGTCTTGCCCGTCTCCTCGCGCAGCCAGCGCACGCTCTCGATGGCGTCGAGCACGGTTTTCTTGGGATCGCTCTTGCCCGACGACATCAGCCGGAGCGGTCCGACCGGGAGCGTGCTCGAGGCGCCGAGCCGGCCCTGCCCCAGCGCCACCAGCTCGAGGCTGCCGCCGCCCAGATCACCCATCACGCCCGATGCGTCGGGCATGCCGCAGATCACGCCGAACCCCGAGAAGCGCGCCTCGTCCTTGCCGCTCACGATATGGGCTTTTATGCCGGGCCGCCGCTCGAGCTCGCGCATGAAATCCTCGCCGTCGGCGGCGTCGCGCACGGCAGCCGTCGCCAGGAGGTCGAGCGACGTCACCTTCATGTTGTGCGCGAGCGTCGTGAAACGGTCGATGTTGGCCAGCGCCATCTCGACGCCGTCGGGATTGAGGCGACCGGTGGCGTCGAGGCCGCGGGCCAGGCCGCACAGCACCTTTTCGTTGAACACCGGCAGCGGCGCCCGGCTTGCCCGTTCGTAGACGACGAGGCGGATCGAGTTCGAGCCGACGTCGATGATACCGACGCGGCCCTTGCCGATGGCTCCGCCCGAAACGGGGGCGTCGGAAGCTGGGGCGTCCAAGGTCGATTCGCCGTCCATGCGCGCTCCCTCTACCCGAAACCGCGCGGGAAATCAGCCGCGATTCGGACGCGATCAGGCGCCGCGGGCGGCGCCGAGACGTCCGCTGCCGGTTCCTGGAAGACGCGCCTCAGGAGCGCAGCACCAGCCGGGGGACCGCGCCGGTCAGCTTCAGCGCGCTGCCCCGGCCGGACAGGGACGGATTGGTCATGAAATAGTGATGGGCGATGAAAGGTTCCTTGCCCGGATGCGGGCGGCCGTAGGAACCGTCCGGCGCCATGATCCAGCTCTGGCCATCGTCCTTGAGGTTGGCGACCATGATCTGGTCCAGCACCTGCTCGTGCACCGTCGGATTCTCGACCGGGCACAGGAGCTCGACCCGGCGGTCGAGGTTGCGCGGCATCCAGTCGGCCGACGAGATGAAGACCTTGGCATCGGGCGACGGCAACGGCTTGCCATTGCCGAAGCCGGCTTGCCATTGCCGAAGCAGACGATGCGCGCGTGCTCGAGGAAGCGGCCGATCATGCTCCTGACCCGGATGTGTTCGCTCAAGCCCGGCATGCCGGGCCGCAGGCAGCAGATGCCACGGACCACCAGATCGATCTGCACGCCGGCCTTCGAGGCCGCATAAAGCCGATCGATCAGTTGGGCATCGACCAGGGAATTGAGCTTGCCCCAGATCGCGGCGGGCCGACCCGCCTTGGCGTTGGCGATTTCGGCGTCGATCAGGCCATAGAGCTTGGGCCGCAAGGTCACCGGCGCGAAGGCGATCTTCTCCATCTGCTCGGGCCGGGCGTAGCCCGTCATGTAGTTGAACAGGCGCGCGGCATCGCGGCCCATCGCCGGATCGCAGGTGAAGAACGACAGGTCGGTGTAGATGCGCGCCGTGATCGGGTGGTAGTTACCGGTGCCGAAATGCACATAGGTGCGCGTCGACTGCGCCTCACGCCGCACCACCATCGAGACCTTGGCGTGGGTCTTGAGGTCGATGAAACCGTAGACGACCTGCACGCCGGCGCGCTCGAGGTCGCGCGCCCAGCGGATGTTGGCCTCCTCGTCGAAGCGGGCCTTGAGCTCGACCAGCGCCGTCACCGTCTTGCCGGCCTCGGCGGCCGCGATCAGCTCCTTGACGATCGGCGAATCGGCCGAGGTGCGGTAGAGCGTCTGCTTGATCGCCACCACGGCCGGATCGCGCGCCGCCTGATGCAGGAACTGCACGACGACGTCGAAGCTCTCGTAGGGATGGTGGACGACGATGTCCTTGGCGCGGATGGCGGCGAAGCAGTCGCCGCCGAAGTCGCGGATGCGCTCGGGGAAGCGGGCATTGTAGGGCGCGAACTGGAGGTCGGGCCGGTCATCGACGATCACCGCCTTGACGTCGCCGATGTTGAGCATGCGGTCGAGATGGAAGACGTGCACGGTCGGCGTGTGCGCCGAGATCTCGAGCTGGTCGAACAGGAAATCGCGCAGCTCGGCCGGCATGGCGCTGTTGACCGAGATCGAGATCAGATCGCCGCGGCGGCGGCGCTTGAGCGCGCTCTCGTAGAGCAGCACGAGATCCTCGGCCTCTTCGTTGATCTCGACGTCACTGTCGCGGATCAGCCGGAACACGGCCTGCTCGATCACCTCGTAGCCCGGGAACAGGCGTGGCAGGTAGATGTCGACCAGATCCTCGAGCGACAGGAAGCGGATCGCAGCGCCCGGCAGGCGGATGAAGCGGTCGACCTGCGGCGGCAGCGGCAGCAGCGCCATCAGGGGCCGGCGATCGTCGCGGCGCTGCAGCTTCAGGATCGTCGAGAAGCCGCCGTTGGGGATGAACGGAAAGGGATGCGCCGGATCGATGGCCAGCGGCGTCAGGATCGGGAAGACCTGGTCGATGAAATACTGGTCGAGCCACGAGCGCTCGGCCTCGGTGAGCTCGCCCGGCTCGATGACGGCAACACCGGCCGCGCGCAGCTCGTCCTGCAGGTTGGCCCATACCGCCTGCTGATGGGCCATCAGGATCGAGGCACGCTCGCGGATCGCCACCAGCTGCTCGGCCGGCGTCATGCCGTCGTCGCTCAGCAGGGCCGAGCGGGTCTGCAGCATGTCGACCAGGCCGGCCACGCGGACCATGTAGAACTCGTCGAGAATGCCGGCGGAGATCGACAGGAAGCGCACGCGCTCGAGCAGCGGATGGCGCTTGTTGCTGGCCTCCTCGAGGACGCGCATGTTGAAGGCCAGCCACGACAATTCACGATTGATGAAGCGTTGCGGACTGTCGGGTGCTATTTCGAGCGCCGGAGCCGGACTGGGGGTCGAAGTGAGCGCGTCCATTGTCGGCCCCTGCTGGGGTGCCTCCCGGGATTAATCACAGGAACGGTAACGTCTCTGCATGACGGTGTCATGGCAATTCAGTAAGCGCCTGTTCCAGAAGGATTTTTGTGGATTGGCCTGGTGAAGACCATTCTCCTCTTGCGACACGCAAAATCGGCTTGGAGCGACCCGCGGCTGGATGATCATGAGCGGCCGCTCAGCCGTCGTGGCGAGCAGGCGGCCAAGGCCATGGCCCACCATATCGAGCGCCGCGCCCCCCGCCCCGGTCTGATCCTGTGCTCAACGGCCATGCGGACCCGTCAGACGCTGGCGCCGCTGGTGAAGCTGTTGGGCGCCCCCGCCCCGCCGATTGCGCTGGAAAAGGGGCTCTACCTCGCCTCCGAGGACATTCTGCTGGCCCACTTACGGGCCGTGCCCGACGATGTCGCCACCGTCCTGATGATCGCCCACAACGACGGCATCTGGCACCTCGCCGAGGCGCTGGCGGCGGACGGCCCCGCCGCCGCCCTGGCCGCGCTGCGGGAAAAGTATCCGACCGGAGCGCTTGCCACGCTAAGGGCCCCCGATGGGCCCTGGCGTGACCTTGCATGGGGCTCCGCCGAGCTGGCGGCGTTCGTGCGGCCACGCGACGTCGCTGCCGCTTAGGGCCATCGCTGGGGCGCGCGACTCCAGTCGCGCGTCTTGGTCAGCACATGGAAAACCGCGCCACTGGAGTGGCGCGCCTCCAGCCCTAATACGTCCCCGGGTACTGGCCGCCGTCCATCAGCAGGTTCTGGCCGGTGATGTAGCTCGCATGCATGCTGCACAGGAAGGCGCAGGCCGCACCGAATTCCGCGGCCGTGCCGAAGCGGCCCGCCGGATTCATCTTGGCGCCGGCCGCGTACTCCTCGTCATAGCTCTTGCCGCTCTTGGCGGCCCGCGCCTTGAAGGTGCCGCGCAGGCGATCGGTGTCGAACGGACCGGGCAGCAGGCCGTTGATGGTCACGCCATGCCGAACGGTGACGCGGGCCACGCCGGCCACGAAACCGGTAAGGCCGCTTCGCGCGCCGTTGCTCAGCCCCAGTATGTCGATCGGCGCCTTCACCGAGCTCGAAGTGATGTTCACGATGCGGCCGAAGCCACGCTTCATCATGCCGTCGACCGACGCCTTGATGAATTCGATGGGCGTCAGCATGTTGGCGTCGATCGCCTTGATCCAGTCGTCGCGCTGCCAGTCGCGGAAGTCGCCCGGCGGCGGGCCGCCCGCGTTGTTGACGATGATGTCGGGCTCCGGACAGGCGGCGAGCACCTGCTTGCGGCCGGCGTCGGTCGTGACGTCGACGGCGATCGGCGTCACCTTGACGCCGGTTTTCTTGCGGATCTCCTCCGCCGTCGCCTCGAGCTCGGCCTTGGTGCGGGCGTTGATGACGAGGTCGACGCCCTCCTGGGCAAGCGCCATGGCGCAGCCCTTGCCCAAACCCTTGCTCGCCGCGCAGACGATCGCCTTGCGACCCTTGATGCCCATATCCATCGCTTCTCTCCCTAATTCACACGAGTCCAGAGCTGTGTCTCGCCGAATATCGGCGTACCGACATAGCCGCGCAGGCGCAGCTTGCCGTCAGGCTGCAGGCTGATGTTGGCATTGTAGATCTTGCCGTTCTCGCCGTTATAGATGTGCCCGTCTTCGAAGGCATTGGGATCGGCGGTCTTCTTGAAGCCCCAGATCAGCGGCATGCCGATCACCTTGCGGGTGCGCAGCGCCGGATCGGGGTTTCGATAATCCGTCGCCATGTCGGGGGCGACTGCATTGCCGTCCGGCCCCTTGGGATTGATCAAGCCGACGACGAGGCCGCAGATCGGGCCGCTCGCGGCATCGGGGCACGGACCGATGCGCACCTGCGCAATGCCCGAGGCCGTCAACCAGGTTCCCATCACGGAGGAAGACTGCGCAGAGGCCGTCGAGGCGAGCGTGCCGAGGAGGGCCACCAGAACCAGCTTTCTCATCTCGCCTCCTCTACCTCCCTCACGACGTCCCGGCGAGCTCGGCCAGGACATCGGCTGCCAGACGTCGGTCGATCTCGCGCCGTTCGGCCAACGCCCGGCGATCGAGTGCGGCGACGACCCGCCGCGCCGATTCGGCCGAACGTTCCATATGCGAGACCAGATACTGCACGACGCCAGCGCCCGCATGCAATTGACGATCGGCGAGCTGTTTCAGGATGATCGAACCCAGAAGCTCGTCGTCGGGCGCCGCAACCGTCACGGCGGGCGCCGCGCGCAGCCGCGATGCGAGGTCGGGCAAGGCGATCGACCAGTGGGCCGGCAACGCGGTCGAGATCAGCAGCAAGGAGCCATGCCGCTCGCGCATCAGATTGTAGAGATGGAACAGCGCCCGCTCCGGCGCACCGTCGGCGCTTTCGATCACGATCGCGGGCGAGGCGGCAGCGAGGTCCGCCAGATCGGCGACGCTCTTGCCTTCGAGCGCGGCGCCGTCGATCGAGAGGGCGCCCGCCCGTGCCGCCCAGATGCGGCCGAGATGGGTCTTGCCGCAGCCCGCCGGCCCGCCCAGCGCCAACGCGGGCGCCGGCCAGTCCGGCCAGCGATCGATCCAGGCCAGCGCCTCGCGATTGCCGGAGGCGACGACGAAATCCTCCCGCGCATAGGTCGGCGGCGGCAGTGCCAGGTCGAAGGTGAGCTGGTTCGCCATCGGCGCCTCAGGCCGGATCGCCGCCACGATAGATGTCGCTCTCGCGATAGCGGCCCAGCAGATGGCGCACGATCACGCCGGTCACCGCCGCCGTCGGCACGGCGATCAGGATGCCGACGAAGCCGAACAGCGATCCTCCCGCCAGCAGGGCGAACATGATCCATACCGGGTGCAGCCCGACCCGGTCGCCCACCAGCTTGGGCGACAGCACGTTGCCTTCCATCGACTGGCCGAACAGGAACACGGCGCCGACCTTGGCGACGCCCCACCAGTCCGGCGGAAACTGCGCCAGCGCCATGCCCAGCGCCATGACGGCGCCGACGAACGTGCCGACGAAAGGGATGAAGGAAATGGCGCCGGCGATCAGGCCGATGATCAGGCCGAACTGCAGCCCGACCAGCGACAGGCCGATGGCGTAGATCGAGCCCAGCGCGATGCAGACCAGCGCCTGGCCGCGCACGTAGCCCGCGATGGCGGCGTTCGACTCGCGCGCCAGCTTGCGGATCGTGTCGGCATGGTCGAGCGGCAGGGCGCCGTCGATCGCGCCGAGCAGCTTCTCCCAGTCGCGCAGCAGGTAGAACGTCACGACCGGGGTCAGGAACACCAGGGCCAGCAGATTGATGAAGGCGGCGCCGCGCCGCGCCAGGCCGCCGGCCACGCTGCCGGCGACGGCAAGCACCTGTCCCGCCCATTGCGTGGCGTCGGCCTGAAGGTCCTGCAGGCTGAGGGTCGGCAGGCCGAGCTTTTCGCGCAGCGGCTCGATCAGCGGCTGCACGCGCGCTGCCGCCTGCACGACGTACTGCGGCGCCTTGAGGATCAGCGACTGTATCTCGCTGAACAGAGGCGGCAGGATCGCCATGGCGACGCCGACCGCGAGCAGCACGGCGAGGATGGTGACGGTCGTCGTCGCCCAGGTGCGCGACAGGCCGAGACGCTGCAGGCGCGCCACGACGGGATCGAGGAAGTAGGCGACGGCCATGCCGACGACGAACGGCAGCAGGATGTCATTCAACAGCCACAGGATCAGGATGAAGACGATCGCCGCCGCCACCCAGAAGCGCCAGCGCGTGACGTGGACCATCTCAGCCATGCGCGCTCCCGCGACGCGCGATCACCGTGCCTGCAAGCGCCACTTGTCGGCGTCCTTGTCGAGCGCCAGGCCGGCCTGTGCCAGGGTGCGCTGCAACTCCTCGGGGGTGCCGAAATATTCCAGACGGATGTCGGCGCGATCCGCCTCGAGGGTGCGCACGGCGACGCTCTTGATCGCCGGCACCGACCCCAGCCGCTGGCGCACCTGCACCCAGTCGCCGAGCGCGCGGATCGGCACGAAGACGTCGAGCGTGTCCTGCGCGTCGCGGCGCACCACGGCCACACCGCGCCACTGCTCGTCGAGCTTGGCGTGCATCTGCTTCACCGCGTCGGCGAGCTGACCGGCATCCTGCACCGGCACTTTGGCGATCTCGCTGCGCGCTCCGGTCTGGGTGTCGTAGCGCAGGCCGCCGACAGTGAGCGGTCCGGACTCCTTGTCGCCTTCGACGACGGCCACGACGATGGTGGGCGCGCGGTAGCGCTCGTTCAGCCGCGACAAGGCCGACACGTCGCCGACATAGGCTTCCTCGGCCGACACCGCGCTCTGGTCGAGCTGATCGCCGCGGATCACCGTCACCGGCACGGCACTGCCGGCGGTGTTGAGCGCCTGCCACGCCTCGCGCCACGGATTGCGGTCGTCCAACGGCTCGACGCCGGACTTTCCCTTCCACAACGGAATCACCAGGGCCGGCCGCGCCACCGTCTCGGCGACCTTGGCGCCGCTGCCGCCCAGCCAGGCTTTCACGGCATCCGGTGAAAAGACCACGTTCAACGTTGCGATGTAACGATTGGGCGCCGAGCGTTCGCGCACGAACTCGATGCCGCGCACCATGCTTTCCAGCCTCGCGTCGTCGGGTATCTGCACGCGGGCGCGGTCGTCCGGCGTCACCAGACGCTCGACAAGCATCTTCGCGGCCTTGCGGCGGGCCTCACCCAGGCCTTGCTGTCGCGCCTGCACGGCGTCGGCGGCGTTCACGTCGACATCGACATCGGTCACCGTGTAGGCATTGCTGCCAACTTGCGCGCGCGCGCCGGCACCGGCGGCAAGGGCCACCAGAAAGGCGGCGACGGCCGTGGAAAGCCAGCGAGTGGAAAACCAGCGCAGGGGCGGCATTGCGGGGGTCCGGTTTTTGGTTATGTTCGCGCCATCTATCTAGCACGAATGAGCCTGGCTTGAAGCCTGACGCCCCATCTGACGAAAACCAGGGCCACAATCGGCCGCCCCTGACCTACAAGGACGCCGGCGTCGATATCGATGCCGGCGACGCTTTGGTCGAGCACATCAAGCCCCTGGCACGCAGCACCGACCGGCCGGGCGTGATGGGCGGGTTGGGCGGCTTCGGTGGACTGTTCGACCTCAAGGCGGCGGGCTTCAAGGACCCGATCCTCGTCTCGGGCACCGACGGCGTCGGCACCAAGCTCAAGGTCGCGATCGAGGCGGGCGTGCCCGACACGGTGGGCATCGACCTGGTGGCGATGTGCGTCAACGACATCGTGGTGCAGGGCGCCGAGCCGCTGTTCTTCCTCGACTACTATGCCAGCGGCCAGCTCGACTTGGACGCCGCGCGCCGCGTCGTGGCCGGTATCGCCGAAGGCTGCCGGCGGGCCGGCTGCGCGCTGGTGGGCGGCGAGACGGCGGAGATGCCCGGCATGTACGTCGAGGGCGACTATGACCTCGCCGGCTTCTCGGTCGGCGCCGCCGAGCGGGACGGCCTGCTGCCGCGGCCCGACATCGCAGCGGGCGACATTGTGCTGGGACTGGCCTCGAGCGGTGCGCATTCCAACGGCTATTCGCTGGTGCGCCGCATCGTCGAGCGCAGCGGCCTTGGCTACGCCGCCGCCGCGCCCTTCGCCGCGGTCTCGCTTGGCCAGGCGCTGCTCGAGCCCACGCGCATCTACGTGAAGCCCCTGCTGTCGGCGATCCGCGCCACCGGTGCGGTCAAGGGGCTGGCCCATATCACCGGCGGCGGTCTGCCCGGCAACGTGCCGCGCTGCCTGCCCGCCGGTACGCGCGCGCGCCTCGATGCGAGGCGATGGCAGGCGCCGCCCGTGTTCCGCTGGCTGCGTGAGGCGGGCCACGTGCCGACCGACGACATGTTGCGGACGTTCAACTGCGGGCTCGGCATGATCGCCGTGGTGGCGCGGAAGGACGCCTCGACCGTCGCCGAGTCCCTGATGAATGCCGGCGAGAGCGTCCACGAGGTCGGGGTGATCGAGACCGCGCCAGGCGAGGAAGCCGACTGCGTGATCGACCATGCCGAGAGCCTATGGCGAAGCTGAAAGTCGGAATCCTGATCTCGGGCCGCGGCAGCAACATGGCCGCCCTGATCGAAGCTGCGAAGGAGGCCGACTATCCCGCCGAGATCGCCCTGGTGGTGAGTAACGTGGCCGACGCGCCGGGTCTCGCGATCGCCCGGCGGGAAGGCGTGCCAACGGTCGTCATTTCCCATCGCGGCCAGCCCGACCGCGAGACCTTCGATCGCGCGGTGTCGGCCGAGCTGGAGCGACATGGCGCGAACCTTGTGGTGCTCGCAGGCTTCCTGCGGATCTTCAGCCCATGGTTTCCCACGCGCTGGGCGGACCGCCTGATCAACATCCACCCGTCCCTGCTGCCCTGCTTCAAGGGCCTGCACGTCCAGCAGCAGGCGCTCGACGCCGGCGTCCGGCTGAGCGGCTGCACGGTGCATTTCGTGATCCCCGACCTCGATGCCGGGCCGATCATCGCCCAGGCGGCCGTCCCGGTGCTGGCAGACGACACCGCGGAGACGCTGTCGGCGCGCATCCTGCGCCAGGAACATCGCCTCTACCCGCTGGTCGTGCGCTGGTTCGCCGAGGGCCGCATCGGGCTTGCCGCGGGCCGCGTGGCGATCAAAGGCGTGCGGCCCGACGCCGCCCTGCTCTTCTCGCCCGCCCCTTAGTTGGCTATAAAACGCCCGCGACTTTTTCCGAGGAACCGACATGACCGACGTGCAGGACGACGATCTTCCCGCCCATGTGCAGACCTACCGGTCGTTCAACAAGCTGGTGCTGTTCGCCATCCTTTTCATCATGCTGCTGCTCTCCTGCATGGCGTTGGGTCTGGTGGGCAGCTCGGGCTTTTTCGCGCTGGTGCTGGGCATCGGCGGCGCCGTTGCGCTGCTGATCGCCTTCGCCGTCCTCTGACGCGCGCCCGGCGGACGATAAGGAAAAGCGGCCCGGCTGGGCCGCTTTTTTGTTACCCACTGCGCGAGCATCTCCGGACACAACGTCATTTCATTTGCCTCCCCCGTCTTACGGGGGAGGTGGCCCGCAGGGCCGGAGGGGGAAAGCCCCAGGCAAGGCACCTGCAAGTTTCAGATCTGAAATTTTCGAAGATTGCCTGTGTGGCCTCCCCCCTCCGCCCCCTTCGGGGCACCTCCCCCGTAAGACGGGGGAGGCATGACTTCCGAGGGGCAAGGCTCAGCCGACGATTTCGGCGCCGGCGAAGAAGTAGCTGATCTCGATCGCGGCAGTCTCGGGCGAATCGGAGCCGTGCACGGAGTTGGCCTCGATCGACTCGGCGAAATCCTTGCGGATGGTCCCCGCCGCGGCGTTGGCCGGGTTGGTGGCGCCCATGATGTCGCGATTCTTGGCGATGGCGCCCTCGCCCTCCAGCACCTGGACGACCACCGGGCCCGACGTCATGAACGAGCAGAGGTCGTTGAAGAACGGCCGCGCCTTGTGCACGCCGTAGAACTGCTCGGCCTGCAGGCGGGTCATCCAGATCCGCTTCTGGGCCACGATGCGCAGGCCCTTCTCCTCGAACCGGGCGTTGATCTTGCCGGTCAGGTTCCGGCGGGTCGCGTCCGGCTTGATGATCGAGAAAGTGCGTTCGACGGCCATGGAATCCTCTTGCAGGCGGTATCTTGGCGAGTGGGCGCGCCTTATAGACGCGGGGTTTCGGCCCGGCAAGCCGGTTGGACGGGCTCTTCCCGCGTGCTAAACGCCGCGGCCCCATGCTGCATGTCAATGATCTCTCCTTCCGCCACGGCGAGCGTGTGCTGTTCGATCGCGTCTCCGCGGCCATGTCCGATGGCTGGAAGGTCGGCCTGGTCGGCCGCAACGGCGCGGGCAAATCGACCCTGCTGCGCCTGATCCAGGGCCAGATCGAAGCCGACGGCGGCAGCATCAGCCTGAGCGGCCGCAACCGCATCGGCTCGGTGCCGCAGGACCCTCCGGGCGGCGCTATCACCGTGCTGGACGCCGTGCTGGCCGCCGACGTCGAGCGCACCGCGCTGCTGGCGGAATCCGAGGCCTGCCACGACGGCCTGCGCCTGGCCGACATCCACGCCCGGCTCGACGAGATCGGCGCGGCCTCGGCGCCGGCGCGGGCTGCCTCGATCCTGCACGGCCTCGGGTTCGACAACGACGCCCAGGCGCGACCCTGCGGCGAGTTCTCCGGCGGCTGGCGCATGCGCGTGGCGCTGGCCGGCACGCTGTTCAGCAATCCCGACCTGCTGATCCTCGACGAGCCGTCGAACCATCTCGATCTCGAGGCGATGCTCTGGCTCACCGAGCACCTCAGGCGCTTTCGCCACACGCTGCTGATGGTGAGCCACGATCGCGACCTGTTGAACGACGTGTGCGATCACATCGTGCATATCGACCAGCAGAAGCTCGTCACCTACAACGGCAACTACGACCGCTTCGAGCGCACGCGCGCCGAGCGGCTCGAGCACGATGCCGCGCAGCAGGCCAAGATCGCCGCCCAGCGCAAGCACATGCAGGCCTTCGTCGACCGCTTCAAGGCCAAGGCGAGCAAGGCGCGCCAGGCGCAGTCGCGGGTCAAGATGATCGAGAAGCTGGGCCCGATCGCCACGGTGCCGGTCGACGAACGGATCGCCTTCAACTTTCCGCCACCCGAGCAGCTCGCTTCGCCGATCGAGACGCTCGACGAGGTTACCGTCGGCTATGGCGACGGCCCGCCGGTGCTGCGCAAGCTCGACCTGCGGGTCGACATGGACGACCGCATCGCGCTCTTAGGCCAGAACGGCAACGGCAAGTCGACCTTCATCCGGCTGCTGTCGGAGCGTCTGCGGCCGCGCGAGGGCAAGATCAAGCGCACGCCGCGCCTGCGCATCGGCTATTTCTCGCAGGACCAGGAGGAAAGCCTCGACTACGAGGCGACGCCGTTCCAGCACATGAGCAGCGCCCTGGGGTCCGCCGCAGGCGAGACCAAGGTGCGCGCCCAGCTCGGCCGCTTCGGCTTCTCGCGCGATCGCGCCGACCTCAAGGTCGGCGTGCTCTCGGGCGGCGAGAAGACGCGGCTGCTGCTGTCGCTGGCGACGCGCAACGCCCCTCACCTGCTGCTGCTCGACGAGCCGACCAACCATCTCGATATGGACGCCCGTGCGTCCCTGGTCGATGCCGTCAACGACTTCGAAGGCGCGGTCGTGCTGGTGAGCCACGATACGCATCTGGTGAAGATGATCGCCGACCAGCTGTGGGTGGTGGCGGGCGGCAAGGTGACGCCGTTCGACGGCGACATCGACGACTATCAGGCCAAGCTGCTGCGCGAACGCAACGGCGGTAAAAACGGCAAAGCCGCCAAACGCGAGCGCGCACGCGAGCGGGAACGCGAAGAAGCCCCGGCCCCCGTCGCCGCCGCCAAGGAGCAGCGCAAGCAGTCCGCCGACTCGCGCGCCAAACGCGCGCCCCTCAAGAAGACGCTGGAGACGCTGGAGAAGGCCATCGCCAAGCTCAACAAGCAGCGCGGCGACCTCGAGGCAAGGCTAGCCGATCCCACGATCTACAGCGATCCCGCGATCAACGTCGCCGATCTACAGCGCGACAAGGTCCGGCTGGAGCGCGAGATCGCCCACGCCGAGCACGAGTGGCTGGTGGCGCAGGAAGCCTACGAGGCCGCTTAGAGGCCGTTGCCTCCCCCGTCTTACGGGGGAGGTGCCGCGTCCTACGCGGCGGAGGGGGAAGGCCCCAAAGATGATTTCGGAAATACCACGATCATGATCTCTAACCTGCAGCACCTAGTCTGGGGCTCTTCCCCCCCGCGCCTGCGGGCCACCTCCCCCGTAGGACGGGGGAGGAATGATCATTCGGCAGCGGCTGTCACGACCGTCGGAGCGGTGGTCTGACGGATGACCAGCACCAGGGCGGCGTTCACGAGGTAGAGGCCAACGGCGATCCAGAAGATGATGCTCGGGACTCCCGACGACATCAGCAAGCCGAACACCGGCGGCGCCAGGAACGAGCCGACATCGAGGCCGGAATAAACGAAGCCGAAAACCTTGCCCGAGGCACCGGGCGGCGTGGCGTTGCGCACGATCATGTCGCGCGACGGATTGGTGATGCCGCCAGCCGCGCCGGCCAAGGCCAGCAGCAGCGGCAGCAGCGCCGGCGTGACGGCCTGCGCTGCGACCGGCACGGTCAATGCACCGGCCGCCAGCAAACCCAGCGTCGCCACACGGTCGTGGCGGCGCACCCTGTCGGCGAAGATCCCGCCCACCAGCACACCGCCCGCCGAGCCGACGATGAACACGATCAGGCAGAGCGCCGCATAGTTTTCGCTGATGCCGAACATGCTGGCCCAGGCCGGCACAGCGAACTGCTGGATACCCACGGTGGTGGCTGAGAGCAGGGCGAAGTAGACGAGACAGAGGAGGATCGCGGGCTGCAGGAAGAGTCCAATCATGGCTGTCGGGCCATGCTGGGTCGCAGCGGTCCGCGCCTTGACCCGGTGGTCGACGAGCTCGGTGCGATGAATCCAGACCAGCACCGACAGGATCAGGCCCGGCAGCGCGCCGATCAGCGCCGCTCCCACCCAGCCGAACATGCTGTCGAGGAAGAACATCACCGGAGCGGCCGCCCAGCCGAGCGAGCCGCCGACACCGTGAATGCTGTAGGCGCGGCCGAGCCGGCCATGATTCACCGACGCGTTCAGGAGCGCGAAGTCCGCAGGATGGAAGACGGCGTTGCCCAGTCCGCCGATCACGGCGATGGCGGCAAAGCCTGCGAAGGAATGCGCCACCGATATCAGGGCGAGTGCACAGCCGATGACAGCAAGGCCGCCGGCCAGGATGGGTCGGGCGCCGAAGCGGTCGACCGCGAAACCCGCCGCCGTCTGGGAGACGCCCGACACGCCGTAGAAGATGGCCATCAACAGGCCGACATCGGTAAAGCTGAGCCCGGTCTCCTGGCGCACGATCAGCAGCATCGTGGCGAAGGCGAGCTGGTAGTAGTGGCTGACGCCGTGGGCGACGCCGATCAGGCTGATGACCCGGACGTCACGATTGAGGGGAGCGCTCGCTGCAGACATCAAAACCTCGTCGGGCCGGCATGATAGTCGATCCACGGGACGGCGGTTTGCGGAATTGCGCCTAGGAGCCATGCGTGCGTGATGACGCACCGGCCGTGCACAAGGTAGTCTCGCCGCCGGCAACAGGGAGAGTGAAATGAAGCGCTGGAAGCACCGCCCGGAAGGTTCGACCTGGGGCGATTGGGGCGATGACGATCAGCTCGGCCGGCTGAATCTCATCACGCCCAAGAAGGTGCTCGAAGGCATCGCCGAAGTGAAGGAAGGCCTTTCGTTCTGCCTCAGCCTTCCGCTCGACCTGCCGGGCGGCAACGTGCTCAACCCGCGACGGCTGCCGCCGGTGCTCTCGCCGACCGGCGACGAGAACGGCTGGCGGTTCAACTTCCACACCAACACGATCAACCCGCTGTTCATGGACGTGGCGAGCGACGACCGCGTGATCCTGACCCTGCAATATTCCACACAGTGGGACACGCTCGCCCATGTCGGCGGCATGTTCGATGCCGACGGCGACGGCGTGCCCGAGCCGCTCTACTACAACGGCTTCAAGGCCGGCTCCGACGTCGTCGGCCCCCAGCCCGACGCCGGGCGCGATGGCTGCGGCCATTTGAGCTACGCCCACAAGCTCGGCGTCGAGAACATGGCGGCCAAGGCGATCCAGGGCCGCGCCGTGATGGTCGATCTCGAAAAGCACTATTGCCGCGACCACAAGTACGTGAACTACGACGATTTCCGCCGCGTGCTCGAAGCCGACAAGGTGGTCGTCGAGCCGGGCGACATGCTGTTGCTCCATACCGGCTTCACCGACGAAATCACGAAGATGAACAAGAAGGTCGACCCGATGCGCGCGCATGCCATGTGCAGCGTGCTCGACGGCCGCGACAAGCGGTTGCTGCAGTGGATCACCGACAGCCAGATCTCGGCGCTGATCGCGGACAATTACGGCGTCGAGGCCGTGCCCGCCAGACCCGGCCCCGCCGATACGGAGCATCCCTCGCTGCCCATCCACAATCATTGCCTGTTCAAGCTCGGTCTCAATCTCGGCGAGATCTGGTGGCTGAAGGACCTGGCGCTGTGGTTGCGCGACAACAAGCGCTCGCGCTTCCTGCTGACCGCCCCGCCACTGCGTCTGCCCGGCGCCGTCGGCTCGCCGGCGACGCCCGTGGCGACCGTCTGATCTGCGGCATGCCCTTGTCGTTCTCGGCGTTCGTCGCCGCAAAGCTCAAGAGCGAAAAATTTGCGTTGCTCGACATCGGTTGCTCGGGCGGCATCGATCCGATGTGGCGCGCCTTCGGGCCCAGGCTGCGCGCGCTCGGGATCGACGCCAGCGCGACCGAATGCCAGCGCCTGGCCAGCCTCGAGCGCAATCCCGACGTCTCCTACGTGGCGGCTTTCGTCAGCAGCTCCGCGAACAAGCCGATCGATCTGTCCGCCGGGCCGGCAGCGCCTCTGATCATGAGGACGCGCGACCGCATGAGCTTCATGCGCACGCGGGAAATCCGAGAGGAACGCCTCAAGGACGCCTCGGCCGAGGAGAAGTTTCGCCACAACGCCTGGGAGCTGACGGGCCTTGCCGATCCCGGCAAGCCCGTTGTCGTTGCCGACCTGCTGGCTGAGCGAGGTTGGACCGATCTCGACTACATCAAGATCGACATCGACGGCGCCGACTTCGAGATCCTGCAATCCGTCAAGGGACGCTTCG
>Ga0210399_10001707_pt1 | contig 17211 bp, 23 predicted proteins | sample IncBWC14MmetaG_FD_150865 | JGI IMG/M metagenome (GOLD analysis project Ga0210399, IMG submission 150865) | Forest soil microbial communities from Barre Woods Harvard Forest LTER site, Petersham, Massachusetts, United States - Inc-BW-C-14-M | ecosystem: Environmental > Terrestrial > Soil >...
AACAAGAAAGGCTCCATTCGCAGAGGCGTAGACCCAGACGGAGAAGAGTGGAAGACGAAGATGAAGGTCCCCTATGGATACATTCCAGGGACTCAGGGAGCAGACGGAGATGCAGTTGATTGCTTCGTTGGCCCAAGTGAGGATGCTGCTTATGCCTATGTAGTCCACTCTAACAATCCGGAGACTGGAGAATTTGACGAAGACAAGGTCATGCTTGGTTTCCGTGACGCAGAATCTGCGAAGCGTGTGTTCATTCAGCATTATGATGACCCAAAGTTCTTCGGTGGTATGGACGAAATCCCTATGTGGAAATTTCGTGACATGGTGTGGATGAAAAAACACACCGAAAAGAAATTAGTTGCTGCAGTAAGGGAATCACAGAGATTCAGGGAAAGCGTTGTTGGAATCAAAGCAGTGATAGAAGGGATGCCAATCTTTATCTTTGTGGCGACAGGAAATCCAAAGAAACAACAGGAGAATCCCTCTAAGACTCCTACTTTTGATCAAGGATACATGCCAGCTGGTATGTTTGCTACTGGTTCACTTACCAGAGAAGTTGAGAAGAATTATGGGGGACAAGCTCACATCTTCACTTCTAGGAAGAGGATGAAGAGAGCAATTCTAGGTCATCATCAAGATATCATGGTTGATCCCAACGTTCGAGAGCAAGCTAGTTTACAGGTTCCAGAAGAGTATTTTGAGGATCCTGTTGATGAGGCTGGTGTCAAGGGGATGAAGTGGGGCTCTAAGAAGGGAAAAGAGCCTTCCAAGAAATGGGGTAGTGATAAACGTGCTTCTTTGGCAGAACTTCCTCCTGCCAAGTCTTCGGATTTAGCACAGGCTCTTAGAACGGAAAATTTGGCCATCAGGGGAAGGATAAGAGATGGCCATTGGTCTGATGCTCAGGTAAAGAAAGCCAGAGATCGGATCAGTCAGAATGAGGAGATGATTGCTCACTACGATCAACAGAGGGAAGCTCGTGAGCATGGGGTTGGTGGGATGAAGTGGGGTGTTCGCCACGTTAGAAAAGATGCTGCTGGTCAGAAGCATCCAACTACTGGGAAGCCTCAGCATGCTATGAAGAGAGATCTCCTTCATGATCCAAAAACTTTGAGCATGATGCAGCACGTCTCTAAAGGACAAGCTGCTCTGGCACACTACAATGCTCAGCGTGCAAGTGCCAAAGCTAATGGTCAGCCAACCAAGGATCCTAAGTCTGCTCATCAGGAGGCTCTGAATGCTATGGTACGCCAGCTTGGATGGAAGCTGGCTGGAACTGCTGGTCGGGCTGTTGGTCTGGGTGGGGTGGTAGATCATGTACAATCCATACTACGTTCCCCAGCCGGTCAGAAACTCTTTCTCAATACAGATAATCAGGGCAATCATTCGATGAGTATGGATAAGAAAGGAAAGAGAAAGATTCGTACCTCCAGAGAGAGTGGATCCTTTGACAGAAGGATGGGTCGCTTCTTGAGAGAAGCTGGGAGGGTCTATTACGCTCGCTCTATGCAACGCTATGATAGTAGTAGGGAGGCAGATGATCTTGCTCTTCTAGAAGAAGCATTTCCTGGAGATAAGATAGATTTTCCTGGTACCAATAGGCATGCATCTTTAGGGATGGGTCACTTCCATAAGAAAATCAACAAAGCAAGAGAGGTAGTGATTAGTCCTCTTCGCAGACGTAGAATCACAGCTGGAGTCTTCAGTGAAGCACAGCATGCTCTTCATAAGGGAAAGAAAGTCCATATGCTGTATGAAGGGAGGCTCCGTCGTGTCAAAAGACTGGAGCTACTGGAGGATGGAAATCCCTCTGGAGAGTACGCTCGTGTGATCCTGAAGAAGGAGAGAAAGCGTGGCACAAATTAGAAAGAGCGATGGCACCACTCTGAATGTTGCCACCAATCCAATTACTAACCGAAACATGGTTAAGGTAGGACATGCGACTGTCGTAACTCCCGGAGTCACTGGGTTCGACGTGATCAAACTGAAAACTCCAACACTTGACACAACTTATGTTGTAGCTACTGTTGTTGCACCAGTGATTCATGGTGTTGATGACATACGCTTCACTCCGACTCAGTATCCGGAGAAACTCTGAGTAAATCTTAGTGGAGGTTTTATCTATGTCGGTTCTTCAAAGAAGTACAGGAGTTGTGCTTAATGCTAACATCAATGTAGCAACAGCAAGAGAACTTTGTGCTGATGCAAACATCGGTGGTAATCAAGCGGTAGTCATCACTTCAGGAGCTACCGGATATGATGTGATCAGACTGATCAATGCAGCATTTGATACTATTTTTGCTGCTGCAACACTTGGCAGCCCATTTCTTGCTGGTGTTGATGATATCTATTTCATTCCAATACAGTATCCAGAACCAGCTGCTGGACTGTAAGAAAGGAAAGTTTGTGCCGAAAACATTAATTCTTCCAAGTGGCCAAGCCGTCTTTCATGACTGGTATGCCACGGAGGAAGGGCAGAAGTTTATGGGTGCAACTGAAGGTGGGATGTTGATGTTCATGTGGGAGGCAAAGTACGACGACGGAAGAGTCGTACGTCAGTTTGACGATGTGAACTTTACTCGTGCCATGACTGACGCCGATTTCGTTCCTCCGGAGAGTCTCCGCTTGTCGGTAGATTCCCTAGAAAAGGAACACGTCAGCCAGTTTACTCTGTATCCCATTGCTATGACTCGTAGCAAATCTACCTGGTTTCAGCAACCGATAGATGTCTATCTGGACCTGAAACAAGGAGATCGTTTCATTAGTTCCTGGCTGACGGATTATTCACCAAGGGCTGGCTACGTGCTACGTAGGAGTGTCATTGGAATTGAGAAAAATGGCACTAGACTGCTCACGATAATCAGTCCGAGCGGACGGATCACTATCTGTTCTAACGAAAACCAATCCTTCGAAGGAGAGTGAAATGGCAGCATCCGCACAGACCAGGTATTACCATGGGACATCTCCCGGAGTAGCAAGTGGTGATGTGACTGGACTTACAGTACGTCACAAACTGGCTGACAATGACATTGTAGATTCAAATTTCCCAATTCCTCTTCCAGCTGCTGGACTTAACTTTGGATGGAGAAAATCCTCCAAAGTGAATTGGGTCTCTACTCCAGCTGGTAGCATCACCAATCTACGTTGGTTCATCTCTGGTGGACCTCCAGCTGGTATTCGCTTCTTCGCTCGAGATCAGGCAACTGGTGTCTATGTAGTAGCAACAGCAGGAGATCAGGCTGGAATAGCTGGCTTCACAGATACTGTTGGCAACCAGAATGCCAACGATGCTGTGAATTACACTTCAGGTTCTCCATTGACTGTGAATGCTGGGACTGTTCTTTCCAACCCAAGCACTGGAGAAGGAACTCAGGTGTTTGTTGAAACCCAGATGGCTGTTGGTAGCACTTATGCTGGTGGCCCTGGGCCAATCACTCCTTTCCAAGTGACTTATCGGTATTCGGAGACGTAATTTTGGCAGATGATAAACATAGCGTAGACTTGATCATTAGCTTTTCTGGTGGGACTTCACAAGATCCCCATTCAGTAGATGTCTATGTCTACGCTCCGAAATCAATCGTTGGTGGAAAGATGCCAATCAATACAATCGTTGGAGGAATTATACAGGTGGACTAATTATGTCTGACTTAACAATCGGGGATGTTGGGGTTACTCTGCAAGAGCAGCTGCTAGGACAAGATCTAACACAAGATCCTCCTGTGCAAACTCCTCTGGATCTTACCAATGCTCAGAAGGTGGAACTTCTCTTTCTAATAGTTCCTCCAAATAGCACTCCACCACAACCACCAGTGAAGACTGTCTTGATGAGCATTCTCAGCCCACCTACAAATGGAGTTGTATTCTATAGCTTCCAGGCTGGAGATCTGGTGGCTCCTCTTGGAATGGGCAAGAATGGAGTCTTCAAATTCAGCATTCGCGTTACATTTAACAACGGGAACATCTTCTACACCAACATTGATGGGCAGTTCTCTATCAAGGACGATTCGGTCTTATGAGAAAGTTCTGCATTGGTGACATAAGAGGAGATCTGTACCTACTCAGGAAACTGTTGGACAAGATAGGTCCTACCAGCGATGATGTTATGGTGTTTCTTGGTTCCTATCTTGGTCCTGGTTCAAATAGCAAGGGAGTAGTAGACTATCTCTTGAAAGCCAGACAACTCCCAGGGAGATGGATATTCCTACGTGGTTGTTACGAATTCATGTTTAGCCAATGCATCGTGACTAGACCACAAGACTCCATTCTGTCGTTGTGGAGTAGCATGGGTGGGAGGAAAGTTTTTGAGAGCTATGCAGCTACAGAAAAATTACTGATTATGGAACCAGCCAATGGTAGACCTGCCCATACAGTAGCTGTAGAGATTCCATTGCTTGTTCCAGAACCACACATTAGATTTCTGGAGCAGGAGATGCATCTATTGTTCTCAGATGATTTGCTTCCATTTGTTGCTTGCCATAATGGCTACTACGCAGGGGTGGCCGGTCAACAGATTCCAGAGGAGCTATCTGTATTCACTCCAAGAGGGTGGTGTGAGGACAACAAAAGAATCTTGGATGGAAAAGAGATAGTCTACTCACATGTTCCAATGCAAAGTCCAAATCTGTCTAAGGGGAAAATCAACATAGACCTTGGTGCTGGGCTTGGAGGAAAGCTCTGTGCCATGGAGATGTATGAGAGGAAATTTACGATTGTAGGAGGCTAACGTGGCTGAGAACGTTTATGAAGTAATCAAGGGAATGAGTGGACCCTTGATGGAGAAATTGGACACCAATCACGAACTCTGTTCTTTCATCATGCTGATCTATAGCCATATGATCTATGTGGCTGCAGAAAATCCTGGTGACCCAAGAGATCTGGTCTGTGATGTTACTGTGGAAATGGAGAGACTCTTTAAGATACAACTCTCCTATTCAAAGTCTAATGACAGGCCATCAAGGCAAGTTTCGATCAGTGGAGATGATAAGAAGTTTAGCAAGAGAAATCCGACACTCGTAACTCTTCTTCAAGTAAATCAGAATGTGCGGGAACTCCCCATACGGATGGTGGAAGTTCTCGAAAGATGGATTGAAGAGAAGCCGTATCGAAAGGAATGTGGCTTTGCGAACCTTAAATTCGAGAATCAGATGTTCTGGAAAAACCTTGTCTTTACGGCGGAGATTGTTTTGAAGGCAGAATTCGATTACGAAACTATAAAGCAGATGGGTTGGGACAAGGAACCAGAGCAGCCCACTGAAGAGGAAAGGAGGATTATTCTACCATGACTTGGTATCCAGCTTGTGCAGCAACTCCTGAGGAAGATGGTCCGAACTTTGAGCCACCAGTAATTGGTCGTGCCTTCCAGAGAGGACAAGCAAGGCTCCGTGAGGCAGAAGCGTTCTCTTCTATGCAGAAGGAAGCTACCAAATTCCATGAGCGCATGGCTAAGAAGCACGGAGTGGATCGTCCGGTTGGTCTTGCTCACTTCAGGGCTGCTACTGCCTATCGGGAAGGACCAGGTAGGCTCCAAGAGATGTTCGATAAGCCAGGAGAGCAAATCTCTCCAAAGCATCAGATGAAGGCTCACAAAGCCTCCATCAAGTTCCACAAGAAACAGGCAGAGAAAGCTGGACTTAATAGTCCTCTAGCCCATGCCCATTTGCATGCAATGGAACACCACATGGATGGGCTCCACCAACTGAAACAACAGGAAGCTAAGGCTGGGTTCTCTGGTAAACAATCTCCTGTTCCAGTTCCTAAGAAGGCAGATCAACCTAGCGAGGATATCCACCAGAATCTCCCTCCAGTTCCCCTTAAGAAGCTTCAGCAGAAGGAAGCCAGAATCCGTGCCTTTGGTAGAAAGAGAGAAGGAGATGGTGCTGGTCCTTATGAGGGGAAGCCAACTTTCCCGAGGTCTGATCGAGCTATCATGAAGCCTAATCTGGTTTTCAGAGGTAAGAAGCCTCGTCCAGGGAAATACGGACCGAAATCAGATAAGCCAGTCGTTCACGACGCTGCCAATGATAGAGAGTCTGGTCGTCGGAGGTCTCTTCGGCGAAGACCAATCTGGGAAAGCGATGACAGCGAGAGGGACCGTTCGGCGTCTGGTCTCACAGCGTGAAAACAAAGGAATGGTTGATCAGCGCTATGACTCTAGCCATCCAGAAGGTTTTGTAGATCATCGTTATCCAGATCACAAAGGAAATCTTGGTCAGGAAGCCAAAAAGAAGAAAGGATGGACTGGTCGCCAGAAAGATATGCACAAGGAAATCGGTAAGCAGATTGCCAGGGAGTCCAATCGGAAAGGCTCCTCCGGTCCCATCAGAGTGAACAGTGATCTAGGCCATCCGATCGATCTTCGGAGTATCTCTAGTCAGCAAACGTTCCGTGAGGGTTGGAATGGTGGAATGTCCTATAGTCCTCCGGTCAAGAGAATCAAGAAAGTTATGGAGGCTGAAGCTGGGGCGGTTGAGATAAAGGAATTCTGATGAGTTTGCCACGACGACAGCAGCTAGAAAGAAGGGGAGATGACTTTCCTCCCATCTCCCCTTTCCTTTGGAGGAAACATGCTTAGCAAGCCAGATCTCCGTCCTTCTCTCGCTGACGATCCGGGATGGGCTGGAGAAGTAGACAGCTTTGGTGGTCGTCATCCAGTAACAAAGCAATCAAGAGTGAGAGAAAGTGTTCGTTCTGGGCCACCGGAAACCTCTGATCGATTCGATGATACCCTTCGACTTGCAATTGCCTACCACGAATCACCACTGTGGAAGAGACTGAGAGAAGCTGGTCCACCGAGTGATGGTAAGTTCTCTCGTGGAGTGCCAACGAATGACACTTCTTCCACTACCAATTATCCTCGGAGCGCTACCAAGATTATCGATGGAGAACATAAGACCCTCTTGGCTTTGGGAAAGATCACGGAGGCGATGGAGGATGATGAGCATCCAGTACACCTCCTTGCCCACAGAATCCTGTTGGCAGATCCAAATTTGAGTGAGACACAACGCTCTGGTTTGATTGAGCATATTACCGATCACACCAGAAAGAACAGGAAGAAGCTGAAAGCTGTGCAAGCTGCGAAAGAAACTGGGAAGTTCAAGCCAGGTTTGGGAAGGCTCTCGAGAGCTCTCCCAGCTACTCAGTACGATGTAATCCCTCAGGATGCTGATGTGGATACCGAACGGAAGAGGACGGCTGGCAACATGGCGATGGAAGCGAGAATGCATCGCTTCGATCGTGCTACACAAATTGCCAACCGGAGGGGTCTTTGAGAGCGATGAATTCAGCCCCAACATCCCAATCCTTGACAGAAAAACCAGGGGTCCACGCTTTAATAGGTTCCACAAGGAGGCGAATCAGAACCGCAAGCCTGATGCTAAAAATCCTGGTGTTAACGCAGCAATCACAGATCCACCACCAGACATGAGACTGAAACCTCCAATGCGTGGGGAAGTGGACAAGAACGATCGTGGAAGGAGTAAGTTGTACGACGATTACGTTCCAGCATGGAACAAACCTACATCCACGAGAACTAGAAAGTTGTCTCGTGGCGACATTATGCAGTCTAAGGCTCCGTGGTACTGAGTAACTGATACTGAGGGACTTTAATGGCGAATGGTTCTACAGCACAGGGGCAACTAGAGCGAGCAGGGATAACTCGTATCCTTACAGGAAAACGTAAGAAGAGGAATCGCCGCCGAATGCTGGCTTCCAAGCGGATTCGAGAGACTGCTTCAAACCCATTCATTGAAAAGGGAGCAGATGAGAAGGCTTCCAAAACCAAAGGAGTCCCAAAGAATCGCGTCTATCTTGTAACCGTCATTGAAGAGGGTCTAGGTAACAGCAAAGACAAGAACTATTATAGTGGAGATGCATTAAGGAATGGAGTCAATGTTTTCAATGGCTCCAAAGCCTACGCTGACCATCCAGACGCGATCTCTGAAAAGACCCTCCCGGAACGTAGCATGAAGGATTTGGTCGGCTGGTACAGCGACTGTTTTGTAGACAAGAATCCACAAACTGGTAAGATACGACTTCGTGGAAAACTCCACTTCTTCCCATCCGCGAAATGGCTAACTGACATGATCGATACGATCCTAACGGATCCTTCTGCCAAGACGCTCTTTGGCATCTCGATCAATGCGATTGGGAAGACTCGCCCTGCTACAATGGAAGGCGAGGAAGTCAATTATGTGGAAGAGTTTCAGCGAGTAGACAGTGCGGATGTCGTAACCGAACCGGCTGCTCGTGGAAAGTTCGATCAGATGCTCGAAAGTAAGAAGGGACGCACGAGCCGATCTGGTTCGAAGGTAAGTAGAGGTATGGCGAAGAATATACGAGCGAGGGAAGCGGCATCACTGAGCTCCGAGACAGCGAAGGAAGTTGCTGACTCTCTCGTTTCGGCTTATAACTCGGATAATCCTGACGAAGCGAAGCAGGCCATGTTCGAAGCGGCGAAAGTTCTACATGCGGCTGCATCGATCTCCGGTAAGGGTCCGGGCCAAGTCAACGAAGAGCAGTACAGCAACATCAATCCTTCAGGAGGTCCAGACGAAATGTCCAAGCGTAATGTAAGGGCATCCGCCGGGGATCGCCGACCTCTTCGCTTCAGGAAGAAGAAGGCACTCCGAGCGGCTGCTGGGACTCATGCAGACAATGAAGAACATCCAGAACCTTCTCCGGAAGATATCGACGATCGCCTGGAAGAAGCAGACGAGGCCGATGTTGAAGACGAAGAAGATGATGGAGATTTGGGAGATCAAGACCACTATGGTGGTGGTGGGGAACATCACCAAGTAGAGTCCGGTAGTCGCCGTCGTTCTCATGAATCAATTGAAGCATTTGAGGACGAAGACGAAGGACTCGAAGATGAGGACGAGGGTCTCGAGGACGAAGACGAGAACGTTGGTCAAGCACCTGGTGGTTCTCCATCAATGCCAAGCGGAAGCGCTGCGCCAACTGGTGGTGGAGCTCCTGGGTCTTCTCGTTCGATGGCCTCGGAAGCTGATGACGATGATGACGATGATGATGACGATGACGACATGGACGATATGGACGAGTCCGTGGAAGACGAAGACGAGGATGAGCATGATATGATGCGCCCCGGAAACGTCGCCGAATCGCGTCGCCGTTCTTCATTCCGTGGTCGTCGTCGTGAGCGTGAAGCTGGCGACACTGGCAAGAAAGGTTATGATCCTGGTCGTGGTGGTCAGGGTCAAACAAAGTCAGACGCCTCGTTCGCTGGTGGTCTCGGCCATTCAGGGCATACGGCTCTACCCAAGGGAGCAGATGACACTCATGGGTACGATACGGATGCACGAGATGAGGATTACGGTCCAAAGGATAGCTCGACGTCCGGCGTTGGGAAATCCTACAAGATCAAGACGAGCCGTTTCGCTCGCAACAGGAGAGCACGTAGAATAGCTAGACCGATCGTCAGAGAGGCGAATCGCCGCATCGCCCGACTGGAGAACATGGTCTCTCGTCTGCGTGAATCTCTCAGGGCCAAGGATCGCAAAGTTTCTCACTACGCAGGAAAGGTACGGTTCATGGAGTCCAAGGCGACTGCTACCGTCCTGCTGCGTGAGGCGGTCAAGGACGATCTTCTCACTGTTGGGTATGCTCAAGCAATCATGCGGGATCTTTACGGTCTCACACGTCCGGAGCAAATCCGTGAGATTAAAAAGCACGCTCATCTATTGGAAGCTGCAACCAATGAGAGCGTGTCTCGCCTGACCGAGTCCGTTGAAGGGAATGGAGCCAGAGGCGGCGTTGTATCCTGGAGATCCGCCGAAAATGCAGAGTCTGAGCTCGTATCGGCGCTCGCTGAAGATGGCGTGCCGGTGAAGGAAGAGGAATAGAAGTAAAAATCAAACTGTAGTAGGAGGTTAGCAAGTGTCTTCGCCGTTTAATGTGGTTAAGATCGAGAAGGAACGGGTAAGCCAGGTTCCCATCAACAATCTCACCAATTTCAACTCTGGTGATATGATGAAGTGGGATACTGTCAATCTCGTAGCCACCCCGATCGTGGCAGGCGACGCTGCTAACGCTACCTCTGCTGCAAACTTCATTGGCGTCTCTAACGATACGAATCCGATCACGAGCTTGTTGCAGCCTCTTGTTCCTCCCCGCATTACGATCATCACGAGAGGCATGTGCTTGTTCACGGTGGATGATAACTCAACGTATTTTCCAGCAGACGCAGTGACGTTTGGAGCGGATCCGCAGAAGGTGAGAAAGTCTGGTGCATCAGGTGGTGCCATCATTGGCTACGTCGCTCCCGAGAACTCGTTCTCGGTAGTTGCCGGAGTCACTCAAGGCATCGTGGCCACGGCGAACGTGACCCAACTCCTGATCAATTTGCAGCCAGCCTTCACCAAGTTGACGACGATCTAACGGAGGCGGAGAAAGAAAATGAAACCGGAAGCTATACCGAAGAATATGTGGGAACAGGCTGCGGACCAGATCGACTGGTTCAATCCTGATCTCAGCTTCCGCCGCCTCCGCGAGTCAGTCTATCGACAAGCTGCGAGGTTGCGTGAAGCAAACGCCGAGTCTGCCTTCGGGCAGCTACTCCGCGCAGGTATCCAAACCTACGCGATCAACTCTTACCAAACGGTTCCGGTTGTCTATCCGGATCTGGTCACAGAAGTGGCTTCTCGCCGCTTCCAAGAGTACTACGCTCCTCTCTTCCGTCCCAATCTGCCGAAGAGAGTGGATCGTGGGCAAGAGTTCCAGGACAACCCTGTGGTTGGATTGGATCGTCACCTCACGAACCAGAAATTCGGCATGATCGAGGCGTTTGAGCGCGAGTTGTTTGACGACGATCAGACTGGACAGATCAAGAACCGTGCTTCACAGATGGGCGAAAACTTCAAGATCATGGAAGAGATCTACGTTATCGGGAAGATCCTGGGAACAGGCTTCACCGTTCAAGGTGTACAAGTAGATCCAGACGTGACCTTCAATGACGCCTTCACAGGCACCGGAAACGGGACGTTCAACACCGCCCCGAAGAGCAATCGTCCGGCAGCATTTGGTCGGTTGAATCAGCCGAACCTGGAGTCGGCTGACATCTCGTTGATGAACATCGTGGATCCGTTGGGGAACAAGTTCCTAGTAGCTCCGAACACTCTGCTAGTATCACCAGCAGATAAGTTCGTTGGTGCGAAGCTCTTGAACTCCACGTTACAGCCATCGGTGCCATCAGCGAACGCGGGAGACACTGGCTACGTAATGACGATCAATCCGTTGCAAGGCCTGTACAAGCTCCTGGTCTCTCGATTCATGGTCAGTAAGGCATGGATCTTGGGAGACCCGAAGAAGTGCTTGGTCTTCCAGCGCAGGGATCCCTTGGAGATCATCCAAGAGAATCCGGCATCAGGTCAGTCATTCAGCCAGGAAGTATACCGATTCAAGAGCCGGTCGCGTTTTGAAGTAGGCATGATCGATTCTCGCTTCCTCTTTGAGGGAGATGACGGGACGGTCTAAAGGAAAGAGTCCGAATATCGTGAAGAGGGACACCGCTTGGTGTCCCTTTTCCATAAGGAGGAAAGGATGGAAGTAGAAAGGGAGAGGTACGAAATCTTAGGTCAGGCGGCTCCAGATGGAAAAGTCACTGTGACTGGAGAACGTAAAGTTGGTGGAGTGGAGAAGTTTGAATTTGGGATGCAGAGTGATCCGATGTCAAGAGTCATCGGTGGTGGGTATCTGTCCCATTGGGGAGTTGATTTTCTTCAGAAAGCACTCGGTAGCAGAGGGACCTGCTCCAGATTCTACTACGATCGAAAGATTGCTGTAGATATAGGTGATCCTGAGGACGAGATCTCCAGACGAAAAAGAAAGCTCCTCTTCAAGCACGGTTTTGGATATATGTGCATCCCCACTGATTTCCCTCAGGATGAAAAACGCCTTAAGAGGCTGTATGAGGCTGCCCTAGATGAATACAATCAATACGAAGAAATCCATCCTCGTCCAGCAGTTCTACAAGAGACTACTATCATTGACGAAAAGGGGACAGTCAGGCGTGCTTTCGTCAAGGCGATCGACATCAAAGTAGGTGGTGGTCTCACTACTACAGTTTCAGAACAACAGAAAGAACTGAAGCACGCTGGCAAGCTCTCTAAGAAAGAGCTTCGTCTGATGAAGCTCCAAGCCAAGCTTCACAAGAGGCTTCGTAGAGCTGCTCAGACTGGTACTCCTTTCAGAAATCCTTTCATCGCTAAGGGTAAGAGATTATTCCCAGTGCAGTACGCAAGGTGATCCATGAGCGATCCCTGCGTAATCTGTGGATGTAAAGAATCCCCATTTGGATCTGGTGATGGGGAATACACCCGTTGTGTCCATTGTGGAGTTCTCAGGACTCGCTACTCCTACAATGCTGAAATGTATGGAGAAGCTTATGCCAAAAACTATCTTCTCTATGCAGAGAGCACTACAAATACTCCTCTGCAGCTATTCAGAGTTGGGCTGGTATCTAGGTGGCTACACAGAGGGGATAAGATTTTAGACGTTGGGTGCTGTGTTGGTGAGTTTCTTGGCTTTGCTGAGAAGTATTACAGCTGTGTTGGGTTTGAACCTAACAAGAAAGCCATAGCAAAACGCAGATGCAAAGCGAAGATCCATTCTACTATGAATGGGATGATCCTACCATCTAAATGCATCACGATGTTTGATGTATTAGAGCATATAGAAAAACCAAGAGAATTTCTGAAACTTCTTTTCACGTACTTATCCCCTGGTGGGATCTTTGTCATAACAACTCCTGATGTACAAGCAGTAGGAGATAAGGGACTCAAAACGTGGAAACACTATAAGCCAAAAGAGCATTTATTTCTTTACTCTGAACTCAGTTTGGAGACTCTTGTGCAGAGTGTGGGACTTCAGATTTTACATTGGGGTCGTGAGGAGAGTGATATACGTCCTGATAATCCTAATGGAGACATCATGACTTGTGTAGCTAGGAGGCCATCATTATGAGATTTCTTCTTCCGCAGGGGATTGGTGATTCAGTCTGGGCTCTACATAAAATTCAATCTGTTGCTAAATATTATGGGGCTGTGGGCATAGAAGTCTATCTTAACTGTGCAGAGGAAAGCGAGGTTGAGAACAGAGCCCTAGACTTTGTTAAGAGATTCAAATTTGTTAACCATTCTGGTATGTTGCCTGGATTTCCGATCCATCCCAAAAAGCCCGTAGATGAACTAGGCAGATACAATTACATCCCTACTGGGTGGACAAAATACGGTGGGGAGGATTTGTACGTCATGATACCGAATGGACATCTAGAGAGAGGATTTCGTCTGGAGTGGTGGCTTCCCCAACACGAAATAAATTGGGATATAATGAAAGACTTCTCCATAACAGACGAAGAGAGAAAACCTGTAAAAGAGATTAAAGACCAGATCGGTGATTATGCTGTTTTCTACATTGGTCCCTTGCGTGGGAATACAGAGGAGGGACACAATCGTGGTCCACTGTGGAAACCAGAGGATTGGCTAGAATTGGGAAAGAGAATCCACGCTGAGTTTGGTTTGAGTATCCTAGTGGTTGGTGCTCCCTACGACGAATTGTACTATCAGGTTTATATTGAACCATTCATTGATCGAGCCTATTGGTACAATCTGATTGGACAAACAAATGTTGGTGCTCTCTACGCTCTCACACAGGGTTCTAAATTCGTAATCTCCTACCAGTCTGGAGTTGGAATTGTGTCTAGCTACTTGGGAGTGCCAGTGGGAATTTTCTGGAGACCAAAAGGTGATTCCATAAATCCAGAGATATACCTCTCTTTCGAAGAAGACATGGCTTCGGCTTGGGTTCGTCCTGATGTCTTAGACTCTGGTAATCATCTTCCGCTCATTTACGGAAGACACGGAGTTTCATACATTATGGAGGCTATCAAAGAGAGGAGATGGCATGATCATAAATCTCTATTATGACGAACTCAATTGGGCGAACGCAAAGAGAGCTGAGAATGACATTAAGCACAGCTTTCTCAACACATTCATAGAAGCTTGTTTCCGTGCTGATGCACAGAATTACGAAGTCCTGCGTCCAGCACTCAGATTCTTCATGGGGAAATATCCAGCTAAGGAGGATCTCAAAGTGGAGAGGAGTGAAACATGAAAGTCCTATATCTCTCTGGGGCAAGAGGTCCAGACTATTTATGTGACGTGATCTTCCATGGGCTACGCTCTCTTCTCGGTTCAGACGTTGTGGATGTGAATCGTCTGAATTTCATGTACAGGGAGACGGCTGCTAATTGGACTGCGTTCACTCTGTACAATCTCTTGCCAGCAGATCCAGAGCCAGATAGATCTGATATAGAGCACAAGATCAGAACCAAGTTCTTCGATATCATACTTTACGGATCAGTGCTGCGAGATCGACAATTTCTTCCACTCGTGTTGGAAACCTATCCCCACAATAGAATTGGTTTCTTGGATGGGGAAGATGAAATTGATACCAGCTACATTGGCTATGAGCGTATTCCAGAGCAGAATCTTCACTATTGGGAACACCCGGGCATGACCGTACCTCGTGACTGCCCATACTTCAAGCGAGAATTAACTTCTACATCCCGTGCTATCCCAATCAGCTTCGGTATTCCAAAGGAGAAGATAAACGATCCTATTCCAGACAAGGTTCGCCTGATGGCACTCTGTGATCCGCGAGACCGCAGCACCTATGTCTACAGCATGGAGAATCAAGCGGACTACTATCGTCAATATGGGGAAAGCTATTTTGGATTCACTCGTAGGCAGGGTGGATGGGATTGTATGAGGCATTATGAAATCATGGCCGCTGGGGCAGTCCCCTACTTTGAGAACATTGAGAACTGTCCAGAAGGTACTTTAACCTTCCTCCCGAAGGACAGTCTAAAGACTGCTAAGATTCTCCATGACAACTGGACTGGTAGCAAAGCAGACTTGGAGGGTCGAGCAGATTTGGAGGGATACAGAACAGTTTCTAACAGAATTAGATTTGCGCTCATGAACTATCTAACCACAGAGGCTTTGGCAAAGTATGTTCTGGAAAGGGTAAAATGAACATTGAGAAAGCTCTAACCATAGAAGGAGGAATGAATCCTCTGGAATTGGAATGGTTGGCTGAGAAGGCTTCCAAATGCTATCAGGTTGTTGAGATTGGATCGCTGAGAGGAATGTCAGCCAGGGCCATGGCGGATAACATGTTGGGAGATAGCTCTATCTACTGTGTAGACCATTTCCATGGTAGTGAAGAACATGGAGATGCATTTTCTAAAGATGACAGTCTATACAGACTGTTCAAAGCTAACCTTCGTGATCACATAGAAAGTGGAAGAGTTATCCCAGTTCCTATGGCTTCCGTAGAGACAGCAATTCTGTTCAAGAAGGTGAGAGATGAGCAGAAGAGAAAATATCCGTCCTTAGATACAGCTGACTTTGATATGATCTTTATCGACGCTTCTCATGACTATGACAGTGTCAAAGCTGATATTCAATCATGGGGACCACTATTGAAGCCTGGGGGTCTTCTCTGTGGGCACGACTATGGCCATCCTCCAATAGAACGTGTAGTTAGAGAATTATTTCCAAACAATCATCGCCCTGTTCCGGGTGGCAGCATATGGGAGGTTATATGAATCAGCGTGAGCAAGAAATCAGTAATGTCTTCGAGAGTCTGAGACCAGAAACGGATAAATTTCAACATGGGTATGCTCCAGTCTATGCATCTCTTCCTTGGCAGGACGTTACGTCCATCTTTGAAATAGGCATAGATAAAGGGCATAGTCTATTGGCTTGGACTAAGATATTTCCACATGCCAATGTGTATGGGATTGATACAGATCCCAAAGTTGTTCGTGATGACATTATTCTACATCCGCGTATCACCTTTGAAAGAGGAGACGTAAAGACCTATGAGACGGACAAGATGTTCGATGTCATAATTGATGATTGTCTGCACGATCTGGATACGATTTCCGTAGGCTGGTACCGCTTCCGGGACAAATTCAAAATGGCTTACATCATTGAAGACGTCAGGCCTGAAATAATGTTCCAGGTCTACGAACTAGTAGCAGCGACCAATCCAGAACTCCAAACAATTTTTTGGAGAACATCAGATTGGAAAGGGGATGTCACTTTTAGAATGAGCGATAGCAACTGCTTTATCGTGAGGAGATGAAATGATTTTCAATGTGAGAGACAATGCTGGCAAAGCTGATATGGGCCAACGTGGAGCTGAATATCCTGCATGGGTTGCTATCTGTGCAGCAGCAGGAGTAAAAACCTACGTTGAAGTTGGCTGTGGAATTGGAAGAGGATTGATGCGATTACGTGCAGCAGGAGTATCCAAGGTAGTTGGAATTGACTTGTGCCCACATGCACCTTCTGTCTTTGTTGAGGAACGCCCAGGAGACACTGACTTGGGCTACATCTTTGGTGATAGTAGTAGTGCAGAAGTTGTTCAGAAAGCTCTAGAATTTTTAGGGGGAGAGCCTGATGGCGTCTTCATCGACGCTGATCATAGCTATGGGAAATCGAGAAAAGATTACGAAGTGTGGTGGCCCCATGCAAGGATTCTCTTAGGATTCCATGATGTATTGATGGATCACGCTGACAGTGTGGGGACTCTTTGGAATCAACTCAAACTAGACACTCGTTCTTTGGAGCTCTATTCTCGCGATCGCAAATCTGTTTTGGAGTGGATGGATCAGGGAGCTCTAGACGCCTCTCCAGACGGTCGTCTAGCAGCTGGAGGAATTGGTATCCTATTCAAGGAGTAGCTATGAAAACCGAAGAAGAGATACAGAAAAGACTCAAAGATTTGAAATCTTGTCGTTCAAGTAGTAAGAATCTTTGGCTTAAGTTTACAATAGAAGAACTAGAATGGGTAATTTCTAAGAGAAAGACTGCCAAGAGGAAGCTCTGAATGCTGATTGATGCCATGCTATTCTGTAACGAACTGGATCTCTTAGAGATCCGATTGCATGAGCTTGATCCAATAGTGGACAAGTTCGTGATCGTAGAGTCTCTTGGTAGAATTGGCTCAGCAGAACTTAAACCTGCTTTCCTTAAAGAAAACTGGGAATTTGTAAGATCCTTTGAGAAGAAAATTCATTACGTTCTTCTAGAGGATCTAATTCCACCATTTGATGGAAGTCGAGAATCTCCATGGGAAAGGGAATGGTATCAAAGGAACCATTTATTGCAAGCAATCAGAGAAATCTGT
>Ga0210399_10001708_pt1 | contig 17211 bp, 15 predicted proteins | sample IncBWC14MmetaG_FD_150865 | JGI IMG/M metagenome (GOLD analysis project Ga0210399, IMG submission 150865) | Forest soil microbial communities from Barre Woods Harvard Forest LTER site, Petersham, Massachusetts, United States - Inc-BW-C-14-M | ecosystem: Environmental > Terrestrial > Soil >...
TCGATACGCTTGAAGCGGCAATACGATATGGGCTTGCAGCTCAGAATGAAAAAGGCAAGCTGACGAAATAATTCCACTGTTAAAGGCAAGCAGTTATCGGTGCAAAGGCGCTCCAGTATACGACCCCTACAGCCCTGACCCGCGCCACAAAGCCATTCTCTATAAAACGGGTCTCCCGCAATAGTCGTGCGGCTCTCTGGCAGCGTTCCTTGCCTATCTCTGTTTGCCGTTGCCCACTACGGAAGTATCACGGGCAAATAGGAAGTAATCGGAATTGGAGAATTTCTGACACCTCTAGACCCGAAACTGCGTATCAGCTCTGGTTAGGGTGCGATAAGAGTTCCCGACAATTGCTTAAGGCGCTCCCCAGAAACACCTTCACAATATCGAGTGACACCAGGTCAAGTACCAGTTTTCTCTTATATCGTAGACGCTGTTTGCGCAATTTAACCAGCTCCCCCTTCGCATGCTCATTGTCAGGATTCAACTCGACAGACCGCGCATATGCCATCCGCGCATCTTGGATATTGTTCGTCGCCTCGTAACCATCTCCAAGGCTGTCCCACGCATTCGCGGAATCGGGATAGGCCTTTGTATTCAATTTGAACAGCACGACGGCTGACGAAGGGTCTTTTTCCTGAAGGAAGGCATAGCCAAGCCTATTTATCGTCCTCTCTTCTCCAGTCATGTAACAGTGCATGGGATTGGCAGCGAAACTCTGGAACGCTTTCCACGCGCTCTCTTCTCCCGTTCGAGCTGCCGATCGCATTATCTCGGCAAACGACTTCGGGTTGAATCTGATTTCCATGATGTGCCTGGGGACGCCGTTTTCAGCCGAAGTTCTCCCCAGAAACGCCATCGCCGAAGCGTCATGTTCGACGTAGGCATTCAGAAACTGAAGCATGTAAAGTGCAACCCATGAATAACTTGTATTTGCGTCTTCCCGTCCATAATCTGCGACCTGATCTTCCGCGAATGTTTCGGCGTTCTTCATGCGCTGAAACATGGAACAGAATTCAGGATGGGACATGCCCACCATGTTTACAGTTGTGACGTCTCCGTGTGTCCATGCGTTAAGAACGCTGCGTCCTATTCTTTCATTGGGCGGGCCATGGTACGCATCAAGATCCTCAATGTAACTCATAGCGTTTGCGGTAAAAAACAGAAGTGGCATCTTCAACTGCTCTGGATGAATGTCTCCAGCGCTTGCGACAAGTCCTGGATAGTAGCGCATGCTGCCGTCCATCTCAGCCAAGACCTGAATGCGGGGGTCCCGCACAGCAGCGAACAAACTCGATATTCCTCCCCAACTAAAGCTCACCACGGCGACCTTCGATGAATCCGTATCAGGCAGGCCATTTGCATAAGAAATAAGAAATGAGATGTCGAGAGCTTGCGTATCAATCCCCGCCAGGTCGTCAGTCATATCGCGCGTCGACGGTCCCAATGAAGGAGTGGCAAGAACGATATAGCCATGGCTTGCGAGGTACTCGCACAAATCAGCGTTCTCCCAGGCAATGGATGAATCGCTGGGAGCGTAAATGACAACCGGGTAGCGTTGTTCAACCGGTTTCGCGTCGCGCACTGCCCACAGAGAAATATCGAAGGAACTCTTCAATCGTCTGCGCCATTTGTTGTGCTCCTGGTCAGGCGTGTCAAAGTGAATCTCTCTATCCGCCAACTCCACATAATCTTCAACTGTCATTGGCTTACTACTGCTTTGCAGCGCTGGATACCAGATGAGCGTCTGCAGAGGACGGCTTCCTTGTCGTCCATGTGCTTCGGGACGATCGGGTGTAGCCGGAAACTTTCGTGAGGGATCGTATTGATTCACCACCTTCAGGCCCACGGGATAAGGCCCAGGCTTTTGCAGAAATTGGAACGGAGGAAACTGGGAGAGCGCTGTTCCCGAGCCGATGAGTAAAAAGAGTATGAGAGCTGTCAGCGTGTTCGCTTTCCAAGTCATAGATTTTCTTGTTTATTTGTTTGTTGTCTTCAACCAACTCACGCGACAGAGGTTGATAACGATTTCGTATCTGCTTGTAATAAGCGAAAGCGCCAAAAGCGCCGCGCAGGTATTCAGAGTGCTCGTGCGGCTACGTGCGCATGCTGTCCAGCGCCACTCTCATGGCACCCGCGAAGTCCTCCCAGCCGCTCGCGATGCGGCCCCGAGGCGCTCTTCAAGAGCGGTCGGATTTTGCATCGCCTGTTCGACCAGTACAAGGTCGCAGGATCGAAGCGAAATCTGCATCATGGAGTGACACTCAGAGGGTACTTTAGGCGGATGACTGGCGCAAACCGGCGATTACACTCATTGAGATGTGCGGATGGCGGTCAACCTGGGAATTGTTCCCAGCCAAAAGTCGACTCGGAGGGAGTTTCGCGCCAGATTAGTATTGGGAAACGCTAGTGTTGACCGAACCGATCAAATTCTGGATGGGGGGTACGGCACTCTGGAAAGTTCGCAGCGAATCCTTCGGTTCTCGGCTATGTTCAGAATGGCAGTAGCGAAAGAAAAAGCCTCGGCTCGGCAGAATGCGAGTCGGGGCCTTCTTGGGTCCAACATTGGCTCCAACTAGGCCCGGTTTTAGGCAGCTTTTTCGGGGTTAAACGGTGCAGAATCAACGGATGAGTATTAAGTTAACAGCCGAATGCTCTACCATTGAGCTACCGGGGAACCGCGCAACGCATTTGTTTTGATTCTAATACAAACGTCAGAATCAAGCCACTTTGAGGTTTGGGTCCAACATCGTAGTTTTCACGAGTTTCTTAATGCGGCATACAGTTCCTGTCTGACATCAAGACAAAGCTTCGCCACTTTCGGAACATGTACAGTTCCTTGCGCGTTCAGCTGTTGTGGACTTTCCGTTTCACCTGGCGGATATATAGTGATCTTTCCGAGGGAAAATTCCGTTGGGAGAAATAGGGTCTCCATTTTTGAAGCTTTCGGATTTATCGTCTATGCCCGATTCGGCGCGTGGTGTCACGGACAAACGCGCAGGCGATGAATGTATCGATCTTTCAGCTTGTCATCGCCTCCGAAAAGGAGAAAAACTTCCATCTTATAACCGCAAGGGAATACCGTGGCTCCCGTTTGGAACCGAGCCGATAGAATCTGATCACCCGCGACCGCGGTGAGTCTTCGGCCATCTCGTTCACGAAGGACCGCTTCAGACGGTCTAATTTCTTCGCCGAACCGTATTCCTTTTGATCGCAAAACAGATCGAACCTGGGTCAGTTCTGTGCCCAATGGAAGAGCCGCCTGAAGTTGGGCTTCCTGGGTTGCCAATTCGCTCATACCTCGAGGCCATAGCGGATTGAGCGTTGGCACGCATGTCGAACAGAGAAGGACCAGGGTCGGGAGAGCCAGTCTAATCGTCACGGGACGTATCCGTGCCGTTCCGATATTTCGGCTACGCATGGAAATCAAGATATAGGCGACACCAGAATAAACCAGCGAATTTGCCCCGAGGACTGTCAGCGGCGGACCGAATTCTCCGGACTTCGTCAAAAGAGCGACAGGTAAAGCCCCTGGGAGCAGGAAGAATGATAGGAGTGCGGGCAAAATCGGCACAGCAATGTTAAGCAACATGATGCATGAAGCCGAAAAGACGACGCCGCAGAGGAGCGCCAAAAGTATTATGTTCCTATACTTCTGCATCTGAGGTCCCCACTTCTCCAACTCTTACCCCCGCGCTGTGGTCATTGAGCTATCTCCCCGACCTCTACATCCGCTTCGTCAAGATTTTCTTGGAGTTGGGCCAGGGCTTCGTCCGCCGTCTTGAACGCGCCAGTCCATCTCGTTGGATATCCTTTGAAGTGAACGCCGAACTGCCAGACAGGTTCCTGCGACTGAGCACGGACCTTTCGGATCGAAATCGCTCGACCTTCCGGCAATCCCTCAACTTCATACAGCATGACTGGCCCGCTTCCGTATTCGACGCCTTTGCGTGATTGGGCGACTGGTTTGAGACTCAAAATGGACTTCATAATTTCTCCAAGCTGGAGAATACCACAGGAGCGAACAAAAGGCGAATAACGTGTAACACGCTTACCACACTCCACAAATGCATGCCGTGGTGGTCAGTGACGGCGATGCCCTGGAGTTGGCGCTGACGGCATGCTTGGACCAGCCGTGATACATATGCCTGCCGATCCTCTGGCGTCACATTTCTGGCCCGGTCCAGTTGATGTCGCGCGGCGTGTGGACCTGTCAGTCTGCGAAACTTTTGAAGAAGTCGCCAAGACCTATATGCGCGATGTCGCCCCACAACTGTCAATCTCAACCGTGCGTCAGAGACACTCTCACCTCAACGCGCATCTGCTCCCTCGATTCGGGTCGATGGCGCTCATGGGCATCGACATTCCGACACTTCCAGCGATTCGTTACCGAACTCTCCGGCTCTGCTTCCGGAAAGAGCGTCCTTAATTTGCTCGGAACTCTAAATGCGGTGCTCGCCTACGCCAAGAAGTGTGGCATCTGTGTCCCCGACGTTCCGACAAGCTCATTGACGCTTTCCGGCGACCGCGATGGGGAGGTGTGCCGCCAGAATGCGGTTAACGCCAGCTTCGGCTTACTTGTACTCTGTGTCTGGGTCAGCTTGAAATGGCGGGGTCCCACGGGCATCGTTTACAGTTCCCGGAACTGCGGCAACCACAAGCTCAAAGCGATGATCTCTTGCGGTGTCGGACTACTCGGAACAGTCGGAACAGCGAGTAGGTAGCAAGGACGATACAAGAGCAGACCAGGCCGATGATCCAAGGATTGCTGAATCTCGACTCATCTGTGGGGAATTCGGTCCATCCATATTGTTTCGCGAGGGCGTGGATAACCTCCAACATCAGCGCTTTGCTGTACTGCTGATTGCTCATCAAGACCACACCATCGCCCTTCTCATATGCGAAGAAGAAGGATAAGTATCCAAGATTCGCTCCGGGGTGGAAAAAATACCGACTGGGGCCATTTCCATCGATAACGAATCCAAGTGCATAGTTTTCTCGAACCGGCCGTAACATCTCGTGAGCTGTCGAGGGCGATACTATCGCTCCGGGTTTACCAGCCAAGGCATCCTGGATCGCCAAAGCAAACAGCGCGAGATCGGAAGGAGTCGTCCACAAGCCTGCTACGGCCGTCATGGGGGAGGTGTGCGGACCTCCCGGGATCGCATTCCCGTCTTTATTGTAGGGGATTCCTACGAGAGGGCGTAGTTTCTCAGGAATGGGTTGTTGGAACGTGCTGTGTACCATATGCAGCGGCTGCAATATCAGTTCCTGCATCAATTCGGGGAATGGCTCACCTGTCACATCTGTCAGTATCTGCTGAATGATCGCGTAATTGCCCCCAGCGTATCGGAACTGTGACCCAGGGACAAAGTCAATAGTCACCGGTGCAGAGTTTGCTCGGCTTTCGCCATTAAGCACCTGGACAAGCGTAGGTACCTTTTCTCCAGCAGCGTAATCCTCAAAACCGTGGACGGTTGTGCCTGCTGTGTGGCTGAGTAATTCACGGAGCGTCACCTTCTTCTGTTCCGTAAACCTGTTCGTGGGTAGCTTCCAGCTCCTTAGGTATTGGCTAACATCAGCGTCGAGATTCAGTTTTCCCTGCTCCACAAGTCGCAGCACCGCCACTGCTGTCACCGGCATGCCGATGGAACTAGCCTGAAACAAGGTCTCAGGCGTTACCGGCTCACCGCCAACTCTGGCAACGCCCAACGCCTGAGTCCACTCCACGGTGCCATTGTGAATACAGGCCAGGCTTAAACCTGGAACGTGGTAATGAGCCATACGACCTGGCGCAAAACGCAACGACTGTTGGATATCCTGCACAGATGGCGAAGTAACGCGCTCAGCGGCAGTACCTGACGCCAGAGTCGTAAAAGTAATCAATGCGATCGCGGAAAGCAGTGCCGATAGTCTCATCACAAGCTCGCAAGCCATCGGGCCGAATAAAATTCGGCAATCGTCTTTGAGCCGCTGAACCAGTTAGCTATTTGCTGCCGCACTCGTGCGTCATTGCACGAAATATCGTTAGAAACAACGCGGACGAGCAAAGGAAGGAAAGGGAGATCGCAACCACAATCGAGTTTTGCAGTTGAAGTGGCACGGCAACAGAAAACACTTCCCCTAGTGCGGACCGCCACACTCGCGCGACTCCCGGCAGACCGTGGTGTTCCCACTCGCCGCAGATCAGATCAGAAAACGCGGTTACCATCTCGCTCCCGAAGCGCAGGCGAAAGTCGCCCGGGTACATGAACAAGAGCATTTTGTAGAGCCCACAACTCGCTCGAACAGCGCTAGTCATAACATCACTCCGATGTCCTCGGCAGTAGCTTCTTGTCGCGTGCCAAGCGCACTACGGATTCCATCCGGCTGACGTCAGCGGCGAGGACTGCCTTCCCCGTACGGGTCAGCTTGTAATACCGCCTCCGGTTTTCGTGGTCGGATTGACCGCCGGCGCTCTCCGTTTCTTCTATCACGTCCAAATCCAAGAGCCGCTGGATTGTCGTATAGAGCGTGCCAGGGCCCATCCGAAATTGGTTCTCAGAAATTCGGTAGACAGTCTGCATAATCGCGTAGCCGTGCTTTTCCCCGTCGGCTAACGCGAAAAGAATAAAAAAGACCGCAGGAGTCAGGGGGAGCAAGTGCTGCAGATCATCTGGAATACGATTAGCAGTAGGCATGGCTATGTCAGATACGGATATATCAGTAGCAGATATAGGATGTCAAGAATTTTTTCGAGACTGGATTCCGCACCAACGGTTGATCCGGATACCTGTGCCGGCCTAACGGATTGAAGGAATCATCAAAACCAAGCACACCACGACCTGCGATACGATGAGCAGTTCGCGAAGATGCCGGCTGCGAACGGGAGCGCTTCCAGCCTTGCCCCTGACCGCGGAGAAGAGTGCCGAGCGGGAACTCTCAAGCGCCGGTGCGAGTCCGAACAAGAGGCCGGCAAACACCGAAATCGCCAGTACGTAAGCAAAGATCTCGAAATCCGGCGCTACGTGGAGCACCAACGTGCCAGCTTCAACAGGAAAAACCTGCGTGAACAAGTCGGCACCAACCTTCAAGATGGCCCAGGTGCTGGGAAACGCGATCATCCCCGCCAACAGTCCTTGCAATGCGCTTTCCGTCAGAAGTTGCTGCACCAAGCGCCCGCGGCTGGCCCCCATTGACAACCGCGTGCTCAGCTCGTCCTGGCGTGCGGTCGCTCGAGCCAATTGCAGACTGGCGACACTCGCGCATGCGATGACCAAAACCATAGTCACGGAGACCATGATGAGCAAAATCGTGAACTTGAGCCCTGGCGCCATTTTGTCGGGCAATGGCGAGCCCGGAGTTATGAGTGCGGCTGCGGGCCTGCTCCATTCGGAATTGACGTCGTGCAACGTGCGCAAGCGCGAGGCCACCAGATTGAACTCGGCTTGCGCCTGCTGCATGCTGACACCAGGTGCGAGTCTGCCGAACAATCGCAAATGCAAGTCCTCGCGATCATGAAGAGGGTCTGCGTCAGGATGAACCAATGGCTCGAGACTGAGCGGCAGCCAAAAGTCCGGCGCTTCCATGCTAGTCCCGACAAAATCATGGGGCGTCACTCCTATGATCTTGAAGGGTGCGCGATTCAAACGGATCGTTTTGCCGAGCACCGCAGGATCGCTGGCGAACCGCCGCTGCCAGTAGTTTCGCTGATGAGAACCGCGGGCGAGGCAGCAAGCTCGCGAGCGCCGATCGATTCAAACGTGGTACCTCGTAGGGGGGGCGACGCCCAGCACCGAAAAATAATTCTCGGAGACAATCAGCGTGTCGGCGACTTCGGCGCTCTTGAATCCTGGCGGTAACAGCCCCAAACGCCCGAAAGAGAGCCCGCGGCGCTAGAGCGTCCGCTCAGAACGCCGCCAGCCTCGGCTGAGCTTCAGCAGATCGTGCGAGCTTGCGATCAGACCGCTGAAGCAATGCAGTTGATCGCGATACGCCTCGTCGTCGGGATAGCTAAACTGCCAAGCGTTCGCGTCGGACTGCAGCGTCAATGTAAGGTTCGCCATTTGGCCGGGATCGCGCGCATCCAGAGGCCTCCGTACCAGGGCTTTGTAGGCTGTGAATGCGAACATTCACTTGACTCTGAGTCCGTACCGTCGTTCAATATGTTGCGATGCCATATATGGAGAGCACAACTTCACAAACGGAATGGAAAAGAGGCAGCGCCGAACTGCTGATTCTTTCGCTGGTCGAAGCGCGCCCGCGCCACGGCTACGAGATCAGCAAACTCATCGAGCAACGCTCCGGCGGCGCAGTGCGTTTCCACGTGGCCTCGCTTTACCCGATGCTCTACCGCCTGGAACGACGCGGCTGGCTGCATGGCCGCTGGGTTGAAAAAAGTGGACAGCGTCGCCGCCGTTATTATCGTGTGACTCGCCAAGGACGGAAAGTCCTCGCATCGCAACTTCGCGGCTGGCGCGAATTTGTCGCCGGCATCAATCGCATCACGGAGGCAGAAAATGCCTGACTGGAAGCCGGAAATTCTCCGTCGCCTTGCTCCGCTGAAACTCTCGCCCGCGCGCGAAGCGGAAATTGGCGACGAACTCGCGCAGCATCTCGAAGACCGCTACCAGGAACTCCTTGCGACTGGCCAATCCGAGGACGCAGCTTTTCGCACCGCTATCGGCGAACTACAGGGCGAAGACTTGCTCGCGCGAGGCCTCCGGCTCGTCGAGACGGATTGGTATCGCGAACCCATCGCGGTGGGCAAGGACGGCAACAATTTTTTCGCTGGCATTCTTCAGGATATTCGCTACGCCCTGCGCATGCTGCGCAAATCCCCCGGCTTCACCGCTGTCGCCGTTCTCACTCTCGCCCTCGGCATCGGCGCCAACACCGCCATCTTCAGCTTCATCGATGCTGTGCTTTTGCGTTCTATACCGGTGAAAGACCCGGCGCAACTCGTCGTCTTCAATTGGAGCGCCCGCGCAAACCCGAAACTTCAAGGCCACAGCAGCTACGGCGATTGCGCAGATCAAACTGGCATCGGCGATTGCTCCTTCTCCATACCCTTTTTCAAAACCGTTCGCGCCCAAGCAGGCGCTTTCTCCGGCCTCGTGGCCTTTGCCGGCCCGCTTGGCGTCGACCTCAGCGGCAACGGCACTGCCAACATGGTCCGCGGCCTGTACGTTTCCGGCGATTTTTTCTCCACCCTCGGCGTCAAGACTTTCATTGGCCGCCCGCTCGCCCCCTCGGATGATTCGCCCTCCGCGTCGCCCGTCATCGTTTTGAATTACGCCTATTGGGTTCGCGCCTTCGGTGCCGCTCCCTCCGCCATTGGCCGGACCGTTCGCCTCGACAGCACCACTGCCACGATTGTCGGCGTAGCCGACCCGCTTTTCACCAATCTCACGCCGGGCAAGTCGCTGGATTTCTTCATGCCGTTCTCCCTCGCAGATAGCGTCCGCGGTGAATGGTGGGGCCACGAGGACCGCCTCTCTGACCCCACCGATTGGTGGGTCGTCATGCTCGGCCGTCTTAAGCCCGGCGTTTCCATCGGCCAGGCGCAAGCCGCCGCCACCACAATTTTCCGCAACGAAACTCTTCACGACGCCGCGCCGTTCTTCAAATCCGAAGATGCCCCCGTCGTCACTCTTCGTCCTGTGCGATCGGGCCTCGACGGAGAAACCAGTGAGATCGCACCCATGCTGTTTCTTGTCATGGTCGCGGTAGGGTTGGTGTTGCTGATAGCCTGCGCCAATGTCGCCGGGCTCACGCTCGCGCGTTCCGCAACGAGGCGAAAAGAGATGGCCGTACGCCTCGCGCTCGGCGCGGGTCGCGCGCGTATCCTCCGTCAGCTCCTCACCGAAAGCGTTTTGCTCTCCTGCGCCGGAGGCGCGCTCGGAGTTCTCGTCGCAGTCTGGGGAGTGGACGCCATTTCCAAATTGCTTTCCAACGGCCCCGGCGAGCCCTCTCTGTTCACCGTCGCGCCAGACTGGCGCGTCCTGGCCTTTACCATCGCCGTTACGCTGGTCACCGGAATTCTTTTCGGCCTCGCGCCCGCACTGCGCGGCTCGCGCGTCGATTTGACGCCATCGTTGAAAGAAAGCGCCTCTTCTCTTCCGCGTGCCGCGGCGCATACGGGCCGGCGCTTCCGTCTCGGCGACGCCCTCGTCATCGCGCAAGTCGCGCTCTCCATTGTGGTCCTCATCGGCGCGGGACTTCTCGTTCGCACTCTGCGCAATCTTCACGGCATCAATCCCGGCTTCGATTCGCAAGATATCTTGCTCTTCGGCATCGATCCCCATCTCGCCGGTTACACCGACCAGCAAACGCAGCAGCTTTATGCCAATTTGCAGCAACGTTTCGCCGCGCTGCCAGGTGTCATCTCAGCAAGCTATTCCGAAGAGGCGCTTCTGAGCGGCGGTTGGTCCGCAGGCGACGTTCATGTCGATGGTGCCTCGCCAAAGCAGAACGCCAACACCGGCAAGCTTCCCGTTGGGCTGAATTTCTTTTCCACCATGCGCATTCCTCTGCTCGCGGGACGCAGCTTCACTTCCGCCGATTTCGCTGCAACCGCCGCAACCAACGCCGCAGAGAAAGCCCGCGACGCAGCCGCCGCAAAAACAAATCCTGCCTCACCCCCTGCGCCCGCAGCACCCAGCGCGCTGGATGAGGCTTACTACCACTCCGCGCCAGTCCCCCTGATTATCAACGAGGCCTTCGCGCGGAAATATCTCGCAAACCAAAATCCCATCGGCTTGCACATGGGCGACGCATGGCATGACGATGGTCAGGCTCACAATCCCGGCCCCGGCTACACCATCGTCGGCGTTGTAGGCGACACGAAGTATGCTCATCTGCGCAGAAACATTGCGCCCATCATATTTTCCCCGCTTGTCAGCAACGAAGCCCATTTTGAATTGCGCACTGCCGCGAACCCCACAGCACTGGTGAAAAACGTGCGTGATATCGTTTCGCGGGCCGGCGATAACTTGCCGCTCACGGATGTGCGCACGCAAACCGAGCAGATCGACCAAATCCTCTTTCGGGAGCGCTTGATGTCGCGCCTCTCCAGCTTTTTCGGCGGGCTGGCGCTCGTGCTCGCCTGTGTCGGACTTTACGGTTTGCTGTCCTACGAAGTGGCGCGGCGCACGCACGAACTCGGCATTCGCATGACGCTCGGCGCACAGCGTAAGGATTTGTTGCGGCTGGTTGTCGGTCAGGGAATTTTATTGGTGCTGATCGGTGCGGCGATTGGAATTGGCGCAGCGATCGGCGTCACGCGCTTTATGTCGGCGATGCTCTATGGAATTCACGCGGACGATCCGTTGACGTTCGCAGGAGTCGCGATTGTGCTGACGCTCGTCGCCCTCGCTGCCTGCTACATCCCGGCGCGCCGGGCCATGAAAGTAGATCCGATGGTCGCTTTGCGTTACGAGTAGGTGCTAGGAGGCAGAAAATGCCTGAATGGAAGCCGGAAATTCTCCGTCGCCTTGCTCTGCTGAAACTCGCTCCGACGCGCGAAGCGGAAATTGCCGACGAACTCGCGCAGCACCTTGAAGATCGCTACCACGAACTCCTTGTGACTGGCCAGTCTGAAGACGCAGCTTTCCGCACCGCTATCGACGAACTGAAGGGAGAAGACTTCCTCGCCCGTAATCTCCGGCCTGTCGAGAGGGATTCGTATCGCGAGCCCGTCGCGTTGGGAGAGGGCAGCAGTAATTTTTTCGCTGGCATTCTTCAGGACCTTCGCTTCGCTTTGCGCATGCTCCGCAAATCTCCCGGCTTCACCGCCGTCGCCGTCCTCACCCTCGCCCTCGGCATCGGCGCCAACACCGCCATCTTCACAATCGTCGACGCCGTCCTTCTTCGTCCCTTGCCATTCAAAGACCCCTCGAAACTCGTCATGTTGAATGAAAGCCTCAAGTCATTGGGATACCCGGAGGTCCCTGCTTCGCCGCCCGACATCGCGGTAATTGAGCGTACGCAGAAGTCTTTCACCTCGCTCGGAGCTTTCCAGAACAAGGATTTTGACCTCTCTGGTGGCGGCGAGCCCGAACGCGTCACCGCTGCGAGCGTCTCTGCTTCGATTTTCCCAATGCTTGGGATCCAGCCGCTTCTTGGCCGCACGTATACTGAGCAAGAGGACAAGCCAGGCACGCATGTTGCTGTTCTGAGCTACGGTTTTTGGCAGCGTCGCTACGCTGGCCGACCAGACATCGTTGGCCAGACCATAGACCTGGACCGCATTCCCTACACCGTCATCGGCGTTATGCAGAGGACTTTCCAATTCCCACTGCCGGGGCCGAAATACAACAATGAGCCCGCCGACCTTTGGGTTCCTATGGCCTTCACGCCAGACGAACTGCAAGACTGGGGCGACGGGTACAACCACAGCGTGCTCGCACGACTGAAGCCTGGCGTCACGTTCAACCAGGCGCAGGCTGACGCTGCTCTTGTCACGGCAGAAATCAAGCGAGTGTATCCCCTCGCAATGGTTAAAATCTTTAACGGCGTAACCCCCGCGATTGGATTAACTCTTTTGCACCAAGCAGTCGCTGGCCCAGTCGAAATCCTCCTGCTCGTTCTGATGGCCGCGGTCGGTCTCGTCCTGTTGATCGCCTGCGCCAATGTCGCTACGCTTCTTCTTTCACGCGCCGCATCACGCTCCAAGGAAATTGCCATTCGCACCGCCCTCGGCGCTTCCCGCATGCGCCTCATTCGCCAGATGCTCACCGAAGGCCTCGTCCTCGCCCTCGCAGGCGGTGCGCTCGGAATCTTGATCGCGTTCTGGGGCACAGGCGGCCTGCTTTCTCTCGTTCCTCCAAGCCTCGCTCTTCCTCACTCCGCCTCGCTTGGCGGCTGGGTGCTCGCATTCGTCGCTACCGTGTCCTGCCTGACCGCTGTGGTGTTCGGCATTGCTCCTGCGTTCCAAGTCTCCTCCGTTCACCTGCAGGGCTCGCTGCAGGAGAGCGGTCGCAGTGGAACTCCCAGTCGGGCGCGTCATCGCTTGCAGGGATTTTTTGTCGCCGCAGAATTCGCTCTTGCCGTGATTTTGCTGATCGGAGCAGGCCTCTTGGTCCGCAGTTTTTCGAAGCTTCTTGAAAACAGCCCCGGCTTCCGTCCCGATCATGTGTTGACGATGAGCGTTCCTCTGCCTTTCGAGGGCTATTCCAAAGCCACGCAAGTCCGCCAGTTCTATCAACAATCGATTGAGCGCATAGCGAGTCTTCCGGGAGTGAAATCCGTTGCAGCTTCGAATGATCTTCCTCTTGAAAGCGCCGATAACGAAGTCCTTCAGGTCGAAGGCCGTCCGGACAGCGCGCCTGGCATGACCGTCACCTGGGCGCTCGGCGATTATTTTTCGACGATGGGCATTCCGCTCATCAAGGGCCGCTTCTTCACGCCGGAAGATCACATCGGTTCGCAGCCCGTCGCCGTCATCAACGAGGCAACGGCGAAGCTATTGTGGCCCGGCGGGGACGCTCTCGGCAAACGCCTCGGGCACCCCTTCCCCAATATGATGCGAACTGTCGTTGGCATTGTGGGCGACGTGAACGACGGTCCGCTAGGTTCCAAGCCCGGCCCGCACTTCTATCTTCCGTATCTCGAATTGCCGGACGACTACCTCGTGTACGGTAACCTCATCATCCCGATGAATCTTGTCGTGCGCACCTCAACTGACCCCGCTTCGTTGACCTCCGCCGTCGTCGCGCAGATTCACTCTCTCGACCCGCAACTCCCCGTCGCGAATATCCATACCATGGACCAGGAAATGACTTCCTCCGTCGCTGCGCCGAAGTTCAACACTTTTGTCCTCGGCCTGTTTGCGTTTCTCGCGCTCTTTCTTGCCGCGATCGGAATTTACGGGGTGCTGGCCTACGCGGTCGCGCAGCAAACTCACGAAATCGGCATTCGCATGGCGCTGGGCGCGCAACGGCGCGACGTTATGCGGCTCATTCTGGTTCAGGGGGCGCGTCTAGCGCTCGTGGGCATCGCAATCGGTCTACTCGCGGCGTTTGGCTTAACGCGTTTGATGCCCAGCTTGCTCTACGACATTAGCGCCAGTGACCCGCTCACATTTGCAGCCGTCGCGATTGTGCTTCTCGCTGTCGCTCTCGCCGCCTGCTACATCCCTGCCCGCCGCGCCATGCGCGTCGACCCCATGGTCGCGCTGCGGTCCGAATAGCCCAGACCGCGCGCAACTCCTCCTTGGAAAAATCTTGGGCAAAGTTAAAAGCGGAAGGATCCTAACTTCCGGATTGCCAACGTCCAGAATCGGCAGATTGCTTAAGCGGAACAGCATTCGGAAATCACCGTTTGCGTTCTTGTCGACCCAAATGGTAGAAAAGAAGGAACTCGATGAAGAGGACAGACCCCTCTGAGAGGTTCCCTTGAAACGGAGACTGAGATTCAGTCGGCCTTAGTAGGGGGAAACGCGACGCTACGAAACAGCGTGAATTGAGCGCCGGTGTTCAACCGGAAGCTGGATGGCACCGCCGCGATCTTGGCTCCAGCAAAACTCTCCTTAGGAGGTTTTTGCAGGATGGCCACAGCCAGTCAGCGCGTATTCATCGAATCCCTTCCTAATTTTGTGCAGCAGGAAATTGCTCTCCGCGGCTGGATATGCCGCATGCGTGTCCTGGGGAAAACAACCTTCGTAGTTCTGAAGGATTGCTCTGGGGAAGTACAATGTGTTGCCGCCCCCGAATCCATCAAAGAACACCATTTGAAGCTCGAAGATACCGTTGAAATTGTCGGGCGAGTACGGCGAGAGGATCGCGCGAAATCGGGATACGAGTTGGACATCCTTGAAGTCCACGTCCTCAATCGCTCGGGGCAGCACCTCCCCTTTAATTCGTTTTCTAATCTCGACTCGGTGGGGCCAGAGACACTGATCGAATATCGGCCGCTGGCGCTTCGCAATGATCTCATCGGCAACGTATTTCGGGTTCAAGCAGCGCTGCTAAGCTTTTTTCGAGAGTTTCTGACGCAGCGCCATTTCACGGAGATCATCACCTCCAAATTAGTCGCGTCCGGTACCGAAGGTGGAACCAATCTTTTCGAGGTGAAGTATTTTGACCGTGTCGCCTATCTGGCGCAGAGTCCGCAGTTCTACAAAGAACACGGCGTGGCTGGATTCGAGCGCGTTTTTGAAACGGGTCACGTTTATCGCGCCGAACCACATGCCACCAGCAGGCATTTGACCGAATATTATTCTCTCGACCTGGAGTTTGGCTTCATCAATGGCCCAGAGGATGTTATTCAACTCGAGCGTGAGCTGCTGACGTACATCTTCGATTGCGTAAACAAGAACTATGCGAACGTAGTCAGTTTGTATAGAAAGCAGCCTCTCCCCTCCATGCTGGAGGTTCCCTGCTGGGAATTTGGGAAGTGCCTCGAGTTGCTGAAGGAGAATTTCAACCGGACCGACTTGACCGACGATCTCGACCCCGAGGCAGAGCGGCAACTGTGTCAGCTTGCGGAGAAGGACACCGGTATCGCCGCCGTTTTCGTGCTCGGATTTCCATTGTCGGCGCGCCCGTTCTACACAGCCCCATGGGGGACAACAGGGGCAGCAAGTAGTTTCGATCTGTTGTTCCATGGAGTGGAAATTACGACCGGCGGTCAAAGACTTCACCGTCGCGACGACCTTGAACAGGCCCTGCGCGGACGCGGCATTGATCCTACGAATTTCGAGCATCACCTAAGAATGTTCGATCTCGGAATGCCGCCTCACGGAGGTCTCGCGATCGGGCTGGAGCGGCTGACTGCGCAGATCCTGAACCTTCCGAACGTGCGGCAGGCAACGCTTTATCCACGTGATAGAACAAAATTGACGCCTTGAAAATCGCCTCGTCATCCTCCAATTCAGAAAGCGACCCGCTAGGAAATACGCGCACGCTGCACTCAGCCCTGGGAAGTCGCAACGTGCGAGAAGCTTTGCAACCGATTCCGGTCGAATCCCGGGCAACTCTGACGTAACGCGATTAGGGTCGAGCCCTCAACCTGCCGCCGGATCGCTATGGCACCCCACGCGTTTCGCCGGATGGACGCCGGCTTCTGGTCGAGAGCCAAGATAGCGTCATTGAAACGCTCGATCTGTTACGAGGGACACACGCCAAGCTCACGGCGCCGGCGCTGGGGGCAAGTTTCGCCAGTTGGACCGCCGATGGCCAAGGCGTTGTATTCCGACGCTTCAATGTGCCTTTCTGGACGGCGGCTGACGGCAGCGGAAAGGCGGGGCCCGTGCCGGGGGGAAAGATCAACGACTATCCATCGTCGCCTGGGCCGGATTCCGGCACCATCCTTGTTGGCCGTATTCAACCGGAAACCTTAGGAGACATCTTCCTGTTATCGATTGCCGACCATCGGCTCGCCATCGCTATTGGGACCGAAGCACCGGTCCTAGCTTGTGAGGTTATAGATTAGGCCAAATGGATCTTTGACATAGCAGCGAGGAAAATCCGGCTCGTCCTTGACAACTTCACAGCCCTCCCCTACTAGTCGCTGCTTCGCGTCGACAACGTTGTCAACCGTCACTTCCAAAACTGGCCCCAAGGACGGGCCAAGCTCGATAAACAAGTTGATGTGCTTGCCATGGAGGCCGATCATCTTCGGGTTGTTGTCTGTAATTTCGAATCCGAGATGGTTGACATAAAAAAGGGCAGCTTTCTTAGGATCCGGGGCTTGAATTAGAATGTCTGCACCAAAGCGGTTTGCCATGTTATTCCTCGCGAGGAAGCATAGTACTAACCTATGCAACATTAGGTCGAGACAATCCGCAACGGACGGCACGACTGCGAATCGCTCTGCGCCGCACGGATGCACTAAAGCTAGGAGGTGTCGCATGCTTTCTGCGGGACTTTTGGATGAGAATTCTCGTTCTGTTCCTTCCTGTAGTTCTCATCAAGCGATCAGGAAAGCTAACCTATCCGTGAAAACTCTCTCTACATTGATCTGGCGGAGTACTCTTCTCCTGGCGGCTTTCGGTTCGGCTGGTTGTTCCGCTCGCACCGCAGGATCAGCCGAATTACAGTCGCTTACACCTGCTAGTGCTGCCGCCATTGACCAAAGCGCGCGCACGTTCATGCATACCGTGGCCCATGATGTCACTCAAGAGGGGCCGCTGGCGTGGCTCAAGTTCTTCAACACGGGCCCAGAATTCTTCATGGCCGTTAACGGACAGCTAGCGTTCCCGAACGCCGCCGCCGCAAAGGAGGGCACCCA
>Ga0210399_10001710_pt1 | contig 17195 bp, 11 predicted proteins | sample IncBWC14MmetaG_FD_150865 | JGI IMG/M metagenome (GOLD analysis project Ga0210399, IMG submission 150865) | Forest soil microbial communities from Barre Woods Harvard Forest LTER site, Petersham, Massachusetts, United States - Inc-BW-C-14-M | ecosystem: Environmental > Terrestrial > Soil >...
AGGACGGTTTCACTAGCATCACGTATGGCAGCAGCGAACAGTTTGTGGCCACCGGCATGGCTAACGGACAACCAATCGTGCTTACAACCTCAGTCAATTGGAGCACCAATCCCGCCGTAATTCCGAATGTGAGCATCGACACCAAGAGCGGCCTTTTGACCACGACGTCGGGTCTAACCTCATTGGTGCAATTCCAAGTGATCGCGACCGACCCAACCACCGGAATTTCGGGCTCCATGAACTTTGCAGTCCATCAGTAAGCGCACGGAGTCTGACCATAACCGCACCGCTTGCATGCTTGTAAAACACTGATGCGATTGGGTTTCAGCCGCCACACCCGGACGTGGGCAACTGCGCGGCCGCCGATTTCTGGCACAAAACCCATTGAACGAGGGCATCCGTCCGTAAGATAATGACCGTGTTGTGGGGACCTCCCGCCTGAATGCTCATGAAAACAAATTTTGCTCCGACGCGAACCAGTGTAGTTCGTTTTCTGTTTTTCTGCGTATTGACAATCCTATCGACTTCTTTCGCACATGGGCAATCTGTAGACGACGTTCACATCTTCCCGCAAAACAACAGGAACAACACTGATCCGACCGCTGGTGCTGTACCCGCCGAAAGTCTTCCTGCGCCGATATCACACACCGAACCCTTGCACGTTAATGTGGACGTAGTGTTGGTTCCCGTAACCGTGAGTGATTCCAGGAACCGCCCCGTCACCACATTGACAAAACAAGACTTTGCGCTTTTCGAGGAAGATAAGCGTCAGGAGATTCGATATTTCTCGGCAGAGGAAGCGCCGCTCTCTGTCGCCGTACTCTTCGACGTCAGCAAGAGCATGAGCGACAAGATCGACACCGAGCGGGCGGCACTTGTTGAGTTTTTCAACAATGCAAACCCCGACGACGAGTATTTCGCGATCACGTTTTCGGATCGCCCTCGTCTATTGGCGAGGTCGACACGGTCAATCGACGAACTGCAGGGAAAGTTGATGGCGATCGAGCCTGGTGGACCTACGGCGATGCTCGATGCCATTTACCTGGCTGAATCAAAGTTGCGCTCGGCACGCTATCAGCGGAGGGCCATTGTCATTTTCTCCGATGGTGGCGACAATGCGAGCCGGTATACCCTCCGAGAGATAAAGAACCTGGTACAAGAGTCGGACGTGGAGGTCTACGCAATTGGTCTTTTCGACACTTTCTTCGTCGGTGCCCTGGAAGAAAAACTCGGGAAGATGTGGCTGAGAGAAATCACGGACGCGACGGGCGGCCGCACACTTACTGTCGATAACCGGGCAAAAGTCCCCCAAGCCGCCGCCACAATCAGTCGCGAGATGCGGAATCAGTACATTCTAGGCTACCGGCCTGATGCCGATGGGGTGGGTAGATGGAGAAAAATAAAGGTCTCAGCGACTCGAGCTGGCACGGAGCAGGGGCTTCACGCCCACTATAAGAAAGGATACATCTCTACCGGTAGAGTGCAATCCCACAGCAGAGATCCATTGTGCCGAGAGGAAACCGAGCGGTCTCCCCTCAGCAGCAAGCCTGTTGCTAATAGGTAGTGTTGCCGAGATTGAAGTTAATTCCGACCAAGTAACGGAAGTTATTTTGATTATTCGTTTTGGTCAATGGATTACTGAATCGAGTCAGCAAGTAACTGACCTCTGCCGGCCGGAATGACACTCGGTGATTGATCGGAATGTCGACCCCGCCGCCGAAAGACATAGCGAAGGCCTCAGCCGTCGGAGCTTTGGTGATGCCGCATCTCCCCGCAATTGGTTGGCAAAGCGTCGTAAAGGCATTGCCATAAACGTTGGTATGGGCCCCACCGAACAACAAATTTCCGAAGGGCTCCAATTTGTGCGCTCGTACCTTTAGTTGCGGACCAAACAAGTAGGTAAACAGGTTGCCCTGCACGTTGCCATTCAGACCCGAAGGAAAGGTCGGATTGGGAGTAATGTTGAAACCGGTCAAGTTGCTGCCGTAGCCTTGCAGATCCGCCCTGATGCCCAGGTACTCATTCCAATTAAACACTGCTGATCCGCCGCCACCGTTCAAACTGTGGCCTTTTGAATAGGACGCGCTGGGAGCATAACGTGCGTAGGAATAGTTAAATCCTACTTCGGCCCTTGGGAACTCTTGACCGAATGCCGCCATCCCCACCAGCAAGATTGCTCCGACCATGAGTGCTTTGTTAACGTTCATTCGTCTTCCTCCGTCTCACTCTAGTGATTTTGAATTCGAGCCCGCCAATGAGCCGCTTCGCGTTGGTAGGAAATCGCGAAAGAAGCGCTTAGGATGGGGCGCTTTATATTGGGAGCTGACTCCCTTACGAAACCTAATCATTTCGACTGATATGCAACACTCGCAAAACTGACAGCTTTTCATCTTAAGATTCGAAGGAGGTAACGCGGGGATTTGGCTTCAACATGATTTGCACTCGGCGACCGAGTAAGGCGCACATGTTTGCAATCCTTCCCTCCTCACGCCGCTCTGCGTCCCCGAATCCGGTAACTTCCTGCCAGCTTGGCGCAGGACTGGAGCGCTTTGCCATGCGGTAGTGCATCCTCGTCATCCACAATTCCATAGACGATTCCGCACTTATTATTCCAGTGCCCCACGCGCACCAGACTGAGATCGGGTTAGCTGGTCCCGACGACACAAATGAAATGTTGAGGTGGCCCATTGTCTTTGCCCACTGTAGGTTCTACCAGCTTTGCGCCTGAGAACTGATGAGCCAGAATCCGCATAGGTGGGCTTGGGCAGAAGTCATTCGATAGTCAGGCTACGCAATCTGGGAAACGTCCGCCACAAACGGAGCCTGGCGACTCTCTCACGCAACCGCGCAGGCTGCGAGTAATTGTCATTATGCCCGGCCTCGTTTTCGGCAAGGCGTTCACTCAGGAAGTCCACGTCGTACTGCTGACACATATTGCACATCGCTGCTGGCGACCGACGAACCGAATGCTGACATTTTTTGTCGGGCCCGTCTGCTGCGGTTCTCTAGAAAGAATAGCTGCGCGTTAGAAATGCTTTCCCGTCGGAGTACAGCGAGTCGGCTCGACTGGAGGACGTTGCGTTGCGAAGAGTAGTTTGTGATCGAAAGGGGCCCGGTACCGACAAATCGCGTCCCTGCGCGAATTTGCATCCAGATTGCATCAAAGCTCGTACGGCCGCACGCGACTGGCACTTTTGCGAGTGGCGTACGAAGCAGTCGGCGGGTTAAGAAGAAACGATCGCTCTTTTGCTCTTGCACCGGAGGAAGTGCGGGGACGCGGAGACAACACTAATGAGAAGATCCACGCTATCGAGAGAGATGCCTTCTCGAGAGCGGTTGTGTCTCCGGCAATTCTCTGGCAACAGGATCCGCGACGATCAAGTCTTTCTCTAGATACAGCACCGACAACTTACACGGCAGGCGAAGACCCTTGCACAAGCTACTGCAGTTACACAAACGGAATCGGGTCAGATGGGATGCATTAGTCGCATTGCTTATCGGGTCAGCAACCATAGGCGCACTTGTTGGGTTAGCATGCGTGTATCTTGTCAAACTTCCGCAAATCCAAGACCTCGACAACTATCGTCCAATATCTAAGACCGTCCTCTACGATGATGAAGGTCGTGCATTTGCAGCGTTCGCCTTGCAACGGCGCATGCTGGCTCGATACGAAGACTACCCAACAATACTATACGACGCAGTTCTTTCAATCGAAGACAAGAATTTTGAGAAACATTCTGGATTCGAGATTTGGCGGATATTTGTCGCGGCGTACTACGATTTCCGGGCTGGCGGAAATGTTCAGGGCGCGTCCACATTAACGATGCAATTGGCCCGGAATTTGTTCCTTTCGCATGAGCGTACGTACGGCCGCAAGTTGCGCGAACTCATGCTGGCCGTTCAGATCGAGCGCCGGCTCACCAAGCGGCAGATTTTCACTCTTTATGCGAACCAGATTTACCTGGGACACGGTGTGTATGGTTTTGCTACGGGCGCCGATTATTATTTCGGAAAACCTGCGAAAGAGCTTACGATTGAGGAAGCCGCCCTGCTGGCCGCTCTGCCCAAAGCCCCAAACAACTACTCTCCTTTGAGACATCCGGAACGAGCTTTGCGGAGGCGCAATCTGGTCCTGGACTCCATGGTCGCGAGCGGAAAGATCACCGCCGCGGAGGGATTGGCTGCCAAGAATAGACCCATAATACTTCACATTCACGACGATTCAACTTCTCTTGCTCCCTATTTTGTAGAAGAGGTCAGGCAGTACTTAGAAGGGAAATATGGGACAGAGCAGGTTCACGAAGCCGGGCTACGAGTTTATACAACCCTTAACATAGGTCTGCAGAAAGCCGCAAACGAAGCGGTCTTGGATGGACTCGCTGCCTACGAGCATCGGCACGGTTGGACCGTTCAGCTAAAGAACGTCGGAATGACTAACCATCAGTCAAGCGTTCCTGAATGGAGCAGCCCCATCGAGCCTGGTGGCTATATACACGCCGAGGTGATCTCTGTCTGTTTATCGTCGGCACAGCTGAGGGTAGGGCGATATACAGCTTTTATTGGACGAAATGACGTTTTGTGGACAAATCGAACACTTCCTCAACTGCTATCCGTGGGCGACATCGCGTATGTAAAGGTCATTTCTCTCGGCCCCGGCGTAAAAGCGCGTGTTCGCTTAGAACAGGAGTCGGGTGTAGAGGGTGCGTTGCTGGCGATCGACAACACAACGGGAGAAGTGAAAGCCATGGTTGGAGGTCGTGACTTTGACGAGTCCAAATTCAATCGAGCTACACAGGCACGACGTCAGGTCGGATCCTCTTTCAAGCCCTACGTCTACACTGCCGCCATTGACCAGGGCGCCTCACCTGAGGACATTGTATTGGACACGCCAACAACCTTCCTGACCGACTCCGGTCCTTACCGTCCACACAACTTTGATGACAAGTTCGAGGGAGCGATCACCCTGCGGCATGCGTTAGCGGAGTCCCGTAATATTCCGGCCTTACGGCTAGCAGAGCGCTTCGGGATCAAGACTGTAATTGGTTATACGCATCGGTTTGGCATCGGTCGGCGTATTCCGGCTTACCTACCGATTGCGCTGGGGGCAATAGAGCTGACACTGCTGGAGCATACCTCTGCTTTCACTACATTCTCCAACGATGGAATACGAGCCATGCCGCACTATCTCGTAAAAGTAACCGACTACGATGGCCGAATACTCGAAGAGGCTTATCCGTCGGCTGAGGATGTAATCAGCCAGAAGACTGCCCGGATTATGACATCGATGCTCCGCGACGTCGTCTTGCATGGCACTGCAACGGCAGCAAATCGTCTGAGATATCCCGTAGCAGGCAAGACGGGCACAACCAACAATTTCACAGACGCCTGGTTTGTTGGCTTTTCGCCGTCCATAACCTGTGGGGTTTGGGTGGGATTCGATGAAAAGAAAACTCTGGGTGACAAAGAAACCGGATCCCGGGCCGCTTTGCCGATCTGGATGGGCTTTATGGCAACTGCGCTGGCCAAAGAAGGAATCCATCGTGACTTTCCTTCGATCCGTGCCGAGACCAATCAGGCATTGGCAAGAGGAGCAAACGAACCTTCGAGTCGATAGCCCCGAGACGGCCAAGTCTCATGCGTCATCGAGCTGATCTTGTGTCGCAACGCGAGGTAATTGCGCTTAAGCAGCTCTCGTTGACTTTGCTCTGCATGTCCGCGCTTTCCGCTTTTGGACAAGCGCCGGCACGCCAATATCAGCGCGGCACGATTACAGGCGTAACGACAGATCAGGGTGCGCCGCGCGAAGATGGGAGCGAGGTCGCTCACTACGCTTGAACTCTGGAAGATATAACAGCCAACGTCGCGGAACTGTTTGCCTGCTCTCCCCGCTTCATCTCGTCCCGCGTTCTCCCTCGCTAGTGCAGTTCTTAGAACGTGGATTAGAACGTCCATCCTAGAGATGTGGTGAGTCCCAGATCATTCTTTGGAGCATTGACAGGGGGGCGAGTGTCATAGTTTTCATAGAGCTGAAAGGTCCAAGAAAAATTGCGTATCAGCTCAATTCGCAGGCTGGATTGGGAACTTAGTCGGAATCGTCCGGGGTCGCTGAGGCTTGGAAACAATAAGGACTGTGAATTGATATTCAGAGTCTTGAAGTGAAACGTGGAAAACGTAACTCCCAGGAGCGCCTCGGCATTTTTGCGAACCGGTTCAGTGCCGGGCTGCGGAACATAGCTTTCATGGCTATAAGCCCCGCCTGCAATTACCGTGAAAGAGGTCCTGTCGGTTTGGACCAACCTCCTGCCAATACCGCCACCATAGGTAGAACGCAACTGCAGGTCCTGCTGGTTGCTCTTTAACAACGAAAACAGTCCAGCTGCAAGCCATTGCTTGGTAAGCATCCTGGCGTACTGTGAATCGAACGTGAAGCGGTTAGTATTCGTTGCATTGATCTGTGAGTCAAACTGGGAACTGGTCGCAAGCTGGACCGAGTTCTTGGCGGTACGAAAGGCAACATCAGCGGCCAGGGATGAGGAAGTCGCCTTGTTACCACTAGCAAAACTGAAACCATAGCTGATAGAACCGGTTAGCTGGTTCCAGAAGCTCACTTCTCGCTGCCCGATGGTGATCACATCCGCAGGCGACACGTCGACATCTACGCCTTCCGCGATAATTTTAAAGTCCTTGCTATTTTTGCCTGGGGGTCCTTCTTTGCTTATAAATCCTGTCACTCGTTTTCCATCGCTCAAACCCACGATGAATGTGTCCATGGTTTGCAACGAAGCCACTTGTCTCCAGTCCAGATGGACGGAATCCTTCATGTAATCGGCCTTGAAGATAAGCTCACCGAACTGAAGAGCCTTAATCTCGCCGGTGAATTTGTCGCCATTATTCATGACTACCACATCATCCTTACGCTTGCCAAAAGAAGAAGGAACTAGTAGCAGAACAAACATGAACACTGCGGCCCGCTTTAGCACAAGAGCGGCTGGACACGCCAGTATGTTGATCACTTCGAGCCCTCCTGAGGGTATCCGGTCGAGAGCGACGATCCCCGCCTGCCCTTCCGGGGTGGGCTATTCCATCCTCGTGGGTTGAGCTGCGTCGTCCGGGAGCAAGACAAGACGATGGCTGCACATGAGGAAATGTCTTTACGAATGCTAGCGGACTAAGGACCAAGGATTTTACTGACAGAACTGACAGTTCTCCATAAGGGCGATCCTTTGGCATCTTGCTGACAATTGATGGAGAGTCTATGACATCGACCTGTTCGTATAAGCGGAGGAGAGTTGCTTGGGTCGCCACTGTGGCCATCACGCTCTTATCCGTCCATGTTAGAGCTCAGGTCGAGGCTGCGAGCACTTCAGAAGTCCTGCAGCTGAAAAGCAAGCTTCAACAATTAGAACAGGAGATGAACCAGCTGAAGGAACAGATCAGCGCGATTGAACAAGCTCCACATTCGAACGGGGCGCAGACAACTCCCACAGCTGCGGGAAGGCCGTCGCCAGAACAAACAGCACCACCTCCACAAGATGAACAACAGAAGAACAGTATCGATCTGTACGGCTTTGTCATGCTTGATTCTGGCTACGACTTCAAGACTAACAACCCAGACTGGTTCGATGTCATGCGCCCAACACAATTGCCATCGTTCCGCGGTCAATTTGCGCCCGACGGAAAGGTTTACTTCGGCGTACGGCAGACTCGCTTCGGTGTGAAAACTTCAACGCCGACCAGCCTTGGCAATCTGAAGACGCAATTCGAATTCGAGTTGTTTGGGACTGGAGTGGACGCCGGACAGACGACCTTCCGTTTGCGCCACGCTTATGGGGAACTCGGAGCGTTCGGAGCAGGTCAGACGTGGAGTCCCTTCATGGACATCGACGTCTTTCCTAATTCGCTGGAATACTGGGGCCCGAACGGAATGGTCTTCTTCAGGAACGTCCAGTTCCGTTGGATGCCGATCCGGAGTGACAATACCCGTCTAACGTTCGCGGTGGAACGGCCCGGGGCAAGCGCCGATCAGGGTATTTATGCTGATCGTATTGAGTTGCAGGGTGTTAAACCGAAGTTCGACATGCCGGACTTCTCCTGGGAAGCTCGCCTAATCCGAAGTTGGGGCTACGCGAGGTTAGGCGGCATATTTCGAAAGATTTCGTGGGCTGACACTAATACCGCCGACGCCGTCAACCTCAGTGGAGACGCCTTTGGATGGGGCGTGAACTTCAGCTCCAATCTCAAACTTGGGAAGGACAGTCTCGGCAAATTTCAAGTCGTGTACGGTGCCGGTGTGGAAAACTACATGAACGATGCACCCATTGATGTGGGCATCAAAAACAACCTCAGCAATCCAGCCTCGCCCATCAAGGGTGTCGCCCTGCCGGTCTTGGGCATAGTTTCCTTTCTTGATCACAACTGGAGTGAACACTTCAGCAGTTCGATCGGTTATTCCATGCTGAACATCGAGAACTCTAATGCAGAGAAGCCTTCGGACTTTCATCAAGGTCACTATGCACTCACGAATCTCCTCTATCACCCAATTCCGAGTGTCACAATCGGGAGTGAATTTCAGTTTGGCCGGCGGGTTAATTTTAAAGATGGTTTCAATGTGAACGATTATCGCCTACAGTTTTCGTTTAAGTACGACTGGAAGAAGAGTTTCGACTTTTAGTGACGAGCCAACATACGTGTTCGCCCGGTCAGGCGGGACACGCTTATCTCATCCGAAGAGGCACTAACCTTATGATTCGACCACAGCTTAAAGAGAGCCTTATTGCAACTGTGGCAGTCGCACTTTGCTTTCCCATTGCGATGTCAGCGCAGGCTGCTCGAAGTCCAGTAGCGCCGCGGCGCGAACTTGTAGAGTCCGTTGTCCGCGAAGCCTACGCCAAATTCAAGGACGATTCGAGCGGTAAGAATGCTGACTACATCCCCTACCTCGCCCAGGTGGATTCCAAACTGTTCGGCATCGCCATCGTGACGACCGATAAGCAGGTTTTAACACTTGGGGACATCAACTACTCGTTTTCGATCCAATCGATTTCCAAGGTCTTCACCTTAGCCCTTGCGATGGAAGAATTAGGCCCGACAAAGGTTTTTGAGAAAGTGGGATCTGAGCCCACGGGGCGAGCCTTCAACTCTCCTCTGGCCGTCGTGGACATGCCAACCCATACCGGCAATCCCTTCGTCAACGCCGGAGCGATTGCCACAACCAGCCTGATCTCCGGCAAAGACGTGGAAGAGAAATGGAACAAGATTCTTGACTTCTATAGCAAAGCTGCCGGAGAGAAGCTCAGTCTCATTGATGAGGTCTACAAATCTGAGGCTGCCACCAATACCGGTAACAAGGCGCTCTCGATGCTGTTGGCAAAATATGATCGGATCTATGCTGACCCCTTCGAGTCAGTGGACATCTACACCAAGCAGTGCTCAGTCGGTGTAAACGTTGTTCAACTCGCCCGCATGGGTGCAACGCTTGCGAATAACGGTGTAAACCCCGTCACCGGCGTTCAGGTCATTAAGAGCGAGGACGTTCCTCACATTCTTAGCACAATGGCCGTAGCCGGACTCTATGACGGCTCCGGGAGTTGGGCTTGGCATGTAGGTCTACCAGCAAAGAGCGGAGTGGGCGGCGGGATCGTGGCAATTGCTCCCGGAAAAGGCGCGATCGCCGTCTTCGCACCACCGCTCGATGAGGCCGGAAACAGCGTGAAGGCACAAGAAGTCATCGAATATGTGGCGCAGAAGCTTAACTACAACCTTTACTCGCCCGGTTCAGTTGGCCTGAAGTAACTCAGCTTTACCCGGCAAGATCCAAAGCCACAATGTTTGCCGGCGCGAATCGTGTCCACCAGTGTGTGTCTTAAACTAGAGCGCAAGTATGGTGGAGCTTGAAGGCAAACGGCAGGAGGATCTGCAAGTGATGCGGGCTACCTGTAGCGAGGTGTTCAAGGTCTTTCTGATGTTGTTTGCAATGGCAAGCTGCTCGGGTTTCGCGAACTCCCAGACGCCGACTCCACAAGCGAACAATTCCACTGTCGACAGCCAGAGCGTTTCTGAGGTACTCACAAAGCTTGATCAACTGGTCGAACAAAACCGGCAACTCGAAAAACACAATCGAGAACTGATGGATGAGATTGTGGCGTATCGTCAGGTCCTCGCAAAACAAGTCGGACCTGGATCGGGAGTAGCTGATCAGGTAAAGGAAGGTACTGCTCCGCAGGGATCACCAACCGTAGACGAATCTCACATAGAGCCGGCTGCCAACTCCGTTTCCTCCGAGCAAGAGCCTTACAAATGGGGCGGCTATACACCCAATCTCGGATATAAGATAGCCAATACAGAGCACGGCGACTTAAGCATCAGCATCTATAGCTACGCGCGCTACCTGAACCAGTTGGGCCTCGATGCAACTTACAAAGACGCATTCGGAAATGTCAAGAGTGTCCAGCAACGCCAGGATTTTCAACTGCAGAAAGTACAAATAAAGTTCTTGGGATGGATCATGAACCCGAAGTTCCGTTATTTTCTGTATGCTTGGAGTTCCAACGCCTCACAGGGATTAGGCGCTCAGGTGGTGCTCGCCGGGAATTTGAATTACACCTTTAACAACACCTTTACCGTTGGGGCTGGCATTCGATCATTGCCCGGGACGCGGAGCGTGGAGGGCAACTTCCCATTCTGGCTGGGCGTCGATACCCGGCTGATCGCCGACGAGTTCTTTCGCCCTTCGTACACTTCCGGGGTTTGGGCCTGGGGGCAAATCACGCATCGGTTGGACTACATCACCATGATCGGTAACAACTTAAGCACTCTGGGCGTGAGCGCAGCCCAACTCAACAACGGTTTTAACACCTTCTCCACGTCGCTCGTCTGGACGCCTACCACGGGCGAATTTGGTCCAGGCTTTGGTGATTTCGAAAACCATCAGCAATTCGCCACTCGCTTGGCTGCACACTTCACCCGGAGTACGGAGGACAAGCAAGAGCAGCCAAACAGCGATCAATTCGAGAACACGCAAATTCGTCTCGAGGACGGCACTGTCATCTTCACACCCAACCTGTTCGGTCCGGGTATTTCGATCACCGAGGTGACCTACAAGATGGCGGCTTTTGACGGCGGACTAAAGTACCACGGGTATTCACTGGAAGGGGAATACTTTTTAAGGTGGCTCGACCACTTCAAGGGTCCAGGCACGGGTGGGCTTGCACCGATCTTCTCGCACGGCTTCCAGATGCAAACCTCAGCCATGGTCTTACCAAAGACCCTTCAAGTCTACATCGGAGGATCCACGATCTTTGGCAGGTACGGTAATCCGTGGGATTTTCGGGCTGGACTGAGCCTCTTTCCTTTTCATAATAGAGTTGTCCGGTGGAATAACGAATTTCTGTACTTACATAAGTCTGCGGTAGGTTATACGTCTGTCCCCTTTGCGCTCGGAGGCACTGGACCAGTGTTTCACACGAATCTCGAGTTGGCATTTTGAGGAGTACCGATGGAAGGCACGGCCAATTGCGACTCGGACCGCAGGTTTGAGGAAAAGACGAACCTTTGGAAAATGGGCTTCACTTGTGGACATGTTGACTGTCACAAATCTTACCGAACCCCGCGATGGTCTCTCCCACCTTTCATTCTCATCTTCCTACTGCTCGGGTGCGAACGGATAACGGCGCAGTCCCCATCTTCAAGCACAGACCAAGCCGAGCTCGACGATGTTCACTTCCATTTGACTAATTACATTCAGACAGGCACTGACATTCACGACTTCGTTAATATCATGGGGACAAAAGTCGGACGTGTGGCGATATTCGGCATACCGCTACAACAGGAATGGTCGTACCAGAACTCTGGCGATTTCGCTCCAACCTATTATCTGCAAACCGACGCCCCCCTCTACTACTACTCCTTTACCGACGCGTACATCGCGATGGCTTATCGGTCACTTTCCAAAGAGCAGCAGGCGCGCTTTGATCCCATGATCACCGGGTTTAATCCGGCTGACATGTATGCTGCCGATCACATTCGCAGGGTCCTGAAGACTTTTCCGGGAGTTTTTAGCGGAATCGGGGAATTCACGATCCACAAGGAGTTCGTCTCCGCAAAAATCGCAGGCGAAACCGCCACATTACGAAATCCCGCGCTCGATAAGCTACTGGATTTTGCAGCAGAAGTCGGACTCGTGGTTCTCATCCACAACGACATGGATGTCCCGTTCGCAAAACCGGGTACCGAGCCAGCTTATCTGTCTCAAATGAAGTCCGTGCTCGCCCGCCATCCAACCGCCACAATCATATGGGCACATACGGGAATGGGACGCGTAGTTCGTCCAATCCAAGGTCATGCCGCAGCGATCGAAGCGATCCTCAAAGACCCGCAATTCAGACACGTTTACTTCGACATTTCGTGGGACGAAGTGGCCAAATACCTGACGGCCACCCCCGAGTCGATCAGGATCTCGGCTGATCTCATCAACCGCTATCCTGATCGTTTCCTCTTTGGCACCGATGAAGTGGCACCGTCGAGCCAGGAGGAATATCTAAGGGTCTACTACCAATATGATCCGCTCTGGAAATCGCTTGATAACGACACCAGGGAGAAGGTTCGCAAGGTTAATTACGAGCGCATCTTCGATGCGGCCCGGCAGCGAGTTCGGAACTGGGAGGCTGCGCATTTGAAGTGATTCAGGAAATCATTCATGCCAAACGGGCATCGCTCTACAACATGGATCGATCTGAAGCCCCTAGCAGTAGAGAGATGGTGACTGAGGCCTCCGGCATATTGCATGCAGGGGAGTTTCCTATGAAACCAGAGACAAGAATTCCCATTTTGCTTGTCGCGGTTCTGTGCGCGGGAAGTTGCTTGAGCCCGGCCGCGTCCGATAAGCCGCTTCCCAATATTGTGATTCTGGCGACGGGTGGCACGATCGCGGGAGCAGCAGCCACAGGAACGCAACCAGCCTACACTTCCGGCGCGGTGACGATTGACGCGATGCTCGCCGCGGTTCCGGGAATCAAGCAACTCGCCAACATTAAGGGTGAGCAAATATCCAATGTTGGATCGCAAGATATGACGATGGACATCATGCTGGCGCTGGCTAAACGTATCAATGCTCTCCTCGCCCAGAATGATGTGGACGGTATTGTTGTCACCCATGGCACCGACACCATGGAAGAAACCGCTTTCTTTCTCAATTTGGTCGTAAAAAGCGATAAGCCTGTCGTCATGGTCGGATCCATGCGCCCGTCCACTGCCGTCAGCGCTGACGGGCCATTGAACCTTTTCAATGCAGTAGGGGTGGGCGTCGATCCACAGGCCCGGGGGCGCGGCGTACTAGTCGTCATGAATGACTGGATTCATGGAGCACACTCCCTAACGAAGATGAGCACCACCGCGGTTCAGACCTTTATGTCGCCGCTGCGCGGACTGGTCGGTCTCTCCAGTTATGGCAAGAATGATTTCTACAACACTCCCACCTGGAAACACACGACCACAAGCGAGTTCGACATAGCTAATGTTACGAAATTACCTCGCGTCGACATCGTCTTTGCATACGCCGACATGTCTCCCGATCTGATCGATGCCGCGGTGACGAATGGCGCCAAGGGCATCGTCATCGCTGGTGTCGGCAACGGGAACATGAATCACGCTTCACTTGAGGCTGCAGCAAGGGCCGCGAAGAAAGGTGTCGTGGTAGTCAGAAGCAGCCGTGTCGTCACCGGCTCTGTTGGACGCAATGTGGAAGTCAACGATGACGAACTGGATCTTGTGGCTTCTGATGAGCTCACCCCTCAGAAGTCCAGGATTCTACTCATGCTGGCACTGCTCAAACCGCGAGCAACCATGGAGATTCAACAATTGTTCTATAGCTACTGACTGGCCTTCGGGTTTGGTCGTTTGTTGATTCATATGTCATCCGTTCAAGGGATTGCATTGGATTGCGACACTAGGAACCTGCGCTGTCATGTCTCAGTTTTCACATTGTCGACTCAAGTTCACCATGGCTCCTGCCAGCCTCGCGATCCCAACGAGGCCTTTTGGCACAGATCCAAACGCGGCAACATTTCTGGAGTTCCCCTAACGATTAACCGCTTGGGAGCGCGCAATCACTCCCAGGTACTTTCTGCTTTTGATTTTGCCAGTGTTCGTTGCTGGAGCCGAACAATAATGAGGGCAACTCTGCTCCGCACATTGCACATGCGTTTCCGTCAGAAGAAACAACCGTGAATCGAGTGGCACGTGAAAGCCACGCCGATCCAAGGAGTGCTAGTGCCGACTGTTAGTTCTGTCAGTGGCGTACACACTTTTCTGCTCCTAACGTTTCCTTGTTGTCGCGAAGGTTGTCCCTAGGAGTTCACCGACATACGTGCAGTCATCCCTGGCACCCCGATCTCACGTCATTGCGAAGGAGATGTTGCCTGTGTCTGCGAATCAAAGTACTGGAATAAGCGAACCGGAACAAACTTCGAAGTACCGAGCAAAGCTGGAAGATTAGCCCCAAGATTCTGTCGTCAATGTAGGTGAAGCGAGCAGTCGGGTATACACAAGTCCAAAATGTTTATGTAACACAGCCACTCGGAAAACAACTATGGCAGCGCACGTACATGCAATCAATCAGCGCCCCCAGGCAAAGCGGACTGCATGGAGAGCTTTAGCAAATCACTACAGAAAAGTGCGTGGTCTGCATCTCCGTACCCTTTTCGCTGATGATCCGCTGCGCGGTGAACGCATGGCAGTTGAGGGCGCAGGGATTTACCTGGACTACTCCAAGAATCGAATTACCGACCAGACCATAAAGCTACTCATTCAACTCGCAGCAGAGTCGGGATTGCAGGCACGGATTGACGCCATGTTCCGCGCGGAAAAGATCAACATTACCGAAAACCGGGCAGCCCTGCATGTAGCACTTCGGGCACCGAAGGGTGCGTCCGTCTTTCTTGACGGGGAGAATGTGGTACCACGGGTCCAGGCGGTGCTCGACAAAATGACTCACTTTTGCAACCAAGTTCGTCGCGGAGAGTGGAAAGGTCATACTGGCAAACGCATTAAAAACGTTGTGAATATCGGCAGTGGTGGCTCCTCCATAGGACCTGTTATGGCATACGAAGCGCTAAAGGCATACAGTGACCGGACCATGACGTTGCGATTTGTTGCGAACGTTGATAGCAGCGACTTTGCGGAAGCCGTCCGAGATCTTGATCCATCCGAAACACTGTTCATTATCTGCTCAAAGACGTTCACGACACTTGAAACCATGACAAACGCTTGCTCCGCCCGCGCCTGGTCAGTGGCCGGCTGTGGCAACGACGAACGCTCCGTTGCCAAACATTTTGTTGCAGTGTCGACCAACGCAGATGAAGTGAAGAAGTTTGGCATCGAAGTGGCTAACATGTTCGCCACTTGGGATTGGGTGGGCGGACGTTACTCGATTGATTCAGCTGTGGGTCTTTCTACAATGCTTGCCATTGGGGCGGAACACTTTCGCGCGATGTTAGATGGCTTGCATCAGATGGACATGCATTTTCTAGCCACCCCGTTCGAACGCAACCTTCCGGTGCTATTGGGGTTGCTGACAGTATGGTATGTCAACCTCTTTGGTGTCCAAACGGTCGCGATTCTGCCATACGAACAATATCTCCACCGCTTCCCAGCATACCTGCAGCAGTTGACCATGGAAAGTAATGGCAAACATATCACTTCGATTGGGACAGAGGTAACCCGGTTAACGGGCCCTGTCTACTGGGGAGAAGCTGGCACAAACGGTCAGCGTTCATTTTATCAGCTGATCCATCAGGGAACGGCACTGATCCCTTGCGACTTTATCGCGTTTGGAAAGTCGCTTAATCCAATTGGGCAACACCACGATCTGCTTCTGGCAAATGCCATCGTGCAGACAGAGGCTCTGGCGTTTGGGAAATCGGCCGAGCAGGTAAGGGCCGAGGGAACTCCGGACTGGCTCGTGCCACATCGGGTGTTTGACGGGAACCGACCGTCGAACACCATCATGGCAGAGATGCTCAGCCCCGAAACTCTGGGCAAACTGGTGGCCCTATACGAACACTCTGTGTTCACGCAGGGAGTGATATGGAACATTAATTCATTTGATCAATGGGGAGCAGAACTCAAAAAGGATTTGACACAAGAAGTTATGTCGGCGCTCGAGAGTGGCGAAGACCCTCACGTAGGGCACGACAGTTCAACTGATGCCCTTATTCGGTACTGCCGAAAACTTAAAAACATGCACGATAGTAGGCGATGATCCACGGCGGATAGTCAGTTTTAATGATGTCATGAGCGAACACCAATTCCGGTCAGCTGCCCTTGACTCGGCGTGCACGGAGATTATTTCCAGCTCTGCGGAACGCTCACCGCATTCTCGAACGGAACCAAGCAACAGCACGATTTGACCGCGGTGATTGTCAAGTGGACGTAGGTGAGGTGACTCTTGACGCTGGACAAAGCAGTCCGATTCGGCGTCAAGAAATTGTGCCGAGCCGGGCTGATTTTTGTCGTTTGCACCGAATCTTCGCTCTGTGGAGCTCAAGACCTAGCTCCCCGTGCATATATCATCACGCCCAAACACTCAAATGCGGTCACGCTGAGCTACGCGTACTTTAGCGGCGACCTTCTCTTCGATGGCTCGGTTCCAATTACGGGTGCCGCGGCAAAAGTCAGTTTATCGGTCTTCAGCTATACCCACTCATTCAACCTGTTCGGGCGTTCTGCAAATTTCAGTGCTTCGCTGCCTTACGGTGTCGGCAACTTCCACGGAACGGTAGTTGGTGCGGAAACGCTCGCTTATCGTTCAGGTGGGCTGGACTCCTCGTATCGCCTGTCCGTCAATCTTAAAGGTGGCCGCGCGATGGATCTCAAGGAGTTCCGCGGTTGGCAGCAAAACACGCTTCTTGGTGTCAGTTTCAAAGTGGTGGCGCCAACGGGACAGTATGATCCCACAAAGCTACTCAATTTTGGGGCGAACCGCTGGGCATTTAAGCCGGAGCTTGGTCTGTCTCGACGATGGGGACATTGGGTAGTCGACACCTATGGAGCGGGTTGGTTTTTCACCACAAATCATGACTTCTTCTCGCGCAATCAGTTTTCTCCCGGGACGAACACCCAAGCGCAAAACCCGACCTTTGCGTTCGAGGGACACTTGAGTTATGACGTGAAGCCGCGTCTTTGGGCTTCACTGGATGGGA
>Ga0210399_10001713_pt1 | contig 17173 bp, 16 predicted proteins | sample IncBWC14MmetaG_FD_150865 | JGI IMG/M metagenome (GOLD analysis project Ga0210399, IMG submission 150865) | Forest soil microbial communities from Barre Woods Harvard Forest LTER site, Petersham, Massachusetts, United States - Inc-BW-C-14-M | ecosystem: Environmental > Terrestrial > Soil >...
AAATCGCGAAATTACGGAAAAACTAGCCAAACAAACGACTTACCACAGCAAGAGGAATATCTAATAGGAGGTCGAGGCGAAACGGGCGAAGACTCAGCCAGCGGTAAGGCCAGATTGGGGCGGGTTCAGTTCCAGTGCGGAAATGAAGCACTAGACAGCATTTGGCATTTGACAAACGGTTTTGGAAGCCTCGGCCGGCTCCAGTTGTGGGTCTTTACGGTTCAACACTCGCTGTGTTTGTTCAGTCTCTCAGGCAGGACATGGGGGCGATGGATGGCATCTCGTTCTCCGCATTGGCGCGGCAGTCATGCTAAACTTGATGAACTTTAGGCCCGTAGCTCAGTTGGTTAGAGCGCTACCTTGACACTTCACAAACAAGCGGCCACTGCCATTTACTGTAGTCTGCTATCACCTTCAATATGGGCGGGTTAGCACGCACTTGGGAGTGCTACCGTTTACTACTGATTTTGATGTAGGTGTGAACCAAATTGTGCACCAAATTTGCCGAACTACGTAAGCATCATGCGAGGACCAGCTGGGTGAGGTGACGGTGAGGAAAGACGACGACACTCAGACTACTGTTCCATTTCATATTTCTTCGTCGAACTTGCGCTCAACAATGTATTGCCGGATGAAGTTTTTCCATCTCGTTCAAGGCGTCATGGCATAGCTCGATCAGATTCGATTGATGTCCTTCGAATTGCCAAGATGCACGGAACGTCTGAAAGAGCGAGACGGAAGCCCATGCCAATCGACGATGATCTGGACAAATCGGCGCTCGCTGCTGAGATTACCGAAGAAGCTGAGCGCAGCGTACAAGATACGCTGGCGCAGTCCGGTCTAGTGGGGCTGGTCTCGCATTTACCTTTCGTCGGCCCCGCTGTCCACGAAATGCTGACTGTGTTGGCGCTTCGCCGAGTCTATGAACGAATGCAGGCAATGTTGACCGAGATGGGGTTGAGGCTAAGGAAACTAGGAAAAGAAAAAATTGATCGTGAATGGTTCAGGGGAGCCGAATTTCAGACACTGTTTTTTGAAGCAACTCAACAACTGCACGTCACCCACGAAGCGCAAAAGATCAAAATGCTTGGGGTCAGCCTTGCCAACAGCGGAGCGACCGAATTCAAGGACGAGGACCGAAAAGAGTTGTTCCTGCAATTGGTTCGATATTTAAGCCCCCACCACATAGCAGTTCTGCGATCTCTCGTTCCAGAAGTTGAGAGAGTTGGCCCTCCGGCAGTCATCGCAGGATTTCCGAAAGAATATCTTGAAAAGGAATTGTGGCGGCGGCGACCAAATGTACAGGGTTTTGGAACTGACGGCTTGATCTTACAGATGCTTGCAGCACATGGACTCGTGGAGGAAACATTAAAACCAGCGGTGCGAGAGCCTCGGCTCTGGGCAGCCATGTCTCAATGGCAGGTTGAAAAAGCCGTCAAAGATCTCATAAAAGAGCTGCAGGAGTCGCCTACTCGGTATTTCTCTATAAGCAAACTCGGAATGGACTTCCTGAATTTTGTTGGCTTGGAAACGAAGGAGCAGGGTAAAAATAAGAGCACCCGGCCTTAAATTAACCTGCATCCGAATTATCACAGTATGCCACGAGGCAATCCACGCCTAGTCCCTAGTCCTTCCCAGAATTGCCTTTCTTGCTCAAGGCAAACAATGAGTCGGCCAAATCCTTCATCTTGAGCATGAACGGGCGAGACGCAAAACCCGCCAATAGAGCAAGCGCTATATATGGCGCCAGAGCCAAATCCGCTATGTTGCGCAAGGTCTGACCCTGTGGTCTAGCAACGGTCAGAGTCAGTGCCCCGCCCAACAGTAGGAAAAAAACAACAACCCCGCAGATTCCGCCTGCAAGAGGAGTCAGAAAATACCAATAATTGTAGTGCGTATCGTAATCATTCTGAGAGGAATGCATCAGCAAGCCGCGAAGGCTATACAGCGAGCCGCCGAGCGCACCCGCCACGAAAGTCAACCCGACAAGTAGCAGCCAATAGGTGCCGGTAGTATTCGCGTCCTGCTCTTCAATAGGACGAAACCGTGATGTTGCCCACAGCACGGCAAGAAACGAGACAAGCGCTATCACTGAGAAGGCAACCGTGTATCGTAGAATCGCCTTTGGGGGCTGCCCAACGACGCTGTCAGATTTTCCTTCCGGTTTTTCTTCTTGCCCGCTACCGGCCATCGTCCACCCTCCTTGTGAAGCGTATCTTGAGGAATAGACAAAAAAACTCGCCAGACAGAATTCCTTGCCTTAGTCGGGAAAGATTTCGTTACCGCTGTGTAAGGCTGGGGCCGACGCTGCCCTGAATCAGGCGCTTAGCCAATCTGCATGGGCCCTGACCTTCGACAGATTGGGAAAGTATTGACGCATGAGAGGCCTGAAAGTACGCGCTACTTTCTTCCCCTCGCCAGTTATCGAATACGTGATCGAATGTCCTGTCTGTCTTTCCGAAACTTGTTGCCTCCGGACCTGCCACTCCAAGACTTGCGAGATGCTAGAGCCTACAAAAAAAGGAGCCTTGCCTTTCTTGGTCGCCAACTCCAAACCTTTGAAGATTTCTGGAAGTCGAGCAGAGCCGAGCTTGTCTAAAACGACCAAAACAAGGATCCCGCTTATTTCTCCAACGCGTAAATCCGATGACTCGTTTCTAGTCGTTTTTTGCATGAGCATTCCTCGCGCCGTCAACCATCTGAGCTAGACTAATCCATTCATTTGAACCAAGCAAGACTGGCAGAAAGTGAGTCGCGATTTGATTACCGGAAGGAATGGTCGGAACGCCCATATTTAGGGAATACTTCTTGCCGCGCCTTCTCAGACTTACCCAGTAGATTCGCAGCTGTATGTCTTTCTCCCAGGTAGCATTGAGATTCGCTACGACAGTGCTAATGTCTGATAATGGCTTTTTGCTGCCTTTCTTGTCTACGAGGAGGCACTCTTTGTAAGGTTTGAATTTTAGAACTTTGATTACGAGGGCTCCCTCGATTCCGTCCACCTGAAGAAGCTGCTCCTGCAGCAACGCCTCCAATTTGCGCATGCACTCCACTTGTCCCCCTTCGATGTCTTTCCTGAGAATTGCTTGGAGCAGTCGATTAAACCATTCCGTAGCGCCTTCTGAGCCCTGAGAGAGACCAGTCTCGAGAAGTCTGCCCTGGTAAGGACCCGCGAGCTTTGAAACAGCGCCGGTGAAAAGGTCATACTCTTCTGCGCGTTTCCAAAGAGTAGCAAAGGAAGGTTTTCTCCGATCTAAGATGAAATCAAGATAGATCTTTAGCATTGCTATTCGCCTGGGGCTCAAGCCCGATAACTCCTTGTTTTGCTGAACATCTCTCAAAAGAGCAAGCAGCCACGGTTCGTCACATCTGAGATATTCGCGGTAGTGTTTTGGGGATATGAAGGCTTTCCAAAAGACGCTGAAGTTCCGTTGCTCTAGGATCTTGCGGACGACTCTTTCCTGGGCCTCGTAGAGTCTATCGGCGAAAGTGATCTCTAGTAGAATGGCCAAAGCTCGTGAAAGTGCCATCTCCGCCCTAACAACATTTGGATGAAATACGATCCATCTCCATATCCTGTAACGTTCCAGAAAGAAGGATTCCAAAGCACTGACAGCAGTTGTTGTCGAGACAATCTCGAATATGCCCTTTTCAGTTTTGTCTATGCGCAAATTGTGAATGATTCTTGTTAGGTCGTATTCGCCAAACTCGAAGCTACTGGCATAGCCGTCGCGCAAAACGTAATCGCACCTATCCGCGTCGACACTTTCCCCGCTAACGATGGAATGGAGGCAGTTCAGAACCCCATTCGGATTTTTCGCAGCTGACTCGGGAATCGCGATCCTATTGGCAATCGAAAAACAAAACTTGCCAAAGAGTGCGTAATCACCAGAAACTTCTGTAAAGACGAAAGAAGTGAGTTCGCGCCCAATCTTCTCGTGTAATTGACCATCTTCAGCAGGTCGTAGATCAGACAGAATCTTGCCGAAACGCCGATAACCTTCTGGTGCGCTTTCCCATTTGAGGGAGTCAATCTTGGATTGTAGAACCGACTCTACCGTATGACTGAACGGCGGATGACCTAGGTCGTGCATGACGCAAGCAATTCTCAGAGCTTGCAGTACAACTATCGCAGGAAGATCACGTCTCATTTGGGGGTCAAATCCCATATGCAAATAGAAAATGTCGTTTTGTTTCGCTACAATTGCGGCAATCTGATCGATTCTCGTTGACAAATTCACCGCAGCCTCTTCCATCACGACTTTGAAGGCTCGGAGGAACTGAGTGCGCAATGCTCTGTCAGACGTCTGAAGCGCCGAACGGATCATTTCACCGCCAACATGCATCGTGCCTAGGCTGTGGATAAAACGAGAGGTACGGTTGCTCGGGTACGTAAGATAGGCCAATCCATTTTGCGAAATGTTTTGAAGTCGCAAGAAAAGGGGATCATTGATTAAGCTGTTCTCAAGATCCGATATCGCGATGTAATCGTGAATTGGCTCCTTAATGACTCTCAGGGTTCTCATGGCCATTTCACCCCACTCGGTCGGTCGGCGCAAGATAATACACGGGTTTCAGGGGAAGCAAGAGCTTGTCCGACTCGTTCACTTTGTCGTAGTGCTCGACCCAAAGCTCGACCAGTTTTTCCAAATCGACCAGGGTGAGCTTTCGGGTCTCTTTTGTTCGGGCCTCGGACTCGGCATCGGTCGTAAAGCCCCCGGTTGAGACAAAAATTCCAACATCTTGTTCGCCGAGGATCGCCATAAATGAGCGCAGATCATCAACGCGAATTTTGTCTGCTCGACGCTTGACCTGCACTTTGATGCGGGGAGTGCTCGTGCCAAGGGGATCGTTATGCGCGAGAATATCAATTCCCTTGTCCGGTCCAGGGGGCGCAATCCATGAGACGTGGTATCCCATTGCCCGCAACAGTGCAGCCACTAACTTTTGCAAGTCCTAAGGATTTATGGCCTGGACGTATTGTTCGATCTCGGCCCAAGCTGTTTCTTCCGCCTCTTCGACCGTGCTTGCTTCCGCCGCCTTCTCTAACGGACCCGCTCCCTCAGAGCCTCCCTCTTCGAGTTCTGCAATTGCTTCCGGCTGGTCTGCCCGCCATTGTAGATAGAGCCTTCTTGCTTCTGCGTTGAATTTTTCCGGGTCCGTAATTTGGTTGTAGGCTTTTCTGCCCTCCTCGGTCATGTACCACCGGCCCTTGCTCTTCACCAACCATCCCGCCTTCACCGGGCCTATCGTTGCGAATCGAGCCATCTTCTCGAAGCGTCGAATGCCTGGGTGTTTCGGATAATCACTTTTCTCAAATTCTGTTGGTTGGACAACCTGCTCTAGGCGACGGAGAACGTCTTTCCCGGGCAAACCGTCGGGATAGTCGAGAAGTATGTTGAACACTCCTCGCTGAAGTTCCCCAACTCGCTTTCTAGTGATCTCTGGTTTCTTTGTAGCCTCTTGCATTTTGAAGGCTCCCGATCAGCAGGACGGATTGTGCTTAGAGATATTAAACCTTTCTTTTACTACTGGCCACCTCTCCCGACCAAGCACTTATCAGTTGTCATTGTGATGAGTGGTGACGGACTACGATGCGTTGCGATTTGCTAGTCTTTGTGCGGCTTTAGTGCAAATGGGCGAGTGCTACTGCTTACGACCGCGGAGGGCGAATGTTGATTTAGGCGTGCACAAAATCGTACACCAAATCTGCCGAGCGCATTCCTGCTGAAGCCGCATAACGCAGAAGTCTACGTCACGTCTTCGACACCTGCTAGGATAGTGCGCGATGGACCTTCTCCTGGATTCCACGGTTTTCTGGGATGACCCAAACCTAAAAAGCGAGGCTTGGGCGCTACTTCGAGAATATATAAGGCGAAGCGGCGCCAGAGTTTTAATTCCAGCTATTGTTCGCGACGAGGTTGAAGCAAAATTTGCGGAGCGGCTAAAGAAAGATCAGGACCGGATTGATTCGGCATTTGGTTCGATTGCAAGACTGACAGAAGCAGCTGTTAAGTTGCCTGAGATCGATTCAGCCATCCAATCCGAACGGTACAATCTTCGGTTGGACTCACGTCTATCTACTTTGAACGCGCGAGCATTGCCGTACCCACCCACAACGCACGAGGCCATCGTTGAAAGACAACTAAAAGGCCTAAGACCGTTCCATCAAAAGGGTACGGGTTACCGGGACGCTCTCATTTGGTATTCCCTATTGGAAGAACTCAAAAAGGAGAGCCGCGACTGTGTGGTCATCACTAACAATACTGTCGATTTCTCGCTCGACAAGGATGATTTCGAAACTCCACATGGAGATTTTCAAACAGACTTAGATAGTTCAGGAATCAAGGCGAAGGTAGAAATCCGCCGCAGCCTTGACGAATTCATCGACGATTTCGTCAAACCCACCCTCACAAAATTAGAAGATTTCAAGTTGCAACTTCAGAGCGGAAAACCCGTAGACCTTAAACTGTACCTTGAAGACCGATTCTCGCAGGTCTTCGAGGGGTTGCGCCACGCTCCGCTTCGAATTGTGGTGCCAAATGCACGCCGGTTGGAAGAACCCATCGGAGTTTCTAGCATGAACGAAGAGCCTTCGCACATCGACATCGATGATGTTTTGGAACTCAACGACCACGAAATTTATTTAGAATTTCGAGCTGTCTATAACGCCGACATTTTCGGCTTCCTGTTTAGGACAGACGCCTTTGGCCTCGGAGATGGCTCGGATATCTATGTGACGGACATCGATCGGAATAACCACTATGCCGAGGTGGGCGTGAATTTGGAGCTAGAAGTCCGATTTGGAGCCATCTATGACCGCGACGAAAAGGAGTTCGTGACACTCGAAGTTAAGGAAGCAAAAACTAACATCGCGGGGTGAGAAAGAAACGCTGCCCAGACGGCTCTGTCGAACTCACGCATGACGGTTTGAGTCTTATTCTGATCGACCATCCATTTCTCTCCGGGCCAGATTCTACCGGGAGTTTCCGACTTTAAATTTCCCACAGTGTCGAAACGTTGTCCGCTCATTCCGATTCAGGTATTCTGCAAGCAAATGACGGATCTGCACCAAATTGATCTCCGAGCGGCCATAAACGCGATTTCGGACGTAATCCAAAACCGACCGCTGCCGCTGCGCAACTTCGACCAAATCTATATGAAGGCTGGGGATATGGTGCTGCAGAGCGAATTTGTGGCACGCTGGGCGGACGGAAAGAGAATGGCCTTTATTGGTGATGGGGACGCAATAAGTATCTGTGTTGCATATCTTCACGCACGCGGAATTGTTAGTTATGGTCCCTCTGAAATCACCGTCTTCGATTTCGACGAATGTATCTGTAGTGCCGTTGAACGATTTGCGGATCGAGAACGGCTGGAGACGCTCCACTCACGCCTTTACAATTGCTTGGAACCATTTCCGGGACCGACGGACTTCGATTACTTCTACACGAATCCGCCTTGGGGCGCGAGCAACGAAGGTGAAAGCGTCTGCGTGTTCATGCAGCGAGGGATGGAAGCAACCAATTATGCCGGCGAAGGGCTTCTCGTTATTGCCGACGATGATGAGCTGGACTGGCCAAAGAGCGTCTTGGCCAGAGCCCAGCAGTTCGCCATCAACTCGGGGTTTTTCGTGCAGAAGATGATGCCCAAAATGCACTCGTACCATCTCGACGACGCGCCCAATTTGCGTTCGTGCAATCTGCTTTTTGAGGCCCTACCCGGTAATACGCCTCCAGGCGAAAGCACGCACATATCCGACGCCAAACGGCTGGAGAATTTCTATGGCCGCGACAACGTCCCAAAGGTAAAGTACGTCCGGGAGAAGAAGAGGCTTGAGTATGGTAAGCGGCACGACGACGAATATTGGCTGGAAACGCTGGAGTAGCTAATCATGTCACTCGTTATCAAACCGGGATCTCGAATTTTGTACATGAAGGTCGGAAATCACGCGAGCGAATCTCTCGATACGATTCTCAAGAGAAAATTGAAGGAGATCGAGGATGAGGGCATCGCGTTCTGGGGCTATGGGGGCAGCACTTGTCACCCGACCACCGTCGTGCAGCCTTTTGCGAGATCCTTTGAGGCAGAAGGCGGCACAATTTATCTCTGCATGGAACCGATGGAATCCAAGCACTTCGCGCTCTCTGTTCGAGCAGAGGAGTTCTCCGTTGACGGTGTCACTTGGCAGTCGGTCCCAGTCGGTATACATGTCACCGGCTCACGCTACGCGGTAGTGATAAAGAACCTGCGTAAAGAGCATTTCGAGCTCCCGCTTGCGCAAACGCGGGTCGCACTGGGGAACAGTAGGGGTGCTGTCGGCAGCAAATATATCAGCGGACGAGTGGACAAGGCATGCCTTGAGATTACCGGTTCCCCTGCACAGAATGGAAGCAGTGAAATACCCGTCCGTCCTATCCGACTCGTGGCCGAAATCGTAAAGCCCTACGCGGTTTTCGTGCGGAATCTAACTAAGTAGATAGAACACGCACGGCTCTAACGCGCAAGTTGGCAATGTAACTCGCCAACCCCTCGAGCGCGCTAGCGGAGTCAGACCCGGGACTGCTGCAGCTGAAGCAAATGCTTAGCGTTTTATCGACAGATGGCTCGCCACAAATTGCTCGCCGTATCTGGTCCCAATCCCCGGTAACTAGCGCATCAGATACAAGCTGTTCAAGACATTTTACCTTGCCAGATATGACCTGTAGCCGCACATCGCTGTCTAATAGAACCTCTAGGGACGCGATTGCACGTTTGTCACCAGTGAGCATACAAGGTAAGGCACGGGACACAAGTATTGCGACAAGTTGGCTCTCGCCAGCATCGAGGTTGAGAGCCATACGTTGGGCCGCCGCCTCGAGGAGTCCAGCCATTTGCTGCTCGTCAGGACTTGGTTCAACAACCTCGTTTTCTGTCACGAACGCGGCAAAGCGATCGCCAGCAGTGGCAGGGTTCCCCCGAAGTTGGTTACGCACGATCATTTTCGGGACAACAAATCTCGACGCTCCGAGTATCCCAACGGCGCCATTACCGGGAACGCATGCCATGAACACCGGAAGCAAGCCGTAGCAAGAACCTTTCAGGAGGATATCGTTATCAGCAACCGCCCTCATGCAGCTACGACTCCGCCCAGGACCGAATTCAAATAGATTCGAGAATCCGAAGGAACTTGCTCAATACTGAGTTCGCGCAACGCAAGCTTGTTGACCTCCGCCCAAACTGGCTTTGCAGAACTGTAGATGAAGCTCATCGCCGAGTTGACAACGGCCCAGTTTCCCGTCGAATAACCGAAACAAAGTGCAAGCGTGCCCGGCTCGATGTGAAGCGCCGCAGCCGACTCTAAGACTGCATCAGCCAGTCCCGGCGCATTATATGCGCCAGATGCAGGCAGGACGCGTGGATCGGCACGCCCAGTGAGCAGCTGAAGAGCAAATCGATCGGCTTCGATCTCTTCCTGATCGGCTCCGGCGATCGCGAGCCGATTACTCTCGAGGTCTACAATTGCTGTTTCCTTCGTGAGATGCCCCAATGCAATGTGTGCAATTTCATGTGCCAGGTAGAAGGCTATCTGTGCAGGGTACATTGAATCTTTGCCGAGCAAGATTGCACTTCGGTCGCCAACCCGTACGCTCATGGCGGCCATTCGCTTCCGAAGTAAAGGGAAAATGCGCAGATGGACGACCGGTATACCTGTCGTCCAACTCAGCACTAGCAGGTCCAACAGGCCCACGAACGGTCGAGAAGTAAGAATGGCGTTTCTGATGGCGATCGAGTCCGGGGGAAGGGCCCCTTGCCCAATAGAAGCAGCTCCAATGATTATCGAACCGAAGGCCCTCCCGAACGAGCCAATCGCAGAGCGTTCAGAGTCGCTCTCGCCGGATAGATTCTTGAAGCGCGCCTCGTCCCGCCAGATAAAACGGGGCACGCCTTCCTCATCAACCAAAGAACGAGCGTCAAGCCCCAATTTACGTGCGAGTGAAAACCGAAGCTCGAGCCGAGCAGATGGCGAAGGGTCGGCACTGTCACTCCACCAGTCAGGCCAAGCCGCATCAATAGCGGCGTCACTTAGGCCGAGCTGTTTCAGTTGCTGTTTTAGGCGTCCCGCTTCGGTCGTCAACCAAGCTCCTCCTCATCACTCTCTAGGTGGTCTGACCTAGCGAGTTCCACGAAAGCATCGATTATCTCCGAAAGAGCAATTGCGTGCGCATCGGACTTGCTCCAGATCTCGTCGATCGCTTTCTGGATCGCGCGACGGTCGCTGATTCTGGATCTGCCGATTTTCTTTACTGCATATTTGCATAGCATGAATGTCGCATCACTGTGCCGCAGAGGTGGCTTACGCTCTCTTCTCGAAATTGTAGATTGGCTAATACCCAATTTCTGTGCTAATTCTGCCTGACTCAAGCCCTTCTTGCGCCGAAGCTTTCTGAGGCCGGTTAATTTTTGTGCTGGCTCTGGTCGCATTCTTGTTGCATAATACTGCATACTCTATTATGCCCTTGCCCGACTTTTTTTGTTGGACGCGTTTCGGTACTGAGGCTGGCCAATCGGTCGAGCAAATACTGGCGCGGAAGGAACAAGAGAGAATCGCAAACGCCGGAATATTCTTTTGGGGCATCGGGAATGCGATTGGCCCCTCGATGCTTGAACTGCTGCGGCGCACTAACTCACCAGAAGCACTTTTCAGCCCGATCCAATCGGCCCCGCGTCATGAAGACACGATGCCACCTTCTGTCGTGGCTTGGACTCAAGCGGAGACGCTGTTTGGCGAAGAGTATCGATTACCAGAACAATCGCTAATCACGAGTCGGTTTGATCCCCTGAGACCGCGGGCTAGGCATTATGCGCTGGTCTGTTACAGTGAAACGCGAATTGAGGTCGGACTCACAGACGAGAACATTCGCTTCTCGGAGTTGCGTAATGTTTTAACAAGCCGGCAGGTTGGAGCGTCGCAGGTCACTGCCGTAGTGCAGCTAAGTACCGTTGTCTCATCCGGTAAAACTCTTTCATATAATGTAGCCTTTCGAGCCAGACTCACGCCACCGTATTTTGTTTCGCTTCGAACGCCCATCCCTCTGGCTGAATCCGGAAACGAACGCTGCTGGGGAGACATCGTTCGCCAAGCTTGGCGCTGCAGAAAACAAGCTGCCGCATCTGGCTAAAGAATTCCGCAAGAGGGGTCGCCAAAATTCCGCTCTTCAATTGCGTTAGCAACCGGATTTAATTTAGCACCTAAAGCCGCCCCAATATGGTCTGATTTTGGGCACTCTAATAATTATAGAACGCGCCAAGCAAACTCAGGACCTTAGCGGTGCAGGCTCAGGCAGGTTTTTGGGCAAGGAAAGAAACCGCTCGTTGGGCAGTACCCTTTGAGATGGCCAGCGCCTCGCAGATCTCCGACCAGGACCGTCCCTCCTTGCGTAGCGTAGCAATTCTAGGGCGGTCCACGACGACCCGAGGCCTTCCCAGTCGCTTTCCGCGGGATTTTGCCAGGGCTATTCCGGATCGAACCCTGTCTCGAATCAGTTCTCGCTCGAACTCTGCGATGGAAGCAAAAATACCGAACACCAGCCTTCCGTTTGGCGTCGAGGTATCAACTCCTTCATGAAGGCTGACGAAATCAATCCCGAGGGCCCGGAACTCTTCGAGCGCATTAACAAGCTGACGCAGACTTCGTGCGAACCGGTCGTAGCGGTATACCACGACACAATCCACTGTTCTCAGTCGGCAATCGGCAATCAATAGATCCAGCGCCGGCCGGTGTTCCTTCGCTCCGCTGATACCCTTATCAACGTACTCACGAACTATGGTCATTTCTCGCCGCGCGCAGTACTGCCGGACTTCCTCTAACTGCATTTCTGGGTTCTGTCCGTTGTTGGTGCTGACCCTCGCGTAGATCGCTGCTCGTTTCATGACTCGCCTCCAATTTCTATTTCCTTTGGCCGTCCCCCGAGCTTCGCCCAACGCGAAAGCTCGCTCTGAGAATGCCTGTTGGAACGGGCCAGGCCACCAAGCCTTGCCCACGCTCTCCGCTGCTCAGCCGTAGTCTTTCTCGCTCGGGATTCTCCTCCGAGTTTTCCGAGCGCGACGGCATTGGGGTTCTTCGCTTCCATCCATTTATCTTACTTAGCGCTAAGTATGTTTGTCAAGACACAACTTTATACGCTTGAGATTTCTGGATCTTTGACGACTCGGGGAAGGTTGAACCTGGACTAAGGTTCAGACGAACATTTGGTACTTCGTCTCACGGGGAGATTCTTCTCCCGTCCCTCTTCCCGTTGATTCCTTGACAAGTCATCAATCCTGAAAGAATATCGCATTCGTTCCACTCACAAACTGGAGACACCCCCATGGCGCGTGGCAAAGAATCCGACACGCACAAGAAATCCAAAAACGGCGCCAACCTCGGCTTCGAGCAAACTCTCTGGCAAGCCGCCGACAAGCTCCGCGGCAACATGGACGCCTCCGACTACAAGCACGTTGTCCTCGGCCTCATCTTCCTCAAATACATTTCCGACGCCTTCGAAGAGCGCCACGCCGCTCTCAAGAGCGAGCCGCACGCCAACCCCGAGGACCGCGACGAATACGCCGCCGAAAACGTCTTCTGGGTTCCCAAAGCCGCTCGCTGGCCCAAACTCCAGGCTGCCGCCAAACAGCCCGGCATCGGCAAGCTCCTCGACGAAGCCATGCTCGCTCTCGAAAAGGACAATCCCGGGCTCAAGGGCGTCCTCCCCAAGGACTACGCCCGCGAATCCCTCGATAAGCGCCGCCTCGGCGAGCTCATCGATCTCATCGGCACCATCGGCCTTGGCGACAAGGAAAGCCGCTCCAAGGACATTCTCGGCCGCGTCTATGAATACTTCCTCGGCCAGTTCGCCGCCTCCGAAGGCAAAAAGGGCGGCGAGTTTTACACCGCGCAATCCGTCGTCAAGCTCCTCGCCGAAATGATCGAGCCCTATAAAGGCCGCGTCTTTGATCCGTGCTGCGGCTCCGGCGGCATGTTCGTGCAATCCGAAAAATTCGCCGAAGCCCACGGCGGACGCCGCACCGACCTCAGCATCTACGGTCAGGAGTCCAACCAGACCACTTGGCGCCTCTGCAAAATGAATCTCGCCATTCGTGGCATCGAGTCCAACATCGTCTGGAACAGTGAAGGTTCCTTCCACAACGACGCGCACAAGGACCTCAAAGCCGATTTCGTCCTCGCCAATCCACCTTTCAACGATAGCGATTGGGGCGGCGAAAGCCTGGCCAAAGACGTTCGCTGGAAATACGGTGTTCCGCCCGCCAGCAACGCTAACTTTGCCTGGGTCCAGCATTTCATCCACCATCTCGCGCCCAATGGAGTCGCTGGCTTTGTCCTCGCCAATGGCTCCATGTCCTCCAATCAGTCCGGCGAAGGTGAAATTCGCAAAGCCATCATCGAAGCGGACCTCGTGGATTGCATGATCGCTCTTCCTGGCCAGCTTTTTTTCACTACACCGATCTCCGTCTGCCTCTGGTTTGTCACCCGCAACAAATCCAACGGCAGATTCCGCGACCGCCGCGGTCAGACGCTATTCATTGACGCTCGCAAAATGGGTTTTCTTGTTGACCGAACCCATCGAGAGTTACTCGCCGAAGAAATCGCACGCATCGCTCGCACCTACCATGCTTGGCGCGGCGAAAAGGAAGCAGGGAAATACGAAGACGTGCGCGGATTTTGCAAAAGTGCGGCAACGGCTGAAATTGCCACCTACGGCCACATTCTTACGCCCGGGCGATATGTCGGTGCAGAGGAGGTCGAGGACGACGGGGAGCCGTTCGAAGAAAAGATAAAACGGTTGAACGACAAACTCGAAGTGCAATTCGCACAATCGAACACGCTGGAACGCGCAATACGCAATTCACTGTCGAACTGGGCGCGATGAGCGGACCAAGGCTGGACGACATTACCACGAAGATCGGTAGTGGCGCGACACCGCGAGGCGGTGAGAAGGTTTACCGGAGTTCTGGAATTGCCCTGATCCGAAGTCAAAACGTGTACAACGATGGATTTCACAGCGATGGATTGGCTTTCATTGGCGACGAGCACGCCGCGGAGCTATCTCACGTCGAAGTGAAATCGGGAGACGTACTATTGAACATAACGGGCGATTCCGTTGCGCGAGTGTGCCAAGTTCCAGACGATGTCCTACCGGCTCGCGTTAACCAGCATGTCGCAATCATCCGTCCTCGCAAAGATGCCCTTAATTCTCGCTTCCTGCGCTATTTCCTAGTCTCACCCGTTACGCAGGCTCACCTGCACGTGCTGGCCAGCGCCGGGGCGACGAGGAGCGCACTAACCAAAGCCATGATCGAAGGCCTTGAGATTCCCCGCCTACCGCTACACGCCCAAAACGCCATCGCGCAAATCCTCGGCTCGCTAGATGACAAGATCGAGCTGAACCGGCATATGAACGCAACGCTAGAAGCCATGGCCCGCGCCATCTTCAAATCCTGGTTCGTCGACTTCGATCCCGTCCACGCCAAATCCGAAGGCCGCCGGCCATTCACCATGGAAGCCGAAACCGCCGCCCTCTTCCCCAGTTCGTTTGAAAATCGGCTTAAACGAGTACCGATAGGCTGGGGAAAAGGATCGATTCTTAAAATCGCGCGCCTCCTCAGCGGTGGTACGCCTAAGACCGACCGCAAGGAATACTGGAACGGGAGCGTGCCATGGGCCAGCGCCGCAGACGTTTCCCAGGCCCGCAAAACCTTCTTGATAGACACGGAGCGAACAATTACGGAGCGGGGATTAGAAGAGAGTGCTACTCAGATGATTCCCGCCTTTTCGACGGTCGTTGTGGCCCGTGGCGCTACGACCGGGCGAATGGTCCTCTTCGGTCGCGAAATGGCGATGAACCAAACCTGCTACGCCCTTTCAAGCACAACGGAAACACCACTCTTTCTCTATTGTTTGTTGCGCAATGAGATCGAAGGCCTCGTTCACGCAGCCCATGGCTCCATCTTTGACACGATTACGACCACGACGTTCGGAGGCTCGGAAGTCATTCTGCCGCCGCAGCCCGTAATGAAGAATTTCGAGACCACGGTGTGGCCTCTTTTCCAAAGAGTACTTCATAATTCGGTTGAATCCGAGACGCTAGCGGAGATTCGCGACGCTTTGCTGCCCAAGCTGATTTCAAGTGAGATTCGGGTCAAGGTCGCCAAGACACCGACCGGAGAAAGGGTCTAGATTGACTCAGCCCTTCACCGAATCCACGGTTGAAGAAGCCGCTCTAGAACTTTTTTCCGCGCTAGGCTACTCGATTGTTCATGGCCCGCTCATCGCGCCCGGCGAACTGCTTGCCGAACGCACCGAATATTCTGAAGTCATCCTGCTTGGCCGCCTCAAGGAAGCCCTTTCGCGCATAAATCCGAAAATTCCTGCCGACGCGATCGCCGAAGTCGTCCGCAAACTCTCCAGTATTGCCGGACCGAACCTCGAAGAAAGCAACCGCCGCTTTCACCAGTTCCTAACCGACGGGATCAATGTCGAATACCGTAGCCAGGGGCGCCTCGTTCACGACCAGGTCCAGCTCTTCGATTTCGCCAAGCCAGACAACAACGATTGGGCCGCCGCCAATCAGTTCACCGTTATCGAGAATCGCGCAAACCGCCGCCCGGACATCGTCATCTTCGTCAACGGGATTCCCTTGGCCATCTTCGAACTGAAAAACCTGGCCGATGAGAACGTTACCATCCGCGACGCCTTCAATCAATTCCAAACCTATAAGAGCGATATTCCCAGCCTCTTTCCCTACAACGAACTCCTCATCATCTCCGACGGCGGCCAAACCCGCCTCGGCACGCTCACCTCAGGCTGGGAGCGCTTCATGCCCTGGCGCACCATTGCCGGAGACACTATCGAGCCAAAAGGCTCCCTCGAACTGGAAGTCCTCACGCGCGGCATCTTCGAAAAGCACCGCTTCCTCGACCTCCTCCGCTACTTCATCGTCTTCGAAGGCGCGAAAAGCGGACTGACCAAAAAAGTTGCCGGCTACCACCAGTTCCATGCTGTCAATAAGGCCGTCGAATGCACGCTCGATGCCGCCAGCGCCAAAGGCGACCGCCGCGTTGGCGTTGTCTGGCACACGCAGGGCAGCGGCAAAAGTCTCACCATGGTTTTCTACGCCGGGAAAATCATTCAGCATCGCGGCATGTCCAATCCCACTCTCGTCGTCCTCACCGATCGCAACGACCTCGACGACCAGCTTCATGGCACGTTTGACGCCTGTAAGGAGCTACTCCGGCAAAAACCCGAACAAGCCGGGAGTCGCGACCACCTCCAGAGTTTGCTGCAAGTTTCTTCAGGCGGCGTCATCTTCACCACCATTCAAAAATTCCTGCCCGAAGCCAAGGGTAGCAAATACCCAATCCTCTCCGACCGCCGCAACATCGTCGTCATCGCCGACGAAGCCCATCGCAGTCAGTACGATTTCATTGACGGCTTCGCCCGCCACATGCGCGATGCTCTGCCCAACGCCTCTTTTATCGGCTTCACCGCCACCCCTCTCGAAGTGGGCGACCGCAGCACCCCCGCCATTTTCGGCGACTACATCGACGTCTACGACATCCAGCGCGCCGTGGAGGACGGCAACACCGTCCGCATCTTCTACGAAGGCCGTCTTGCCAAAATTGAGCTCAAGGAAGAAGAGCGCCCCAAGATCGATCCCGAATTTGAGGAAGTCACCGAAGAAGAAGACGTTCCCACCAAGGAAAAACTGAAAAGCAAGTGGGCTCGCATGGAAGCCATGGTTGGCACACCCAAGCGCATTGCCCTCATCGCCAAGGACATCGTCGACCACTTCGAAAAGCGCCTCGAAGCCATGGACGGCAAGGCCATGATCGTCTGCATGAGCCGCCGCATCTGCGTCGAGCTTTACAAGGAAATCGCCCAGCTCCGTCCGCAATGGCACAGTGACGACGACGAAAAAGGTGCCCTCAAAGTCGTCATGACCGGCTCCGCCGCCGACGTCCTCGACTTCCAGCCGCACATCCGCAACAAGCAGCGCCGCGAACGTCTGGCCGAGCGCTTCAAAGATGAAAACGACCCGCTTAAGCTCGTCCTCGTCCGCGATATGTGGCTCACTGGATTCGACGCGCCCTGCCTGCACACCATGTACGCCGATAAGCCCATGCAGCGCCACGG
>Ga0210399_10001716_pt1 | contig 17150 bp, 23 predicted proteins | sample IncBWC14MmetaG_FD_150865 | JGI IMG/M metagenome (GOLD analysis project Ga0210399, IMG submission 150865) | Forest soil microbial communities from Barre Woods Harvard Forest LTER site, Petersham, Massachusetts, United States - Inc-BW-C-14-M | ecosystem: Environmental > Terrestrial > Soil >...
CTTCACGTTGACAGAGCCTGTCACGTTGCCGCCAACAAACGACTGATGTGGAATGTTCGTCGCCCAATGGGCGCGCAGAGAAAGCAGAGCTCAAGCCCTATTGCTATCTTCTATCTTATTTTGGCTGTGTTGTACTTGGCGACTGAGAAATGGAGTGCGCGATGCGAATATTTCTAATCGCATCTGCAGCCGCTTTGCGCATCGCTTGTAAGAAAATATCTTGATCTGGCCCAAACGTTAGGGCATGCCCAACTTCGATGTTTTGGGGATCTGTGACCGTGTGAGAGACGGCATAGCCTATCCGCTTTCCTTTTCCGCTCATCACGGGTAGCGAAATTACATGTACATTCCAGCATCCTTCCTGATGGCTCGCATAAAAATCAAAGTCGCCTGACATGGTCGCTGCAGTCTCAAGCGGGTCTTTGGCCAACATATTAGTTGGAGAAGTCGACTCCGACGAAAATGCGATACACGGTCTCCTTGTCCCGTTTTGAGCTGCAACCGTAAGAGATAACAACGGAATGAGTAGCCACGATCGTTTCATCTCGCCTCCAAGGCCCTCGGATTATCTCTTACTGGCAAGTAAACTGAGCTGAACTTGCTAATCACCTTTCGCCGATGCGATTTGCTCCGTCCATTGACGTCCACAGGCCCGCTCAAAACTCGCGCCAATACTGGGAGCTCAGGATGGGTCACTCAGGCAAGCTGGGGCTCTCGTCATTTGGCACTGCTAGCAGCAGTCTTTTTCGGCGGTTTGATTGCCAGGTTTGGTATGAGATGACGTACGGTTACATCTTCTGACACATAGTCGATTTCCTGATCTCCAATCACCACGTGATGTGGCGGTCCTTTCCCAGCCTTCATAAGACGTTCCGTTGGAATGGGCTCAGATCGTCTCCTCGGTCTACTGATGATCTCCGACTTTGTGGATAAGAGTTGCTCCTGGTGTTGGTGGGCATCTTGAGTTGGCCGCACTGAATTTGTGAGGGACGAAGCCGAACGTCCAGAACCGTACGCGATCCAACCAGCGGTGACGAGAACGATTACCGCGGCGGCGGAATCGGCAAGCCTCCACCAGAGTAAACGCGACGTTGAGGGCCTAGTCGGTTCCTTCAAAGGGCTATCGGTGCGGGTTGAGCTTGCCTGCCCTGATGCCAGCTTCTCGGGTTCGATTTCCGCTTCGCGAGCAGGGCAGCTGAAGTGCACATTTGGCAACGAGTTAATGTTGCCCGGAAGGCTCTCATCGTGGAGAGCTCTCTGTTTCATTTTCTCCGGAGGCCTCGTCAGCATTGTGGACTTCCCGACCTTACGTTCGAACGTCCCTGAATAGGCCAGGGCCTCGCCTGCCGCGTTCGCCATCGAGTGATAGATGCACACTTCGCGATCGTCAAAGACGCGTGCTTCGTTAAAAATGATCTCAATGACTCCAGCCAAGGCTCGATCTCGATAAATTGGCAGGATCAAGAGTGACTTGGCCCCGAACTGACGGCAGATAGCAGCTTCAATACGTGTTTCCGTTTCGGCATTCTCCACCCGCAGGATCTCAACCTTGTGCCTGGTGTTGGTAGCAACACTCAGTGTGGCACTCACGCGACGGCCAATGCGGGCAGTGGCACATCCGCTCCCAGCAATGTACGCCAGCTGATTCGATTCAAGTAAACCGATGGCGACCCCAGTCGCGTTGGCTACATTTCGAACACAACTCGCAATTACACGCATGGTCATCTTCAGGTCAAGTTGGCCAGTATTTATTAAATGTTTGAGCTCAAGGATGCTCGAGGGCGAATGAACGTCCAGCAGAGTATGCTGCACGGTGAATGCGCACGCCAAGAGACTCTGGAAGGAGTCGCGATCTAGACTGGAACGTGTCATTGTACGAACGCACCAAGGATCTGACAAGATTTCCGCAAGCGCAAGCCACGAAACCGAGCGTCTTTGATGATAGGGAATCGCGAAAAGGCGAAGGAACTAGCAAAACTAGCAGCCGGCGAGTTTCGAAGAGGAATTCGTTTAATTCGAGAGATTGTTGAAGTCAGAGTGGCCGAGCGCAAGGGCGCACAGGCTACATGAGAACACACGATGCCCTGTGGACGTGCACCGGCCCGCACCTTTTTGCTGGCCGGTGCGGGAGCCTTACGCAACTGTCGATCACAGCCCGAGCCCGCTGGTTCTGTTCTACGTCTTTACACCGCCCCGCTCATACATTGGATGTTTCTTTGTTCCCGCCTTGTGTCGCTGATAAGGAGTTTGGTAGCCCATTATGCGAAGCAATACGCGGGAACTTGCAACCGCGGATCCATGAAGCGGCGTATTACGGGTTCGCAAGTGGAACCTGTGACGCGAGTTGAAGGTCAATCATCATGCCAACGCGTCGGTCGATCTGAAAGAAGATGGCGGTTTTCTTGTGCGAGATTACCTTTTCGAATTCAGGCACGAATTTGAGACGCAGTTGAGCATTTTCCTGATCCAGCGTCAGCCAACGCTTAATATAGCTATCAGCCTGTTCATCGGTCATTGTTTGGTACGTCTGAGCATATTCCTTAACGAGAGAGTATCGAACATCGTTCACCTTGATAGTTTCTCCAATATATCGGTCGTAAAGCGGCCAGAATTTCGTTGCTTCCGTCTCTGTCAATGGCAGATTAGCCGCCACGATTTTCTTTCGTTCAGACCTAATGTCTTGTCGCATTAATTGGATGTTGGCGTCGGTTACCTGTTCCGAGGTCATCGTGTTGCCAGTTGCCCTCGGCGAACTAGACTGTTGACAATTGAGCCACACGGCTGCGGCGAGCAGAAAGCCGAATAGGCAAAAGAAGCGAATAGGAGTTCTTTTCAATTTGATTCTCCTGTCTAGAACTGAGGGTCGTCGATAGGGACTTCCTTTCTAATTAAGGCGGCTGGCGACTGCGGTCGACTGACAGAACTGACAGGTTAAGGGAGGACTCAGTTCAAATCTTGTCATTGCCTGGACACCACCCAACGGATTTCCAGACCAGGAGGTCCTATCGTCTTGCGCACCACGGCTCGTAAGCCACGGTGGTCCTCGAGGTTGCTCGTGAGCAACGACGTCCGGAGAAGGAGAATTCGGAGTTTTAAAGTCGCCGAAAGGCGCGGGATCCGAGGACTGAATAGGCCCCTCTGGTTCGTCCAGACTAGATCACCCAGAGGCAACTGACTCTTCAGGGAGATAGAAGGAAGAATCGGGAAACATGCTCGGCTTCCTTCTGGGTTTATTTCGACGGTTTGGCTCTTTGGAAAAGGTCATCAAGCGGTCGTCCTGGAGAACCTCGCCCTCCGCCAGCAGTTTTCCGTTTACAAACCAGGCAGAAGCGTCCGCGCCTGGTCGGGGGCGATCGGTCGTTTTGGATCGCGTTATCCGAGTGTGGAAGGAGTGGCGAGGAGCCTTGTGCATCGTTCGTCCCGACACGCTGGTGCGCTGGCAGCGCCAAAGATTCCGGCAGTACTGGGCGCAGCTTTCAAACAGATCGGGAGGAACAGGGCGGCCTCCCGTCAGTTCTCAGATTCGCACATTGATTCGCACTTTGCCGGAAGCTAATCCCTTGTGGCGTGCTCCCCGCATTCATGGCGAACTGAAGAAGCTCGGAATCGAGGTCTCCGGACGGACGTGTCGCGCATCCTGCAGACCGTCAAGCGGCCACCCTCGCGGACCTAGAAAACCTTCCTCCAGAATCATCTCGGAGAGCTCGTCGCGATCGATTTCTTCATGGTGCCGACGATCCGCCTGCGGGTATTGTTCGTGTTCCTGGTGATCGAGCATCGGCGGAGAAGAGTCCTTCACTTTGAGGTCACCGAACATCCAACCGCCGAATGGACCGTCAGTGAAGGAAGTCGTCACTGCACCCTGCAGTCCTTGGCAAAATGCATTTGTGGAGAGTCTGATCGGCTCGATTCGGCGTGAGTTTTTGAACCACGTAGTGGTCCTCAGTCAGCAGCACCTTCGCCATCTACTGAAAGGTTACTTCGCCTACTGTCAGTGGTCGTGGACCCACCTAGCGTTAGCGAAGGATACGCCCGAGCCACGGGCGATCATGCGACAAGGCGAGATCATCGCCATTGCGCAGGTCGGTGGCTTGCACTATGAGGGTCGCGCCCTGTGAGAGCGGAGGTCATGGATGCTCGTGCTGAATCGCTCCGCGATCGTGGTCAAAGCCAAAGAACCTTTTCTGGATTAGCTCCACGCAGTCGATCCCAGCAGCCGTGATCTTGCCTTCCTCGAATTAGTTCGGGAACCGACCATCTACCTCATCCCGGAATGTGATACGGACGACGACGTGGCCGATGTTCTGCACGAATTGTGTGAGGAGATTTTCGAAGAGCAACTGGCGGGGTGGTACGCGGATATATCAACTTGGCCGCGAAATCGGAGTTTCGATGTCTTTTGCCACTGGTTTGATTACCAACACCATTCCATGTTGGTTGATCTCTGCGAAGAACCGCTCGCCCTCGAGTGAGAATGTGATCTGCCTCACAACTCGACGGTCACGCGATCTAGTTTTGGCGAATCACAGTGAGACTCGCGGACAGCAGTCCGAGGAGGGCTACTGCGTTACGTTCAGCTGTAGCGTCCCGGTCGCTCCATCGGTCGAGTCTGTGCCTGTGATGGTTACGGTCCCGGCGGTTCCACCCAGCGACCCATTGGTGCTGCCAGACGGAATGTTGATGATGGCTAAGGAGCTGGAAGTGAACGTAGTTCGGCTGGTCACGTCGCTACCATTCAATGACGCGGCAAACTGGACAGTGCTCCCTGTGCCCGTACTTGCGAGACTAATCGGGCTTGATGGCGTGGAACTGATGGTTATGGAGGTCGACTGCCCGAGCGTAATCGTAATGGTTCCAGAAACGACCAATCCGTTGGAAGACTGTGCTGCGGCTTGTACCGTCGCCGTTGTACCCGCCGGCGTGACCTTCGTAGCGGTTACAACTCCTGCGCCATTCACGGTCACAAAGTCGGGATTCTGAGTCACGCTCCAGGTCGCGCTTCCCGTGAGATTCTTGTGACTGCCGTCGTCGTACGCTCCGCTGGCCTGCAATTGCAGGGTACTCCCCACATTTGACAACGTCGTGGATTCCAAGGTCTGCACTGACATGCTAACCAGGGTCGGGTCCACAAAGAACCCGTGGCAGCCCACGCCAATCGCCATCAACAGGAGAAAACCAAACGATGCAACCAGTTGAAGCTGGCGACGGCTACTCGACATCTCCGGCTCGTGAACATTGGTTTTTTCTGCCAGGGTCCGAGCGAGAGACACTATCCTTGGGGATTCCACCATGCGCACCTCTTTCCTTGGCCAGGTCACTTCCCACGCGGCATAAACCAAAGTGTCGAAAGAGACCATTACGATCAGCAAAGCCTTTCCAATCGCCCACGCGAAAAGAACAACATCACCCGATGCAACCACCGCTCGTCTCGCCTCAAACACATGCTGAGTCCTCGCCTGGGCCGGCGGCAACTGAAAGGACTGACAGGTGACACGCGGGGAAGGAGGCACCAATTCTGAAGACGTACTGCCAAGTGCCATGATGCGCCGAGGACGCAAGATCGCCAAGGTAGCGATGGCGCGGAGACTGGTTGCTGTGCACTGGCTGTGGCGCAAGGGGTGGAATAACGAGCAGTCCTAGAGTTCGGTTCGCACGCGGTCCCGCTCGGAACGGGCGAAGGTGTGCAGTCGAACACCGAGTAATTGAGTGGACGGCCCGCTACTCTTCACGAGGAGTTCGCAGTCGTAATCATGATCGCGATTGCGCACCGAAGAGATGCATGGGTCGAACTGAGTTCCCGACCCCAACGATTAACAGCGAGCCTCGGTTGGAACGCGCAAACAATCCAGGAGAGCGAAATGGCGCTCTTCTACGAGTGCATGCTCTCGTGCGCTCAAAGAGTGCTTGAGATCGCCGACATTGTTTATGCGCTGGGAAAGTTTGGAAGAGGAGGAGCCGAAGATGAGATGGTGAAACTTCTTATTGGAATCCAGCGGGTGTAAGTCTCGCCCGGCCAAAGCGAGCGAGCAGGCCGGTAGCGAGTGTTGCCATTCACCGTGTGACTGGTGGGCGCGAAGCGTACACAGCAAGGAAGCAGGCCGTAAAGATTCAGCTCCGAAAATCGGCTTGTTGCGATGCCGAGGCTGTTGACAAGGCGGAAGGCAACATTCGATCGTCCGATATCGCGAGGTCGCGCCGGGATCGCCGGAGTCCCTATCTCGGGGCACGCTTCCAAAGGGATTCTCCAGGAACCCAGGAGAGCTCGTCATCGCCTTAAGAGAGGAGACCAGCCGCCGAGGGAGACTGGAGGCGAATGGGACAGATGAAGGATCAATCTTACGACCCTATAGTGCCTGCGAAGGTTGGGAACCGCAGGGCTTTCGCAAAGAGCGGCCACGGTACCCACTGGAGGGAAGTGGAGAAGAAGCGGACGGATCTGCCGAAGGAAACATAGGCGAGACACAGAACTCGAACCACTATGTCCCCAAAACTCGACAGACTATCTGAATTAGCCAAGGAGGATCCTAAGCGACAGTTCTTTTCGACCGCTCACTTGAATCACGCCTGAGGCGTTGTACGCGGCATTCGTAGGTTTAAAAAAGGATGCCAGCGCCGGGGTGGATGGCGTCACTCACGAGGAGTATCAGAAGGACGCCGAGAGAAATATCCGCCAGCTTCATCGGCGGCTCAAAGATGGAAAGTACCAGGCCCAGCCACTCCGCAGGGTCACCGAAGAAATAACCCCCCTGTCAGATTTGACGGTGGACCGGCGACTAATCAGCAACCAGACTTTTAGGTGGAATCGCACCTCTCGATGCGAAATTAACGCGCATCGAACTTAATCAGGCGCATTGATTCCTTCGGGCCACGTCAAGGCAGACCGGGGAGGAGAATCCAGCAACAATGACAAGTGCAGAGAAGGTTCTTGCCGGGCTGAGCTTAGCATTGCTCGTTTGTAGCACTCTTCACGCGCAAGATGATTACTCCGACAAGATAAACTCAAATCTGGGCGCAGCCGTGAGCTTTCCTCTCAGCCCAACTTCGAAGTTTGTCAATACTAGTTGGGGCCTTAGTGCAGGCACCGGTTACAACTTCTCCCCACATCATTCAGTCATCGGCGAGTTCATGTGGAGCGCGCTCTATCCGTCTGGCTCGTCGCTTCAGCCGATTCGGGTAGCTTTGAACGACAACACCATCAATGGGCACAGCAATCTCTATACTCTAACCGGAAACTACCGATACGAATGGCAAGGCAAGCTACTCGGTGCCTATTTCATCGGCGGCGGAGGATGGTACTACCGTACGCTCGGTTTCAAAGGGCCAGTTACTTCAGGCAGTGACATCGTCTGTATGCCAGCCTGGATGTGGTGGGGATTCACCTGCGCCTCCGGAATGGTGACTCCCAACCAGACTGTCAAAGGCTACGATTCAGGCGTGTTTGGTGGCAACGCCGGCGCTGGATTCACTATAAAGATCGGTGACCCCAGCTACAGGGTCTACATCGAACCTCGTTATCACTATGCCCCAACCAAGAATGTAACCACGCGATTGATGGTGATTACGCTTGGAATCCGATACTGACCACCACTATGATTGAACGCATCTTCAGCCAAAATATTTTCGATACCTCGCTTCCTTCCCCGTCTGTGACAGATAATGCGGTCAATTGGCGTAACAGTGCGCCGTGAAAAGACGCTGGTCCACAGCGGGAGACAAACCCGCCCGGAAACTGGATCGCTCCACCTGGGAACAATCGGAGCGGCGGTGGAGGCAGCTCGGGGCGAAATTCCCCGGGCCTACTCGGCATGTAGAGCCGGAGTCTGGTCCAGCTAGTGAGGTACCGGCAGACGAAAGGGCCGGGAAACAGATAGGCTGGCCCCTAAACCACCGCGCCACATCTCGACTCTACAGTGCAAACGCCTGATTAGGCCAACAATCAGTTTTCGGCATTGGTTGGCGGGGTTTTCCTTGCACGGCTCTCTCTTCTTAGAGCATCCATCAAACGCTCGTCTTCCGCGATCAGCTCCGGGCTTCTTTGTCTTCCACCGCTTTGAATTTCAAGTAGCCTCTGCACCAACTCGGCGAAGTCTTCCATGAGGAGTAGTAAACATGAGTTGCACCTCGGAGTGAACCCGCAAGAATGCTAGTCGGTACCTTGAGTCAGTTTACAGCTGGGCACTCTTCGCGCATGACACATAATACTGTTACTTTTGCCAGTTTTTCCCTCCGCGATGTCATCGACAATGATTATGTTTAGCAAGGACGGATCTGTGAAGGAGATGGCAATGAAGCTGACTTCCGTGATGTCGTTTCTATCGATCGCTATTATTGGTGTGGCAACTTCGTTGCCCGCCCCGCTGAACGCCGCGCCTCAAGATCAAGGGCAATCCTTGACATCGCCCAATCCCTCCGCCCTGCAACTTTTGAAAGAGCCCGACCGGATTGAAGAGCTGAAAGAACTACTGTTTGACTTTGACACCGACGACTCCGCGTCCGAACAAGCGGTCCTTGAGGCAGACGCACGGTGGCTCAAAGATCATCCGAACGTTCGAGTCAAGCTATCCGGGCACGCTGATCCCCGTGGAGACATCGCATACAACCTTGCCCTCTCGCAACGACGCGCTGAAACAATTAAACAGGAGTTAATCCGGTTGGGTATTGCTGAGAATCGGATTGTGTTTGCCACCGGGTGGGGAAAACTGTATCCGAACTGCTTGGAATCGACCGAGGAATGCTGGAAGCAAAACCGGCGTGTGGACTTTGTGCGCGCTAGTGACTAAAGACTGGCGACCTTTTTGGGTCTGTCCGGAACCGCGCTGGTGTTCGGTCACCGTTGCAAGGTTGTCCTCAGGAAGCAACTCGCACAATAGATTTGCGAACGAGAATGGGGACGCGAAGCCTAGATCGCCCTGAACCTCCAGCGCGGATCTCTTTTTTCGGTACCTTCGGTTGCTGCGATAATCTATCTCAAAACAAGCAACTCTGAAGACGATGCAGGTTGAGTCCCAGCATCTGTCCTCAAGAGTTCCGAGTCAATGAGAGATATAATTTGGTTCCAGATTTGGGGATCGTTCTCGATCTGGTGGTGAGGTTTGTTGAAAACCCGCGAAAGCCATCGATAGTTGTCGCAATTAATTTGATGATCTTCGTATTTCATGTGAAAGTTGCCCAAGATTTTGGTTCGTCCCGCATCAGCTGCAACGATGAGTGGCTGCCCGCGCGTGAGACCTTTTCTTTGATAAAAATTAACTGCTTTCTCCACATTGGCAGGAACCGTGCGATCATCCTGTCTGAGCTTCTTCACGCTGTCAATTTGGATGGTGAGTGACACCGGGATTCCACGCCGTTGCAGTTCTCGTGCGAAAGTTAGCGTCTCCGAAGCGCCCCAACTGTGTCCGAAGAGAATGATCTTCACATGTTCTTTCTCGGCGGTTGTCAAGACACCGTCCTTGTTCGTATCCAAGTGCAGAATCGTATCTTCCACAGCCTTCTTCCCCTCGTGGTTTCCGAATATTTCGGCGTGCACAGCAGACCCATATCGCCCGTGGAGATACATCGCGAACAAGACTTCAGGGTGCTTTATGTCATCCCGTTTCACAAAGCCACCGACGAATCCAAGAATGATGGCTTTCCGAATGTCACGATTTGCAGGTTCAATGCGCTCCCTGGAGCAGACCAGACGTAGAGTGTCCCGCAAGGCGGAAAGCGTCAAAGGATCTTGGCATGGGTCTTCAATCGATCTAGCAGCTCGATGATCGACATATGAGACTGACGGGATGTCCTGGGCGTGCGCTATTCCCAGTTGACTGGGCAAACTTAGTATCAGGATGAGCAGTACTATCACGACAGTATGCATCTTCCCCATACGCGGAACAGCTGGATCGTAAACTTCCCCGGGGAATCGCATGACACGCAGTTTTTTCATGATGGGCCGCACTCTATCGTGGGCTTTCCCAGATGTCGCCGGGAAACCTCCACGTCACCGGTCCTGATTGCCAGCACGGTATTCCGGATCCTTAACGGCGGTCGAGGCGCGTTTGCGAACGCGTGGTGTCAATCGCCGAATAAGGAACTCTTGAAGCACGCCCTCGAAGGCAACCTCACCCAGCCTGATCAACGAGTTCTGTGCCACCAATCCGGCGCCATTGCGATCGCTTCGTGGATAGTAGAGGTATGAAATGCCGGCTGAAGCAAAGGATCCGGCTACGTTCGAATAATTCGGCTGCCAGCGCATGTTGTCGCCTTTGCAAATCACAGGACTGGCGAGCGCGTAGAGCAGCCGCGATCGAGTACTACCCGTTCCTTTGTAGAAATAACGCGGATCCTGTTTCAGCAGGGACGGTAGCATGGCGCTTCCAATAAACGTGCCGGTGACCGCGTCAGTGTAGGATGCACCCACGCGCTTGAAATAGCCTTGAGCCCCCTGGCCATATCCGTCGAATGTATTCGTCGCCTGTTCAACTCCGGCCAGGGCGGCAACTCCCACGACGGTGAAGGGATCCCTCGTGGTCTTCCAGGCAAGTCGGAACTTCTGCTTCGAGTTGAGAGGGAGCGCGTCGCGGTCGTAGCTCACATAGAAATTTGGAAATATACCGAGCACGCGTTGCTTCTCCTGTTCTTTGATCTGCATATCCGCCACCTGGGCTTGAGTGAGCGGACTGTCTTTTACATGCACTGCGGTCACGGCCGCTGCCACCGCAAGGACGATCGGAGGGACTAGATAAGTTTCCCCGGGGCGCAGGGCTGCAGAGAATTCTTGCGTTGCGAAGCCCGGCGCGGCAACTGTCAGGTGAAAGGATCCGGGAGCGACATTGGCGAACAGAAATTGCCCATTGCTGCCGGACTTTATCTCCTGGTTCGAAGCTTGGCCTGCGTCGCTTAGACGCACCTCAGCACCGGCGCTTACGGCTCCTGACTGATCAAGAATAGTCCCGCTAATGTATCCCGGAGGTTGGGGACGGGGCGCCCCTTTCCCCGAACTACTTATGTAGGCTTGCTGGACCTGGAAGCCGTCGGCTACTGGCGAGCTAAAGACATCTGCTGCTCTCGCACCAGGAAGGCCGTTATCGGGTTTCGCTACCTGTGCGCTGGAAAGCGTGCCAACGACCAGGAACAGCACCAGCCGAGCCGATGCTTCGACAATCGGATGTCTCATGCTGAGGGCTTTCACAGTGGCTTCGTCTCGCACGTAGATCTGACAATTTGCCAAGTTCGCGGACAACTGGCAAAACTCCCAGAGCTTTACTATGCGGTTTCATTACTTTGAGTGGATGACGAAGAAAGAAAGTGAGTCTTGTTCGCTGGTTGTGGACCCACGTATGGTTGAGAGTGGCAGCACATGGCCACTCGCGTTTCCTCCTTGCACATCGCGGACTGGTGTTGTTGACAGTGTCCGACAGCGGCGATGAAGAGTACGGTCGAAGGCAGTCTAACTAAGGTTGGATGACCTTCTTTATGCATCGCTTGCTGCCGCTGCTGTTCGCGCTGGCGTGTAATACCGCGTTATGGGCGGACGCAACCCTGCTTGTGCAAGAACCCTATGGCCTGTTTGGGGCCATCAATCCTACCGGACACGCTTCTGTTTACTTGTCCCGAGTCTGCGCCGAGACACCCGTTGTGCTGCGGCGGTGTGACCCTGGCGAGTTTGGAATCGTGATCAGCCGCTACCGCAAGGTCTCCGGATACGACTGGATTGCGATCCCGCTGATCCCCTACCTTTACGCAGTGGAGGATTTCGCAAGCATTCCAGCGGAGGCCAACGCTGAGACGGTCGCTTATCTTCGGGACGAGTACCGGCGCAAGCATCTGCTAGAAATTGTTCCTGACAGGCCAGGTGGCCAAACTCCGTCGGGATCATGGACCGAATTAGTCGGCGCTGCCTACAATCGCAAAATCTACGGCTTTCAGATCGAGACCACGGAAGCGCAGGATCGGGAGCTGGTCTCCGTGCTCAACTCGCGGAAGAACAAAAGCCACTTCGATCTATTTTTCAACAACTGCGCCGACTTTTCCCGTGGCATTCTTAACCTCTACTATACCGGCGCGATTCGGCGGAACTACATCGCAGACGTGGGCATCACCACGCCCCAGCAGATCGCAAAATCCTTGGTTTCGTATGCAAAACACCATCCGGGCTTTCCTCTTTCGGCCTTTTTCCTTCCTCAGATACCCGGCAGCCGTCACCCGAGCCACCGGATGGATGGTGTTTCTGCGGGCCTGGTGAAGTCTAAGAAATACATTCTGCCACTGGCGGCTTTTCACCCGTGGGTAGCCTGCAGCATTTTTGCAATCTACCTGGCGAATGGCCGCTTTAATGTCGCCCACTTCGCTGAGTCGGAGTACGCCCCTGTTGATTTGCGGATGATGCAGGATTCCGCAGCTCCAAGACGGGATGAACTGGCACAAAGAAAGTAGCGCCGATCTTGCCAAATCCGCCGGAGGCCGGAGGAGCATGCGCGGAGAATTAATAGGTTTCCGATGCGCACGGCAGTAATCACCTTGTGCTTCAAAAGCCTTTGCGGGTGATGCGCTGAGCATTTATTGACGACGGCGTTGCCCTGCGACCGTGAGCCTTGCACAGTCTTTTCGGTATTCGATCGCGTATCTCAGTGGTTGGCGGCTTCGGCAGGCGGTCAGTTGACGGTCAGGACTTGCTCCCTGCTGGTGCCGCCGCTAGAACAACCTAGGTCCCCAGTAGTGCCTGGAGGCGTCGTCACCACGACATTGAAGCTTCCAGGAGCAGGGATCATGGAGGATGTAATGGTGACTTTGAGCTGGGAACTGCTAGCTACAATAGTAGCTAGGGTGGCGCCATTGAAGACCACAACGGAGGAGGAAACGAAATGGCTGCCGCTCGCAATGATGACGAAGCTGGGCGGCAAGTGTGAAAAGACTATGGTTGTTGGAGAGATCGAGTTGAGGATCGGTAATGGACGAGCACTCCCGCAGAGGGGATTTAGTGTGTTGCACCCAGGCAGCAGCAAAAGCACAACCAGCCACGAACTGAGGCGAATGATCCGATAGGAAGAGGACATAATTGACTGTGACGAACAGATGACCCTTTGCCTAAATCGCGTAGCTGACGAGAACGAGGGAGAACGCGCGTTTCCCTCATTCTCCTTGCCACCACTTCATCTTCGGATTTGCGAACCCGCCCTGAGTCCCATCATTAGTGCCTCCAGTTCGTGCTGAATCTGATAGAAACGAACTAGCCGCCGGACTGAAAGCGCCGTCGCGAATTGGCGACCGAAATCCTCATCAAGCTTGCTCTGAGCCCTCAGTTGTTCGAACCTTCGGTTCAACAGTTCTTGCGCTTTCGCATCGGTCATCGTGTCGTAATCGTCGACGTAAGCCTTGATCAGCGCAACTCGGGCTTCGAGGGCCTTGTCGCGCTCTGCCATGTAAGACTCGTAGACTGGCCAGAACCGCTTGGCTCCTCATCGGTAAACGTCGGCATCCCTTTGCTGATGCTCTCCCTCGCCTGGGCCTTGAGGTCGGTCTTGAGGCGCTTGACGTTACTCGGCAAGATCATCTGCAAGCGCTGGCATGCCGAACAATAAAGCAAGAACAATCAGGAATTGAATATTTCTGCAAACTCTGTCTTCTCGATGATTCTGGAACGTACTTGGCTACCCGGCCGATTGCGGCCACGGGCCGAACCATAGCGTGGTAAGCACGGATTGCACCAAGCTGGCCGGGAACAGTGAAAGATCCGCGATTTGAACCCGATCGCTCGTTTGTAAACCCTTTTTACTTGCTTGTAGACGAATGCGAATATAAGGTCGGTTCCTGGGTGTGTGACCTGTCAGAAAGACCAGTGCGGAAGAATTAGTGGTTTTGAGAGTGTACTTCCAGATTGCCCTGACTCAGGCACAATTCTCCGGTTTTCTAATGACGCTTGAGTTCCTCGGTTTCAAACGCAGATGTTCAGCGGATGCCTTGCGCCAGTCTTCAATATTCATGGCCCCATGAACCACGAATGCAAGGCGTAATCGCGTATCAGTCGAGGGTAGTCTTCGTAAGAAGCTGATGGGCGTCAAAGAGATCACGAGCCACGTGGCGGGCAAGAAGTGCAACAAGTTTGCCGACGGACAGTTCATTGATATCGAGCTAGTGGAATTTGTTTGTCCTTGAACTCACCAACGTTCGCGAGTCTTTCAGCACAACAGGCCGGAGTGGTACCCGGAGCATGAAATTTACGTCGAGTTGGAGGTTTCCGCCACCGCCCAACGCACTCGGGTAGCGCAACTGCCATTTCCCTCCAGCGTGCTCGGGCGGACGGCGCTCAACTGTAATTTCGGCGCGACTGCAGTTGTCAGAAATGGCTTGGTCGACTCGGGCATCGACTGTCTTTTGCATTGATACGTTTGCTCTGGTTTCCGCCGAGTGCTAAAGCGTGCGATCCTCCCAGTCGATCCACTCGACGGGATGAGTCGCGCGGTACGTGCTCACTGCTTCGCCGACCGTCGCGAAGAACGTTTGTTCGCCGAAGCGCGTGAAGAGCCCGAAGCGCTTCAGCTTGTCCTTGACCGGGTCTTTCATCTCGGCGAAAAACAACTCGATGCCGACGCCGTGCAGCGTGTCGTCAAGTTCACAAACAACGTCGGCAGCTGTGACGTCGACGCTCGTGACCGGCTCTGCCGCGACGACGAGCCAGCGGACGGGTGTCGGTGCGTTCGCAACCGCATCCAGAACGCGTTCGTGGAACAGTTCGGCGTTTGCGAAGAAGAGCGGTGCATCCCAACGGAACAGCACGAGGCCCGGGATCAAACGCGCCTCCGGATACCGGGTAATGTCGTGATAGCCCTTAACGCGTTCGACGCGGCCGAGCACGGCCGAATGCGGGCGCCAGCCGTCCCAGAGGAACTCAATCACGGCAATTGCGATCGCAAGAGCAATGCCCGGAATGGCACCCAGCACAGCTACGCCGGCGAAGCACACCATCGAAAGCCAGAACTCCCAGCGTTGGATGCGATAGATTCGTCGCAAGTCGGACACTTCGATTAGGCCGATGGCTGCGGCGATAACGACGGCGGCTAGGGCGGTGTGCGGAAGGTATCGGAGCAGATTGGGTGCTAAGACCAATAGCAATGCGATAGCAAGAGCTCCCACGACTCCGGTCAGCTGTGTCCTGGCACCCGCCGCCTCGGCGACCGGCGTGCGCGATGAACTGCTGCTGATGGGGAAGCCCTGAAAGAATGCTGCGGCGAGGTTGGCAACGCCGAGACCCACCATCTCCTGGTTCGGGTCGACCGGCGAACGCAAACGCGTCGCATAGGTTCGAGAGAGCACACTCGTGTCGGCGAATGAAACGAGGGCTACCGCGAGACCACCCATGAGGATTGGTCCCAGGTCGTCGACATGTACGAAAGGGAGGCGAGGCAAGGGCAATCCCTGAGGGAGAGAACCGAGCACGGACACTCCCGCGCGGGTTGCAAGGTGGAATACCGCGACTACAAGGGTGGCCGCTGCAACGGCTATCAGAATGCCCGGGACGCGCGGCCAGCGCTTCAATAGCAGTATGAGGGCGAGCGTGCCGGTGCCGATCGCGAGCGCCACGACGTTTGTACTTCCTGCGAGCACCCTGCCGACGATTCCCCATACTTGGCGCAGCGGGCCGTTTGACGTGACAGAGAAACCGAAGAGCTTCGGGACTTGGCTCAGCAGCACCGTCAGCGCGATGCCGTTCATGTAGCCATAGCGGATCGGCTTTGAGAGCAGCTCCGTGATGAAGCCCAGACGCGCCAAGCCCGCGGCAACGCAGACGAGGCCGGAGACAATAGCCATCATTCCGGCCAGCGCAACCGCACGTTGCGGCTCGCCGGCCGAAAGGGGCAGCACGACTGTGAGGATCACGGGCGCCAGGGCTGAGTCGGGGCCTAGGACAAGAATGCGGCTAGGACCGAACAAGGCATACGCGAGCAACGGCACGATGGTCGCATAGAGCCCGTTGATACCCGGTACGCCCGATGCCTCGGCGTACGCAATACCGACTGGCACGAGCATAGTCGTCATTACGAGGCCGGCAACAAGGTCGTGTCGCAGCCAGGACGACTCGTACTGACGAAGAGTGTTCAACCCGGGAAGCCACCGTGTCCAGCCGGTTTGATTCGCCTGCATTGCATGGCGGGCGGTAGCGCCAGTGTCGACGGGATGAGAGGAGCGCGATTCAGTCATGACTCGGATAGAACCTGGTTTACGGATCGTGGAATGGACGCTGGCCCAAAACGGGCCGCCGTGTGAAAATCCTCAGTTCTAATTAATGTTCTCGTTGATAAGGGGATTGGGTTTCCGCTCATGAGAAAGAATGATGTTGAGGCGATAGGAGGGCCCAGCCCGCCTCATGCGCGCCCCGGTTCGTAGCTTCCATGGTTCCAGGATTGCCACCTGTAATTATCGTCAAACCGGTTTCGGCGAGTTTCCGAGCGACTTCCCGGCTTAGTTCATAGTACGGATGACCTGGCTTGAAGCGCACCAAGCCGAATACTGTGACAGCTGGACCAAGTTTGTGGAGGCGGCAGAACCCCTGTTCGAACTCACACATTATTCGCCTGAGTCTCGCATGCTCATTTTGGCTCCTGCGCAGGTCAGCGCCAGATTTTCCATTTACGGAAACTAGATAGAATCATCCCCTAAAAGAACTGCCTAAACTGACAGTGACTTAAATGCCGATGGCATCAAGACCGCGATGGTCCGCCGCCTAGCCAGCCAGTGATGACTAGGGTTGAAAAAAAGCCAGAGCGTGATGAACGCTCTTCACGCTCAGATTCGTTGGGCACTGCAACTCAGCACGCATAAAGCGGCGAGCAACCTGTCATTTCTGCCGGTGTCTGGATGCCAGAGGGCCATCTACCATCTGGTATCCATGCACCCTACCTTGATCGTCGTCATTCGTTGCTCTCTGACTCTGCTGTTTGCATTTCCTCTTTTCCCCTTGCGTGCTCAGACGTCGTTGCCTGATCATCCGCAGCCCCAGCAGTCATTGCCCGATGCGCCCTCTGCCGTGCGTCGGCCCCCCGACCACTCGAAGCCCCAAGTTTCTGCCGGTGCGACGCAAGCCAAGCCACGGGTTGACGAGGCATGGCCCCGCAAAGCCACACGCGGAGATGAGACGATCTCCATGTATCAACCACAATTGGAGGTTTGGAAAG
>Ga0210399_10001720_pt1 | contig 17136 bp, 13 predicted proteins | sample IncBWC14MmetaG_FD_150865 | JGI IMG/M metagenome (GOLD analysis project Ga0210399, IMG submission 150865) | Forest soil microbial communities from Barre Woods Harvard Forest LTER site, Petersham, Massachusetts, United States - Inc-BW-C-14-M | ecosystem: Environmental > Terrestrial > Soil >...
GCCGCGGGGAGGCAATCTTCACACGGGGGGGAGGACGGAGGACGGCGGAGGCGCTAGAGGTTCCTTTCTTGGGCGAGATCCCTCTCGACCCCCGGATCGTGGTCGGGGGGGACTCCGGGAGCCCCATCGTCGCCCTCGCCCCCGAATCCCCAGCCGCCCGCGCCTACGTGGCGGTCGCGGAGGCGGTAGCCAAGAGCCTCGCGGGCTGAGGGGGGCGCACCGGGGCGACAAATCCCTTGACAACACCGATCCGCGGGTCCCAGACTTAAGACCCATCCCAGGAGGCCCCATGGAGCGTCGGACTTTCCTCAAAGCCACGACCGTTGGGGGCGCCGTCGCCATAGGCTTCGATGTCTCGACCGCCCGGGCGGAGATGCGCGAGCTCAAGATCTCGCGCACCACCGAGACCCGGAGCACCTGCCCCTACTGCGCGGTCTCGTGCGGTGTGATCATCCACACTCTGGGCGATAAGGCCAAGAACGTCACTTCCGCCGTGGTGCATGTGGAGGGGGACCCCGACCACCCGATCAGCCGCGGGACCCTCTGCCCCAAGGGAGCGACCCTCAAGGACGACATCACCCACAAGAACCGGATACTGGCGCCCAAGGTGCGCCGCCCGGGCTCGGAGCGCTGGGAGGATATATCGTGGGACGAGGCGATCTCCAAGATCGCCCGCCACGTCAAGGACACCCGGGACCGGTGCTTCGTGGCAAAGAACGCTAAGGGACAGGTGGTGAACCGCAACCCCGGACTGGCCATGATCGGGGGGTGCACGGACACCAACGAGTTCAACCTCCTCCAGTGGAAAGCGGTGACGGCTTGGGGAGTCGCGTACCGCGACACCCAGGCCCGTGTTTGACACGGCCCCACGGTGGCCAGTTTGGCCGCCACCTTCGGCCGGGGCGCAATGACCAATGGCTGGGTCGACATCAAGAACGCCGACGTCATCCTGGCCATGGGGGGCAACGCCGCCGAGAACCACCCCGTCGGCTTCAAGTGGTTCATCGAGGCCAAGATCACGCGCGGCGCCAAGCTCGTCGTGGTCGACCCCCGCTTTACGCGTACGGCGGCGGTAGCCGACTTCTATTCCCCCATCCGGGTCGGCACGGACATCGCTTACCTCTACGGGATCATCCGCTACGCCCTCGAGAACAAGCGCTACCACGAGGACTACGTCAAGCTCCACACCAACGCCGCCCTGCTCATCAACGAGAAGTTCGCGTTCAACGACGGGGTCTTCTCCGGCTTTGACGAGAGCAAAGGGGACTACGCGAAGGACTCTTGGGCCTACCAGCTCGACGCCAAGGGCTTCGCCAAGTCCGATCCCACCCTAGAGAGCCCGAACTGCGTCTTCCAGCTCCTGAAGAAGCATGTGGACCGCTACACCCCCGAGATGGTGGAGCGGATCTGCGGCGTTCCCAAGGACACCTTCCTGAAAGTCGCGGAGATCGTGACCTCGACCGGTAACGCGGAGCGGGTCGGCACCATCACCTACGCCCTGGGCTGGACCCAGCACTCCACCGGCGTGCAGATCATCCGGGCGGGCGCGATCCTCCAGTTGCTCCTCGGCAACATCGGCCGTCCGGGGGGCGGCATGAACGCCTTCCGCGGCCACTCCAACATTCAGGGCGCCACCGACACCGCAGGCACGTTCGAGATCCTGCCCGGCTACCTGAAGACGCCCGCCGGGCCCTGGCAGACCCTGAAGGAGTACCTCGACGTCAACACCCCCAAGCCGCTCGAGTCGGCTTCCATGAACTACTGGCAGAACTACCCCAAGTTCATGGTGTCGCTGCTGAAAACGGCCTACGGCAAGGCCGCCACCAAGGAGAACGACTTCGGCTATGCCTGGCTCCCCAAGGTCGACGGGAACTACTCCTGGATGTACATCTTCGACGACATGTATCGCGGCAACTCCACGCGAGCGGGGGGCAAGGAACCGGGGCCCGAGGGCTTCATCACCTTCGGCATGAACCCGGTGGGGCTGGGCCCGAACTCCAAGAAGATGGTGGCCGCGCTGTCCAAGCTCAAGTGGATGGTCGTGGTCGAGAATGCGGAGACGGAGACGGCCGGTTTTTGGAAGGCCCCCAAGGAGTACGACGGTCCGGAGCCGGCCAAGATCCAGACCGAGGTCTTCCTCCTCCCCGCCGCCACTTTCGCGGAGAAGGACGGCACCTTCACCAACTCCGCCCGCTGGCTCCAGTGGAAGTGGAAGGCCCTGGATCCCCCCGGCCAGGCCAAGGCCGACCAGGAGATTCTGGCCCGGTTGGTCCTGGCCGTGCGCGACCTCTACAAGAAGGAGGGCGGCGCCCTACCGGAGCAGGTCCTGAACCTGAGTTGGGGCTACTCCAATCCCGTGAACCCCGACCTCGGCGAGGTCCTGAAGGAGATGAACGGCAAGGCCCTGGCCGACCTCCACGATCCCAAGGACAAGACCAAGGTCATCAAGACCGCCGGCCAGCAGATTGACGGCTTCGGCCAGCTCATGGACGACGGCACCACCATGTGCGGGAACTGGCTGCACTCCGGCGTCTACACGGAGGGCGGAAACAACGCCCAGCGTCGCAACAACTCCGACCCCACCGGCCTCGGCATGTACCACAACTGGGCGTTCGCCTGGCCGGCCAACCGCCGCATCATGTACAACCGGGCCTCGGCCGACGCTGAGGGCAAGCCCTGGGATCCGAAGCGCGCGGGCATCTCCTGGAACGGCGAGAAATGGGTGGGCGACGTCCCGGACATGAAGCCCGACGCCCCGCCCGGCACCTACGGGGCCTTCATCATGAACCAGGAGGGAGTGGCGCGTCTGTTCGCTTCCAGCCTCAGCGACGGGCCCCTGCCCGAGCACTACGAGCCGGTGGAGGCGGCGCTGGACAATCCCCTCCACCCCAAGGTGACCTCGAACCCCTGCTTCAAGAGGTTCTCCTCCGACAAGGACGTGTACGGCAAGAGGGAGGACTTCCCCATCATCTGCACCACCTACCGCCTCACGGAGCACTTCCATTACTGGACCCAGCACCAGCACCAGGGGCATCTGAACGAGCTCCAGCCGGGATTCTTCGTGGAGATTCCGGAGGCGCTGGCCCGCGAGAAGGGGATCGCCAACGGCTCCCAGGTGAAGGTCATTTCCGCGCGCGGCCAGATCCAGGGCCTGGCCATGGTGACCAAGCGCCTCCGAACCATGACCGTCGACGGGAAGCAGATGTGGCAGATCGGCTTCCCCATCCACTGGGGTTACGCCGGCGATCCGGGGCACACGGGGACGCTGGCCAACCTGCTGACGGCCTCGGCCATGGACCCCAACACCTGGACGCCGGAGTTCAAAGCCTTCCTGGTCCGGCTCGAGAAGGCCTGAGGAGGAGCGATGAGCGCCCAGACCCTGCAGATCCGCCGCTCCTCGGCTTCCCTATGGGGGGGCCGGACCGGCATCCGCCAGCTGCCCGTGGTCTCGAAGTACATCGACACCTCGACCTGCATCGGCTGCAAGGCCTGCGAGGTGGCGTGTCAGGAGTGGAACGACCTGGGGCCGGTGCCGACCGAGCAGACGGGCACCTACCAGACCATGCCCGCCCTGGACCCCGAGTTCTGGAACCTGATCCGCTTCAACGAGCAGGAGTTCGAGGGGGGCGTGGCCTGGCTGATGCGCAAGGACCAGTGCATGCATTGCGAGGACCCCGGCTGCCTGGCCGCCTGCCCCGCCCCCGGCGCCATCGTGCAGTACGAGAACGGCATCGTGGACGTGAACCCCGAGCAATGCATCGGCTGCGGCTACTGCGAGACCGGCTGCCCCTTTGAGGTGCCGAAGTTTTCCGCCAAGACGGGCAAGATGGCGAAATGCACGCTCTGCGTGGACCGGGTGGAGGTGGGCCTGGAGCCGGCCTGCGTGAAGGCCTGCCCCACCGGCTGCCTGACCTTCGGGACTAAGGACGACATGGTGGCGCGGGGCAACACCCGCGTGAAGCAACTCCAGGCCGGCGGCTTCGCGAACGCTGCCCTCTACAACCCGTCCGGCGTGGGCGGCACGGGTGTCGTCACCGTCCTCGCCCACGGCGATAAGCCCGAGTGGTATGGCTTGCCCCGCGACCCCCACGTCCCCACCGCCGTCCGCGTCTGGAAGTCGGTGCTCAGGCCCTTCGGCCTGCTCGCGATGTTCGGGGCCATAGTGGGAACCTTCGGGCACTTCATGAACCACGGTCCCAAGGAGGCCCGGGAGGCAGACCGATGAGCGCCAGCATTCCGAACCCCGCTCTCGACCCCGCGGTCATCCGGGCCCGCGATGCGGAAGACGTGGCGGTGGGCGACCAGATCGTCCGCCATCGGCTGTCGTCCCGCCTGATCCACTGGTCGGTGGCTCTGGCCTTCGCGGTCGCCCTCCTGACTGGGATGCCCATCTGGACCCCCATCTTCGGCTGGATGGCCCCGCTCTTTGGCGGGCTTTCGGTATGCCGCTGGCTCCACCCGTGGGCGGGCTCGACCTTCTTCTTGGCCTCGAGCGTGATGTTCTTCCGCTGGCTCTCCGAGATGGTTCTTCTCCCCAGCGAGAAGGACTGGTTCGGGTCCAAGCTCTTCGCGTACATGAGGCACGAGGCCATCGACGACTGGGAGACCGGCAAGTACAACGGAGGGCAGAAGATCTTCTTCTTCGCGGTCTCCCTGGGGGCCCTCGGGCTCTTGGCCTCGGGCCTCATCCTGTGGTTCCCGCTGAGCTTTCCCCCATGGTTGAGGGAGCTCGGGATCGTCATCCACGAGATCACCTTCATCCTCTTTGCCGTGGCCATCATCTTGCACATCTACTTGGGGACGGCGGCAGAGCCGGGGACGTTCCGCTCCATGACCCGTGGCACCGTGGCCCGCTCCTGGGCCCGTCTGCACCATCCTCGCTGGTATCGCGAGATCACGGGTGACCAGTCCCGCCACCCCTAGGGAGCCGGCCGAGGCCGCGTTTGCCCGCCGCGCGGCGCGCGCGGACGAACTCGCGGGCTCGTCCCGCGCCGCCCTTGGCCCGCTGCGCTTCGCGGCCGGCCTCTACCGGGCCCAGGCGACTCTCGCCGCGGCCGTCGCGAGCGCCCACCGGCAGCGGCCCCTCGTGGGGCGGCTCCAGAGCGACTTGGACGGGTTCGCGGGCGCCCTCCGGGCTCTCCTCCGCTACGCCGCAGGAGCGGGTCCCCCCGCCCTGGCCGAGGAAGCGCGCTCGCGGGAAACGGAGGACATGGGAGTGGCGCGGGCTCGGCTTGAAGCCTGCTGGAGCGGCGACTGTGCGACCGGAGAGGACTACCTCTCGCGCGCCCTCCTGCGGCCCTACCTCGAGGTCCTGGCCGGGCTGGGCATCGCGCCCGACCGATCACAGCGCCCGGGAGGCTGTCCGTTCTGCGCGGCTCCCCCCTGGATCGCGGCGCGGCGGTCGAGCCCGGATGTGGACGGGGCCCGTCGCTTCCTGGGCTGCTCCCTCTGCGGAGGAGAGTGGCCCGTCAACCGGGTCCGGTGCCCGGCCTGCGAGGAGGAGAACCCCGCCCGGCTCCCCTCCTTCCAGACCGACGCCCACCCCTTTGTTCGGATCGAGGGCTGCGAGACCTGCCACCGCTACTTGAAGTCGATCGACCTCACGGTGGACGCGCGGTCGATCCCGGAGGTGGACGACCTCGTCTCCCTGGCCCTGGATCTTTGGGCCGCGGAGCAAGGGTTCCAAAGGATCGAGCCGGGCCTGGCCGGCGTCTGAAGCCTCGCGGGCGTTCCTGACTCAGCCCAATTGGGGCAAGTCGAGCCCGGCTTCCTCCTCCCGGGCCCGGAGGGCGGCGTACGCCTCCGCCAGGCGCTCCTGCTCCCAGCCCAGGAAGATCCCGTCGCCCCGGTAGTGGGCCTCGCCGCTCGGGGGCTCGACGAGCACGATGGTGCCCGGGCCCTGATCGGATGTGACCTCCAGCCGCCAGGCGGAGACGGTGACGCTCGCGGAGCGGGTGCGGATCGGGACCCGGGCGAGGGCCTGGGCGCTCACCCCGCTGAGGCCGGCGATCTCGTGTGCGTTCTCGGGGGCGGGCATGACGCGGATACGGAGAGACTATGCGCGCGGCCGCTTCGGGGTCAAGCCGGAGGCAGGAGGCAGGAGGCAGCCCGAGGCGGTCGGGCCTGTCGCGCCACCGACCGATTCGGTGCGTTGACGAGCCGAGGGGCGCGCTCCTATGATCGGGCCTTCGTCGCCCCCGGTTTTCCGTTGTGAAGGCGCCGGGCGGGGCCCCACCCCGCAGGAGGAGATGCCATGGTGACACTCGGGACGCTGTGGTTGCCCATCGTGCTGTCCGCGGTCCTCGTCTTCATCGCGAGCTCACTCGTCTGGATGGCCCTGCCCCATCACAAAGGCGACTGGAAGCCCCTCCCCGACGAGGCGGGCGCGATGGAGGTCCTGGGCCGGACGGCTCTTCCCCCGGGCCAGTACCGCTTCCCCTGGGCCGCCGATCAAAAGGCCATGCAGACGCCCGCCTTCCTCGAGAAGCAGAAGAAAGGACCCGTCGGCCACCTCGTGGTGATTCCTCCTGGTCCCTTCTCCATGGGCCGCACCCTGTCCGTGTGGTTCGTCTATCTGCTCGTGGTCTCCGTGTTCGTGGCCTATCTCACCGGTCGCACCCTCGGCCCGGGGCCGGACTACCTGCGGGTCTTCCGGGTGGCGGGGACAGTGGCCGTGATGGCCTACGCGGTGGGCCACGGCACCAGCTCCATCTGGTGGGGCCGCCCTTGGAGCGTGACCCTCAAGGACATGGCGGACGGCCTGCTCTACGCGCTGCTGACCGCGGGCATCTTCGGCTGGCTCTGGCCCCGTTAGCCACGCGCGCCCCCGGGGCACGGGTTCGGGCCCCTCGGCCCCCGGGCCCCGGCGCATGAAGGGGCCGCCGCGCGTGCGCGTTGTCATCGAGGAGCGCCGCTCAACACAGGGGCGGCGTTTCTGCCCACCGACCTCCTGAGCGCGGGAGCATCGCAACGGCACTCGAGGTTCTTGGGCTCTCCCTCTCCCCCCACCGTCCGTCCACCTTGGAGCACGGGTGGGCCCCGGGAGCCGCTCTCGGGTTAGAGTGACGACGTGCGCACCCTCATCCACGACGCGCGCCTGGTCGCGCCCATGGACGACGCGCGGACCCGGCTCCCCGAGGGCCACGTCCTGATCGAGGACGATCGCATCCTCCTCGTCGGAACCGGAACCGTACCCCTGGCGGGCAAGATTGATCGCCGGATCGACGCCCGGGGCAAGGTGGTCCTGCCCGGTCTCGTGAACACCCATCACCACCTCCCGCAGGTTCTCACCCGCAACGTGCCCCGCGTGCAGGAGGCCCCCCTCTTCCGCTGGCTGAGCGAGCTCTACGAGGTCTGGCGGGGCCTGGACGCGGCGGCGGTGGAAGCCGCCGCTCGCGTGGGCCTGGGCGAGCTGCTGCTCACAGGGTGCACCACCACCAGCGACCACCTCTATCTCTTTCCCCGGGGCCAGGAGCGCCTGATCGACGCCGAGATCTCGGCCGCCCGCGACCTCGGCATCCGTTTCCATCCCAGCCGCGGGTCCATGAGCCGGGGGAAGAGCCAGGGCGGCCTTCCCCCCGACGACGTCTGTGAAGACGAGGAGACGATCCTCCTCGACTCTCGGCGGCTCTTCCGCGAGTACCACGACCCTCGCCCGCGTGCCATGACCCGCATCGCCCTCGCCCCCTGCGCGCCCTTCTCGGTGAGCAACGACCTCATGCGGCGCACCGCCGAGCTCGGCCGCGAGCATGGCCTCCGCCTCCACACCCATCTCGCCGAGACCCGGGACGAGGAGCGCTATTGCCAGGAGGTCTACGGCTGCCGGCCCCTGGAGTACTTGCGCCGCCTGGGCTGGCTGGGAGCGGATGTCTGGCTCGCCCATTGCGTGCACCTCTCGCCCCCGGAGGTGCGGCTCCTGGGCGAGACCGGCACCGGCGTCGCCCACTGCCCCTCCTCGAACTTCCGCCTGGGCTCCGGCCTTGCCCCCGTGCGGGCCATGCTCGAGGCGGGGGTTCCGGTGGGACTAGGCGTGGACGGGTCCGCCAGCAACGACAGCTCAAACATGCTGGCCGAGGCCCGCCAGGCCCTGCTCGCCCCCCGCCCGGGGGCCGACCCCTCGCGCTGGCTCACCGCGGAGGAGGTGCTGTGGATGGCCACCCGCGGGGGGGCCCGCTGCCTGGGGCGCGACGACATCGGCAGCCTGGAGCCGGGCAAGGCCGCCGACCTCATCCTCATCGACACCCGCCGGCTTTCCTACGCGGGGTCGGGAAGCGACGTGCTCGCCGCCCTCATCTTCTCGCCCTTCCCCGAGCCCGTAGACACCGTGATCGTGAACGGCCGGATCGTGGTCGAGCGAGGAGAGGTGGTGGGCTTGGACGTGCCCGTCCTCGTAGAACGGGTGGAGGCGATATCTCAAGCCCTGCTGAGGTCCGCCTCCCGAGCCACTGGGCGCGACTACTTCCAGAAAGGCTAGACTAGCCCCGCCCATGCTGGCCCGAGGCATCCGCAGTTACCATCGGCCCACCCGCCTGGAGGAGGCCATGAGCCTGGTCGCGCAGGGGGCCGTCCCCCTGGCGGGGGGGACGCGCCTGCTCGCCACCAGCGCGGAGGTCCCGAACATCGTGGATCTCTCGGCCCTCGACCTCATGGGCATGAAGACCGAGGATGAGGACCTGGTGCTGGGCTCCATGGCCACCCTGCAGGACGCGATGGACTCCCCCCTCGCCTACCCCGCCACCGCCGGCCTCCTCCCCACCGCCTGCCGCGCGCAGTCCGCCTCGCGCATGATCCGCGGCATGGCCACCCTGGGCGGAGAGTCGGTCCACGGCGACCGTGACTCCGAGGTGGTGGCCGCGCTGCTCGCCTTGAACGCGGTCTACATCGTCGCCCACCCGCAGGAATCGCGCGAGAGCCCGGCCCTGCGCTTCCTGCGCAATCCCGCGGAGGACCTAGTGGGGGGCGGGATCGTACAGGCCATCGTGATTCCGGGCGCCCCGGACGGGGCGGCTCTGGAGCGGCTGGCGGTGGCGCCCTCGGCCCCCCCTCTGCTGTCCGTGGCCGCTACCGTCACCTTCGCGGGCGAGAACTGCTCCCGGGCCCGCATCGCCCTCACCGGCCTCGAGACCCGTCCCGCCCGCGTGCTGGAAGCGGAGGCCTACGTGGAAAGGACGGGCGGCGACGAGAAGGCGCTCGTGCGGTGCGTGGACCAAGTGGTGGCGCGGGCGCCCTTCCGCGAGGATGGCCAGGTGTCCGCCGCCTACCGGCGGCGGGTGGCCCGCGTCCTGACCCTGCGCGCGCTAAGGCGGGCGGTGACCCAGGCCCGCCGGCGTTCCCCCCTCGCGATCCCCCGCCTGCGGCCCCGCCTGTCGCAACGCGCCCCCACCACCCTGCCCTACTTCACGTCGGGGCGCATCGAGGTCACCGTGAACGGCCATCCCTTGCGCGCGGACGTGGAGGCTCGCACCACCCTCCTCGCCCTCCTGCGAAGCCAGGGCCTCCAGGGGGCCAAGCTCGGATGCGAGACCGGGGACTGCGGGGCGTGCGCCGTGCTCTTGGACGGGCGCCCCGTGAACGCCTGCTTGAAGCTGGCCGTGGGGGCCCAGGGCCGGAGCGTCCATACCGTGGAGGGCCTGGGTCGGGCGGACGAGCCGCACCCCTTGCCCTCCGCCTTCCGGGACTCGGGAGCCATTGGTTGCGGCTTCTGCACCAGCGCCATGCAGCTCTCGGCCAAGGCCCTCCTGGATGCGATCCCCGACCCCGACGAGGGCGAGGTGCGGGACGCCCTCGCCGGCTGCCTCTGCCGCTGCACGGGGTACGTCAAACCGGTGGAGGCCGTGCTGCGAGCCGCCTCCGCCGGGGGCGAGAACGCCGGATGACGGTCTCCCTCGCCGTCGGTCCCGCCCGCTTCGCCGACGACATCCTCCTCCCGGGCATGCTCTATGCCCGAGTGCTTCGCTCCCCGCACGCGCACGCCCAGATCGTCCGCCTCGACGCCTCCCCCGCGCGCACCCTCCCGGGGGTGGTCCTTGTGCTCGCGGCCGAGGACCTCTCTCCCCCCGGGTCCGCCCCTCCCATCCTGGACCGGACGGTGCGGTTCGTCGGGGACCGGGTAGCGGTGGTGGCGGCGGAGGACCCGGACGTGGCCTACCGCGCCGCCGAGGCCGTCCGCGTCGAGTACCAGGTCCTGCCCGCAGTGCTGGACCCCGAAAGGGCGGGGGAACCGGAAGCGCCGCTGGTCCACGAGGGGCCGGGCAACCTGGCGGGCGAGGTCCAGGTCGAGGTGGGGAACGTCGACCGCTCCTTCGCCGAGGCCGACCGGGTGTTCGAGGCGACGTACCGCGTGGCCCCCGGGTTGGCGGGGATGCTCGAGCCGCACGTCGCCCTCACTTGGCTGGACCCGGACCGGCGGCTCATAGTCCGGACCTCGAGCGCGGTCCCTTTCCACGTGCGGCGGAGCCTGGCCGCCCTCCTGGGCATGCCCGCGGCCGGAATCAAGGTGATTGCCCCCGGAGTGGGGGGCGGTTTCGCAGGCAAGCACGACCTCATCGTGGAAGACCTCTGCGGCCTTGTCACCCTGCGCACGGGACGCCCGGTCCGCCTTCTGCACACGCTCGAGGAAGAGCTCACCGCCACCAGCGCGCGGCCCGCTCAGGACCTGACCCTGAAGACGGGGGTGAAGGAGGGAAGGATCACCGCCATCGAGGTACGGGTCCTGGAGAACGTGGGGGCGCGCCGGGGATCCGCCGCGGAGGGCTTGCGCGAGACGGGGAGGGAGACCCTGGGCCTCTACCGCGTCGCGAATGCTCGTTTCCAGGGCCGGGCTCTCCGCACCCACCTGCCTCCCGGAGCGCTGTTCCCAGGGGGAGCGGGCCTCTTTGCTCTCGAGAGCCACGTGGACGAGGTGGCCGCCGCCCTCGGCGAGGATCCGCTGGAGTTCCGTCTGCGCAACCAGGCCACGCCGGGAGACAAAGCGGCGATCGTGGAGGCGCTCGGGGGGGCGGGCGAGATCGCGCAGGGCTCCCGCCTGGTCGAAGCCGCCCGCTTGGGCGCGGGGGCCATCGAGTGGGGCCGTCGTTGGAAGCCTTCCCCGGGGCCGGGGCCCCTGCGGCGCGGGATCGGCCTCGCCCTCGCCCGCCACGCCCCCTCCCGGTCCAGCGGGGAGCGCGGCGTCGCCGCGCTGAAGATGACCGAGGACGGCTCCTTTGCCCTGATCGTGGGCCCGGCCGCCCTGGGGGCGGGGGCGGAGAGGATCTATCGTGAGGCGGCCGCCCGCTGCTTGGGGGTGGCCGTCGAACGGGTCGTGCTCCAGGCGTCGGACACGGATGCCTCCCCCTTCGACCCGGGCGCGACCGCTCCCACCCCCCAGCCCACGGAACGAGCGGTGCAGCGGGTGGCGGAACTCTTGCTTGAGCAGATCCGCGCCACCGCGGCCCGCTTGCTGCGCCGGGACACCCGGGACCTCACGGTGGAGGACGGATGGGTGCGGGCCGGGGACGGAGCCGCAGCCAGCCTTGCCGAAGTCGCCCTCGCGGCCATCCGTCACGGCACCCCCGTGGGCGCGGAGGCCTTCCACTCCGTGGCCGACGCCCCCCCCGCGGGCGTCGCGGTCTTCGCGCAGGTGGAGGTCGACCTGGAGACGGGGCGGGTGCGGGTGCTGAAGCTGGTCGAAGCCCTGGACGTGGGGCCGGTGGAGCAGCCGCGCATCGTGGAGGCGCAGGTCGAAGGCGACACCCTCCGCGCGCTGGGCGAGGTTCTCCACGAGCAGGCGCCCACGGACCGGATGGGTGGCCGGACGTTCCGATCCCTCCGGGATCACCTGATCCTCACCGCTATCGACGCCCCCGAGATCGTCGTTCTGCTGGCGGGCTCCGGCCCCGCGTCCCCCCTGGGCGCGAAGGCCCTGGGCGGCCTGGCCGCCTGCGGCCCCGCCGCCGCCATCGCCAACGCCGTTGCCCATGCCACCGGCGCTCGAGTGCGCGAGCTTCCTCTCGCCCCCGCTAGGGTGGTGGCCGCAATTGATGGGATGGGGGCATGAACGGCCGCCACTGGAGTCCCACCCGAATGGATTGGCCCCCTCCCGCCCTGGCCCTGCGCCAGAGCCTGCGCAAGGGCTACGGGCTCGCCGGCCTGCGCGCCGATCTCATGGCAGGGATGGTGGTCGGTGTCGTGGCCCTGCCCCTTTCCATGGCCCTGGCCATCGCTGCCGGCGTCCCCCCCCAGCACGGGCTCTACACCGCCATCGTGGCCGGGGGGCTGATTGCCCTCCTCGGGGGGTCGCGGGTCCAGGTCTCGGGCCCCACCGCCGCCTTCGTGGTCATCCTTTCCCCGATCTCCCAACGCTTCGGCTTGGGAGGCCTGCTCCTCGCCACCCTCATGGCCGGCCTGCTCTTGATCGCGATGGGCGTGGCCCGCATGGGCCGACTGATCGAGTTCGTCCCCTACCCCGTCACGACCGGCTTCACCGCCGGCATCGCGGTCGTGATCGGGACGCTCCAGATCAAGGATTTGCTGGGCCTGACCGTTGAGGCGATGCCGGAACACTACCTGGACCGGCTGGAGGCGCTGGCTCTCGCCCTCCCCTCCACGCGGCTGGAAGATGTCCTGATCGCATCGCTGACCCTCGCCCTCCTCATCTGCTGGCCCCGGGTGACCACCAGGATCCCCGGCCCGCTGGTGGCCCTGGCCGTGGGCGCGGGGGCGGCCGCGCTCGCCGCGCGCTTCATTCCCGGCTTCGAGGTGGCGACGATCCAGAGCCGGTTCCACTACGTCCTGGACGGAGCTACCCTGCCCGGTATCCCGCGCACTCCCCCCCTCCCGGTTCTGCCCTGGAACATGCCCGGGCCCGACGGCCGGCCGCTCTTCATCTCCTTCCCCCTCATCCGCCTCCTCGCTCCCTCCGCCTTCGCTATCGCCCTGCTGGGGGCCATGGAGTCGCTTCTTTCCGCGGTGGTGGCGGACGGAATGACCGGCTTTAAGCACGACCCCGACGTGGAGCTTCTGGCCCAGGGGGTGGGCAACCTGGTGGTCCCGTTCTTCGGGGGGATCGCGGCCACGGGCGCCATCGCCCGCACCGCCACCAACGTCCGCTCCGGGGCCCGCTCCCCCCTCGCCGCTTTCTTCCACGCCCTGGTGGTGCTGGGCGCCGTCCTCGCCCTGGCCCCCCTGCTCGGCTACCTGCCCATGGCCTCCCTGGCCGCCCTCCTCCTCCTCGTGGCCTGGAACATGAGCGAGCGCGACCACTTCGTGCGCATGCTGCGGGTGGCCCCCCGCTCCGACGTGGCCGTACTCCTCATCTGCTTTGGCCTCACCGTCCTTTTCGACATGGTGGTCGCGGTCACGGTGGGAGTGGTGCTGGCCTCGCTGCTCTTCATGAAGCGCATGGCCGAAGTGTCGGGGGTGCGGCTGGTCGAAGAGCATCCCCTCACCCTGGACAAGCCCTTACCCAAGGGGGTCCTCATCTACGAGGTGGCGGGCCCGCTCTTCTTCGGGGCCGCCCACCAGGCCATGGCCGCGCTGAAGGAGGTCGATACGGGGGTGCGGGTGGTGATCCTGGATCTGCGCTCCGTGCCCGCCATGGACGCGACCGCCCTCGTGGGCCTGGAATCCGCCTTCGAGCGGCTCCACCGCGACCAGATCTTCGTGATTCTGGCCGGGGTCCAAACCCAGCCCCTGCGGGTCATGGCGCGGGCGGGATGGCGCGACCGCCATGGCCGGCTGGCCATCTATCGCTCGTTCGAGCGGGCCGTCGACGAGGCCCGCAAGGCGTTCGAATGACCCCGGACGACCTCGCCCGCATGCCCAAGGCCGAGCTGCACCTGCACCTCGAGGGAACCATCTCCGCGGACGCCCTTTGGGCCATGGCGGAGCGCAACCACGTAGCCCTGCCTGTGGGAACGCGAGGGGAGCTGAAGGCGCTCTACTCCTTTGAGAGCTTCGAGAAGTTCATAGCGCTCTGGCTGGCCATGTGCGCGTGCCTCAAGACCGCCGCCGACTACGAGCTCATGGTGGACGGCTTCCTGGGCGAGTGTGGCCGCCAGAACATCCGCTACGTGGAGGCCCATTTCACCCCCTACAACCACGAGATTTACGGTTTCGGGGCCCGGCGCGCGCTCACGGTCGTTACCCGGCGGCTTGAGGCGTCGGAGCAGGCGGGAGGCCCGGTGGTCCGCCTCATCACCGACATCCCCAGTGAGTCCGCTCCCGCGAGCGGCCTCTTTACGGCCAGCCTCCTGGAGGAGGAGGCCAACCCGCTGGTGGTCGCCCTGGGCTTGGGCGGACCCGAAGCCGGCTTCCCCCGCGCCGCCATGGCCCCCTACTTCGAACGAGCCCGGGCCGCCGGCTACCCCGCGGTGGCCCACGCGGGCGAAACGGGGGGGGCGGAGCATGTGCGCCAGGCGGTGCTGGACCTGAAGGCGCGACGGGTGCAGCACGGCGTGCGGGCGGTGGAGGACGAGGCCGTCCTCCGGCTCCTGGCCGAACGCGGGATCTGCTGTGATGTCGCCCTCACCAGCAACGAGTGCCTGGGGGTCGTATCCGCGGTCCGGGCGCATCCCCTTCGCCGGATGATGGCGGCGGGCGTTCCCGTGACCCTCTCCACCGACGATCCGCCGTTCTTCGACACGGACTTGAACCGAGAGTATGAGCGGGCCCACCGCGAACTGGGCTTGAGTCCGGCCGAGCTCTGGGAGCTGAACCTGAACGGCCTCCGCTACGGCCTGGCGGAGACGGGGACGCGCCGGCGGTTGTTCCGGGAGTTCCAGGAGGCGGGACGGAGCCTGGGGTTCTAGGCCCGCGACGGCTCGCCCCCTGCCGGTGCGCGACCCGGTGGAACCCCTCCGCGGGGGCAGGTCCGAGGTTGTATACTCCGGCCCGGCAACCAACGGCCAGACCTGCGACCCTGGGTTCCTCTCCCCTCGGAGGTGTCTCGTGAAAGCGCTCTCCCGCCTGGTTCTGACCATCCTCCTCTTTCTGCCCCCCGGACTGAGCGCCCAGACCTCGCCCTTCTTGCCGGATCCCCTCTACTACCACCTCGTGAACGAGATCTCCGGGGACCGGTCCTTCGAGAACGTGCGCCACCTGACCCACTATCACAAGACGGCGGGGAGCCAGGACTTCTTTGCCGCCACGGAGTGGATCCGGGGCGCAGCCGAGGCGGGGGGCCTGGAGGAAGTGAAGCTCATTCGCCAGCCCTGGGAGGGCCACGGCTGGTCCTGCCGCTTCGGCCAGGCGTGGCTGGTCGAGCCCGAGTTCAAGCTCGCATCCTACGGAGACGTCGCCATGTCGATCGCCGATGACAGCCGCACCACCCACCTCACGGCCGAGCTCGTGGACGTGGGGGCGGGGGTGACGGAGGCGGATTATCAGGGCAAGGAGGTGAAGGGCAAGGTCGTGCTGGCCTCGGGGGTGGTGTCCACGGTCACCCGGGAGGCGGTCTGGAAGCGGGGCGCGCTGGGCATCCTGTCCGCCATGACGAACCGACCGGAGGCCTTCGACGCCCCCGACCAGGTGGCATGGGGGCACATGCCCTACGCCGCCGGGGAGGAGGACGGGGTCAAGGAGGGCACGCCCGGCACCTTCGCGGTCATGATCTCCCCCCGCCGGGGCCGCTGGATTCAGCGGCAGATGGCGGCGGGGGCCAAACCCCTCCGGGTGAAGATCGACATCGAAGCCAGCTACCCCGATAAGCAGGAGCAGGCCATGGTCGAGGGTTGGATCCGGGGGAGCGAGATCCACGATCAGCAGATCGTCTTCACCGCCCACATCCAGGAGACGACCTCGGCCAACGACGACGGCAGCGGCTGCGCCAACATGCTGGAGATCGGCCGCGCCCTCGCCCGCCTCATCAAGGAGGGGAAGATCCCCCGGCCTCGCCGCGACCTCCGTTTCTGGTGGGTCACGGAGCTGAGCAGCGAGCCCCGCTACTTCCGGGACAACCCCAAGGAGCCGCGGCGGATCCTCATCGACCTGAACCAAGACATGGTGGGGGCCCGCCAGAGCTGGGGCGGCCGCGTGCAGTACGCCTCACGCCTGCCCTGGAGCCTGCCCCATCCCCTGGAGGACGTGCTCGAGAGCGTGCTCACCACCATCCGGGACGGGAACACCTCCTTCCTGGCCCTGCGGGGGACGAAGATGCCCACCCCCTTCAGCCGCGAGATCACCGCGGTGAAGGGCTCGCGAGAGCCCTTCCAGGCCGGCATGGTCCCCTACTACGACTCCACCGACCACCACGCCTTCACCCCTGCCCGCGTGGGGGTCCCGGCCAGCAGCCTCACCAACTGGCCCGACGAGTTCATCCACAGTACCGCGGACGACCTCGAGAACATTGACCCCACCCAGCTGGGACGGAACGCAGTGGTGGTGGCGGCAGTAGCGCTCTACTTTGCGAACGTGGGGGACGAGGACGCTCCCGCCCTGGTCGCCTACGCGGCGGCCCGGGGCCGGGCCCGCATCGCGGGGGACGTGGCCACCGCCCTCGCCCATATCGCGGAAGCAGCGCCCGGCGCGCGCGAGGCCGCCTTCCGGGAGGCCCGCAGCCTGGTCCGCGAGTCCTACCGGCGGGAAACGTCGGCTCTGGCCTCGGCCCGCCGCCTGGGGCCCCGGGGGCGGACGGCCGAATATGTGGCCTCGGCCAGCGGCCAACTCGAGTCCGCGCTGGGTGCCGAGTACGCGGGCTTGGAGCGCGCCTACACGGCGATGACGGGCAAGACCCCCCCCAACGTGGACCTGAGCCGGGACGAACGCGCCATGGCGGCCAAGGTCTTCGTGCCGGAGGCGGATTTCGGGGCCCAAGAGGATGCCCTCCAGAAGGTGAAACCGGTGGAGGGTCTCCATCCCCTGATGAGCTTCGAGGTCTACAACTTCGCGGACGGCCGCCGCAACGCCTACGAGGTGTACGAGGCGGTGGCCGCGGAGGCCCTGGCCGCGGGCGAGTGGTACTACGGCTCGGTGCGGGCGGCCGACGTGCTGGAGACCCTGGAGCGGGCGGCCCGGGCGGGCGCCTTCTCCGTGAAGGCCGCCAAGTAGAGGTGGGAAGCGTCCCCCCTCTGGGCTAGAGTGGGGCGGGAACGAGGAGGTGAAATCGTGAGCTGCGTCCGACTAATCCCCGTGGCCGTTGTGTTGGCCTTGGCCGCCCAGCTG
>Ga0210399_10001723_pt1 | contig 17122 bp, 11 predicted proteins | sample IncBWC14MmetaG_FD_150865 | JGI IMG/M metagenome (GOLD analysis project Ga0210399, IMG submission 150865) | Forest soil microbial communities from Barre Woods Harvard Forest LTER site, Petersham, Massachusetts, United States - Inc-BW-C-14-M | ecosystem: Environmental > Terrestrial > Soil >...
CCGCGCGATTAGGCTTTGCAATGAGGACTCCGTCGCGGCGTCGCGCGTCAAAACCAGCAGCATGCGTTCCATCGGGAACTCGGGGGCGGCTTCTCCCTGGTCGTTGGCGGGTGTCGTTAAGGGATGACGATTGCCCTGCAAAACCAGGAGAGAAGACTCGTCAATCGGGCCGATTCTTCCCGCCGCGGATGGCGTGGTTTGCGCCCGCAATCCGCCGCATGGATGGAAAAGAAATACCGCAAAAATCACAAAACCGGCTAGCAGGTTTTTATGGAGAGGCATGGCTTCCCTTGACCCGGATGGATGGCTGTTGGAGCGCTTCGTCTTATATCCGAAAACTCCGGCGGTGGAAAGCTTAATTTACCAGCGGATTCCGTCACACTCTTGTAATGGAATTGCGGTGGCATGATTCTCCTGCGGCAGTGCCCCTCGTGCCTCGACTTTTATGCCCGGCCCTGTAGGCGCAACGGCTTGCAGTTATTCAGGTACTTTGGTACATTGGTACCACGGAAAAGCGAGGTCACAATGGCGGCTGAAAAACAATACAACGTGGAACGCGTGCAAACCGGCGTTCGCATGGAAGAACGAATTCTAAAAGTGCTCAAAGCGTTCGCGGAGTATCACGATATGACGCTCGGCGATCTCCTCGAGGGCATCGTGCTCCATGCTTTCGACGGTAAAAGTCCCTTCGGCCCGGAAAGCCTGAAGCGCATCAAGGATTTGAAAAAATTCTACGGGCTCGATCTGGATTCCCGCGCGAGCCACCGCCTTACCGAATCGCGCGCGAGTCATCCTCCCAGAAAAGGCAAGCACGGACAATGAACGCGAACCTCGCAAGAGTTTCCGTTCCTTTGCTGCGCAGGACCCTGGGCTTGGTGGTCATTCTGGAATCCTGCAAGTTTGTTTTCTCCAGCGCCGCCGCTCATTTCCTCGCCGAGGCCGGATTGCCCTCCTGGATCCGGCCGGTTCTCGGCGGCGCTGAAATCATCGCCGCGGTTTTATTCCTCACGCCTTTCGCAACTGTATTCGGGAGTTATCTATTGCTCGTTATTTTTGGGCTCGCCGCTCTTGTGCATCTTTTGCATGGCCAATATGAGGTTGGAGGACTGGTTGTCTATGCCGTGGCAGTCCTTGTCTGCCTGGCGCACGCGGAAAACAGAACACCCGAGGCAGCCCATGAACGACTCTGAATGGATGGAAGCATTCGAGCGATGTACATTGGCAAACGATTCTTTTCATCACGCGGATCATGTCAGGATGGCTTTTCTATATCTGCAGAAATACGCCCCGCTCGAGGCCTTGCGGCGTTTTTCTTCGGCCTTGGCTCGATTCGCCGCGGCGCACTGCAAGCCGAATCTTTACCATGAGACAATCACCTGGGCTTTCCTGCTGCTCATTCGAGAACGCATCGCTCGCTCAAATTCCCAGCAAACCTGGACTGAATTCTCCGCGGCCAATACAGATCTCCTGCGTTGGGACGACAATATCCTGAAAAAATACTACCGTCCCGAGACGCTAACCTCAGAACTCGCGAAGAGCGTCTTCCTCTTTCCCGACAAGTTGTAGCCGGGCCCTTTCTCAGCCTTCGAACAATTTCACCAAATTAAGTTGCACTTTCTACACGTATCGATTTATTCTCTGTGCCACGCATTAGAACCCTGTGGGCTTCTCGTATCTGCCTGGCAGAGCCAGACACGAGTTTGCGTCGAAGTCTCGCTCGCCTCATTCAGAGGCAGACGCAGCAAAATAAGTTAGGCCAGGAATCCGTGCCCGCATGCAGCCAAGAAATGGAACGCCGCGTTTCGACGGCGAGTGACGCAATGAGTTGGTGAGACGATCTGTTGAGCGAAACAAAGGGTAAAGACAACGTGCCAGTGGACGCTCAGCCTGATGTAGCCAGCAATGCACGGGGCCCTCTTTGGCTACAGACCGCGCTGCAAGACCTGCGGTTTGCGCTGCGCACCTTGCGCAAAAGCCCTGCGTTTGCCGCCACCGCTATTCTGACGTTAGCGCTCGGCATCGGAGCGAACACCGCTATTTTTCAATTGCTGGATGCCGTCCGCTTGCGAAGTCTGCCGGTGGCCGACCCGGCATCCTTGGTCAGCGTGCAGATCAGGGGCGGATTGCATGACATCGGCAAGAGGGCGAGCGACACAGCGCTCAGCACCGCGCTCTGGGAACAGATCCGGACGCAACGGGGCGCATTCTCCGGTTTTCTCGCCTGGCGCAGTGCCCCTTATTCGCTCGGAGAAAGAGATCAGGAGAGGCTGGCACAGGGCCTTTGGGTTAGCGGAGAAGTGTTCCCATTGCTCGGAATCGTTCCTATCCGAGGCCGGCTGTTTACACCGGAAGATGACCGGCCTGGCTGCGGAATCGCCGGCGTGGTTATCAGCTATTCCCTTTGGCAGAGTGAGTTTGGCGGCAAGGACTCCGTGATCGGAAGCAGAATCGTCGTCTATAACCGTCCAACTCAAGTGATTGGAGTCACTCCGCCAAGCTTTTTTGGCCTCAACGTTGGAAAGGAATTCGAGGTGGCTCTTCCGACGTGCTCGATCCCCAGTCTCATTCCCGGAGACACAACTCTCGTGAGACGCGACGTTTTCTGGCTCGAGGTTATGGGTCGGCTGAGCCCGGGCAGATCGCTGGCACAAGCAGCGGCGCAACTGGATGCGGCGAGTCCCGGTATTTTCGAGGCCACTGTGCCTAGCGAATACAGCGCATCGTTGTTGGATTCCTATCAAAATCTAAGGCTAACCGTTTATCCAGGCAGAACCGGGGTGAGTTTGCCCGGCGAGACATACGACACTTCTCTCTGGTTGCTTCTTGGAACCACGATATTGGTGCTTCTCATTGCGTGCGCGAATCTGGCAAATCTCATGCTCGCGAGGGCCAGTTCCCGAGAGAAAGAAATGGCCGTCCGCTTGGCGCTCGGCGCCAGCGTTGGAAGGATTAGGCAACAATTGCTTTTGGAAAGTTTGCTGCTTGCAGTGAGCGGCTCTATCTTGGGAACGGGCCTGGCCTCGTTCTTCAGTCGAACCGTGGTCAAGCTTCTCAGCACAGAAAATGACCCCATCCATCTGGCCACGAATATTGACTGGCGGGTCCTGTCCTTTACTGCTTGCATGGCGGTGTCCACCTGCTTGCTGTTCGGCCTTGCTCCAGCTTTTCGCAGTTCGCAAACGCAGCCGGGCGCGGTGTTGAAACAAGGCGGCCGGGGAATGACCGCGGGACGTCAAAAGTTTTCATTCCAGCAAACTCTGGTCGTTTCCCAAATCGCGTTTTCGCTGGTGTTGCTGGTGGGCGCTCTGCTTTTTGTGCGGAGCTTCTGGAACTTGCAAACGCTTGATCCAGGCTTTCGCGAGAGCAGTCTTCTGCGCGTTTATGTCAGTTTCCGGCGGCTCAATATCCCTCCCAACCGGCACGAACTTTTCAAGAGCGACCTCTTGGAGCAAATTCGTTCCTTGCCAGTCGTGGAGTCTGCGGCGACTACCACGCATGTTCCCTTGGACGGCAGTAATTGGTCTCTGGCGGTTCATGTCGGCAGCGCGGAAGGCAGCTCCAAATTCACCTGGGTGAGTCCCGGCTATTTCCGAACCTTGCAAATTCCTCTCATCGCCGGGCGCGACTTTACCGCGCGCGACACGGCGCAATCGCAGCCTGTTGCCATCGTGAACGAAACTTTTGTCAGGCAATTCCTGGGGGGAGGAAATCCCCTGGCCAAAACCATTCGCACCACGACGGAGCCTCTCTACCCGGGAACGGAATACATAATTGTCGGTATGGTGAAAGACACCAAGTACGCCGGACTGCGCGACGAGATCCCACCGGAAGTCTTCGCCCCGGCGCAGCAATCTCCGGAAAGCTACTCTTTCACGAACATGTTCATCCGCTTTTCTTCGCCTCCCTCAACGGCAATTTCCACGATCAGGGAAAGACTCGTCCAGCTGTACCCAGAAATGCGGGTGGAGTATCACCTCTTCCAGACGGAGGTTCAGAACGGGCTCGTTCGCGAACGATTGATGGCCCTGCTTTCCGGATTCTTCGGCGTGCTGGCGGCGCTGCTGGCCATGATTGGCCTCTATGGAGTCATCTCCTACATTATCGCCATGCGCAGGAATGAAATCGGAATCCGCATGGCCCTTGGCGCCAGCCGGCAGAATGTAGTGGGAATTGTGCTTCGCCAGACGTTGGCTCTGCTACTGCTTGGTGTCGGAATCGGGATGCTACTTGCAGTTGCCGCAACAAGCGGCGCGCGGACATTGCTCTATGGGCTGCAGCCGAACGATCCGCTAAGCTTGGTCGCAGCCGCGTTTTTCCTCGCTGTCGTGGCGCTGGCCGCAAGTTTTTGGCCCGCTTATCGAGCCACACGCTACGATCCCATGAACGCGCTCCGCTATGAGTAAATCTCTTTATTCATAACGCAAAGCCTCGACCGGATCGAGCCGCGACGCCTTCACCGCCGGATACATTCCAAAGAATAAGCCGACGCTCATCGACACCGTAACTGCCAGGAGAATCGACCACAACGGAACGGCCGAAGGTAAACTCGGTATGAAAAGGTGGATAAGCAGGCTGATGCCTAAGCCAAGCAACACGCCAATTACGCCTCCCGCCCCCGTCAAAACAATCGCTTCCGTCAAAAACTGCCAAATCACGTCCCGCCGCCGCGCCCCGATCGCTTTGCGTACTCCAATTTCACGCGTGCGCTGCGTGACGGACATCAGCATGATATTCATCACGCCCACGCCGCCAACTAGCAGCCCAATCGAGCTGACGACGGAAATCAGCAGCGCCACCGACGCCGTAATCTGGCGGAACTGATCAGCGATTTCCTTGGCGCTCGATACGCCAAAATTATCCGGCTTGTTGTACGGAACGTTTCGCCGCCGCCGCAGCACGCCCCGAATTTCGTCTTCTGCCTCCGCCATGCGGCCCGGATACGCCACCGCGCCAATCAAATTCTCATCATCCCCAGGCCGATGTTTCTGGTAGGTGCGGTAAGGAACAAGAATCGCTTTGTCGGCAGCCTGGTCCTTTACCAATTGTCCCTTGCGCGCTGCCATGACGCCGATCACTTCGTACGACACGCCGTCAACAAGTATCGGTTTGCCCAGCGGTTCTTCGTCCGGATACAAAGCCTTGGCTATATCCGGCCCGATGAGCGCCACATCCCTGCGGTGCAAGTTTTCCCCCTCGCTGATGTATCTTCCACGCTCCGCTTTGGAATTGAAGACGATCTCGTCCGCCGGCATTATTCCGTGGTAATCCACTCCGGCGACTTCCTTGCCTTTGTACCGCGCGCTCATCACCGGGCGCCCATCCGGCGAGCCTTCCACAACCCGCGGCAAGATCGCAGCCGACACCGCTTTGACGTCTGGGCAAAGCTCGCCGATGGCCTCGGCATCCCCAAGGGTAAGTGACTTGCGTGTGCGTTCTTCCGGAGTGAGTCGTCCCGAAGTGTGAATCCCCGGATCAAACTTGAAAATGAACAGCGTATCCGAGCCGAAGTCACTCAGAAAAGCGTTTACGTCGTTGTAGACACCCATCAAAACCGCAACCACGGACAACAATGCCGTGATCCCGATCACCACCCCGAGCACGGTCAGAAAAGACCGCATCTTATTCTCACGCAACGTCGTGAGAGCCATGCGAGCATTTTCGCCGAGCGACATTCGCATTTTGATTTACTCGCCTGCTAGATCTCCGTCCGCAGCGCCTCGATCGGCTCCAACATCGCCGCCTTGCGCGCCGGATACACGCCAAAGAAAATCCCCACGGCCGCCGAGATCAGTTCTGCAATAACGACTGCGGAAATAGGTACGTGCATTGGAATCGAGGTTGTAGCCTTCGCGAGCAGGCAGATTCCGTACGCAATAGTCACGCCGATGGCTCCGCCCATTGCCGACATCACGCACGCCTCCACTAAGAACTGCAACAGGATGTCCCTACGGCTCGCGCCAAGCGCCTTGCGAATCCCGATTTCTCGTGTGCGCTCCGTGACGGTGGCCAGCATCACGTTCATAATCACCACTCCGCCGATCACCAGGAAAACCGAAACCACCCCGACCATGGCCATGGCGATAACGCCAGTAAGCTGATTCCACAGCTTCATCAGCGTCGCCGAATCGAGAATCCCAAATGAGTCAGTTTCATTGGGGGACAAGTGCCTCCGCGCGCGCATCAGCACACGCGCTTCATCCTGCGTCCGTTCCATCCACTCCGGGCCGCGCGCTTGGATGTTGATCCAGATCCCCTCGTACGCTCCGTAAATTTTGATGTACGTCTCCACCGGAATATACGCGAAATTGTCTTGCGATTGCCCGAGCACGGTGCCGATCGGTTTGGCAACGCCAACCACGATGAACGGCCGGTTATCCAGCATCACTTCGTGTCCCACGGGGTCAAGGCTCGGGAAGAGTTTGTTGGCCAGTTCGGAGCCAATCATCGCCACCATTGCGCGGCTCTGCTCGTCTCCCTCGACGATGTACCGGCCATCGGCGGGTTCCTCGACGTCAATCTGCCCCATGCTTGCAGACACCCCTCGGATGCTCGTGTCCTGCACGGTGAGCGATCCGACGCGCGCCTTCCCCGAAGTCCATATCTCCGCCCCGACACGCTCGGGCAGCTTCAGGTTCTCGCGCAGCGCTTCATAGTCGTCCCAGGTAACGAGTTTGTTCCGGCGCATGGCTTTCACCAGCTCTTCCATCTCCGTAATGATGGGATACCGCATCACCGTGAACGCATTCGAACCTAGATTGGCAACCTTGTTGGCAATGTATTGATTCACGCCGGAAATCAGCGCAATCACCACGATCAATGTGGCCACGGACAGAATGATTCCCAACAACATCAGAAACGAACGCATCTTGTGCGCTCGCAGTGTCTCCAGCGCGATGCCGACCGGTTCTCGAAGGGGCACTCGCCTCCTCATCCACACTGCTCCTTGCAATTCCTACGCCGCACACGTCCAGAAAGTTTCAGATTAGGTCACTGTCCCTAAGAACAAGAACTCTGTCGCCCCAGCCGGTGGCGTTAATGGCTTGGGCTCGTCGCCGTAGCTCCGCTTTTGCCATGGTAACTGGGATAAGGTGGCTTCTTGTGCTTGGGAATCGGGTTCTTCTCGAGATCGGCCAGCAGAAGCTCGACCGTTTTCTCAAGCTGCGGGTCATGCCCTTCGCGCACGGCTTTCGGATCCAACTCGACCTCCACGTCGGGCGCAACGCCGTGGTTCTCCACTTCCCAATCGTTGTTCGGTGTCCAGAATCCCCGGCTCGGCGCGGTCACAACTCCTCCGTCCATCAGCGAGGCAGACGGGCCATGGAATCCCACCAGCCCGCCCCACGTCCTTTTTCCGACCAGCATCCCTATCTTCGCTTGCCGGAAGTGCCACGGCATGGCGTCGCCGCCAGAGCCTGCATACTCATTTATGATCATGGCCTTCGGCCCCTGAATCAGACTCACCGGGGTCGTCATGTCTTCGCCATCCCTCGTAGTGCGATAGTTCATAAGCGTCCGCCGCAAATAATCAAGGATGTAGTCGGTGTTCGCTCCGCCTCCATTGAAGCGCTCATCAACAACCGCGCCATCCTTGCCCGCCTGCGAGAAGAAATATCGATTGAAGTAGATGTAGCCGCCGCTTGCCGTATCCGGCAAGTAGATATACGCCAGCCTCCCAGCACTGAGCTCGTCCACTTTGCGCCGGTTACCTTCGATCCAGGCTAGATTGCGCAGCCCTTGCTCGTTCTCGACGGGAACCACGCTCACTTCGCGAGAGCCGCTTCCGTTCGCATTCGGCCCGACGCGCAGCAGCACGGTTTTCCCCGCCGTCTCTTCGAAAAAGCTGTAGACGTTATCGCTGCCGCGCACTTCATGCCCATTCACCGCCAACAGATATTCGCCTTCCACCACATTCACGCCGGGCTGCGTCAGCGGCGCATGCAGCTGCGGATTCCAATTCTCGCCATCATAAACACGCGAAAACCGATACCGGCCATTCTCGATCTTGTAGTCTGCGCCGAGAAGCCCCACGGGAATGCGCTTCACCTCCGGCCCGTCGCCGCCCCGCACAAACAAATGACCGACGGTGAGTTCGCCCATCGTCTCCCTAAATATGTAGTTCAAGTCGTCGCGTGACGCCACTCCCGGCAAGTACGCCGCGAATTTTTTCTCCGTGGCCGCCAAGTCCAGTCCGTGGAATCCCGGCTCATAAAAGAAATCGCGCTCCAACCGGAACGCCTCGTGATACATCTCTTTCCACTCCACCATCGGCTCGATCCTTACATCCATCGCCGCAAGATTTAGTGTTTTCGCTCCAGCGGGTGTGCCGCCCCCTCCCGATGAACCGCCCGTCCCCGGTGCTCCAGGCATTGGCGCTGGCGGAAGCGGCGCAATTGCCCACACCTGCGCAGGCGCCGTTCCGCCCGGCTGCGGTGCGCTCGCGTGCCGGTATAGCAGCTTTTCTCCATCTGCCGACACATAGAACGCCAGCATATTCTCAAGCAATTTGTCCGTCCTGCGCGTCTTCAGCTCAAAGCGGTGCGCCGTCAGCGTGCTCGGGCCGTTTAACGGCTCGACCAGAGGTCCTTCCACAAGAAACAACACTCCTTCTTTTCCCGTCTTCAATTCCGTATAGTTCCTCGCCGGAATCGGCATCGCCAGAATCCTCTGGCCTATTTTTTCAAAATCAACTTTCACTGCCGCGGGCGGTTTCTCTTTTTCCTTTTCCTTATCACCTGCTTTTGCGGAGTCCGTCTTTGCGGAGTCCGTCTTCGCCGCATCCGTCTTTGCGGCTTCGCTCTTGGCTTCTCCCTCTTCGTCGCTCAGCGGCGCAAGCGGCGATGGCAAATCCTTGCGCAGCACAACGATGTATACGCTGCTCGTCACCGGACGGTTAAAACTATCCATCGAGCTGTCCATCAACGGCCCAGCGTCCGTGCTCGAAAGCAAATACAGATATTTGCCGCCCCTGTCGAACACCGGCGAAAACGAATCGCTCATCGTATCCGTAACACGGCCGCTCTTGCCCGTGTCCAGCGAATACAGGAACACCGACCGCATGTGGCTCACTTCCTGCCCAGCGTAAGCCAACCACTTACTATCCGGCGACCACGCCGCCTCGAAGATTTGCTGCGGCCCCGTAAACCGGTCATGGAAAACTTTGACCGGCGTTTTCTTCTCGAGGTCCACATACCAAAGATTCAATCGTTTGTCCGTGTACGCAATCTTCTTGCTGTCCGGAGACCATGTCGGGAAAAAGAAAAACGATCCCGGCGTGCCCAAGTCAATCTTTTGCGCTTCTCCCTGCCCATTTTGATTCTTCACGTACAGCTGTTCCTCGCCAGACTCATCCGAAAAATACGCGATACTCTTCCCATCCGGCGACCACGCCGGATATCGCTCATCCGCGCCCGGCGTGTTCGTCAAATTCCGAATGTCGCCTCGCTCGGCGGGCACCGTCAGTATTTCCCCGCGCGCTTCGAACACCGCTCTAAGCCCAGTCGGAGAAATATCCGCATTACGAATTCGGTTGGCCACATTCTCATATCGAGTCCTCAACTGTGGCAGGTCTCCCGCGATATGAATGTCCACCTTGTGCGCCGCGCCCGTCTTCAGGTCATACAGCCAGATCGCCCCAAACTGTTCGATTGCAATCGCATCCGGTCCCGCGCTCGCATATTTGAAATCGAGTCCATCATTCTTCAGCGCCACGCTGACTTGCTTCGTCTTCGTGTCGTAGCTGTAGAGCGACATCGGCCCATTCCGGTCCGAAAGAAAAAACACTTTTTGTTCCACCCACACTGGATTGAAATCGTTCGAATTCTCTCGCGGTACCGGCGTCCAGCTGGAATCCGAGAGCCGGGCAATCCACACCTTCGAAGCGCGCCCTCCCCGATACCGCTTCCAAATCTCAAACGCGTGGTCCAGCGGCACGTACGCAAGTTCCTTCCCGTCTGGCGAGTACGAACCTTCGGCCGCTATGGGCAACGGCAACTCCGTCGGAAATCCGCCATCCCGCGAAATCGTGAAAAGTTGGCTGAAACCCGAATGGCTGCTTCGATTCGACGCAAACAGCACCGACTTCCCGTCGCGCGTCCATCCCATCACTTCATCCGCGGCCGGATGGTACGTAAGCCGCCGCGGCGTCCCTCCGCCGGCGGCAATCACATAAACGTCCGCGTTTCCGTCGTAATTCCCCGTGAACGCGATCTCCTTGCCGTCGGGCGAAAACACCGGCCGCGACGCCGCCCCGTTCCCCGCCGTCAGCCGCTGCGCCGTCCCTCCTTCTTTTGGCACACTCCACAAATCCCCCGCATACACGAACACAATCTGCGTCCCGCTCACCGTCGGGTGATGCAACAGCAACGCCGGATTCTCATCCGCCAAACAAACACTCGCCACTAACAACGCAAGCAGCCCCGCGACCGATCGCCACATATTCCTTCCCTCCCGCGCGTCCCCATCCAAATCGCGCACAATCTTACAGCCTCGCCGCCCAGGAACAAACCCGTCACGTTGTAGGTTGTCAGTTTCCCAATTTGACGTAACGGGATTTGGCCATCCCGAACAGTTATAGGCTGTCCCGAATGAACGTAGCTGTTACGGGCCGCATGTCCGGTTACGCGATCTACCAGGCCCTTGGACGCGGTGCGAATCGGGCAACGGTCGCAGGGCGACATGTGGGTATCACGGATGGAACTAGGATGATACTTACCACTTTAATTTGTATATTACCGTCCCTAAACTCATTGTTGTGATAAAAACATTTCTTCGCTCCTGTTCGTCTCTGATGCTTTTCGTTATTGCAGCTACTTGTCCAAGCAGAGCGCAGGGTCAGTCGAGCATTGCTGTGAAACTGGACTTCAAGTGGTCTCGACTTGGAAACGAGATCACAACCCCGCAATTTTCGATGGACGGGAGTCTGATCGTCTTCGTAACCCGTGTACATATACCCGACGGAGGCGAGGCAGAAGGTCTTCCCGAAAGTTACTTCAGAGGGCTTGAAGAAAGAAAAAAGCGAGAGCCGCGATTTGCTGACCCAACAATCCAACTCATAGACCGGATGGGGAAAACGGTTTGCGAAGCGTCATACGGATGGAATCCCAGTATTTCCCCGGACAACAAGAGTCTTGTCTACTCGCGCCAGAAGAATCCCATCACTGGCCTAAGGATGGCGGCCGAAACACAAGCGGGGAACGACATTCAGATCTTTGATTGCGAAAAACAGCAAGCGAGACTAGTCGCTGAGCCTGACGCGGGCTACTTAGATAACCCCTTCTTCTTTCCTGACATCAATTCGATAGTCTACACAGAGAATGAAGCCGTGAATGGAGCCAGTGGTGGCGCGGTTGGCCTTACTCGGGCTGATTTACGGCACAACGAGAAGATCCGTTTGGTGATCAAAACAGCTGTCCCCGCGGCTCCGTGTCCACCCACAGGTTCGGACGGACAAACGCAGGTGTCTTCCTTGTGCTCTCAAGTGGGAAACCCGACCGCCAGTTTTTCCCAGCTTCTGCTTCAATTCGCGCCGGTCGGCAATGAATTGGTCGCGCTGCTAGGTATGCCCGTTCCGTCGCCAGGCGACATGTATCTGGCAAAGAATTACGACATAACCCTTCTCTCGGTTTTGCCTGAGACGAGGAGGATTCTCTCTATCGGCAAAGAAAAAATGGCGAACGATGAGGACTCATTTCAGGTAGTTTCGGACAAGAGAGTGATGATTTTCTCGGGCTATTGGAAACTGTTTTCGTTAACTACTGGCAAGTGGCTCACAGACCCGGGACCTCGAAATATGCAACGCTCGAGCATGTACAGTCCAGACCTGAAATACTACGCGACTGCTGAACCCATTGACGCTCCCGACCACTTTGTTATTCGCCAGGTAGCGACCGGAAAAAAGCTGCAATCGCTTCCCAAAATGATCACTCCACTCGAAGCAGTTTGGAGCAGCGACTCCAAACGATTGGCCATCGTCGGTGTTCCAGCAAGCCTGGAGAAGGGCTACCTTGAGGAGCTGAGCGTGTTCTCTCTTCCCTAGGATCGCTGGCCCCGTCAACTATTCGCCAGAAGACTAACTAATGTCTGAGGTTTTCGCCAAGAGCCTAGTAAACGCTGCCAGCTCAACCGGTCGACGCAACACTTTCTAATGGCCTGATCCAACAGCACTTCCCCGAGAGAACCGATCTGTCGGGCTGTACTCAATCAGAACCCATCCAGGGCAGTGTTCCGTTTGATTCAACCCTTGTAAGCGATTTTAGCCTTTGAGACTCCAGCAGTTAGACTTTGAGCTTAGTGTTGCGTCGACCCATTGAGACCGCCGGGTTTACCGGAAACTGCCGCCCGCGATTCAGGTGTGGCCCACAACAAACAATTGCCAATGGTGTATAATGGTGGCAGGTAAGATTGTGCCACCTGCCCGGGAACGCCAATCTTCAGATTGGCGTTTTTGTTTTGGCGCATCGTTCGTTGCGCTGGAGATTCCGACGCTAACAACCGCTGGCCCGCGCGGCATTCGCCCGCCACTCGAATATCAAGCAAAAAGCGCCTCGTCAAAGGCCATATTTCGCACAATTTTGGTACGATCGTGTAACCCATTTAGAATCAACACATACACGGACCTCCCGTAAATGCTGATTTTAAACGGCTTAGCCAAAACCCTAAACCATTCAGAATCAACACTTACGCAAAAACCGGGAGGGGGTGGTCTGTTATCGTTAACCAGCTATCGAACCTTGGCTGTCCGCAGGTTCCCTAAGATTGCGTGCAGCCGTTGACAGTTTTTCTAGCCAGGAACCAATCGCACGGGTTACAATGCGCCAATCGCGAACCTGAAATGCCATCTGTGTAGTCTGGTGCAGCCCCTGCCAAAAGGCAGCGCCAAGGACAATTCGATGTTCGACGTTCCAACCCCGCAGTCAGTTTAATCCGCAAACGCGGATCTAGTTTTTTCTAGTCGAACCACAAAAACTCCGAACCAGCGCATTCGCGTTTTATTTATTCGCGCCCGCGCAGCTCGTGGAGATATATATGTCATCGGAACAAGTTGTCGTCGCAGGCGCTCCGCCCAGGTTTTGGAGCTCCGTCCGCGAAGCACTCCGCGGCTCGCATCAAGACTTCACAACCGGCAGCCTCAATCGCGCCATTCTGCTCCTCGCCATTCCCATGGTCCTCGAAATGGTGCTGGAATCCCTCTTCGCCGTCGTCGACGTTTTCTGGGTCGGTCGACTCGGTGCGGACGCCGTCGCCACCGTCGGCCTCACGGAATCGTTGCTGAGCCTGGTCTTCGCCGTCGGCCTTGGACTAAGCCTCTCCACCACCGCCATGGTCGCGCGCCGCATCGGCGAAAAAGATCCCGCAGGCGCAGCGGTTGCCGGCGTGCAAGCCATCGCCATCGGTCTGGCCGTCTCGGTGATCGTCGGCCTGCCCTGCTTGTTCTTCGCGCCAAACCTCTTGCGCGCGATGGGCGCCACGCCGCAAATCATCGCCGTTGGCTCCGGCTATGCTCGCATCGCGCTCGGCGGCAGCGGCGTTATCATGCTGCTCTTTCTCAACAACGCCATCTTCCGCGGCGCAGGCGACGCGGCCATCGCCATGCGCTTGCTCTGGGTCTCCAACATCATCAATCTCGTCCTCGACCCTTGCCTCATTTTCGGCTGGGGTCCGTTTCCCAAGCTCGGCGTCACCGGCGCCGCTCTCGCCACATTCACGGGACGCAGCATCGGCGTTCTCTATCAGTTCTATCGCTTGCTCCGCGGCACGGAACGCATTCGCATTCTCCGCCAACAGATTCGCCTGAATTTTCAAGTTCTGCTGCGGCTGCTCCGTGTCTCGCTTACCGGCATCCTCCAATTCGCGATCGCCCACACCAGTTGGATCGGCCTCGTGCGCATCGTCAGCATGTTTGGCGCCGCCGCGCTCGCCGGCTACACCATCGCCATTCGCATCGTGGTTTTCATCATCCTGCCTTCCTGGGGACTCAGCAACGCCGCCGCCACGCTCGTCGGCCAGAATCTCGGCGCAAAGCAACCCGACCGCGCCGAAAAATCCGTGTGGCGCACCGGCTTTTACAACATGCTCTTCCTCGGCGCCATCGGCATACTCTTCATCTTCTTCGCCGAACCCATCGTTCGCCTTTTCACACACGATCCCGAAGTCATCCCGCTAGCTGCCTCCTGCCTCCGCATTCTCAGCTACGGCAACATCGCCTACGCCTACGGCATGGTAATGTTGCAGGCGTTCAACGGAGCAGGGGACACCGTCACGCCAACACTCGTCAATTTCTTCGGCTTTTGGCTGCTGGAAATTCCGCTGGCCTATTTCCTCGCGATTCCCGGCGGAATGCACTCGAACGGTGTCTTCCTGTCGATCGTCGTTGCCGAAGCGTTCATCGCCGCAGTCAGTATCATCCTGTTCAAACGCGGCCGCTGGAAAGGTCAGCAAATCTAGCCAACGCTCTAGTGCGGCCAACATCCCTCCTGCCGCGCTACTGATCGCGAACTCACGTTTCGTGCAAGGCTTATGTTAGAGTCTCCGAAAAATGCAACCTTTCGAGAAGAGTCTTGAAGGCATTCGGGCTGAACTGTCAATCGGCTATGAAACGATTCGTGTGTATAGAGCCCCTGATCTCAAATCCTTGCAGATCGGCTATTCGATCAGTCCGACTGGTGAGTCCTTGACAGGCGAAAAGGAAGGCGACTGGCTTAAGAAGTGGATTGTCATCGGTTATGGCGAATGCTGCGGCGACCCAATTTTCATTGACTCCACCGCTGAGGGTTTTCCCGTTTACACCGCCATTCACGGCGAGGGCAGCTGGAATGCCAAGCGAATTGCCGTCTCACTTGAGCAGTTTGGGCTCGCGCTCTCGGCCGTCGCAGAGGCTGCGAAAGGCCGCGAGAGTCCGGTACTTATCGATAACATTCCAATCACCGAATCCGAGAAACAAACTACGCTTGCTACCATAGAACACCTCAACCCGGGCGTAGATCTGGAATTCTGGAAAATACTGCTGGGGCATGACGCGTGACGAACGAAAACCCAAGCCGCCCGCTTGCCGTCGTCTCGATCCAAATCCTGACCGACATCCACTTCTGGATTCCCATCGCCGTCCTGCTTGCCGGACTGGCCGTCCTCCACTGGATGCAATGATCGCGCCTGGCCCCACACTAAACAGTACGATCCCGCAATCGGTCGAGCCTGCGCGCCTTCGGAAATTGCAACTAGTGGGAATTCTCTGCGGCTTCGGCGCCGGAGCATGGCTTGGCGCCGCCGAAGCCCCGACAAAACTTGTGAAACTCGGCGTCTCGCCTCTAGTCGTTTCACTCCTGATGGTCCTAGGCGTTTTCCTCGCCCGCTGGAGCATCCCCGCCCTCATCCGCGGCACCGGCCAAATGCGCGCCGACATTCGCCAAGCCCCTCACCTGATCGTCTGGGGCGTCCTCGCAGGCTGTCTCTGGGCCGTCGCCAACACGCTCACCATCTTCGCCATTCGCGACATCGGCCTCAGCATCGCCTTCCCTCTCTGGAACATCAACAGTCTTCTCGGCATCTTCTGGGGTTATCTTCTCTTCAACGAATTGCGCGACGCTGGAAAACTCCGCTGGCTCACCGTCCTCGGCGGCGCGCTGCTCATGTTCACTGGCGCAACGCTCCTCGCCATCGCCTCCTCAGCGCAAAGCCCCGCCGAGCACCCCATGCGCGGAATCCTCGCAGCACTCGCCGCCGGTGTTCTCTGGGGCACGATGTATGTCCCCTACCGCAAAGCCTATCTGACCGGCATGAATCCTCTCTCCTTCATCGCCTTCTTCACCATCGGCGAACTCGGCATGATGCTGGCTCTCGCCCTCGTCTACGGCGGCGGTCCCGCCGCGCTCTCTCATGAACTCGCGCTCGCCAAGCCCGTCCTCTTCTGGCTCATGCTAGGCGGTTTCGTCTGGGTCATCGGCGACCTCTTCCAACAATACGCCGCAAAATACATCGGCATCAGCCGTGGCATTCCGCTCTCCAACACAAATCAGTTGTGGGGCTTGCTCTGGGGCATTCTGGTTTTCGGGGAACTCCGCGGCCTCAGCGCATCGCTTTACGCGCAAGTCATCGGCGGCTCTCTCTTGATGGCCGCAGGCGCAGGAGCTATCGCTCTCTCCAGCGTCACGGGCAAAGAACACGCCCGCTGGAAGCAAGCCGCCGATCGCGAAGGCCAGCGTTACAAAGTCGACGCCAACTACGTCCAAGCCGCTCTCTCCGGCCACGATCCGATCCACGATGCGAGCGACGCAAGCAACTCAAGCGGCCAGCCAGCCCGTCAATCCTCCAGAACCTGGCTCGACTATCTCCTGGTAATCACCGCCACCACAATCTTTATCACGCTTGCCGTTCTAGCCCGCGCCCCAGACCTAGCCCTGAACTGGCCCGCTCTGCTCGCGCTCGCCGCCGCCATGCTAATTTTCCTGTTAGCCTGCGCCGTCGCTCTCTGGAAAACCACGCGCTTCAACTAATGCGCATCGTGGCACAGCCAGGCGCATTTACATCGCATGCGCCTTTTGCATGCGATTTATCTTGGCCGTGCTCTGTAAGAATCTTTTTCCTGAATGCCCTTCCAGTGTAAACTTGCAATCGCGCGGTTTTGCGGCGCGCACATCAGGATTCACAGTCTCCTCGGAGCGCACGCAATGGCCGGCACTCTCCCTCTACCCGCGACACTCCAATCCCGCACCGCCGAGCGCGTCTCCGCCAAAACGCTCTCTATCCCCTGGTACATCTGGTGCAACGTCATCGCCGTCGCCTGTAGCGTTGTCGGCGGCGTCTGGGACATCTCCTGGCACGAAAGCGTCGGCCGCGACACGTTCTGGACTCCCGCGCACCTCCTGATTCAACTTTGCGGCATCCTCGCCGGTTTCGGCTGCGGCTACCTCATCCTCTCCACAACCTTTCGCAAAGACGCGCCTCTCCGCGCCAATTCCGTTTCCATCTGGGGATTCCGCGGCCCGCTAGGCGCGTTCCTCTCCGCCTGGGGCGCCGTCGGCATGATCACCTCCGCCCCCTTCGACAACTGGTGGCACAACGCCTACGGCCTCGACGTAAAAATCCTCAGCCCCCCGCACATCCTCTTGGCCCTCGGCATGACCGGCAT
>Ga0210399_10001727_pt1 | contig 17099 bp, 12 predicted proteins | sample IncBWC14MmetaG_FD_150865 | JGI IMG/M metagenome (GOLD analysis project Ga0210399, IMG submission 150865) | Forest soil microbial communities from Barre Woods Harvard Forest LTER site, Petersham, Massachusetts, United States - Inc-BW-C-14-M | ecosystem: Environmental > Terrestrial > Soil >...
CGAAGGTATCCAACTACCTGGCTGCCGGAACTTTCTCTCCGGCTTCCTCCCAAATGCGATTACCGTGCGTTTCGCGAAGCAGCAGACTTCCCACGATGAAGGTCAACCCGGCGACAGCCATCGGGTAATAAAGACCCGCATAGATGTTGCCATGCCAAGCCACTGAGGAGAGGCCGATCAATGGCAGCAATCCTCCGAACACACCGTTCCCTATGTGGTAGGGCAGAGAGAGGGAAGTGTAGCGGATCTTTGCCGGGAAAGCCTCGATGAGATAAGCCGCAATCGGGCCATACACCAGGCAAACATAGAGAACCTGGATGAAAATCAGGATCACCAACATCGTTCTGTTTGGATTTGGAGCCTCTTTAGCCGGAACCAGCGCTCCTGTCGCATCTGCAGTCATGGCCGTGAGCGAGATGGCGCCGGTTACCTTGTTACGGGTCGATTTTACAGTGACGACATTATTTCCAGCCGCCCGCTCCATGGCTTTGTAGATAGGAATGTAGGTGAGCACTCCGAGCAGGCAGCCGGCCATCATGAGCTTTTTGCGCCCGATGCGGTCTGAGAGCGCACCCACCACGGTGAAGAACGGCATCCCGAGCAGCAGAGCGATCGCTACCACGATGTTGGCGGTCTTCACATTCACCTTCAAGATCGTCTGCATATAGAAGAGGGCGTAGAACTGGCCGGTGTACCAGACGACGCCTTGTCCCGCAGTCGCGCCGAAGAGTGAAATCAAGACCAACTTCAAGTTCGACCACTTTGTGAAGGCGTCTTTGAGCGGCTGCGTGGAGGTCATGCCTGCGCTCTTCAACTGCGCGAAGATGGGCGATTCCTTCATCTTCAGGCGGATGTAAAGCGAGATCATCACCAGAATGATGGAAATCAGGAAGGGTATGCGCCAGCCGTAAGCGGCGAAGTCTTCCTTGGACATGGATTGCTGTGTGGCAAGAATAACGAGGAGCGATACGAAAAGACCAAGCGTGGCTGTGATCTGGATGAAGCTGGTGTAGAAACCGCGCTTGTTGTCGGGCACATGTTCGCCAACGTAGACCGCCGCACCGCCGTACTCTCCGCCGAGAGCTAGTCCTTGCAGGACGCGAATCAAGAGCAGCATGATCGGCGCGAACCAGCCAGCTGTTGCGAAAGACGGCAGCAGGCCGATGACGAACGTTGAGAAACCCATGATGGAAAGGGTTACGAGGAATGCGTACTTGCGGCCCACCAGATCGCCAATGCGGCCAAAGAACAATGCGCCGAAGGGCCTGACCAGGAAGCCAACAGCGAAGGTGGCAAGGTAGGCGATGTAGGCGAATGTGTCATTGCCGGGCGGATAGAACTTGGGACCGAGAATGGCCGCCAGACTGCCGAAAATGTAGAAGTCATACCACTCGATCATGGTGCCGACAGACGAGGCCATAATCACGCGCCAGATGCTGTACTCGGCATTTCCGGTTCCCGCCACTCGTGCAGCATTCGCCATAGTTTTCTCCATTTACTGCGCGGTAATCTCTCTAACCTCTGGTGAACATCATTCTCGTGTGGCTACGCGAAGATCGACAACGACTACGTTCTACTGCAACCAGGCGGAGAGGGTATCACCGCCTAATCAGCGACCGATCCAGTTCCGACACCCCGGCGGCAAGCATTGTAACGCCATTTCTGTGCTAAGCGTCGTTTTTCTCCGGGAAAATTCTTCCGAGACTCCGTTCTTTCGCGTGGCACAAAGGCCTGGGCTTCGATCACACTTCATTCGCGCTACAATGTCCGGCAAAGTTCGCTGCCGAACCGAAAAGATCGAGTATGCACACGACAATCGGAAAGTCCGCAACCACTCAGGAACAGGGCCTTGTGCGGGTTGGGTTGGGTCTCGCGCGCTGGAGCGAAAAATGGTTTCCAGACCCGCTAATTTTTGCGCTGATCGGAATTGTAGTGGTCTTCGTTGCCGGTCTTTTGCTCCACCAGAGTCCAGCCAAGCTCGCGATTCAAGGCGGCAAGAATTTTTGGACGCTGGTGCCGTTCACCATGCAGATGGTGATGATCATCGTCGGCGGATATGTCGTCGCCTCGACGCCGATTGTGTATCGGCTGATTCGCGCGTTGGCTGGAATTCCGAAAACGCCGCGGCAGGCGGTGGCGTTAGTCGCATTGTTTTCCATGCTGACCTCGCTGATCTCGTGGGGTCTGAGCCTGATTTTCAGCGGACTGTTTGTTCGGGAGTTAGCTCATCGCGTTAAAGGGTTGGATTACCGCGCTGCGGGCGCGGCCGCGTATCTGGGGCTGGGAGCGGTCTGGGCAATGGGGCTGTCGTCCTCAGCCGCGATGCTGATGGCGACCAAGTCGGCGATGCCTCCCTCACTCTTCAACATCAGCGGCTTAATTCCGCTCACGCAAACTCTCTTCCTGTGGCAGAGTATTGCGACCACAGTCATCCTGGTTGTGCTGTCGGTTCTAATTGCATACCTGTCCACGCCATCACCGGAAAATGCAAGAACCGCCGAATCCTACGGGATTCAGTACGAACCGATCCAGTCGAGTCTCGAAGGTAGAAGCAAGCCTGGAGAATGGCTGGAATACAGTCCGCTCCTGACCGTTCTGGTTGTGGCGCTGCTGAGTTGGTATTTGGTCGACGTGTTTCGCACATCCCCGCAGGGCGCGCTGGCAGTGCTCGATCTGAATACCTACAACCTGATATTCATCACACTGGGACTGCTGTTGCACTGGCGCCCGAAGCGCTTTATGCGCGCGGTGGCGGAGTGTATTCCGGCTACTGGCGGCGTGCTGATCCAATTTCCTTTTTACGCAGTGATATTTGGAATGATTGTTGGGACCGGCATCGCAGATTCGCTGGCGAAGCTGTTCGCCTCCATCAGCACGCACAATACCTATCCCTTGCTTGTAGCGATGTATTCAGCGGTTCTGGGAGTCTTCATCCCGTCTGGCGGCAGCAAGTGGGTGATCGAAGCACCCTACGTTTTGCAGGCGGCGAATTTGCATCAGGTGCATCTCGGCTGGGTGGTGCAGATCTACAATGCGTCGGAAGCATTACCCAATCTGGTCAATCCCTTCTGGATGCTTCCGCTGCTCGGGATACTGAAGTTAAAGGCTCGGGACATCGTTGGATACGGCGTGCTCCAATTGATGGTTCACATCCCGCTCGTGTTTTTCCTGTGCTGGCTGTTCGCCCGCTACATACCATATCTCCCGCCGATGAAGTGACGAGCTAGCGCTGGCGCACCTCCAACTGCACCGGCCGGGCCACCGAACTGACTTCCGGATCGTAGTATTCGTACACACGCGAGCTGAAAGTCTTGGCGCGAATTGGATATTTGGCGCGCATGCGGAAATGGAGCGTCACCGTCTCTGATGGAGCAATCGAATTGAAGTAGAGAATGGCCTGCGTCGCCGTTAGACTAAATTTTTCCAGGCGTCCACTCTTATGTCCGGCCGACTTCTCGACATACGTCTGGAGGTCCTCGCTGAGCAACTCAAATCCCGGAGGAATGCCAAGGTCCACCATTACCATGTTCGCGGCTTTCGGCAAATTGTTTGTCACGTTGGCCGTTGCTGTTGCAATGTCATCCTGCGCGAGATGCGTGCGATCGTAAGCCACGTTGATGGTGAGAGCCTCATTCGCCGGTTTCTCATCCCAGGGAAGGAAGTAGCTCCCTACTATCTGATACGCCAGACCGCCCTTGCCTTCGAAGCGAATTTCCACCGTGTTGGTGGTGTTGGAGTCTTTGCCTTTCGACTCAATCCGTTTGAACACAAACTGATGGAGCAAGTCGTTGTTCTCCGGCGTCAGTGAGAGCTTCTCAACTGGCTTTCCGTTGAGTAGGACTTCCAGCGTGCCTTGCACGTCGGCTGCACCTTTTTCGGTCGCAAGGAGCAGAGCCCGCAGCGCCATGATCGTCGCTTGTGTCGTGCCCCACGTGCCGGCGGCATCTTTCTTCGAGGCGATGTAACTCATGGCCTTGCGGGCCGTGCCTGACGCTTCTCCCCACTTGAGTAGGGCCTGCACCGCAAGCCCTGTGGTTTCCACCGCGGCGCTGGCGCCTGTGGCATAGACTCCGGTTTCTTCCGCGCTCCACCACACTTGCTCATCTTTCTCGGTGCGGGCATCGAGCAGCAGTTGCATTGCTTCGCGGGTGAAAGAGCGATCCTTTCCGCGATCGGCAGTGCTATATTCCACGGCGAAATTGGCGACGACGGCCAGGGTGTAGGCGTCCATCTTGGCATTCATGTTTTTCTCGATAAACTGTTTTGCTTTCTCAACTGCCGGGCCCTGGTAGCCTGTGTTTTCGAGCGACCAAGCCAGGTAGGCCGTAATGCGAAGCACGTCTTTGTTATAGCGATTCGTAGCACCTTCATTAATGAATGACGTGTCTGGCTTCCAGCTTCCGTCGGCTTGCTGTTGCGAGGCCAACCACTGCTGAGTTCGTAGAATTAGATTGGGATCCACGTCGTAGACTCTCGACATGTCGCTGAACTCCATCAACCCGTAAGCGGTCAGAATCTTGTTCGCGGGCGCTTGTCCAAACCACGAGAAGCCGCCGCCGGAAACTTCAAAAGTCAACAGCCGTTGATATCCGTTCGCGATATATCCCTCAGCCTTGGCGTGCACTTCGGGAGTCAGCTTTTTCGTGCGCTTCATGTAGTCCAGCGCCAGCACATTGGGGTAGGTACTCGATGACGTCTGCTCAAAGCAACCGCCGGGCATGCGCAGAATGCTGTCCATGCCTTCGATGACCTGGCTCAGCGGCCCGGGATAAAGGCGCACAAAGATTTTGCTGGCGTCCGGGATCGAAGCCGCAGGAAAGCTCAAGTCATGCCGAACCGTGTTTTCCAGCCGTCCATTAAAAACCAGGTTCTGCTCGCGGCCGTTGGGAATCACTTCGATTTCGCGCACGACTATATCGGCGCGGCCGGCTTCGCCATTCATGCGCGCGGAGAGCGTAAGCTTGAACTTGCCGATGCGTTTGGCCTCCAGCGTAAATTGCGATCCACCTACGCGGGAGGAATCCACTTCGATTGATTTTTCTGGAATATCGTCCACCAAAGAGAACCAGTCGTCGGACTGCAGTTGAAGGCGGACGTCACCGCGGGTGCCGGAGTAGTTGTACACCGCTACCGGGATCGAAACCCGGTCCCCTTGCGTTAGTGTTACCGGCAGGTCGAGGTCGACGAAGAAATCCTGAAAGACTTTTAGACTGGAGGTGGCGCTGCCCAGCGCACCGTGTGTCGAAGAGGCAAGCATCGCCATGCGCCAGGTGGTGATTGAGTCTGCGATGGGAATGGTGATGCTGGCCGCGCCGTTCTGGTCCGTAATGATTTCTGGATTGATATACAAAGCTTCGGGGAAATAGGAACGCACATGCGCAGCTGGAGAGGCGGATTCCTGTTTCTGGTCTTTGAGGAGAACCGCGCTGTTTTGAGCAGGCACCACAGGCGCGGGGGCCGCTACTGCGAAGTCTATGGCGTCGCCGTGCACAGGGCCGCCGAAGGCCTTAGCCGTTTGGCCGCGGCCAAAGCCAATACCTCCAACGATTCCAGCGGCTCCGGTTTCAACTACTACAGCCTGCCCCGACACCTCAATCGTCTCAGTAGATGCGCCAACATTAAGAACCACGGCGAGAACCGCACGGTCGCGCGCACGCAGAGAGAAGTCTCTCGAAATAGTCCTGAATCCGGCCACAACCACTTCAACTTTGTAATTCCCAGCATGCAGACCCGGCAAACTGAACTCTCCAGCAGCATGACTCTTCACCGTGCGCTTGTTTCCGGTGGCGACTTCTCTTACCTCAACGGTGGCATCTGGAATCAATGCACCGCTCCGATCGGTGACGGTTCCCGTAATTTCCGCCAAGCCATTAAACGGACCGCGATGATGCTCGATGTTCAGGTCTATGGAGCCTTCGAAGTTGCCCACGGTGGGACTGCCTATGATTCTCCTTGTGCCGACAACCTCAAGATACGCGACCATGTCGTCGCCAGTGTTAAATGTTCGGTCTGCACCTGCGCTGTGGACTATGTAGTGCTTCTTGTCGCGATACCATGCAGTAGGTTCGAGACGAAGTTCGGTGCCCCACGCATCGAAGAGATCAGGCTCGCCCGTTTTCTTCTCGTTAGCGAAAATATCGGCCAAGTTACTCTTGCCGGAACGCTGCTGGTGTGCGCGGCTCAGGTTTTCCGCCAGACGTTTTACTTGTGCCAGGAAACGCGCCTGGTAGCGGCCAGCATATTCGGGATATTTCGTCATCGGCACCGCACGGCCAACTTCAGTTTCAAACTTGTTTCCATTCACCATCTCCGTCGCAGAGAATAAGGCACGCGCGGCTCTATCTCGCTGTGCAACTTTTGCATCTTCCACGGGTTCTACAATCTCCGGCATGCCGATGGAGTGAATCTCATATCGCGGCTTCATGACTTCCTGTTCCAGATAAAAGAACACCTTGGCAAACCCAGGTTGCTTTTCGGCCAACGCAAAGACCGCCTCATCTACGACTTGCAAACCCAGTGCGGCACTCACGCCCTCGCCGCGAGAGTTGGTCACACGAAACCGAACGCGCGCTTCTCCGCCAGGTTTATAAACCGCAGCGTCGGCAACAGTCTCAATTTTCAATTCATCCGCCGGTTGCACGAAAACCAGCCTGTGGTCTCCGACCGGCTGTGCGTCGCGGCCGAACAGGTAGGCGTTCAGGTCCACCGTTCCCGCGAGATCAGGCGTGGCGGTCAGCGAGATTTCGGCGTGGCCGTCCTCAAGGTCGAGGTCGCGCGTAAGCACCGTCTGCCCTTCTTTGACGATGTCGACGTATGCCGTTCCTCTCTTCCTGGTAGAGAAGACTCTCAGTTCGATCCGCTCTCCGGCGCGATAGACAGCACGTTCGGTGCGGAGAAGTATCTGATCCTCACCTTCGCGAGCTTGCAGTTGAACCGTGCTGGATGCCTGATTTCCTTCCTGGTCCTCCGCCTCAATCTTCAAAGAGTCGCTTCCGGCGGTGGCGTTGATTCGCACAACGGCAACGCCGCCGTCATCGGAGGTCACTTGCTCGGGTGCGCCTTTGGCGTGGATTTTCAGCTTGGCGCTGGCGGGTGTTCCGTCGGGATAGGAAGTGAGGATAAAGATCTGATTCTCCAGATTGGGGATCAGCGTCCCTCCTTCCGGCACCGCTGTGATCAGAAGTGGCGACTCGCTAACGGTGATGGACTGGCCGCGAGTTTCGGAATGGTCCGCAGAGTCCTTCACGGTCGCTTCGATGATAACGCGGGCCGCACCTTGGCTGAGAGGGCGGCCGGCAAAGTATGTCGGCAGCTGAAGGTCGAAATGAAAAGTTCCATCGTGATCTGTCCTGCCTTGTACCGAGGCCACAACCGATACGGAAACATCCATGCTGGAAGCTTTGACTGTGATCTCGCCATCATCCACTGGCTTGCCAAAGAAGTAGTTGGCATGGACCGTTCCGGTGACATGGTCGCAGGGCCGGTAGCCGCGCTTGGTCTTGTGGTCTTTATCTGCGAAATCAACGGCGACTTTGAATTTCGGCAGAACATACCGCTGCACGTTCAGGGCGACCTCGGCGGTATTTGCGGGCGCATCACCCTCGCCCATCAGAGCGCGGAGGTGATAAGTGCCCAGGTTCACTTCATCGGCCAAGCCAAATTCCGCAGAGGCGATGCCGAACTTGTCGGTTTGCGTTGCTTTCTTAAAGACTTTGTTGCCGCGAGAATCCTCGACTTCGAAGGTCAGCTTGCGATTGGCGGTAGCCTCATGATTAGCGCGATCGAGCGCTAGTGCACGCACATGAATGGTTTGACCGGGCTGATAGATTGGCTTTTCGGTGGTGAGGAGAATCGAAACCTTGTCTTCCAGCCGCACCGTTTGAGAGAATTCCGTGGAGCCGATCGAGGTATTCACCAGGTAGCGCAATTGGTAGCTGCCAACCAGGGAGGAGGGGAAAACAAACTGTGCCTCGGTGGTTCCCCGGTGATTCAGGCGCCCCGAAAATAGCAGGCGATTTTTACGATCCGGAATCAGCAGTTCAATCTGTACGGAACCGCGGCCGGAGATTACTTGGTTCTGCGAATCGGTGACGATCACCCTCACTGCCGCCTCGCCGCCCGCCAAGTAGGATTGTTGCCCGAGAATGCGAATTACCGGTGTGCGGAGGATCTGCGAAATCGATTCGACGCCCTCGATTCTTGCGGCTTTGCCGTCGCTGTATTCAAAGCGATAGCGCACGCGGTGCCAACCAGTTCGTCAACCGCCAGAGATTTCGCGAGCTTGATCTGTTCGCGCCATATTCCATTGCCTTCGGCAACCTCGATGCCCCTATCGGTCCGCCCGATAGTCTCGTCTTCCGGGTTCAGAATTTCCAGCATGAGTTTGCCGGAGCCTGCGTGGGGGGAATGGTACGGGAGGGTTACGTCGAGGATGCCGTGCGTGTACGTTGCGCTGGCCGCCAATTCGCCACCGGCCGCGTGGAACCCTTGAACCGAAAACACCGCGTAGATGACAAATATTGCGGGGAGAAAAAGCAGCCAGAATTTCGGTGGGACGGCGTGTCTAGAAACATCTTCCATGGCGCGATAGTCCTTCAGGAGGGCCATTCAGTTTTCTTGCCCCCGCGATGAGAACGCACCACTTATTAATTCTTGCAGTGCAAAAGAGATTGGACTTTGCTGCTAATCGGGACGACAGCAAGAGACGACTCGAAGGTAACCAAGGGTAACGAACTCTGAGTCATCACGACTGCGGTTGAATCCCATCCATTTGGATCGTATTGCTGTTGGTGTCCAGTTTGCCGCTCACCTTAACGGGCTTGCCCAGGTACGGTTTAGCTTTTGCTGGATCGCTCAGTTTGTAGCTGACTTTCGTGACCGGATCCTTCAGTACGAGCTCCCCGTTCTCTCTAACGATGTTGCCGCTGAAAGTCGAGGTCCCATGTGTGGTGATGTCGCCAGAAGCAGGCATCTGGGCCTCGTTCGGTTGCGTTGCCTGAGTAGCGGATGGGTCGGCACGACGAGGTGTCGCCGGCGCGGGATCTTGATCGGCCTGCTGAGCTTTGAGGCCCGGTGCCAACGCCAAAGTTAAAAACATGACGGCCACAATCAAAGAGAAATGCACGAGAATGTTTTTCATAACGAAACCTCCGAAAACAAAACGTCGCCTTCCAAATTTACTTACGCTGCAACAGGCTTGCCAATCCCACTTTCCGTTATCACTTGCAAACAGGCACTTTATCCGACTTGGCGCATACTACAGGGTGGGAATTTTGCTCCGGCACCAAGAATTTCTTGCGAAGGTACTAAAAGTACTAGAAGATGCCTGGCGCAAAATAATTCTGCGTAATCTACATGATTTACCCGAGTGCCATACTTTGGACCACCGTGTAGTGTCGATTTGCCACTCGGGACTCCCGCAGGTATAGCTTGAACCCTGTGTGCATATTTCCCGCGTGGAGCATTCGCCATGGAAGTCAACTCTTCAGCCGCATACGGACTGTATTCCCAGGATGTCGCTTTGACCGACATCGTCCGCAATCTTAACCAGGCAGGCTTCGGGAACGAAGACATCTGTATGATGCTCTCGCCCGTGCATCCCATTGCGTCGATCGTTCGAGATGCCAGCTTGTTCAATAGCGAAAGAGAAGCGAGTGCCGCAACCGCGGGACTGATTGGCTGGCTGGCGGAACTCGGTGCGGTGCTGATTCCTACCGTGGGTTTCTTCATCCGCTCGCAAGCGTTTTTTCATGCGCTCATGGCGAAGGAAGGCCGCGCCCTGTGTGGGAATACCCAAACGCTGGTCGGGCTTGGTTTTTCAGAGGAGGAAGCGGAGAGGTTCGAGGATCAGCTCGGCGTTCCCGGAGTTCTGGTGTATGTCTCTTGCACCGAGGGCGCCAAAACTCTGTGGGCTCGGGAAGTGCTGTGGCACACGGGGGCTCGCGAGGCTGCTACTCTCGATGAAAGGGTTAGCCTGGCCGCCACCGCTTAGCCGTGATGCAGCGTTTTCTTCGCTGCTTTCCCTTCCTATAGCGTAGCTAGGGTAAGGACCGTACGAACAATTCATTCAAAACAATGAATTCCGAAGCCACGGATTGCCATCCCAAGGCCACCTCTAGCCGAGGAAGAACATCCAACGTTCAAGTCATTGCCTCAGGAGGGGATTATGAAAAAAACCGTTTCGGTAGTCACACAGGTTGTAGGCGTGGCAACGTTGCTGGGACTCGGTTACGTGATAGTAAACGCACTTCCAGACCTGCGCCGCTACATCAAAATCAGCACAATGTAAGGATCCTCGGATCCACTGGGACAAAAATGAGACTGTCTCAGTGGAGTAGGGGTTTGTCGGTCGAGTCGGTCGAGTTTTACGCAGTCAGATCAGCCTTCCATCCGCGCAACCCACAGTAGTAAAGCAACAGTGGGGAAGCGAAGGATGATTGAGCAAGAGGAAGGAAATGCGTTTCAACTTTTCCATTCGTGCATTAGCGATTCGGTCGTTGTGTCTTGCACTGGTCGTGCTAGCGCTATCCGCGGCATCGGCGGCGCAGTTCAGAGTAGCCATCACGTTCGGACCGCCGGCACTGCCTATTTATGACCAACCCGTTTGTCCCGGCGACGGCTACATTTGGACGCCGGGCTATTGGTACTGGGATGATGATGCCGAAGATTACTACTGGGTGCCGGGTACGTGGGTACTGGCCCCGGAAGTGGGTTTCCTGTGGACCCCGGGTTGGTGGGGCTGGGGCGGTGATGCTTTTATTTTTCACGAGGGGTATTGGGGCCCGGAAGTAGGATTTTACGGCGGCATTGTCTACGGATTCGGTTATTTCGGCGTGGGTTATGAGGGTGGACGTTGGGACAATGGACGATTCTTCTATAACCGCGAGGTGAACAACGTAAATGTCACCATCATCCACAATGTGTACAACAAGACGGTCATCAACAACACCACCATAACCCGTGTCAGCTACAACGGGGGCAACGGCGGGGTCAATGCCCGTCCTACATCTCGAGAAGAGGCGGTGGCTCAACAAAGGCATTTACCGCCGGTGCAGGTTCAACATCAGCATGTGCAAGCAGCCCGTGCCAACCCCGAGTTAAGAGCCTCGGCCAATCAGGGCAGGCCGCCAGTTGCTGCCACGCAAAAGCCGGGCGATTTTCGCGGACATGCCGTTGCTGCCAAAGAGGCCGGGGCGCCCTACCATCCGCCAGCCAATCGTGGAGCGACGAGACAACCGGGGAATGCGGCGCGACCGGAAAATAATGGTTCGCGTTCTGGAAATTTCGTCCATCCCAAGGAGATTCCACCTGCCCAGCGCGGATCGGCGCCGAACACCGGAAACGTGAAGCTCGACCAAAAATACCAAAAACAACAAGACAAGATGTACGCCCAGCAGGAGCGGGAACGGCAAAAACTCCAGCAAAAGCAGGACCAGCAACACCAACGCTACTCGCAACAGTCCGCTAACGAGGCAAGGACGCAACAGCTCGAGCAGAAGCATCAGCAGCAAACGCAGCAGTTGCAGCAGAGACACGCAGCCCAACAAGAGCGCATGCAGCAAAAGCAACAGCCTCCGAAGAGCGCCTCCAGGCCTCCGAAGGGTAAATAGTCTTCGAGAAAGTCCTTGGCCGGAATATTATGGGTGAACGAAGTCGCGCCGCTTAATGCGCTGAACGTAAACAACCCCTGGGATGCCCGTCCGGAAAACAGAAAAGGGGCCCGCTTCATAGCGTGCCCTTTTTTGTCGCTACCTCGCTCACTGATAGCTAAACGTTAGTTCATCCAGGTAAACGGAATACGCATTCTGCTTGCTATTCCCGTCCATCTGATAGTTGATCGTCACTCCCCACCAACTCGAGGGTGCCGAACCGTGACCGTAGGTCCAGTTGAGAGTATTGGTGACTCCGTTGAGAGTGATGGACTGGTACATGAGGTCATTGCTGGAAGTGCGCTCGACTTTAATGGTGAGATGATTCCAGGAATTATTGTTCGGGTAGCAGGGAATGCCGGTCGGAATCCATTTCGAACTCACGTTATCCCAAACATCCCACTCGTTGCCCCCGGCCACACGGCATTCGTGACCCCAGATGAAACCCATGCTGTCAAAAAACTGGTTGACATCGAATTCCAATGCCTGGGCTAGTCCGAGGTTGCTGCCGTAGAAGTACACGTCGTAGGTGAAGTTGTGGTAGGTGTTTACCTCGTTGTGATTCTTGTCGGGCATGCCCTGAGAGGAGAGAGCCCCAATGAGATGGTTGTTCCACAACGTGTCTCCGAAATCGGTGGTTCCACTCAAATTGAATTCGCTGGCCTCTCCGCTCATCGATGGCGATTTCACATTCTGGTACATGGAGAATGTGATTCCATCGCAAGGCGAAGGCGAACAGTCTACATAGTTCGGAGCAGTCTGGCCGTATCCGGACCATCCGCCGCTGTGCTGAAGATTGGTGAAAGAGGGGCCCGACGAACCGCCGTTGACAGTCACAGTGACGGGAGCGGAACTTGCCCCGCCGCAATTATCCCATGCTGTAACCGTCGCGTTGTACGTTCCTGGGCTTAGTGTCAGGTTCTGGTTCAGGCTGGCTCCATTTCCCACGTAGGCAAGTTGGTTTGGAGCCGTATAAATTCCCATGGTGGCGACGCCTTTCGAACATGAGGTCGTCGCAGTGGCGGAAAAGTTTACGGGAGAGCCTACGGAGCCGTTATTGGATGGCGACGTCAAGTGCACGCCGGATTGAGAGCTGACCGTAACTGTAATTGCCTTGGTGGCAGCGCCGCCGCAGTAGTCCCACTCTTCGACAGTCGTGTTGTACGTTCCTGCGCTGAGACTCAAGCTGGTATTCAGGCTGGCGCCATTGACGACGTAGGCAAGGACGCCCGGTGCCGTATAGATACCCATGGAAGCCACACCTTTTGAGCAGGATGTAGTGGCTGAGGCCACAAAGGATACGGAACCCGACACGGTGGCGCCGTTGGCGGGGGAGGTTACGCTTACACCAGTGGCGAACGCAGCCGGTGCGGAGATGCCCAAAAGGCACACCATTAGAAGCACAGACTTCAGCATGCAACAGTTCTCCCATGTGTATTATTTTTGACTTGCTGGAACTGCTTGCAAAACCTCTCCTTACGCGCGAGCGGGCGCTCTGAGGTCTTACAGAAGCGGCGTTGTATCTGCTGGGTCGAAGGTGGCCGGTCTCCCGTCCTTCAGTTCACGCAACCGTCAGAAGGATGAGAAATGTCTTTGGAAACCCCTTCGAAGTATTCGAAGAATACCAAAAAGCCTGTAGATGCTCCAAGGAAAAACTGTAGACGAATGCGACTCAAAGGTTCTACGCCTAATCCAGTTAGGGGTAGTTCCGTACCTTGCACGGTTTCTTTTGGGCCTAAATTCCGGGGGTCCGGGCCCGTACGCCTGTTTTTTACGGGCGAAATTGGATTCGACAACTTCAGCATCAGCAATCAGAATGCGACGGCCGGATTCACGAATACCGTCGGGCCGACCAGCGGGTCGACATTTTTCGTGGTGTATCCCGGAGGAGGAATTGAAGCGTTTGCTGGACCCATCGGATTACGGGCGGAAATTGGCGATGACATCTACTCGACCATGTCGCTCACAATAATTTGAGAGTGCCCTTCGGTGTCAGCTGGACGGCTTTCAGTGGTCGCCAGCTGAGAATATTATTGAAGCTTTGAGAATCCGGTTTCGCTCTGCCTTTCAGTCCTTCGCCGTAGTATTTCCCTTCGTAAACTAAACCCTTCTGATCGTTCTTACATCGAATCCCCGGCCCACTTGGTGGGTAACAAGGAGAGATGTTGAATTGGCAACCATTCCGGCGTCCGCAATCCGTGCCCCCAAAAAGCCCAGCCGAAGGCAGCTGTGGGAGCGGATCGGCATCGTCGCCTTCGTTTGTCTCGCTATCGCTGCGGGAGTGGCGCGATTTGTAATTGCTCGCGCCGAATCCATCCTTCGCGCTCGCGTAATCGATACTCTGGCGGCCCGATTTAACAGCAAAGTCGAATTGGAGAGCTTTCATGTCTCCGTGGTCAACGAGATTAAAGTCTATGGTGGCGGCCTCAAAATCTTCGGAAAAAATGATCCCAATCCGTATCAGCCGGGAATTCAGCCTCTGATCTACCTCCAGGAGTTCCGTTTCCAAACGGCCTTACGCAGCCTCTTTCGCTCTCCCATGCACGTGGATACTGTCTTCGTGAAAGGGCTGGAGCTAAATATTCCTCCCAAGGGAAGCCGAGCCGAGATGACGAACATGGGTGCGAGAACGCGGAAGACCACGATCCTGGTTGACAAGTTTATTTGCGAAGACACCAGACTTGTGATTAACACTTCAAACCCAGAAAAGCCGCCGCTCGAGTTTGTTGTCTCCTCATTGAAGATGAAAGATATTGGAACTGGGCAACCCCTGCAGTTCAGTGCGACGTTGACCAATCCCAAGCCGGTTGGAGATATCCAATCGACGGGTCTTTTCGGACCTTTACAACAAGAAAGTCCTCGAGACACTCCAGTACAGGGTAACTACTCGTTTAGCCATGCCGACCTGAGCACCATCAAAGGCATCGCCGGAATGCTCTCTTCCACCGGTGAATATTCCGGCACCCTGGGCAATATTGTTGTGAGCGGAAAAACGGATACGCCAGACTTCAAAATTGCCAGCAGCAGTCGCGCGGTGCCGCTCCATACAGACTTTCACGCCATAGTCGACGGCACTTCCGGCGACACGTATCTGCGACCCGTTAGAGCGGCCTTTCTGCATTCATCCTTCGTCGCAAACGGCTCCGTGGTGCGCTTGAGCACGAGTCACGGTCACGATATAGAACTCAGCGTCGTGCTGGATCATGCACTGATCGAAGATTTACTCAGATTAGGCGTGCGCACTGACCCGCCGGTCATGACAGGGCCGGTGCAGATGGAAACGAAGCTGAGTCTCGTTCCGGGAGACGCAAGTGTTGCAGATCGTCTGAAGTTGGCCGGTACATTCCATGTGCTCGAAGCGCACTTCACCAACCAGAAAGTTCAGGCCAAGCTGGATTCTTTGAGCCTGCGCAGTCAGGGGAAAGCGAAGCAGGCGAGAGAAGTCAACATCCAGGAGAATGTTCCAGTAGATTTGCAGGGAGTATTTACCCTCAACGATGGCTCGCTGTCGTTTTCATTCCTGCATTTTCTAGTTCCGGGGACGCATGTCGATATGACGGGAACCTACAGCCTGGATGGACAGGAGTTTGATTTTCATGGGAAAGCGCGGCTGGATGCGAAGGTCTCGCAAATGACCACGGGCTGGAAGTCAATTCTGTTGAAGCCCGTCGATCGATTTTTCAGCAAAGACGGGGCCGGCACTGAAGTGCCGATTCGAATCACAGGAACGGAATCGGAACCCCACTTTGGTTTGGACTTTCATCACAAAGACGAACACGCGAACACGGGGAAGAACGCGGCCAATCCACGGGAGGATAGTGTACAGTAAGTATCCATCAAGGCCGCTAGATCATGGATATTAGGTTTTGAGATGAGGAATTATTTATGAGCGATAAACCCAGCACAACGCTGCCGGCAACAGTCGAGAAAATTATCAAGTCCCCAGCTCCTAATGTGCCTGATAAGGCCCAAATCACAGTGGAAGGCGCCGATCATCTTTACCGGGAATTGCGCATTGAAAACACTTTGATCGATGAGAATGGTGAAACCGTGCACCTTAAAGAAGGTGCCGAGGTTGAGGTCACAATCGAGGCGGAGCCTGAAGCCACAACCCCTTGAGAAGTGCGACTTTCCCGGGCGGGCATGGTGAGCGCGCCGTCATGGGGAACAGAAATACAGTAGCAATTACTTCGTCTGTGCCAGCAAGATTCGACAAAGAAGAAGCCAGCGCCTCACATTAGTGGTCATCAGGAAATTTTCTTTTACGTGTTCATGACCATTCTGCCCGAGTTGTCTGGCGAAATCCGGATGAGTTAAAAGGTACCGCATCTGGTAGGCGCAACCTTCCACGGAATGCACCAACGCTCCGGTTAACTTGTGGATGATCTGGTTAGGAATGCCCCCAACCGCACCCGCGATTGTGGGTTTCCCTTTCCACAGAGCTTCAGTAACGGTTAAGCCAAAACCTTCTCGGATCGACTTCTGGACAACAATGGTCGAAGCCCTCTGCAGTGCATTGATTTGTAGGGCGCACCAAGGCGGTAGATCCAGAATAATAATATCGGGATTGGTGCCAGCAGCTTCCTTAACCTCTTTCAGAACTGCTGCGCCCTCAGGATCGTCGGAGGCCCCGCCACCGGCCATCACCAACTGGCAGTCTACATAGTTGCGTGCTTGCTTAAAAGCTTCGATTACTCCAACTGGGTCTTTAGCTCGATCGAAGCGCGAAACTTGGGTCACAATCGGCCGTGAGCGGTCGACTCCAAACTCATCGCAAACCTGTTGCACGTAGCTGTCGTCGAGATCCTTATTTTTCTCGGACAGCGGATCGATGCAGGGATAAAACAAATACTGCGGAATCGCCAATTGGCGGGTAAAAGACTGCGAAGAAAAAATTGCCGCGTCGTATTGTTCGACAAACGGCCGCAGAAAACCCCAGACCTCCGGGTTAGGATTCGACAAGTCAATGTGGCAGCGCCAGATCCACCGTTGGGGCGATTGATCGCGAGCGCGCACCAGAGCCGCCGGCTGCGGGTCATGGATGACCACGACATCCTCGGAGAACTGCATGCGCTGGCGATTTTGTTCGTTATGCATCAAGAAAACGTCGCGAGCCTGCGGCGTGAGGTGGTATTCACTGCCCTGCAATGCATTGTGGAAGGCCTTGGTTACTTCGAAGAAATCATTCCCGCCGGTAATGACGTCCCAGTTGGTTTTCACTTCCACTTCGTTGAGGAGGGGAACCAGTTGATTGAGCATTTCGGCAACTCCTCCGCCTACGGCGGTGGAGTTCACCATCTTGATCGACTTGCCCTTCAAGCCCTCCGCAAGAAACCGTAATTCGTCGATGTCCGCCGCGCCGACAATGCCCTTGTAATCATCCAGACGCGGAGCAGGAACTGGCGCGGGCGGTGTTTCCCACGTCCGTGGCTTCTTCCGCCGCTCTTGGCG
>Ga0210399_10001729_pt1 | contig 17095 bp, 11 predicted proteins | sample IncBWC14MmetaG_FD_150865 | JGI IMG/M metagenome (GOLD analysis project Ga0210399, IMG submission 150865) | Forest soil microbial communities from Barre Woods Harvard Forest LTER site, Petersham, Massachusetts, United States - Inc-BW-C-14-M | ecosystem: Environmental > Terrestrial > Soil >...
ACCGTGTTCCGCGCCCTCTCCCGCACCCTGGGCTCCCCGGCCTCAATCCTTGAGAACAACATCGTCCAAACCACCGGCTCGGCGGGGGAGTCCATCGCGGGGGGGGTGATCTACACCATCCCCGCCCTTGTGTTCCTGGGCTTCGAGCTGGACTGGATGCGGACCATGGTGCTCGCCCTGCTGGGCGGCATTCTCGGCATCCTGATGATGATTCCGCTCCGGCGCTACCTGATCGTCCGGGAGCACGGGGTCCTCACCTACCCCGAGGGGACAGCCTGCGCCGAGGTCCTCATGGTGGGGGAGGAGAAGGGGACGGAGGCCCGGCTGGTCTTCGAGGGGCTGTTTGTGGGCCTCTTCTACAAGATGCTGATGGCCATCAACGGCCTGTGGAACCAGTTCCCGGAGCGGGTGCTCGGCTTCTACAACAAGACAGCCCGAATTCGCCTGGACGCCTCCCCGGAGCTCATGGGGGTCGGCTACATCATCGGGTACCGCTCCTCCGCCCTCATGGTGGGGGGCGGGGCCCTAGCCTCCCTGGTCCTCATTCCCGCCATCGCCCTCTTTGGCGAAGGCCGCTCCGCCCCCCTCTATCCGGCCAGCGTCCCCATCTCGACCATGGGGGCGGACGACATCTGGAACTACTACATCCGCTACGTGGGGGCGGGAGCGGTGGCGGCGGGGGGCATCATCAACCTCGTAAGGGCCATGCCCACCATCATCGACTCCTTCGCTGCCTCCTTCCGCGACCTCCGGCTTTCGCGGGGCGGCGGCGGGCCGGCCCTGCGCCGCACCGAGCGCGACATTCCCATCACCGTCGTGCTGGTGGGCTCGGTGGCCCTCGCCCTGGCCATGACCCTCATCCCCCAGCTCAAGGTGAACCTCCTGGCCGCGGGCCTCATCATCCTCTTCGGCTTCTTCTTCTCCGTGGTCGCCTCCCGCATCACGGGTGAGCTTGGTTCCTCCTCCTGCCCGATCAGCGGCATGGCCATCGCTACCCTCATGGGCACCTGCCTCATCTTCGTGACCCTGGGCTGGACCGGCCACGGATACACCGCGGTGGCTCTGGCCGTGGGGGGGGTGGTGTGCATCGCCGCCAGCAACGCGGGGACCACGAGCCAGGATCTGAAGACCGGGTTCCTGGTGGGGGCCACGCCCTGGAAGCAGCAGGTGGCTCTCATCGTGGGGGTGCTGGCCTGCGTGTTCGTGGTGGGAAGGACCGTCATCTTCATCAACGAGAGCTTCAGCACCGTCCGCGCCGCCCACTTTGACGTCGTCCTGAGCGCGGACGCGCAGGCCCCCCGGCAGGCGGGCCCCGACGGCGCGTCCTACGGGCTCCGCCGCGTGGGGGGGGTGCCGGGGATCCCGGACGGGACCTACTTGGCCGACGCCGAGGGCCAGGTCCATTTCGAGGTCGTGCAAGGCATCGGCTCCGAGCGGGCCTCCGCGCCCCAAGCCCGGCTGATGAGCCTGGTCATCAAGGGGATTCTGGAGCGTCAGCTCCCCTGGGGCCTCGTCCTCATCGGGGTCTTCATCTCCATCGTCATGGAAATGGTGGGGGTTCCCGCCTTGGCCTTCGCGGTCGGGGTGTACTTGCCCCTGGAGAGCACGACCCCGGTCTTCGTGGGGGGCCTGGTGCGCTGGCTGATCGACCGGCACCGCGGGGGGGAGGCGGAATCCGACGCGGGCCCGGGCGTGCTTTACAGCTCCGGCCTCATCGCGGGCGGCTCCCTCATGGGCCTGGGGGTGGCGGCGCTGGCCCCCGATCGGCTCACCTGGCTGCGCGAGGCATTCAACCTCGGGCCCCGCCTCCTGCCCCCGGCCTTCGTGACCTCTGCCATTCCCGGGCTGCTGGCCTTCCTCCTCATCGCCTACCTGCTCCACCGCCGGGCCCGGGGCTCACCGCCCGCCGCCTGAGCCCATGCCCCCGGATGACCCGTCGGCCCGACAGTCAATGAAGGTCGCCTTCATCGGCACCCACGGCGTGGGCAAGACCACCCTCTGCTACGACCTCGCCTCCCTCCTCAAGCGCCAGGACGTGAACGTGGACATGGTCAAGGAGGTGGCCCGGCTCTCGCCCCTTCCCATCAACCGCCAGACCTCGATCGAGGCCCAGACCTGGATTCTCATGACCCAGGTGGCGGAGGAGATAAGGTCCGCCAGCCAGCACGCGGTGGTGGTCTGCGACCGCAGCGTCCTCGACAATTATGCCTACCTGGCCCTGGCCTGCGGCCGCCAGAAGCCGATCGAGCGCTTCGTGGACCACTGGATGAAGACCTACGATCTGCTCTTCAAGGTTCCCCTCTCCACCGCGCCCGTCTCCGCGGACGGCGTGCGCGACACCGACCAGTTCTTCATGCGCTCCATCGACGAGCTCGTCGACCGCCTGCTCAAGGAGAAGAAGATCCCCCACGAGGTGCTCCCCCCCGGACAGCGGGAGCGGTGGCTCGAGACGGTGCGCGAACGGGTCCTGAGTGCTCCCGGGCTGTCCAAGCGGCTGTTCTAGGGCCGGTGGGTTCTCGACGCCCTCGGGGGCCGAGGCCCGCCGCCTGGGGGGGAACACTTGCCGCTCATCCCCTTTCCAGAGAGGGATGGCCCGCCACCCACCGGGGCCGCCACCCCTCGTGCCGCGGCGACGATGGCACGACAACGAACGAGCACGACAACGAACAAGGAGTGACCGATGATGGGAACGCAGGAATGGGTGGGCGGGCTGCTCAGCGCACTCTTGCTGCTGACCGGACCCCCGCGAGGAGCAGCCGCCGCTCCCAAGGACGATCATCCCATGGACCAAGTCGAGCAGGAGTTCGGTAAGGCCAACCCCAAGGCGCCCTCCGCCCTCTCCCGATTCGCGTTTCTCATCAGCCGCTGGCGGTGCGAAGCGAGGGCGCGGTTGGCCAATGGAGACTGGCAGGCGCTGCAGGCCACGTGGTTCGGTCGCTTCGTCCTCGACGGCTATGCCATCGCGGACGAATACCGCATGACCGGCCCCTCGGGAGAGCTGATCGTGCTCGGCGTGAATCTCCGGACTTATGACGCCATCCGGCAGACTTGGAACATGAAGTGGCTGAGCGCGCTCGCGGGAACGTGGGTGGATCTGGGGCCGGAGGAGCTCGGGGGGGTGACGTTCGATGGCGGGTCCATCGCCTACGTGTTCAAGGAGCCCCTGGCCCCCCACGCTTACACGCGCGCGACCTACACGAACATTTCCGAAAAGCACTTCACCTGGCGCGGCGAGAAGTCCGATGACGGGAAGACGTGGAGCGAGTTCATGGTGCTGGAGGCCTACCGAAGCAAGGAGTAGCCGCCCCTTCTGAGCCTTGACGGCTAGGGGGGGCCCTACGTCCCCTCGCGCATGTCGATGCCGAGCTGCTTGCACTTCTTGTAGAGGTGGCTTCGCTCCAGCCCCAGGCTGCGGGCGGCGTTGGTGACGTGGCCGCCGGTCGTCCTCAGCCGCTCGCGGATCACGTCGCGCTCGAAGGACTCCACCAGGTCCCGAAGCGCCCCCTGCGCGGGGGCGGGCGCGGGGCGGGTGGCGGGGGAGGTGGGGAGGGCGGCGCGGAGATCCTCCCCCGTCAGGGGATCGCCCTCGGAGAGGATGAGGGCGCGCTCGACCACGTTCCGGAGCTCGCGCACGTTGCCCCTCCAGGGCTGCGCGCGGAGCAGCTCCAAGGCCTCGGGGGCGATGCGGCGTGGCTTCCAGAGGTTGCGCCGGCAGGCCGCGGCCGCGAAGTGGAGGGCGAGGGTGGGCACGTCGTCCGGCCGCTCCCTTAGGGGAGGCGCGCGCAGGGTGAGGGTGCTGATCCGGTAGTAGAGGTCCTCGCGGAAGCGCCCGTCCGCGAGCATGGTCTCCACGTCGCGGTTGGTGGCGGAGATGAGGCGCACGTCCACCCGGATCTCGCCCGTGCCCCCCACCCGCGTCACCTCGCCGTCCTGGAGCACGCGGAGCAGCTTGGCCTGCATGGCCGCGGGCATGTCCCCGATCTCGTCCAGGAAGAGGGTGCCCCCGTCGGCCTGCTCGAACCGGCCGCGGCGCTGGGCCACCGCCCCCGAGAACGCCCCTTTCTCGTGGCCGAAGAGCTCGCTCTCCACCAGATCTGCGGGCACGGCCGCGCAGTTCATGCGCACGAAGGGCTGGGCCCGGCGGGGCGAGAGCTCGTGGATGGCCCGGGCCACCAGCTCCTTGCCGGTCCCGTTCTCGCCCACGACCAGGATGGGTACGTCGGAGGGGGCGGCGCGCTCCACCAGGGCCCGCAGGGAGGCCAGGGGCGCGCTGTCCCCCACGAGCGCGAGCTCGTCCCGCCAGTACCTCTGCAGCTCGCGGTTCTCGCGCTCCAGGCGGTCCAGGCGCAAGGCGTTGCGGAGGGTGAGGAGCAGCCGGTCGAGCCCCACCGGCTTCTCCACGAAATCCAGAGCCCCCAGGCGGGTGGCTTTGACCGCCGTCTCCACCGTGGCCTGTCCGCTCATGAGGATCACGGGCACGTCCGCGTTGCGCTCGCGCAGCCGGGCCAGGAACTCGAGCCCGTCCATCTCCGGCATCACCACGTCGGAGAGAACCGCGTCCACCGGCTCCTCCTGCAGCCGCTCCAGGGCCCGCACGGCCGAGGAGGCGGTCAAGGCGGTGTAGCCCTCGAGGGCGAAGGCTCGGGACAGGGAGGCCAGGGTGCCGGGGTCGTCGTCCAGGATCAGGATGCGCGGCTTAGCCATCCCCAAGAGCTTCTCACAGATGCTCGGCCTTTTCGGGGAAGGGCAGGAGCAGCGTGAAGGCCACCCCCCCTCCCGGCTCGCTCTTCACCTCCACCCGCCCCCCGTGGTCGGAGACGATACCCTGAGCGATGGCCAGGCCCAGGCCGGTGCCACCCGGCTTGGTCGTGTAGTAGGGCGTGAAGAGCCGCGCTCGCTGCTCCTCGCTCAGGCCCGGTCCGCTGTCCCGCACTTCAAGCGCCACTCCCCCCGGGCGCGCGCGGCTCCGAATGCCGAGGGTGCCTCCCGCGGGCATGGCCTCGAGGGCGTTGGCCACCAGATTCCCGAGGGCGCGGGACAGCAGGTCGGGGTCGGCGGAGATGGGGGGCAACGCCGGGGTATCCCGCTCGAGGCGCACCCCCGCCGCCCGCGCCTGGTAGAGGGCGAGGACCTGGTCCACGAGACGGTTGAGGTCCACGAGCTGCCGCTGGGGCCGGGGCAGGCGCGCGAACTGGTCGAACTCCTCGATGATCGCCCGCAGCGCGCGGAGCTCGTGGAGGATGGTCTGGCTCGAGTCGCGGAAGAGGTCGGCGAAGGCGGCTCCCTCGCGCGACCCGCCCGCCGCATCGCGCTCGAGGGAGCGTTGCAGGGTCTCGATGGAGAGCTGGATGGGGAAGAGCGGCTTCTTGAGCTCGTGGGCCAGGCGCCGCGCCATCTCCCGCCAGGCCGCCACCCGCTCCGCCTGGGCCAGCCGCTCCCGCGAGGCGCCGAGCTCGTCGATCATGGCGTTGAAGGCTCGGGCCAAGTCACCGATCTCGTCGCGGGTACGGACGGGCACCGTGCCCTCCAGGTCCCCCCGCGACACGCGCTCCGCGGCCTGGGCGAGTTCGCGGATGGGCAAGGCCAGGCGGCGGGAGAGCACGAGGCCACCGGCGAGGGCGGCCAGAAGGGCCACCCCCGCGAGGAGAAGGGTGAGGCGGCGGACCTGCTCCAGGGCGGTGTCCAGGGGCCCGCCGGGCGCGGCCACCACCAGTTGGAGGTCGGGATGCAGCGGCGCCGCCACAAAGCGGTAGGTGCCCCCTTTGAGGTCGACCCGGCCCGTCCCCGCGCCCAAGGCGGGGGATGCCCAGGCCAGCAGGGGCGAAGCGGAGGGCGCGATCCACTGCTGGCGCAGCCCGTCGCGCAGGGCCACCTCCGCGCCCATGAGGCGCGACAAGTCGGACAGGAAGTCGTGGTCGAGAAAGATGCCTCCCCGCACGGTGACCGTCGCTCCCCGCCAGGAGGCGGGGCGCTCTGCGACCAGGGCCAAGCGCTCGGCCACCCCGTAGCCCTCGGCCACCTTCTCCAGCCGCAGCCCGGGGTCGCCGGGGAAGAGCCCATCCCGGTCCTCGAGGCCGAAGCCCGCCGGCCAGTGGCGCGAGGAGACCACGAGCCCTCGGCCATCCACGATCTCGAGGTCCGGCAAGTCACGGCGGCGCGCGATCTCCTCCGCCAGTGTCCGGTCGGCCTCCGCGGGGGAGCGGGCGGAGGGGAGGTCCTGGTCCACCACCGCCGCCACCTGGGCCTCGGCCCAGCGACGCCTCTCCGCGAGCCGGTCCCGCACGGCCTCGAGGCCTCGGCCCAGGCGGCCGAAGGAGGCCTCTTCCAGGCTGCGGGAGATGAGGCCCGTGACCACGAGGGAGAGCAGGAGCAGGGGTAGGACGGCCACGAGCACGAAGCCGGCCAGCAGCCGACCCCGCAGACCCCCCACCACGCGGTTCACGGCTCGATCCACGCATCCTCCAGGCAGAGGCGTCCGGTGAGCTCGAGGCGCGCGCCGTGAACCCCCGCGCGACCGCCGAAGGAGAGGGGCACCGAGCTCAGGGGGACGAGGACAGTCTCGGCGCGCAGGCCGGCCTCGGCCCGGTAGAGCAGGACCCGCCGCCGGTCGAGGTCGAGTTCACGCGCGGCCGCGGCCAGCAGGTCTCGCGCCCCGGAGGGGTGGCGAGCGAGGTCGGCGAGCTCCTCGAGGGCGAGCCCAGACTCCGGAATCTCGGGCGACCACAGGAGGAGGCGGGCGGAGGCGGGGACCTGGCGGACGGTGGCCGGGTCTGACGGCACCACCCGCACCGAGAGGCCGAGGGTGACCAGATGCGCGACCACGCGCTGGCTCAGGAGGGGGGGCACGTCCGTGCTAACGGCCATGGTGACGGTGCCGCGGACCGGGGCGCGCGCCCGAGGAGCCTCCGCCCCGAGCGAAGGCAATAGGCCGGGGACGAGCAGGAAGGGCGCGGGGTCCCCTCCCGGGATCAGCTTGGCTGCCATCTCCGCGCGGTCGATGGCCGCGGCCACCGCCCCCCGCGCGTCCGCTTGGTCGAAGGGAGGGCGGGCCGGATCGAGCACGAGCAAGAGGGTGGCGGCCAGAGCGGACACCCCGGGCTCGCCCGAGCCCAGGTCGATTCTCCCCGCCCGGAGCTCCGCGTGGAGAGCGGGCGCGTCCGGGGCGGCCACGACCTGGACGCGGTCGAGGTAGGGCCGCCCCCGCGCGTGGCCTCCGAAGGCGGTGAGCACGACCCTTCGCCCGGGGAGGACAACCGTGGGCACGAAGGGACCGGCGCCGGCACCCGTGGGGCTGGTGATGGCGGCGGCCGGGGAGGCGAGCGGAAGCAAGGGCAGGGAGCGGGGGCCATCAGTCCTCAGCACGACCCGCCGGGGGTCGGGAGCGGAAAGGCCGGGCAGGTCCTCGGTCGTGCGCGATCGGAAGGACTGACCGCCCTCGAGCGACTCCGCCAGGTGAGCGGCGGCGGCGCCCGGTCCGCGCAAGAAACGGCGCAGCGACCGTACCGTGGCCTCGGAGGTCAGGGGGGTGTCATCCTGGAAGCGGGCCAGCGGACGAAGGGTCAGCGTCCATTCGCGGCCGGCCGCGGACGCCGCCCAGCTCTCGGCCAGGCTCGGGGTCGGGACGGCGTCCGGACCGCCCCCCACGAGGCCCTCCCCCGCGAGGCCGGCCAGGAGGCGCGCTCCCGGGCCTCGCGGCACGGTGGGCTCAAGGCTCGGGGGGAGGTCGAGAACGCCCACCGTGAGCTCGCCCCCGTAGCGCGGGCCGAGCGCGGCGCGGAGGGCGGCGGGCAGGAGCAGGAGAAGGGTTAGCGCCAACGCCGGGCGTGTCCGGGCCGTCACGATGTGGTCCGGCGGAGGTCCAGGAACAGCAGGTAGGTCTCGCCACCCGGGTCCTCGAGGGCGGCCACCAGCCGGGCCGTATCCCCGTGCACGGAGGCGGCTAAGGCGCGCACCACCCCCGGAACGGGCAGGCTGTCGGCCAGGCTCAAATCCCGCTCCCTCCGCTCCAAGATCAGGATCGCGTCCGCGGCCCCGGGCGGCGCCGCGGAGGCGGCGGCCAGGAAGCCTCTCCAGAGGCAGGCCAGCCCCGTTCCCGACCTGAGTCCGGAGGCGCGAGGGCCCTCGGGGGTGGATACGCGGAGGCGGCCCTCGGGGTCCACGGCCACGCCCACCGGGGCGTCGGTGACGGCGAGGAAAGGACCGCTGCCCAGGCCCTCCAGGGTGCCCTCCAGGAGGTTCGTCCCCGGACGGAAGCGTAGACCCCCCGGGCTCCCCGGCCAGGGCAGGGCGTCGGCCACGAGCCTCTCACCGAGCCGGCGCCCGCCCTCCTCCACCGCGAAGAGGGACGCCCTAGGCGAGCGGCTGGTGACGGCCCACACCAGGCCCCCCTCTGTGGCCAGCACCAACCCCCCCGGCATCCTCACGGCCTCGAAGGGACCGGGCAGGGGTCGTTGCGCCTGGCGCACCAGGCGGGAGTCCTCCCAGCGGTAGAGGCCGAGCGATTCGGTCTGGAGGACGAGCACGCGGTCGTCGCTGAGCAGGGCCAGGCCGACGACCGGCCCCTCGAGGGGCGGCGTCCGGCTGCTGGCCACGGTCTCGAAGCCGGATCGCCCGGGCGGGGGGCGGACGGGCGACAAGGGCAAGACGGCGGGGTCAGTGGGCGCCGACACCGAGATCACATCGACCAAGCTGCCCTCCGGCTCGCTCACCACCCGGGCCGAGACCACCAGGCGCAACGGGGCTTCCATCAGGACCGGTTCCACACGCAGCCGGGAACCGGGGCCGGTGGAGAGCCGGCCCTCGAGGCGTGAGAGCAAGAGGCTGCGCAGGTCGAGGACGAAGGCGGCCCCCCGGCCCGTTCGATCCTCGATCGTTCCCACCTCCACCGGTCGCCCCTGCGCGATGCGCGCGATCTCGTCGGCCAGGGCGGCGGCCAGCCGGCTCAAGGGCGAGTCGGCGGCGGCGGGCCGGGCGAGGGCGAAGAGGAGGGCCCACGAGAGGGCGGCACGGGAGGGCCGGGGCACGGGGGAAGGATAGCCCACGCAAAGGCGCTTCCCGCAATTGCAGCGGATCTCTCCCGGGAAGGCCGGGGACGGAGAGACCGACGGTACAATGCTCCCTATGAGCCTAGAGAAGCGGATCGAGGCGGACCTCACCGCGGCCATGAAGGCCCGGGACGCCGCCCGGACCAGCGCGCTGAGGATGGCGAAGGCCGCGCTCAAGAACAAGGAGATCGACAAGAGAGCGCCCCTCGACGAGGCGGAGGCCGCGCGCGTGCTGCAGGGCCTCGTGAAGCAACGCGAGGAGGCCATCGAGCATTTCACGAAGGCGAGCCGGGGGGAGCTGGCGGACAAGGAGCGGGCGGAGATCGGGGTCCTCCGGTCCTACCTGCCCGCCGAGGCCTCCGAGGCCGAGATCGCGGCCGCGGTGGAGAGGGCGGTGACGGAGACGGGGGGGGCCTCGCCCAAGGACATGGGCAAGGTCATGAAAGCGGCTCTGGCCGGGCTCCAGGCGGCGGGGAAGCCGGCGGACGGCAAGAAGGTCAGCGAGCTCGTGCGCAAACGCCTCGGGGGCTGAGCGGCGCCCCTTGAAAGAGCTTGTCCGGCGGGTCGGCCAACGCTTCATGGTGGGGTGGGAGGGGTACGAGCCCTCGAGCCACCTCAAGCGGCTCATCCGCGACTTCGGGGTGGGGCACGTCATCCTCTTCGCCCGCAACGTGGACGGACCCGAGCAGGTGGCGGAGCTCATCCGCGAGCTGCAGTCCCTGGCCCGGGGGGCGGGGCACGAGCTTCCGCTCCTGGTCGCGGTGGATCAGGAGGGCGGGCGGGTGGCGCGGCTTCGCGAGCCTTGGACCGTCTGGCCGCCATTGCGCGCCGTGGGGCGCACAGGCTCGGAGGACATCGCTCGGCGCCTGGGGGAGGCCCTGGCCGCGGAGCTTGCCGCCTGCGGGTTCCGCCTGGACTTCGCGCCCGTAATGGACGTCGACACCAACCCCAAGAACCCCGTGATCGGCGACCGCTCCTTGGGCGACGACCCCGACCTCGTAGGGCGCCTGGGGGCGGCGCTGATCCGCGGACTGCAGGACGGCGGCGTGGCCGCCTGCGCGAAGCACTTTCCCGGCCACGGCGACACGGAGGTGGACTCCCACCTGGACCTCCCCGCGGTTGACCACGAGCGCCCGCGGCTCGAAGAGGTGGAGCTGCGCCCGTTCCGCAAAGCAATCGAGGCGGGGGTGGCCACGATCATGACCGCCCACGTCCTGGTGCGGGAGCTGGACGACCGCCTTCCCGCCACCCTCTCCCCGCGCGTCCTCACCGCCCTCCTCCGGAAGGAGATGGGCTACGGAGGGGTCGTGGTGGGTGATGACCTGGAGATGAAGGCGGTGGCGGAGCGCTGGCCGCCGGCGATCTCGGCCGTCCTGGCCGCCAAGGCGGGTTGCGACATCCTTCCTGTCTGCAAGGGGCCGGAGGCGCAGGTTGCGGCCTTGGAGGCGGTGATCCACGCCCTCGAGGCGGAGGAGATCCCGTGGCCGGAGATGGACGACGTCGGCGATCGGATCCGCCGGCTCAAGGAGCGGTTCCTGCTTCCGCACCACGATCCCGATCCCAAGGCGGCCCTCTTGGCCGCGGGCCGGCACCGGGCCCTGGCCCGGGAGATCGAGGAGCGCGGAGGGGTGGCCTAGGATGGCGCCGGTCAAGCCGCCGGCCCTGCGTCCCGGTGGCCTCTTGGGGGTGTGCGCTCCCTCCGGGCCTCCCGACCCCGAGCGGCTGCGCCGGGGCGTGGCCGCCCTCGAGGCCCTCGGTTTCCCGGTGCGGGTCCCGGAGGGTCTCCTCGACCGGACCCGGTTCACGGCGGGGAGCGTGGAGCGACGCGTGGACGAGCTGCACGCCCTCTTCGCCGACGATGCGGTCACGGGTGTCGTCTGCGCCCGGGGGGGGGCGGGGGCGGGCCATCTCCTGCCCGCCCTCGACGGGGCTCTCCTAAGGGCTCACCCCAAGGTCTTCGTGGGGTTCAGCGACGCCACCTTCCTCCACCTGTACTTCGCTCGCTTGGGTTTGGTGAGCTTCCACGGCCCCATGGTGGCTTGGGACTTTCCGGAGGGGACGTACGACCCCGCCAGCTTCCGGCGCGCCGTGATGGGCGAAGGGGCGGCCTATGCGAGCGAGGAGGGGGACCTCATGCCGCTGCGCGCGGGCGGGGCCGAAGGCCGACTGCGCGGGGGCTGCCTGAGCATCCTGGCCGCGGCCGCAGGCACGCCCTGGCAGCTGCCGCCGGACGACGAGGGCACGATGCTGTTCCTGGAGGATGTGGACGAGGCTCCCTACCGGATCGACCGGATGCTGCGGCAGCTTCGGGACTCCGGAGGCCTGGAAGGGGTGACGGGGGTCGTCTTCGGGGACATGAAGGGCTGCGTTCCCCGCCTGGCCGCGGACTACTCGCTAGAAGACGTGATCGGGGACGCCCTCGCCGGCCTGGACATCCCCATCGCGGTGGGGCTCAGCAGCGGACACACCTCCAGCCCGAACTTGACCTTGCCCCTGGGGGTACGCGCCCGCCTCCGCTGCGGGGAGGAAGCGAGCTTCGAGGTGCTGGAGCCGTCCGTTTCGTGAGGGTCCACCTCTGCGGGATCTGCGGCACCGCCATGGCCTCGCTGGCCGGGCTTCTCCGCGAGCGCGGCCACGAGGTCTCAGGCTCCGACCAGGACGTCTACCCGCCCATGTCCACCCAGCTCGAGGCCCTGGGGATCCGGCTGCGCTCGCCCTACGCGGCCGACAACGTTCCCCCCGAGGCCGACCTGGTTGTGATCGGCAACGCCCTCTCCCGGGGCAACCCCGAGGTGGAGGCGGTCCTGGACCGCAAGCAGCGGATGTCCAGTCTGCCCGCCCTCCTGGCCGAGGAGTTCATCCGCGGCCGGACCTCGCTGGTGGTGGCGGGGACGCACGGCAAGACCACCACCGCCAGCCTCCTGGCCCTGATCCTCCACCAGGCGGGTCGCGATCCCTCGTTCCTTATTGGGGGAATCCCCGTTGATTTCGGCCAGAGCTTCCGGCTCGGGGCCGGCCCGCACTTCCTGGCCGAGGGAGACGAGTACGACACGGCCTTCTTCGACAAGCGCCCCAAGTTCGTGCACTACTTCCCCGACGTGGCGGTGATCGGAAACGTCGAGTACGACCATGCCGACATCTACCCCGATCTGGCCGCGGTGCAGACGGCCTTCGTCCGGCTCCTAAATGTGATCCCCCGTCGCGGCCTGCTCGTGGCGGGAGCGGAGAGCCCGCCCCTCCTTGAGATCCTCTCCCGGGCGCCGTGCCGGGTGGAGACGTTCGGGATTCAGGGAGAAGCCGACTGGCGGGCCGTGAACGTGCGGCCCGGGCCCGACGCCTGGCGGTTCGGGCTTCAGCGCCGGGGCCGGGACCTGGGAGAATTCGCCCTCGGCCTTCCCGGAGAGCACAACGTGCGGAACGCGTTGGCCGCGCTGGCGGTCGCGGCCGAGGTGGGGGTCCCGCCCGAGGCCGCCCGCGCGGCCCTGGCCGCCTTCCGGGGCGTGAAGCGGCGTCTGGAGGTGCGGGGCCGGGCGCGGGGGGTTATTGTCTACGACGATTTCGCCCACCATCCCACCGCGGTGCGGGAGACGCTCAAGGCCTTGCGGGCGGCGGGGGAGGGTGGGGGCCGGCTGGTGGCCGTCTTCGAACCCCGCTCCTACACCTCGCGCACGGGTGTCTTTCAGGAAGACTTCGGGCGGGCCTTCCGCGCCGCCGACCTCGTGGTGGTGGCGGCGGCGCACCTTCCGGGCAAGGTTCCGGAGGGTCACCGTCTCTCTGAGGTCGGGCTCGTGGACGCGCTGCGGGGCCAGGGCACCGAGGCCCGCTTCATCCCCTCCGTTCCTGACATCGTGACCGCCCTCTCCGCCGAGCTTCGGGAGGGAGACCGGGTCGTCCTGCTCTCCAACGGCGGCTTTGGGGGAATCCACGAGAAGTTGCTCCGGGCCCTGGAGCGGGCCTGATCCGAGCGGTCCGGCCGGAAGCCCAGCCGTCGCGCGCTGGAAGATGCTCTCCCGGTGTGGTATGACTGCGTCCATCAATCCAGGGATGAGGCGTCGTCGAGTCGTAGTTGGTCGCGCGCAGGAACCGGGAGCCGCCCCGCTCCCATCGACGGCGGCTAGCCCAGGGGCTTCGGGCTTCCCCGGGGTGGCCGCGGGCCGCCCCCGACGCCGGCCCTATCTGCCCAGGGCCGGAGGATCTGTTCTCGTAAGGAGGACGGTATGAAATGCCATCTCCTGGCCCTCATCGGCCTGGGGGCGTTCGCAGTTCCGGTCCTGGCCCAAGACCCAACCCAGGGGAAGGATCAAAAGAAAAAAGACGACGAGGTCGTGAAGCGGGAGGAAGTGGTCGTGGTCAGCGCATCGAAGGTGGAGTCCACGCTCATCAACGCTCCCGCCACCATGAGCGTGATAAGCGCTGACACCCTCGTCACCAGCCCGGCCCAGAACTACGGCGACCTCTTGAGGACGGTGCCGGGGCTGAACGTCATCCAGACTTCGGCCCGCGATTTCAACATCACGGCCCGCCAGTCCACCTCGACCCTCACCGACAGTCAGCTCGTGCTGCTGGACGGTCGGTCCATCTACCTGGACTTCTTTGGCCTGGTGCTCTGGGACTTCCTCCCCCAGAGCCCGAACGAGATCAAGCAGATCGAGGTCGTGCGGGGACCGGCGTCCGCGGTGTGGGGGGCCAACGCCTTGACCGGTGTCATCAACATCATCACCAAGTCGCCCCGGGAGGCCCAGGGTTTCGGGCTGAACCTCACGGGCGGGCTGATCAACCGTGACGCGGGCTCGCGGCAGAGCGAGGGCAACGGCTATAGCTACGGGGCAAACTTCACCTACTCCCAGGCCCCCAGCGACAAGGTGGCCTGGCGCCTGTCCGCCGGCTATTTCAACTCCGACCCCTACTCCCGGCCGCTGGGGCAGGTGCCCATCATCCCGAACCCCACCGCTCCCAGCTCCGTGCCCTGCGTCTCTGGCACCCAGACCGGGTGCGTCGGGGGCGGAGTGTTTCCACCCGACCGTGAAGGCTTGGGCGCGTTTACGAACCAGGGCACGAGCCAGCCCAAGGCTGACCTGCGCGTGGACCAGGAGTTCTCGGGCGGTGGCCACATGACCTACCAGGGGGGTTACTCCGGCACCACCGGGATCATCCACACCGGAATCGGCCCCTTCAACATCCAGAGCGGCTCCAAGCTGATGTACGGCAAGCTGCAGTACACCAAGAGCGCCCTAAAGGTGTCGGCGTTCGGCAACTTCACGGACACCTCCGCTCCCAACGAGCTGGCCAAGGACCCCAGCGGCAACGCCGTCGTCCTCGGCTTCAAGACCCAAACCTACGACTTCGAAGTCGGGAACTCCAACGTCATCGCGGGCAAGCACATCCTCAGCTACGGGGGCAATGCGCGCCGGAACAATTTCAACATCACCCTCGCGCCCAACAGCAAGGACCGCAACGAATTCGGCGCCTACTTCCAGGAGGAATTCTTCGTCGACAAGTTCCGCCTGGCGGGGGGCGTGCGCGTGGACAAGTTCGGCAACCTGGACAGCGCCTTCTGGTCGCCGCGCGTGAGCCTCATGTACAAGCCCACGCCCGAGCACTCTCTGCGGGTGTCGTTCAATCGCGCGTTCCGCTCGCCCTCCGACATCAACAACTACCTGGACCAGAACATCCTGGCCCCGCGGCCCATCAACCTCTCGCCGCTGGCCCCATTCCTCCCCCCACCCCTTCAGCCCTTCGTGACGACGCCGTTTTTCCTGACCGTCAACAATTTCGGCAACACGAACCTCGTCGCGGAGTCCCTGAACGCCTATGAGTTCGCCTACACGGGATCCATCAACGGCAAGACGACCCTTGGGTTCGCGATCTACCAGAACGACCAGAACAACAGCATCAGCTTCACGAACCTCACCACCATCCCCACCGCCGCCGCCCTGGCCAACGGCCTCAGCTTCTACTCGCCCACGGACCCCGCCACCGGGGTCACGGTCACGGGCCAGCCCATCACGCTGCCTCCCGTTCTCATGGGGGTCCTGGCCCAAATACCCCCGCAGTTCGGGGGGCCGATCCTGCTCCCCAATAAGGTGAGCACCTACTTGAACCTGGGGCCGACCCAGCAGCGCGGGGTGGAGCTCTCCATCGACCAGCAGTTCACCCGGGAGGTCAGCGCCTACGCCAACTACTCCTACCAGAACACACCGAAGGTGCAGACCCCCGACCCTGGCCAGCTCCCGTACTTTGCGGCCAAACTGTCCTTGCCCCCCACCAACCGGTTCAACGCGGGGGTCAACGTCAACACCAAGCAGTTCATCGGCAACCTCTCCCTGAACTTCACGGACAAGGCCTTCTGGACGGACGTCCTCGCCCCGGACTTCTCGGGGTACACCGACTCCTTCACCATGGTGAACGCGACGCTCGGCTGGAAATGGGCGGAGGGTAAGGTCGTGACCAGCCTCAAGGGGACGAACCTCCTGAACAAGACCATCCAGCAGCAGGTGTACGGGGACATCCTGAAGCGGGCCCTCGTTCTCGAGGTCCGCATCTTCACCAAGTGAAGGGCTGGGCCAAGGCCCCCGGGGGCGAATCCCGGGGGCCCTTTTTTTGGCCCACGGCAGATGACCCCCCCTGAGGCCTCCCCGCGGACCCTGGCCGTCATCGACATCGGCTCCAACTCCGGCCGGGTGGTGGTTTATCGCTATCAGGTGGGTGGCCACCTGCAGATCCTGGCCGGAAGCCGCGCCTCCCTGCGCCTGATCCACGACCTGGACCAGGGCCACCGCCTGACCAAGGAGGCCGTGGACCGGGCCTGGGAGGCCCTCCGCGACTTCCGCGCTATCGCCCAAGGGACGGGGGCGGAGCGCATCGTGGCCGTGGCCACCGCGGCCGTGCGCGACGCGGAGAACGGACCCGCCCTGATCGCCCGCATCCGCAAGGAGCTGGGCATCGAGGCGCGCGTCCTTTCGGGGGCGGAAGAGGCCCAGTTTGGCTTCCTGGGGGCGGTGCGGGGCCTGCCCGTGGAGCACGGCGTGCTCTTCGATATGGGGGGCGGAAGCATGCAAGTCTCCCGCTTTCGCCAGCGGCGGCTGGTGAGCTCAGTCAGCCTGCCTCTGGGTGCTCTACGGCTGTCCGAGGCCTTCCTGGAGTCGGATCCTCCCAGCTCGGGCCAGATCAAGCGGCTCCGCGAGCACGTGCACGCCCAGCTGAAACAGGCGAAGGTGACGCCCCTGGAGCCGGGGGAGGAGCTCGTGGGCACGGGGGGCACGGTGCGCAACCTGGCCAAGATCGACCGCCGCGCCCGGGACTATCCCATCAGCCGCCTCCATGGCTACATCGTCCCCCGCCGCCGGATCAAGGAGATCACGGGGGAGCTCGCCTCCATGAAGCTCAAGAAACGGGAGCAGGCCCCGGGCCTGAACGACGACCGGGGCGACTCCGTGGTGGGCGGAGGCCTGGGCGTGCTGACGCTGATGGAGCTTCTGGATGCCGCCGCGGTCCAGGTCTCCGGGCAGGGGGTGCGGGAGGGTCTGGCCGTGAGCCTGGTGGCGGAGGGCTTGCCCGCGGTTTCCGCCGTGCGCGAGTCCTCGATCGCCGCCCTCGTGTCGCGCTTCGACGGTTGGGACGCGGAGCAGGCCGCCCGGCGCCGGACCCTGGCCGAGGGCCTGGACGCGGCCCTGGAGCTCCGCCCCCACGCCGAGGCCCAGGAGGCCCTCCTGCAGGCGGCCACCGTCCTCGACATCGGGCGCAGCATCGACTTCTTCGACCGCCACGAGCACGTGGCCGACATCGTGCTCGCCACCGACCTGAACGGGTTCTCTCACCGGGGTATCGCCCTCCTCTCCGCGGTGGTGCGCAGCGCGGGGGACAAGGACACGAGGGCGAAGTCGTACGCCCCCCTGCTCACGGGCGAGGACGAGCCGGCGGTGGCCCGCGCGGCCGCTCTCCTCGTCCTGGCGGACGACATCGAGGAACGCTGCCCGCGGGGCCAGGCCGTGAGCCTGGACTGCGAGGTGACCAAGGACGAAGTGCGGGTCAGGGTCCCCACCCTGGCGGGC
>Ga0210399_10001731_pt1 | contig 17088 bp, 21 predicted proteins | sample IncBWC14MmetaG_FD_150865 | JGI IMG/M metagenome (GOLD analysis project Ga0210399, IMG submission 150865) | Forest soil microbial communities from Barre Woods Harvard Forest LTER site, Petersham, Massachusetts, United States - Inc-BW-C-14-M | ecosystem: Environmental > Terrestrial > Soil >...
AGGCTCAGATTTTCCAGATTCACTGTCCTCCCGGTCGGCCATACTGCCCTAGGTACGCTTGATGGTTCTTCCCTCGGTCGTCTTGCATCTGCACGTTCACCGGAGTCTCATCGGATTGAATGGAGGTACCGTTGATCAACTCTCGTCTCATGGCCGAGACCATGGGAATCAGCAACTCGCCTACTTTCAGAACCCAACCACCCAGCGTTGCCCGGCTGAGTTCCAAACCAGTGTCTCGCTCCAGAATCGCACTCTGTCGCTAGAGTGAAGTGTGGTCGCAATACTTGCTGACGACCGTGTCGATCACGATCCGATCACTGTTCCTCGCACGACTTACAAGCACGCTTCTCGCGTCTGCTGACCAGCACGAAGTACTTCGCCGGCTCTAGATCCAGTTGGGAACTTTCCTCGTAGCCGATCACTGTCGTTTGTTGCCCGCAGCTTTGCAGACGCATTGCTCCGGGCGTGCACGCCAACATCCGCTCCACCCGCAGGAGGTTCGCTGGCAGTTCCTGCCGCCGGGGATTTTTGCTCTTCGTCTTCGCCGCGGGCTGCGCCGCATTTCATTTGGGGGAACTGATCCATGCTCCCAACATGGCACCCGCGTGACAATTTTCCGGATCTCCGACCACCGGAGAATGATCCTGTTTTTGTGAACAGAAGCGGTTTATCGGGACCAATCCGGAGGGATTACTTTCGGACTGGTCAGAACGAAGGCGCTTTTGTAATCGCTTCGCTTTGATGGGTCATAGGAAGGCTGAGCGGTCGATCCCGTCGGTGCAATTGTGCAATCGCGGGCAGCAACTGGCTGGCTAAACGGTCTTTAGCCACGAAAGCGTCTACCAGTTTCATGGCTTGCTCAGGAACATCCAAAGCTGCGGAAAGCATGATGATCGGCGCTTTAGGCTTACGCCGGAGTAGTAAAAGACCGTCAGAACAAAGCACGGCCTGCTCCAACGGAACCCGGTTGAGGTCTACGGATCGCAGGCGGAACAAGGCGAAGACATCAGCATTCTTGATACGTTCATCTTGGAATATTGCCCGAATGAGGGGGAACATCTCTCCTGGAAACCTTTTCACTTTTTTTAGTATCGCGGTAACAGACCCTCATATCCCAGCAACGGATCATCGCTAGTCTCAAAACCTCCCGCAGCCGCTCCCTTTGTCGCCTAGTGAGCGGATTCACACGACCAGATCATTGTCCCGCGCCGTGGCGTGGAATCGCAGGGCGTTCCTTCAGCGTCGCCTGAATCTGGCGGCGTTGCTCAGCGCTCAGCGCCGTGAACTGGAAACCGTACTCTGTTCCCAGTGCACGAACAACTTTTGCCGGGATCATTTGGTTGTCGCAGTCCGGCAAAGGAATTTCGAGCGTTACGGATTCGCTCAGTATCAGGGCTTCACCAACGAATGCCCCCACACCACTTTCGCTGAGATCACGCGACCAACCCTGCAGGCTATGTTTCTTGCCGTCACGCTGGAGACGAATCCAAATCCTCGTCTCGAACACGTGCCTGGGTGAGATCCGATCCGCCGAACCCGGTACGTCGTCAGAAGAAGGAGTTGTCATTTGTCGAGATCGTCCTCCGCGCAGCACAGGCGGATCAGGAAGAATACCAGAGAGCGTTTGCGCCGAGCCGGGCCGGGAATAACGCACGGGACTGCTGGCGACGCAGAAACAGTTGGGAGTCACTGAACACGACCTGCACTGGAGCGCATCCGCTCTACGTGGCAAAGCACATTCTGCGATTGCGAGAGCCGGGTGCATCTTAACGGGACGGGATTCGGCATAGCGACGCTTATGCCGCATGCGGCATAAGCGACGAACCTGCGCGAAGCTATGTCACTCGGCTGGCGGCGAACTTGAGCAGATTCAGTTCCTGCTGGGCCACGCGTCCGTGCAGACTAGGGAGCGTTACCTTGCGTGCAAGCAAAACCTCGGACACCCGTGAACGATCGTTTTGCGCTCGGAACGCGGATTGCTGCTCCTGTCCCGGACTGCTTGAACGAGACCGTCCGGTCGGAAGGAGAAATGGTTCACGAAATCTGCAAAAGCGAGGCTCTTCAGCACATAAAATGCCCTGAGGGAGGACGTGAACATGGCGATCTTACCTCAACCCGCAGACCAGGAGTTTTACTCGAAGATGCGCGAGCTGAAATGGTCATCGACAGAAAAGGCCATTGCTCGCCGGTGTTTCGATCTAGCCCTGCAGCAGGAGTTGGATGCGGCAATCCAATCAACAAAGGAATTGCAGCGAAGATCAGAAAAGCGTCCGAACTGTGGGAACCGGAACACCACCTGACGCAGCTTCGTAAGGAGATCGACCGCAAGTATGAGATACAAGTACTCCACGCTCGTACTTTTCTTTGCGGATCTTGTTCGGGAAGGCAGGCTCGCAGCAGAAGACTCGCGCTGTGTATCTGAAGACAAGCTCGGCTACATTCGCCAGCATGCGGCACAATCTGCAGCTTGAAATCCAGACCCTCGACCGTCAATGAGTGGAAGGATTTTCACCGCAGATTCGAGTGATCACCGGCAACAGGCGGCGGGATGCTTCGCTCTTAGAAACGAAGGCATCCACCACATTCAACGCGGGTTCTGGAATTGCGTCATCACTGGAAACCATGACTATGGGTATTTGTGGCTTGAGGCGCCTTATTTCGGTCGCAACGTCACGGCCATTCATCTCGGGCATGTGGTAGTCGACGACCACTGCAACAACCGCGCAGACTGCCGCAATTCTTAAGCCTTGTCGGGCGGAGTCGGCAGTGAGCACCTTATATCCACTTCTTTCGAACAGCGCTTTTTGGTAACGCAGCATGCCGTCATCATCGTCGATGCACAGAATCGTTTTGCGTCCGGGGTAATTGAACATCCTTATGATCTCCCCATATCACGATGATCGAAGATGTGAGCCGGCCAAGACTGTTCAAATTTGAACACTTTTCGAGACAGTTGTTGTACAGGTTGACGCTGAGCGCCCAAATTATGATGAGGGCGGCTATCATTGCCCCCTCGGTTCTCGGTCGCCTCTAGGTTGGCGGCCTGCAGTTCCGCTTTGCCCGGCCGCCGGCCGGACCCCACGCCGTTGAAAAACTCCTTCTCGCGAAATTCGCAAAAATAAAACGCGTCAGGATGCGCTTTAAACGATCCTCTCGGGCCGGGTAGACATTTTCTATTCCCCAATTTCAGTCTGTACTTAAAGAAAACGACTTTTCACTTTTTTCAACAGCCATGCCGGATTTCATCAACTTCACTAAAGGTCAAGGTGAATGGTATCCTCCACGCGAATCTTGGCTCTATTTGACCGCCCTGCTTGGGTTCTGATGACTCTGACACACGTTGTTTCCATCGTTGGCTAACAGTGCCATTACACCAACTACGGGAGTTCGAGAAGCAGGTCTTTTGCAAGGTTACAACCGTGAAACGTCGGCAAGCCACCCAGGGTTAGCAGTTCCTTGCCAGTCTCCGCGTCCCACACATTCGCTTCGTTGCACTCGCTCCCCGTCGCCAACTGCTTCCCGTCTGGGCTCCAGACCACAGTAGAAACGACGCGGTGGGCGCGCAGGGTCAACAACTCCTTGCCGCTGTGGGTGTCTCGTACCTGCGTTGTGTAGCTGGCTACTGCCAACCGCTCTCCATTCGGGCTCCAGGCCACAGTCCAAATGCGTGCATTACCATCGCCCAACGCGAACAGTTCCTTGCCCGTCTCGGCATTCCATACCTTCGCCGTATGACCGCGGCTTCCTGTCGCGAGCCGTTTTCCATCCGGGCTCCAGGCAAGGCTCGTAACCTGACCAGTGGGGCCATCCAACGAGAACAATTCCTTGCCCGTCTCGGCATCCCACACGCTCGCGGTGTAGTCCTCACTCCCCGTCGCCAGCCGCTTCCCGTCCGGGCTCCAGACGATGCTGTGAACGTCGTACTTGTTCAGGGATAGCAGTTCCTTGCCCGTCTCCGCTTCCCACACCTTCGCGCTGCGGCCCACGCTGCCGGTCGCGAGCCGCTTTCCGTCCGGGCTCCAAGCGAGGCTCCATACTGGACGGCGGCCAACGTCGAGGCTCAGCAATTCCTTGCCAGTTTCGGCGTCCCATACCTTCGCGGTGTTGTCAAAGCTTCCCGTCGCGAGCCGCTTCCCGTCCGGGCTCCAGGCGATGCTCAAAACAGAGCCGTGAATCCCGCTCAGGGCCAACAATTCCTTTCCAGTCAGGGGATCCCAAACCTTCACTGAGCTGTCGAGGCTTCCGGTCGCGAGCCGTTTTCCGTCCGGACTCCAGGCCACGCTTGAAATAGACGGTGCGGGCGCAGGCGTTAGCGCTTGCGTCCAGCCGAGGGGGCTGCCCCACGAGAGGAAAGCGGCGAGTGTAGCGACCTGCCGACCGAGCACTCGCACTCGCTGACGCTTAGCCTCAGTCTTTTCGGCAGCAAGAAGAGTAGCGCAAGACACCAGGAAAGATGTCAATTTTCTAGGAACGTTCATTTGCCGAGACCCCCATTCCTAAAGGACCGTCACGGCGAAGCTTTCTTGCGAGGATTATTTGACTGTTGTAGCCAGGCGCTTGTGTGGCTTTACGAGACTTGCCACGCGTGCTGTAGGTGGCGAAGTCACGCTGGCTGCGGATTCAATCTGTCAAGCATCATGTGTTTGCTCTGACACTTACTTTGCAAGAAGTGAAAGTTCCGCTATTCCGCTGGACCTACATGAATAGCACTGCCCTATGCGGCATCCCGTTCTGGGAAGCAAAGCGAGTGCGGTAGGTCGAGTTTGTCTACTGCCGGCTTCACATTGATGCGGAATGACGCTCGGTCTCGTGCGAGCTTCGGGCCAATCACAGTGGTCAACCTCTCAACGGTGGTGCTCACGTCTTTGGCGTGCATCTGCTGCAATTCAATCGCAATTGTGATGTCGAACGACACACTATCCCATTCTTGAAAGTGTTGTGCCCTATGCGCGAGCAAACTACCGCCGAGCATCCGAGCTAGGCTTACGAGTGAGCGGCTTTTGCACGCTGCGCATTCGTCACCTCGATTGCTGCTGATGGCCTCGCAATCCAGGCAGAACACTGCATTCCAAAGAGGGACAACTCCTGCGTCCAGATGGTTCCTTGTTCCGGCGAACATATACACCAACCCTGTCGCTGAGATGTGGGCAGCCATGCTCAATAAGAATACAGCGTCACACCCAATGTGCAAGCTGTCAAAACCGTCAGCCGTGTGGTTGGCGGATTGTTGCTCAAGCGCGGAAACTATTGGCCGCAGAAAGCAAGAAGTGCTCGATTAACTCGCAACAGCTTGCCTTTCGGCCCGTAATAGATGAAGCCCGAGTTCTTGAACCTCTTCATGAAAAAGCAAACGCGCGACCGCGTGGTCCCTACCATTTCTGCCAGCGTCTCATGACTGACCTTCGCAATTGTTGTCTCGCGTGCTCCACGCCTGTCAAAATGGGCCATTCGGAGGAGAAGATGGGCCAGTCTTTTCTCGCTGCAATTACAGCGTTGGTCAACTAAATCCTGCTGATATCTGATATTCGTGGCCAAGACGTACGCCCAGAAGATGTTTGCCAGTTTCACCTGCCGTGTCAGTGCGTGCATCATGGCCTTCTTCTCAATTCGCAGGAGGCTACAGTCTGTCATGGCGCTGGCAGACACTGTGCGGGAAGACTGGCCAGCGACGGAATCTTTGCCAACAAAATCCCCAGCACTCAATATGTCGAGGATCGCTTCTCTCCCGGCTTGGGATCTGACGCCGAGTTTTACCTTTCCTTTTTGAATGACAAACAAGGCATCAGCTGCATCCCCCTGAGCATAAATGGCCTGTCCCTTCCTGAGTGACATCATGCTCCTACCGTCGCCGACGGTTGAGAGAAAGGTCATCGGACTGAAAGCACGTCCTTGCTTGGTCATTATGGGCCGGCGATCTTTTAATCAGGCCGTCTTCAATTTGAGCACGCGGACGGATGATAGCGATGCTCAATATTGCACATAATTGCCTCGCTTCAAGCGGCTTTGAGACGTGATTACTATTGAAACATCACCTCTCTCCGGGATACCCAATCAATTTCCCGGTTTCTCCCGCACACCATCGCGATGTCCGGGTTGTCCCGCGTGCGAACCGAACTTTTTCAACTGCTCGTACTCCCATCCCTTGTGGCCACATCCAGTACATGCGAACCGTCAGTCGCCGCGCCATGGCGACCTCGGCGATTTTCCGTCCCCGCCGCGCATCGCCAGGTGGAAGTACTTAATACGCGGCTGTTTGCAGAAAGAGAAAAAAGTGAGTTGAGCAATTTTGTACAGTTTACTGAACCCTACGGTGTTGACAATGAATTCTTAAAGGTGACTTTATGCCCCCCTCAGTTGGTAAGGCGCAGCAGACCGCAGTTCTTCTTTGCATCGACGACAGCCCGGACCTGCTGGAATGCGAAAAGGAATTCCTCGAAACCTTCGGCTATACCGTTTTGACCGCACCCAGTGGTAGCAAAGGACTGGAACTCGCTACTATCCATGCGGTGGACGTTGTGATCGTCGACTATTTCATGCCCGAAATGAACGGCCACGAGTTTGCAGTCGAAATGAGACGGCTTAGCCCGCAAGCGCCAATCATCATGCTCTCTGGGACAGAGGATGTTCCCAAGCAGGCATTGAAGCTGGTGGACGCTTTTATAGCCAAGGATTGTCTATCGAGCGAGTTGTTACCCGTGATCGCACGATTGCACGGGAGCGAATGTTATCTCTCTCTCATTTGACGCATGACGCGTTTGGGAAACGGTTAAAACTGCGCGTGAATTGTTGGTGAAAAAATGGCGATGTCACCAACTGCCGGCGGGAGAGCGCTAGTTCTCTATGCATTTCCTTCAACGCATTACGGATCTGATCGAACCGCTCCCGCCTCCGCTCGTATTCGGCCACGTCAATCGTAAGTGTGAGAGGAAAGACACGGTTGACAGATTAAATCAGCCGGCGTGACTTCGCCTCGTCACCAGCAGTTTCTCAGGCGGCGTGACGCGCGATTACGCCAATTAACCGCATCCTGCCGTTTGCAAAACCAACTTTCGTCCAGGGCGGATTACTAAATGGGATGGTCCGCGAGGGCTGCTGGTCGGCGGCCAGCAGCGACTCCACTTCGCGGCGCAAGGACTGATCGGAGGCTCAGGCCTGGTCCAAATAAGCGCGGCGCTTCTCAGAATCCATCGGCAACGCGACTTCCAGAACGGTTCTGATTTCCTGCCAGCGTTCCCCCATCATGATGCAGCATTCCTGTTCACGGCTCACACGACAATCGATCCCGGACGAGACCGCACAATCCCTCGAACCCCTTGCGCATATCGGTGACCCCGGCGGCCAGATAGATCCGTGTGGCCGGACCATATCCAAACACGGCTTACGCCCGCTCCAGGATGCCCACCAGGCGTTCGAACGTATTCGTATCAAAATCAGGATGCACCTCGATCCGGCGCCCGCCCGGCAGCACCACGACCAGCCCGCAATTCGGTTCCTGCCGCGTCCGATATTTCCTGGCCGCCAGTTCCACCGGCACCAACCGGCCGGCCGAAGAAACTGACCTTCGCCTTCTCTTCCAAGGCCGCTTTTTCAGATGGCGATCCAGCGTGCTGAAGCTCAAACCTCGACTCTGGCAAAGCTCGCTCCGCCGCAAACCGCTGCTCACAAACTCGGCCACCAACTGCTGAACTTCCGCACGGGTACGTCGCTTGGGCACAGACAACTCTGTTTTGCGGTCACCCCGACACTTCAACACAGACCCCGCGTGTCCAACAGGTGTGTTGGTCAGAGTTGGTGAGACGCTTACCCTCAATCCGTTTTCGGATGCCTCCATCGTTCCAAGTTCTCACGGGCCTTTTCCCGCCTCGTAACCTCATTCCTGATCGTCGCTATTTCTCCCGATGAAAGGGATCGTCGTTGCCAAATCTACCTGCATAGCGGCGTCAACGCGGAATTGACCCGGCAGAAGCTATACCACGCAAGGCTTCATGCACGCCTCGTGATTTGCGACCTTGCGGCTGTGGGCGTTGTTTCTGCGGGCTTAGCGGCGAAGGTGCATCCTGACACTCAGTTTGAGTCGTTCTATTTTTTCAGTTTGTCAGATTGGGCTTCGGCCTGATTACAACAACGCCTTCCAGTCCCCCGCCATAACCCGTCGCGATGTGGTCAATAGTGAACAGAAAAGTTTTAGCTCCGACCCTACTCTGTTTGTTGATTCTTTTTGACCTTGGTTTAGAACCTGGGGACCAAGTAGCTCGGGAAGCGTCCCACCCCGGAATGTCTTCCCGAGCTTTTTCGTGCCGTTAGAAATCAGGATTATGTGTCGAAAAACTTTGAGCGGTGGAAACAGTTAGCAACCTTGACCTCCAGGGAACAAGATCCTGCGAAGTTGACGGAACTCGCAACCGAAATGAATCTCCTTCTGACCCAGAAAACACCATACCTTGACCTTCCCCTGCGCAAGCCTTCGGGGCGTGCATCGTTGGCCCGGAAGTGGAGCTTTGATTCACGAACCGATCAAAGATTTCCAAATTCCTTTTTGAAAGGAGGTACGTGATTCGGCTAAGGTTGGAGATGTACCCTAAGGCCGCTGCTTCGATAGAGCGGCCATTTACTTTACGGTCAAAGCGATCCGATCAAGATTCGACTTGATGACGGCAGCAGAGCCTCGTTACCACTGTAAGCGTCTGACCAATGCACCTTTGTAAATTTGCCGACACAGTGACGTAGGGACCGCCCTTGCGGGTGACCCTACCACAACCCACGACCAACTTTGAAAACAGAGAGGCTGGCGACTCCGTGAGCACTTTGAGCGGTCGGAACGATCGCTGAGAAGGGCATTGTTTGAGTGCTTGAGTTAACTTACGATCAAAACCTCTCTCGTAAAAGCCCAAAGGAGATTCGTGCCATCCCAAGTTGATGTGAACATTAACGCTTGCCCAACGGGCACAACCCGATCAACCGAACGTCTCGGAAGGCTCCCAGCGAGCGATGTCAACTCCTCCAGGCTGAACCCATAGACGGTCAAAGTCTGATCTTTTTGGGTAAGAGTGGCAGTAATTTTCTGCAGCGCCGGGAAGCTCACTTCCAGGAACAGGCCGCCGCCACAATGCATCTCGCGCAGGCGCTCGTTGATGCAGGGCAGCGCTACACGCGTCAGAAGCGCCGTTCGCTGTTCGGATATGCTCACATTCTCTAATTCGGATCCATAGTAGTAGGCTGTAGCCAAACGGCGTATGCGAACCGCAGCCAGAGGTTCGTAGCCAATTTCCTGAAGATGGGTTTCAACGCCCGACCAAAAGCGCTGCTGCGCTGCGATTGTTTCTTCCGGCGAACCAATCCACATGACTAGGCGCGGCGATGAACAAGCCATCTGATCGAACCAGAAGGCATCGTTGTAGAAGTGATGAACCAGTTCCGTAAAGTCTTCTTGAGAGGCGTTGAGTACCGCCGCAGACTTCAGCACCGCACTGGAGAACCGGTCTGCGAACGCCAGTTCCGTTGCCAGAGGGTTGAGAGGAATGGAGCGGACATGACGGATGGTCTCATCACCGCCCCAGATCACCCGGACTTGGCAACGTCGGGAAAACTCTTGTGTGATCTCAGTGTCGTGCTCGTAACAAACGATTAGTGTCCGGTCGCGCACGGGCTTAAAGGGCTCCGTCTCAAAGACCTCGTTGATCGAAGCAAGAAGTATGCTTACTTGATCGCCCCTACGGGCCGACAAGCGGAGGATATTGGAGTTACCTGCCAGCACGGAAAGGAACCAGGAATAGATGAAAATGGTATCGACATTCGACGGTGCAAAGTGCAAGACGATCCCGCGTGGCTGATAAACTCGGCCCTGCATTTGCTCGAGCATTTCCTGCTGTATCTTCCTAATACTGGAACGTCGCATCCAGTAGGCAACCGCCATCAACTCTGGGAATTGACGCAATGATTGATCCTGCAGAATTCTTTGGCTGACGCGGTCAATGAAGTCGAGGGTAATGGGAGCAAACGGCTGCAGCGGCGCCTGCTCCGTGAGCGTGCGAAGGTGACTTTGCCACTCTGAATCAGGCACCTGGGGAGCCAGGACATTCACAGCGCTATCCATCGTTCGTCACAAACGTGTCGCTGCAGCCGCGAAGTTCAGCTGCTGGCAAACGTCCCTCAATAACAAAATATTTCCCATACCGTCCACAGGGGCAGTCATCTTCACTTATCACTACGCCCACGTCCTCTGTCAACAAACTGTTGCCAGGATAGCTCTGAGGCAGGGTACTGAAGGTCTGAATCAGTCCCCTTTCTCCATGTGGTACCACGCTGAGCGTAACCGGATTGCGGACTAGGATGTCTGCGTAATTTGGCGCGTGCAAATAACCCTTTTCACACTCCATGTAAATGGAGCCTACCTGTTCAACCATGCCGTAATAATTGTGGATTTGGCGAATGCCAAGGTGTCGCCGGAAAAGCTGGTTGAAGGTGAGGTTGTCCACCTGTTGGTCATGCAGTTTTTTCCAGCCGCCCCCATGAATGAGAACACTTTCCCCCAAATCCAAGACGTGTCCTTCATCAAGTACAGCCTTATAGAAATAGCGCCAAAGGATAAAGGTGAATCCAAAAACGAAGATCTTTTGGCCTCGATGCTTCTCTAGAAATCTACCCAGTCCATCCCAGTTGACGCGCATGCCCTCGTCCAATAGATAGAAATGATCACGTCCGAAATTGGAAAAGCCCAGGATACCAAGGGCTCGGGCGCTGAATTCGGAACGATTCTGAATCGTATCCCTTGCGTCAACGATGATCATCGGCAATCGGTGCGGTCCCAGATAGGACTTGACAATCATAACCAACGCTCGGGTCTGCAAGGCCGCGGTTTCACGGTCCAGAAAGATGCGCGAGGGCCGCTGGCCGGTCGTACCGCTCGATGTCAGCTGCCGGTAAATCTGATGTTGCGGCACGCTGGAAAGGGTTTGCAGCTTGAACAATTGCACCGGGAGCATCGGCAATTCTGCCAACGAGCCAGCCGTCACCGGAACATTGGGAAGCGCTTGTAGCAATCTTTGGAACGGAATGCATGCGCGACGATGATGAGCCATGAGGCTGTTCAAGGCTGACAGCAGCAGTTCCGCTTTGGCTGATGCTCGCAGGTTGTACGGCTGATCCCCGAAAAAGGGGTCCTCGACCATTAACTTATCCATTCCGCTAGGCGCTGATAAGCAATTTTACCGTTCGGATTGCGCGAAATCTCGGACACCACCTGAATATGAAAGGAGGTGTGGTGTAAATGGTAAGTTTCCGTCAGTATTCGTTTTGCAATTTCGACCGCAGATTCGACCTCAACAAACAGCCATAGCTTGTCGTCGCTCCCAGCGCATGCGACAGGCGTTTGCACCTTTGACTCCACCATCTTTTCCACATCGTCAAGATTGACACGAAGGCCGAACAGCTTCAAAAAACGGCTCATGCGGCCAACGATATAGTAGTATCCCTCGGCGTCTCGTTCGGCAAGGTCGCCAGTGTGCAAAACGCCCTGGAGTTCATCTCCCCGAGTCAGATCCTCGCGTGTTTCTGCATAGCCCATCATGACGTTGGGGCCGCGATAGACTAGTTCACCCGAAGGGGTGATGTGAAATTCGCCGCCAGGAATCGGGATACCGATCGAACCGGGCCTAGTTTGAGCTTGCTCAGGGGGCAAGTAACTCATTCGCGCCGTAGCCTCGGTGGCGCCATACATGACAAAAAAACGCCAGCCGCGAGCCCGGGCAACTTTGTCGAAATGCTCCACAAGCTTCGGATCAAGGCGTCCTCCCGCCTGCGTCAGCACCCGCAAGGAAGGCACGGCCATGTTTTCGATGCCCATCCTGCGAAGAACCTGGTAAACATAAGGTACTCCGGCGAGTGACGTAGCGCCGTGTTGCCGGAACAAATTCCAGAATGGACGCGATATGACGCTCTGGTCGGTTAGTAGCAAGGTTGCGCCGCACCACAGATGGCTGTTGATGACTGACAAACCATAAGAGTAATTCATCGGCAACGTGGTAATAGGCCGCTCAGACCTGTCCAGCTTCAGGTATCCAGTGATCGATTCCGCATTAGCTTGGAGGTTGCTCTGAGACAAACGTACCATCTTAGCGTTGCCGGTAGTGCCCGAAGTTGGCAACAGCAGCGCTAGGTCGGCGTGGATGCCGGGAAGGCTCGCGTTTGCCGAGTGAATTGTTCTCCGGTCATAAAGCAAGCCCATCGGCAGCACCACCACATTCCCTTCCAGTCTTCCTGTCGCCTCATCGGTTGATACTGCGATCCAGTCCGGCCGGTAAGTGGCTATGAGTTGGTCCAACAGTCCCCGGTCGGTCTTCGCATCCAGCAAGCAGACGGCATCGCCGCGCTGGAGGCCACCCAGGTAGGCCACCAGCGAGGCCACGTTATTCTGACAGAGAATGAACCCCAGTTGTTTGCCGGCAGAGGCAGGGACGCTGCGCCGGAAAGCATCGACGCCTCCAGCCAACTGCAAGTAGGTCCAACACTCACCGCTTTCACTGATCAGCGCCGGCTGAGTGGCAGAATGCCGCAAGTTCCAGAACATCAGACAACCATACCCCCGTCTACGCCGATGACCTGACCGGTGACGTAACTTGCCATAGAAGAAGCGAGAAACACAATGACCTGCGCAACTTCTTCCGGGCGACCGATTCTTTTCATTTTGATCCCGGCAAGCCGCTCCTGATATTTCATTATTGGAATCTGCTTGACCATGTCCGTATCAATGAAGCCAGGGGCCACCGCATTTACGCGGATATTCAGCGGTGCCAATTCCTTGGCTGCCGACCTGGTGGCTCCGATTACTGCGGCCTTGCTTGCCCCATAGACCACCTGTCCATCATTGCCAGTACGACCGATGATCGATGCAACGTTCACGATGGAGCCTGCTTTTTGCTTAAGCATCAGTCGTGAACCATACTGCATGTGGTAGATCGTCGAGTTCAGGTTGACCGCCAGTGTTCTCTCCAACTGCTGCGCTGTGACCATGCCGAGTAGCGCGTCGTTCAAAACACCGGCATTATTGACCAGGATGTCGAGTTGCTTGACGTCTTTTTGAATAAAAGCGAAAGCTGACTTAATTCTTGCCAGATCACTGACGTCGTAGGCCAGAATAACCGGCTTGCTGCCAGTCCGGGACTCAATCTCTGCAGCAGTATCCCTCAGATGCTCCTCCTGGCTGGCGTTGAGGATTAATCTTGCTCCTTGGCATGCCAATTCGATGGCGGTTGCCCGACCAATGCCGCGCGACGCTCCCGTCACCAACGCTACTTTGTCGGCCAACAACACGTTAGACCTCGATTCCGTACTTCTTAAGGATCTCTCTGGCCTTCTTTACACTGCTCATGTCGATAACATCTTCGGTTTCGAGCATAGTGTCATACTCTGCATCGATAGCGGCTACCAGCGCCATGTGGGCAATTGAGTCCCATTGGCGAATGCTGTTGTACGTTAGTTCATCGGTCACTTGTTCAATTGGAATGTTCAATGTTTCGGCAAATAGTTGTCGAAAACGCGGATTCATTCTTGGATACCTGCTTTCAATATTTTGCAATGATTCATCAGTCTAGTTGCGATTACTTCGGTTGTCTTGGATAGACCGCGCAGGTTCATTCACGAGGATGGTGTGGCCTTTTCACGAGGCAATTCCATGTTACGTGTGACGGGCATGACCTTTACACCCGGCGGAACATCGTGACTTACCACACAATTTGCGCTGACCTGCGATTCTGCGCCTATCTTGACTCCGGGCAGCAGGACGGCCCCGGACCCGAGAAAAACCCCGTCTCCCAGCTCAACTTTGCCTGAAAGGATGCAACCAGGACTGACGACGCTGTGCCGCCCGATCACGACGTCATGACCGATCGAAACATTCTGGTTGACGATACAGGAATCGCCAAGGCGAGTTGCGATGGCCACAGTGGCGTGGGCAGCTACGTAAACGCCTTTGCCCAACTCGACGCCTGGTGACAAATATGCGCGGGGATGCACCACGCTGGCCCACTGGCGAACTCCTTTGGCCGTCGCAGTTTGCCGAGCCAAGCGGATATACTGTGGAGTACCTATTCCAATAATGCAATGCGCGGGTTCGGCCAGAGAAGCATCGAAGGAATCCATCGCTAACACCGGCAATCCTTCCCACACCAGTTTTCCTGACCGGATCGGATCCAAAAATCCCCGCACCACATATTTCTCGATCCCTGCTTTGTTGTACTCATCGATCGCGTGGCATATCTCCCGCGCCAGATCCCCAATACCAATGATGTAAACCAACTTATCCTTTTCTTCTCCAATTGATTCACCACCGGACTTCGACAAAGATCACCTCTCCTACGGCAATTTTGCGGGAGACTCACAAGCATATCTCAGAAAATGAGGTCTAACCCCGTATCAATAATGCCGTCGCAGACAACGTTAACTTACAAGTTGGTCGCAACCCGTTTGAACCAGGGTTTACTCTTTGGCTTCGAATACTGCAAAAATTGTACACGAGGTTCCGCTTTGCGCAGCGTTGAACAGCCCTCGCGGCGCTGGGTTCCTTTTTTCCTCCTCGTTCAGTTGAGACCAAAGCCGTGCACCGAAATGTTTACGGTTGAGGTTCCATAGAGACTGTTTTGGTATCACGCGTACGTCAGTCTGGATGAGCAGATCATGTAATCAGAATCCTTTCCCCCAACTGCTTCAGGGTGCGGTTTCTAGTAGCCGTGGCGATGTCCGTGCACCGGGAGTAAATTCGGGGGAGTCGTCGGATGGGTAGATCGGCGAGACCTGGAAGCAGCATCCTGGGGATTGAGTTGCACCACCTCGAAAAAATACCTCTTCGCACGGGCCCAGCACGCAGCATGCACCATCTTCGGCCCACCCTCCTGCTCGTACGCTGCATAGCCATCACTTTGCAAAATGCCGTCGAAATGTCCCAGGAACTGCTGAGGGCCATCGCGTCCGCGCCCCAGTCGGAAGTCGAAGACTACCGTTCCTCCCGGTCGGCTGTACTGCCACAAATAGGCTTGATGATTCCTCCCGCGGCCGTCTTGCATCTGCACGTCCACCGGGGTCTCATCGGCCTGGATATAACTGCCACCGAGTGGCTCTCGCCGCATGGCCCAGACCATCGGGATCAGCAACTCGCCCACTTTCAGTACCCAGCCCGTCCAATGTCGCACGGCTCAGTTCCAGACCTGTGTCCCGTTCCGGAATCGCGCTCTGTCGATAGAGCGGAGCATGGTCGCAGTACTTGCTGACGATGGTGTCGATCACAATCCGGTCACTCGCCAGGCTCTTCTCGATGATCCGTGGTGGCAGCGGCGCTGTGCGCACGACCTGCAAGCCCCCTTCTCTCGCTTCGTCACCGGCACGGAAGTACTTCGCCGGTTCTACATCCAGTTGGGTGCTCTCCTCATAACCGATCTCTACGTTTTCTTTCCCGCAACCCTGGCATAGGCACTGCTCGGGGGTACAAGTTAGAATTCGTTCTACGCGCGGAGGATGCGCGGGCAGTTCTTGTCGCCCCGGATGCTTGCGCTTCTTCTTGTTGTTGGGTTGGGTCGATGGCAGCGCCGCCTCGCGCTGGCTTTCCGCCTGCACCTCAACATTGCTAACGCCCAGTTCGGCTTCCAGCAACTCCAGTTGTGCGTCGGAAAGCTTTTCGCTGCTCGGTCCATACTTGGCGATTCGCACCAAACGCAGTCGCTCCTCCAGCAACTGTATTTTCAGTTCTGCCCACTGCAGCCGGTTCTTCAGTTGTGCGATGAGTTCTGCTTCGCAGGATGACGAGGAAAATGATGAATGATGACGATGGGGGAATCGCACTCACACTCTGTTAGTAACAGAATGTCTTTCCCTGGGCAAGAGTTTTATGCCATCTACCCCGCTGACGCCGCTGTCAGTCCTCCGGAGTTACTTTGCGGTACCATCGCTTGCGCTGGGTCTGTGTCAGATCAATGCCTTTGAGCTCTGCAGCTTGTCCCGAGCCAAACCAAACAGACCCTCGAAGCCTTTCCGCATGTCCGTGGCTCCCACCGCCAGATAGATTCGTATGGCCGGGCCAAAGCCGAACATCGCTTACCTTCGCTCCAGCACATCCAGCAACCGCTCTAAGGTGGCCTCGTCAAGACCACGATGCACCTCCAGCTTGCTCCCACCAGCCCACACCAACGTCAACCCGCAGCCAGTTTCTGGTTTCCGAAGGCCACCACCGCTGGCTACTTCCACAGCCACCAGTCGATTCTTGGCTGGAGCTTGTTCACGAGATAATGCTCCCCCTTCTGCGAAGTGAACAGGTGTACCGAAGGGCAAACGGTTCGTGCATATTTCGGAGCATAGCCGAGCCAGTCACCTGGTCGACGCGAGCTTAGCTCTGATCATCTTGCGGATTGGGCTCAATTGGACTAGCTCGCATGCGCATCGAGTTGGACCATTTATTCGTCTGTGCCGCCCCAGGCGCTCCCGACGCTGAAGAACTTGTTCGATTCGGTTTGCGCGAGGGACCTCCAAGTCAGCATCCCGGACAAGGCGCAGCGAACCGGCGTTTTGTCTTTTCGAATGCCATGATTGAGTTCCTCTGGGTGAGCGCTGCACAAGAACCTCAAAGCGAAGACCCGCGGCGCACTCTGCTTTGGGAGAGGTGGTCTGGTCGGGAAGGTGAGTTCTCTCCCTTCGGAGTTACGGCGTCACAAACTCACGCACATTCCGGAATCGACGTTCAGGGGTTCACTTGGGCGTCAATCGAGATTGAAGCGGGCAAGTACGGAAAGACCTAGTAGCATCCTACTGTTCTCCAACACCCGCGCCGGGTACGGCAAGGCACTCCCCTCCTATACAATTAGACCGCATCACAATACCCGAGGGGGTGACAATGTCAAATCTAGGGAATGCGCTCCAGCAGATACGTGAAGAGCATCAGCACGCACAGTTACGAGTAGAGAAGTTAGACGAGGCGATCCGACGCCTGGTTGGGCTAAACGGTTCGGCATCCGCAGGTAATGGCGCTCGTCGGAGCCGCACCATGTCTGTCTCGGCTCGCAGGCGGATCAGCCTCGCACAGAAAGCACGATGGGCAAGAGTGAGGGC
>Ga0210399_10001733_pt1 | contig 17084 bp, 23 predicted proteins | sample IncBWC14MmetaG_FD_150865 | JGI IMG/M metagenome (GOLD analysis project Ga0210399, IMG submission 150865) | Forest soil microbial communities from Barre Woods Harvard Forest LTER site, Petersham, Massachusetts, United States - Inc-BW-C-14-M | ecosystem: Environmental > Terrestrial > Soil >...
CGGAATTCATAAATCGCAATTCGTCAGTTGTGTGCCAAGCTCCTGTGCGTTTTCGTCTCCCAGAGATCCAAGTCGAGGATCGTCTGTTGATCTTCTTTGATAACAACGAGCATCCCGGCGTATCCGTCTCGCTGCGACCGAGCTACAACGGCGTAAGTTCCAACAGGCAACGCCACGACCTCGGGCACTTCATCGTCCGCGGAACGTTGGTTCTTGACGTTTTTAAAGAGCTTTCCGCCCGTCGTATAGATGGCGTAAGAGCTGTGTGGAAAGTACCGTACGTCTCCATCCTTGAATTCATCGGTGGCGGAATAGACCTTGAGATATCCTTGTGGCAACTCAGCTCGATAATCCAAATTCCCTGGTCTTACCGGGCCGGGAGCCAACGGATCCTCACCTCCGGCTTGCGCGACGGTTGGACCGCCAAAGCACAAGACCAGTTGAACAAACAAAAGCGCGGTTTTCAAATAGGATGCGTGGGATGAGCAATGCGATGATTTCATATTATGGATATGGTTGGATGTTTACTTGACGATGATTTTCCCTGTCATCCGGGGATGGATAGAACAGAAATAAGAATAGGTCCCCGTTGCCATGAAGGTGTGGGAAAAGGTCTGACCAGTCTTCAAGACAGTTGACTTTTTGAATTGATTGCCAGCACTCGACACAACGTGTGGCACGTTGTCGTGGTTGATCCAGGTCACTGTTGCGCCGACCGATAGTGTTAACGTGTTTGGGGAGAAACTGAAGTTGTCGATGGTAACTTCAGTCTTTGTCGCCCTGACAGGAATTGAGTCTCTTGTTTGAGAGTCCTTGCCGTGCGTACTACTCAAAAGTGCTAGAACAACGAACATCGCAAGCGCCAGCGTGCCCGTATTCAAGTGTTTCAGAATCGGAGAGAGTACGGATACCCGCCTGGCGGTGTGTTTCTGATGGTGAACGCGAGACACGAACATTAGATGAGCCCTGCCAAGATTTGGTTTTAGTGACGGTCTCATTGGTAAAATGGTCTTCAGTTATTCATACCATTTGGCTGAACTAATATTCCCATCGTCTGAGAAGGTGCTTCGGAAAGCAGCGCTGCTAAAAGATCTTCGGACATAGCAACGCAAGATATCTGCGCTCGCGCTTACCCAAGAAAGGATTCATCGCCCAGGATCCAAGTCACTCTTGAGAAAACGGCGACTTATCCTGCGACGAACTTGATGACCGCCGCTACTGGCCCAACAGAATGTTTCCCACCGGTTGCAACGGCGTTATCTCCTTTAAGGTTAAGGGCCATAAGTCAGGCCTCCGCTCTTGGAAATAATCCGTCGTCACGATGGAAAAAACTCTTAATCAGATCGTATCGTCTCCCAGTACTCTGGACCTTGATTAAGAATCGAGAGATGCCGTCATCCATTCGGCAAACAACGAGATCACATCCGTATGGCTGCAACTTCTCTCGCGCGATACGTGCGACTTCTGCATCGAGTGCTTCTTGTGTGACCGGTCCCGCCGAACGGAAAAGGCTTAATTCTTTTATCGCGGCGGCGGCGGCTTCACGGATCTTCCGGACGCGATCGCCGTACCTTGCCTCAAACTCATTGCTCAATCCCGAGGCCATGCGTTCTTTTTTGATGTTTAAGAGATGGTGGCATCTCCTTCTTTGGACATAAAAACAGCAGAGGACGTCATACCTCAGGTCGCTCCGGTCTCAACACCGCTGACGATCCCGCCCAAATGTCCGGCGAGCGCGATCAACAACACCGTGGCAAGCGCAAGAGCGAGATAGATGATGCCCGGCGTTCGTTCTGGAAAATTCCGCTGGCGAACACGCCACCCGCAAAGCAGCCAAATCATTCCGCTTGCTGACAGTGCGAAGACCATATGCAAGAGCAAGTTTCCTTTAAGTTTCGCGCCTTCCAGTTGCCACTGCCATGCCGTCAACCCGGTGGCAATGGCAACTGGCGCTGTCAGCGCGGCCGCCACAAGATTATAGTATGCAGCCTTTACCATCGTTGGATTCCTTCTCCAGATCCCGAACAGATCAAACGCCACACTGATGATGAACAAGGCGATCGGAAAATGAATGATTACCGGGTGCTGCGCGTGTTTTGCAAGCAGGGCTGCTTTGAGGTCAAACGGATGCATATGGTCTTTGGTGAAGCCTCATCTAATGATGCCCGTTAAGGTCGCCAAGGGTCAGTTGTGTGCTTAAATGGGCTGCGCCTTTTTTTCCCAAAGGTCCAAGTCCAGGATGGTCTGTTGACCTTCCTTAATGATAACGAGGATGCGAACATACCCGCCTCTCTTTGATTGAGCTACGACCGTGTAAGTTCCAACAGGCAACGCCACTACCTCGGGAATTATATCGTCCGCGGAATATTGGCTTTTGACGTTTTTAAAGAGCTTTCCATCGACCGTGTAGATGGCGAAAGAACTGCGCGGAAAGTACCACGCGTCGCCATCGTTGGATTCACCAGTGACCGAATAGACCTTTAGGTGACCTTGCGGCAATTGGGTGCGAAAGTTCAAACTCCCTGGTCGGACAGGGCCGGGAGATAGCACGCTCCTGTCTCTCGCTTGCCCGTATATTGAACTGCCAAAGGAGAAGGTTAGCGATACGATCAATAAAGTGATTTTCAAAAAGAGCGAACAGACTGTTGATTTCATAGAGTTGGGTTGTGGTTGATGGTTACTTGACGATGACTTTTCCTGTCATCCGAGGATGGATTGAACAGAAGTAAGAATAAGTTCCTCCGCTGGCGAAGGTGTTGGAGAAGCGCTGCCCGGTTTTGAGTACAGGCGAATTCTTGAACTGCTCGTCAGCGCTCGTCACGACGTGCGGCACGCTGTCGTGGTTGGCCCAGGTTACCGTTGCGCCGACCGGTGCCGTGAATGTCTTGGGTGAAAAAGTGAAGTTATCGATGACGATTTCGGTCTTTGTGGCTTTGGCCGAGGCCAGCTCTCTAACTTCGGACTCCTTTCCGCGGATACTGCTCAGAAGCGCGAAAGCAACAAACAAAACGAACGCCAGGGTGACTGTATCCAAGTGTCTCAGAAACGGCGACAACACGGTTACACATCTGGGGATGCGCCTTTGATCGTGACTAGGAGAAGCTGACATAACGGAGGTCTTCTATTTTTTGGTTTTCGTTAACTGCTTTCACTGATCCATACCGTTTTGTTGCGATGCATATTCCCGTTATCGTAGGAATGTATTGTTCCAGAAGGCGGAGGATTACCGAAACGGTGTGAGATGTAGGCGTTGAAAGAAGCGTCAGCCGCCCGTCACTAAAGAAGGGACTGAACGCCGTTACCGAAAGATGGAGCTAAACGCTCTCAACCAACCAAAGCCTGTCCCCGTGACAAAGCCTCTGGCCGTCGTCAATGATGCGACGTTTGTGCTTCGAACTGCTGCTTAAAAGCCTGCAAATCGTTATCGCTTACGTCGGAAACAGCCCAGTAGTTGAAGTCCGAGTTAACCCAGTGCAGGAGCTGATAGCCCTGGCGCGTGATTGTCTTCGGAGTTCTGGTTTCATCGGGCGCTGCCGGCCAAACAAAAAGGTTAATGAAATGCTTGCGCCTTTGGTAAATCAATGCGGCCACCGGCCTGTTATCCAGATAATCCAGGCGGCCGCCGATCAAAGGAAATCCCTCACTGGAAAGGTCCACCACCGCAGGCGCAAAATCGAGCTTCGCGTCCAGCCACGGTTTTACGGTGTGCTGGTCGGAGGAAGCGACGTCGGTGAGATGGTTTGCCATCAGCGATCGCACATGACCGGCGATGAGCTGCGTCGCCAGAAACTGATCATTGCCTGGTCGCTGCAATCGGGGCAGTACATTCCAGGCGATAATGGCTGCAAAGACGACGGCAGCGGCGAGAGCCAGCCAATTCCATGAAGTTCCAAAAGGAATGGACCGCGGTTCTGCCTGCTTTTTTGTGATTAGCGGCCGGGCATCTCGCGGAACAGGGCCACTGCTGCGCCTGGATCGTTCGGCGATCTCTTCTCGCAAGGAGGCTTGAATTCGGTCACGCAATTCTGCAGGCGCCTTGTAATAAGGGGTTGCGTTGCCAATCGCACGAATCAGCGAACCATTCATTTTGTAAGCTCGGTCACATTTATGGCACTCCCGCAAATGCTGTTCGATTGTCTGGCTGGTAATCGGATCCAGTTCGCCATCCAGATAACCATCCATTAGTTTTGTAGCTTCTTCGCAGTTCATCTTACTTCTCCTTACCGATCCGAGCCGCTAAACATTCCCTAAGTTTGGCACGCGCCCGGGCGAGCCGCGACATGACCGTCCCCGGCGGAATTTGCGCGATGTCGGCTATTTCCTTGTAGGACAGACCTTCCTGGTGTCGCAACGTCAAGATCTCACGGAATTCCGCAGGCAATTCATCCATTGCTTCCCTGATTAGTTCCGCGTCTTCACTATGCTCGAGAATCGCCGCGGGACTCACAGACTCGTAGCCGGACGCATGTATTTCTTCATCGAAAGTTGTGGTCAGATCAACGGCACGGTTCTTCTTGAGCAAGGTGTAGGAGGTATTTCGGACAATCGTCAGCAACCAGGCGCGGCCATTCGAACCGTGGAATCCGGCGAAAGATTTGAACGCTCGCAAATACGCCTCTTGCACCACATCCTGCGCATCCTGTTCGTTGCGCAGCAGCCACCTGGCTAAGTTGTGGGCTGCATCAAGATGGGGCAGCATCACCTCTTCAAAAGAAGTTAACTCCGCTGGCTGAGCGTGTTCCTCTTCGTGTTCTTTTACGACGACGAACTTCACAATCTTCGGACCCGATTCGAAATCTTCCCGTTCGGAAACATGTGCTTCTTTCAACAGTAAAGCCATAGCGATTTTCTAGGGGTCATATCTCGCCCCGGCACAGGACGTTCAAGTGCTTTGCCATCTGTCTAATAAGACTGGCATGGCGACGTTTTATTCCATTCTCGCAAAAAAAAAGCCGCGGAGAGGTGGTCATCTCCCAGATATCGGCGACCCAAACGACGCCGCGCATCACACTCCGGGAATATAAATCGGAAAAATTGGTTGAATAAAGCGAAGAACGATTTGCCGCTAACCAAACACGCTTATGACTCCAATGATCGCTAGTATCCTTAATTTTGCTGGGCCGGACATGATGATAATCCTTCTCATCGTATTCCTCCTGTTCGGCGCGAAGAAACTGCCTGAGCTCGCTCGGGGGATGGGCAAAGCGGTAAAGGAGTTCAGCGCCGCCCGAGATGAGATGGAGAAAGAGCTCAGTCAGTCCGGCCCCAGCGGACCGACGCAGCCAAAACTACTGGACACAACAAGCCAGCAAAGATCCGCTCCGTAATCCCGGCACTGCAATCAGAGCGAGGACCGAAAGAACGCGATGATTGACCGGGCACCCGCTAAGTCTGGCAAGAAACGAATCGTCATTCTGGGCGGTGGTTTCGGCGGAGTTTATGCCGCCATGCACCTTGAGAAATTGCTGGCGCGACAGAGTGCGGTGGAGATTTGCCTCGTTAGCCATGATAACTTTTTCTTGTTCACGCCGATGCTTCACGAGATCGCAGCGAGCGATCTCGAAATCACAAATATCGTAAACCCCCTCCGGAAGTTACTTCGTAAAGTTGAGGTGTTGGTTGGTGACGTCAACCAGATCGATCTGCCAAACAAGCGGGTCCTGATTTCACACGGTTATCGTAACCACTCTGTAGAGATTGACTATGATCATCTGGTCATCGCACTGGGATCGATCACCAACTTTTACGACATTCCGGGTCTCGCCGGCCTGGCCGTAGCAATGAAATCGCTCCGTGATGCCATTCAGTTGCGCGCTCAAATCATCCGACACTTGGAAGAGGCAAATTCGGAATGCAATCTCGGCGACCGGCAGTCGTTACTTACCTTCGTGGTAGCTGGCGGGGGCTTCGCCGGTGTGGAAACGGTGGCGGCCTTAAACGACTTTGTGCGGGAAGCGCTGCCGTTCTACCCTAATTTGTCTGAAGATATGTTGCGGGTTATGCTGGTCCATTCTGGTCCGGCGATCCTGCCGGAACTGGGTGAAAGCCTGGGAAGATACGCCGAGAAGGTACTCGCGCGACGCGGCGTAGAAATTCGCCTTAACACCCGAGTCAAGAGCGTGACGGAGAGCGAGGTTTTTTTAGCCGATGGTGTCTCAATTCCATCGCGCACCTTGGTGTGGACTGGCGGAACCGTGCCCAGTCCCATCATCTCTTCGCTCCCTTGCGCAAAGGAACGAGGCCGATTACTCGTAAACCAATTCTTGGGAGTTCCCGATTGGCCTGATGTCTGGGCCGTGGGTGACTGTGCGTTTGTGCCAGATATCAGAAATCCGGGCCAGTCTCATCCACCAACCGCGCAACATGCCATACGCGAGGGCAGGGTTGTGGCGCAGAATATAGCGGCAGCGCTCCTAGGTCGTCGTTTAAGGCCATTCTCGTTCAAGACCATCGGGTTGTTGGCCTCAATCGGGCGTCGGATGGGTGTGGCGCGGATCCTTGGCTTCAATTTCTCGGGCTTCTTCGCCTGGTGGATGTGGCGGACAGTTTACCTGAGTAAATTGCCCGGCTTGGACAAGAAGGTCCGTGTGGCATTTGACTGGACACTGGACCTGCTTTTCCCCAAAGACGTTTGCGCAGTGTACGACGTTGATCAACGTCACAATTTCCATTGGCCCGAGCCGACCTGGAATACGTCTGAGAATAATGGCGATCACGAACCCACCGCGCGCCGGCCAATACCCGGCCGCGCGGGAAATGGCCTAACCCAAGTCGCGCATCTGCGAAATGAGTTAGATGGGCGAGCAAATCCAAAACTCGAGTGATCGGGGGCGGTTAGCTCACCGCCATGCTGCGCTTATGACTGCACTCTCACGATGCGCTCCAGTCCGTGCCGCTTTTTACGTTGGTGTTCTTGGCGCCGCGATTTTTGTGATCGCGCTGATCATCTGGCAAGGGGTCACTGAACACGGCACACCCGACCCGATGCGACCGGGTACGAGCCCAGTCGCAGCGTTTATGGATATCGGCATCCTCGTATTTCGCGAAGGACTGGAATGCATCCTGGTGCTCGCGGCGATCACCGCGAGTATGACGGGAAGCGATCAGGCGCATCGGCGTCCCGTTGCCATAGGTGCAGGCATGGCATTTGTCGCAACATTAATCACGTGGTTCATCGCTATCAAAATCGTCGGACACCTTACGGAAAGTGTATCAGCGCTCGACTTGCAAGCAGCGACCGGCCTTGTCGCGGTCATTGTTCTGCTTGTGATTATGAACTGGTTTTTCCACAAATTTTATTGGGGTAGCTGGATTCGGGCGCATAATCGCCGTAGAAAAGCGCTATTCGCCAGTTGGAATGGCGAAAGCTCTCGACAACCCCTTCTCTGGGGTTTGATTCTGCTTGGATTTACTTCCCTTTATCGCGAAGGCTTCGAAGTTGTTCTTTTTCTCCAAAGCTACAATCTGCGACTGGGCGGCGACGTCGTGCTAAGAGGCGCGTTGCTCGGCCTTTTCCTCTCGGGGCTGGTCGCTGTGCTTACGTTCGTTCTGCAGCAGCATCTCCCACATCGAAAGATGCTGATTACCACAGGCATTCTGCTGGGAGTCGTCTTGCAGGTAATGGTGGGTGAACAAGCCCAGGAGATGCAACTCGCGCATTGGATCTCCCGAACAGACATTAGTTGGCTGGCCAACGTTATCCCTAGTTGGATGGGGATGTGGTTTGGGGTGTTCCCCACTTACGAGACGATGGTTGCTCAACTATTGGCCGCGATCTTGGTCGTGGGCTCTTATTATGCCGCAAGTCATATGCGGCGCCGAGCACGAGCAGACAGTAGCGACTTGGCAAACGCAACCAGCTCGATCCTCTCCCAGGTCGCGATCCGTTAGAACACTCAAGGATCGATCGTTGGTATTATGTTTTCGGCAAAGCGCTCCATCTCTTCAAGTTGTGGACTGCATTGCAGCAGGAGGAGATCAACGCCAACCGCTTCAAACTCGGCAATGCGTTCCGCAATTTGGCCGGGTGTGCCAACCAATCCAGACCGCAATCCTCGGTTACTGACGGAGTAATCTTCGAGCGAAACATGTTGGTCAAGCTTTGTGCCGGCCAGCCATTGCTGATAATTGTCGTACCCGGCGGCGGACTGCCTCACGTTGGTAATGCGTGCCAGTTCTCTCTGCGCTTCTTTTTCGGTGTCACGAACAATCGAATAGGCAGCGACTCCGAAGGTCATAGGACCGAGACCCTTCTTTTCTCTTCGCTCGGACATGTCAGCGATTTTGGACCCGATACGATCGGGAGGATCTCCATGCATGACAAAGGCATCGCAGCGTTCACTGATCAATTCCTTCGCCGCTTCCGATTCGCCACCCGCATAAATCACGGGCCGTGGCTGTGAGATTGGCTTTGGCCGCAGGATTGTATCCTCCACCTGATAGTAATTTCCGGAGAAAGAAAAGTGATCCCGTTTCCACATCTGGTCGACGACTTCGAGCCATTCCGCCGTGCGGGCGTAACGATCATCGTGCTGCTCGAAATGGACACCGTACTTCTTTGCCTCATCCGCCCACCAGGATGAAACAACATTGAGAGAGAGACGGCCCGGGCCAGCGATATGATCGATGTTCGCGGCTTGTTTGGCGAGGAGGGCGGGCGAGTGAAAGGTGGGACGGACCGCAACCATTAACTCGAGGCGTTTCGTCACCGCTGCCAGGGCTGCGGCTGTAGACCAAGCGTCCAGCGCAGGCGCATCGGCGCCCTTGATGTCGTTGAGGTTTAGTTCAGCGATCAGTGTGAGATCGAACCCGATCTCTTCGCTTCGTCGCGCCAGACGGCTGGCGTATCCCCACGTCGCCTCCATCTGTTCGTCTTCCACGTTTCGCAGCCAGCCGCCGAAGACTGGGAGCCAATACCCATACCGCATTAGGCCCCCTTCTTTTCGTCCTCAAGGTAGTCAACCAGCCGCACGTGCGGATCAAAGCCAATAATTTGAGGCGCGTTCGCAACAAAATTGGAAAGAGCATTAATGTCATAATAAACGATACCGCCATCGCGATCGTCGACGATGTATTCAACGCTGCCCGCTTCGATTTGTGCGGCACCGACGATTTTTTCGACGGCATCAATTATTTCCTGTGGTGGCGTGTAACCCTCCACTTTTAATCCGGCTTTCGGTGCATCGCTCGGCCGAGCCTCGAGAAACGCGGCGACGCTTTCGACCTGACAGATTTCAGCTGGGCAGAGATTAAAAGTTTCGCCAGTGGTGAAGATGTCGATCGCGTAGAGAAACCTGCCGCCTAGCGTTTCTACACGAGTAATGTGACCACCGCGCGCCGGGATCAATTCCTGGACGAGTGCAGTCTGATCGATCCCCAATTCCAACTTGGTTTCGTCGATGGCGGCACGGAGTTCCTCGGTCGAATCAAAACGCACGATGCCGGCGCCGCGTCCGCCGATGTTTGGTTTCACCAGCAGCGGGAATCCGAGTTGCCGTGCCGCGGCAAGTATTTCATCCGTACAATTGACGACACGAGTCTTCGGAAACGGTAAGCCCAACGAGTTGAGCAGCTGGAGTTGCAGCGCCTTGGACGTCTCCACAGCAAAGGCTCGACTACCGTTGATTACGCGAACGCCAGACGCTTCAAGATGCACAAGGTAATTATGCGTAAAAAATATTCCCTTACCGTTCCCGCGTAGATACGCCGATGCACTCATGCGGTTGAAGAATAGCGAGAAATCTACGCCCCCCGCGTCCGGATCGTATGAATGACAGGACGCATCCAACTTCACGTAATTGATGTGGCGCGCGTCGAGCTCCGCGAACAGCGGCCGGAACCAATCCGGATGTTCGTAGTAAATTGCGATCGGTCTTGAGGTCACGGGCGCAACGCCGGAAGCCGCCATCGGCAGCGCTGTTTCTCGATGCAGCGCGCAGACTTGACCAAGGCGAACAACGCTGGATATGCGAACCACGCCAAACCTTTGAGGATCACGGTTGAAAGCGGCGTTCTCATAAGTCTCAACTTGTCAGACTCGTCGCCGCGCGTTGCCGGTTTCAATGAAATGCTTCGGCTCTTCCCCATGCTCCGTTGCGCCTTGCTCAGGCTTTCAGCCGGCACCGCTCTCCGCAAATTCCGCAATCCTGGCCTGCGCTCTCCGCTAGGGAGAGGCGCCGGTCCAATCTTGATCGCTGGCTGCGGCGGCAAACTCAATGCCAGTTTTTCAAAAAACGCCTGCCTATTAGGATATAATATCTGACTAATGGTTGAGTGCATCGACACTAATAGAGACCGGCTTGGCCTTGTTTTATTCCACGCTCTCTGGGGAAAAAGCCTCGCCGAATCGACTTCCCACCTCCGCTGCCCAACGTCATCGCCCAAACTGCGCATCCCTTGGAGCCGGCGTCATTTTCGGAACGCCCTCGTGTTACGCTCCGCCGAAGACCTCTTCTATCCCGATGAAGAGTCACAGGGGAACTTGCCGCTCTGTAAGTACCGTAGCGCCGAACCCGTCGATCAAGAGTGGACGCGGTCGCGGTAACGGAATGAGTAAAAGTGCAATTGCTAGGGTACGAGCATTCTCAAGCAAATGTTAAGGACCCCGATCAAAGCAAATCCGGCAAAAAAACTCGTTACTACCAGTGCCTTTCCATGCTTCATCATTTCCCCCAACACCGCGTGTGCAGCCAGATAGATAAATCCGCCGCCGACATGCGCCATGATCAGGCCGAGCCAAAAGGTCGAAGCGTTTGCCAGGAAAAAAAATCCGATTACACCACCGAGGAGCGTGGTCGCTTCGGTTGCCGCAACCCAACCGACAGCGGCTAGGCGGGCAAAGCCGGCGCCGATCAAGAGACTGCCGAGAGCAAAGCCTTCTGGAAATTTATGAATACACAGAGCCAGGAATAACGACCACTTAGCTGCGGTGGCCGCGTGAATCTCCCGCCCGATTCCCAGGGCCAAGCCATCAGTCGTGCTATGAATTGCCAACGCGACGATCAGCGCTGTGGCAATCTCGCTGAAATGGCGCGTGGTATCTTCATCGAAGTGACTGGCTGCACACGCGGGGCAAACGTGATGAACATATTTACTGATGAGGAAAAACAGAGCGTAACCTGTCGCCGCCGCCAGCGCCACTGCCCACCAACTGCTATTTCCCAAGCTTTCAGGTATAATGGCAAATAACGTTACGCCCAGGAGCGTTCCCGCTGCGAAACTGATCAACGCACAAAGCGGCTTGTGCGCCAATCGCAACAGCGCGCTGACCGCTCCGCCGACAAGAGCGAACGCGTACGCCGATACGACCTGCCATAGGATGATTTTGCCGTTCATGTTGTCACTCTTGCCGAAAAATCGTGTTGCAATCGGAAATGGGCTCACGCTGGGAGTCAACACTGCCCGGCGCTAGCGAAGCGAACCCTCAAGAGGTTGGCACCGATTCGTGATGTTCACGGCATACCTGCGTCTCGATCGTGACATGCACCAACTCTTCGTGCTCGCGCAATAATTCGCGATACGCATCGGAAGTTTTCGGCTCGTGCGCAACGATCGAGACGATGGCAGCGAATTTCCCCATGCCCACCTGCCAGACATGGAGGTCGGTCACGATAGAATCGCCTTCGCTCTCAACTGCCCGGCGAATTTGGTCCGGCAAATCCGAAGAGACGGGTGTGCGATCGAGCAAAATCCCGCTCGTGTCGCGTAGGAGACCGTAGGCCCACGAAAAAACGACGACGCTTCCGATCAAGCCGACCACGGGATCGAGCCAGGCCCAGCCGAAAAATTTGCCTGATGTCAGCGCAACAATGGCGAGAAGCGTCGTAAAAGCGTCGGCCAGCACATGCAGATACGCCGCCCGCAGATTCAGGTCGTGACCGTGACTGTGTCCATCGTGATCATGTGAATGGTGATGGTCTTCTTTCAGTAAATAGGCGCACACCAGATTGACGGTTAGCGCAATGCACGCGATGCCGATTGCTTCGTTAAAATGAATTTGCAGCGGCATAAAGAGCCGGCGCACCGATTCGCCAGCCATCAAAAAGGCGACGACGGAAAGGACGACAGCGCTGGCGAAACCGCCGAGGATGCCAATTTTGCCGGTGCCGAAACTGAACTGGACATTCGACGCATGCCGCCGCGTAAAGTAATAGGCGATCGCGGTGATGAGAAATGCAGTTACATGCGTGCTCATGTGCCAGCCATCGGCCAGCAACGCCATCGAGTGCAAAAGGAGACCGGCGGTGATCTCGACCACCATCATCACGCCAGTGATCGCAATCACGATGTGCGTGCGCCGTTCGCTTTTGGAAAAATCGCGCACGAAATCGTGCGAGTGCTGGAAACGGGAATGATCTGCACGAAGCATTGGGAGGAAAGATAGCGGCTATCTAAAGGTTACGTCAAAAACCATAGGGATCGGTCCCGTTAAAAGCGACTGCGATGAATTAAAAGATGGGCTGGCCAGCGTCCTGACATTTGCCTAAACCGCGCGTGATCGGCTGCGAATCAGTGCGTAGGTTGATACGACAACCAGCAGCGCGCCGAATGTGCAAACAATCGCGGCTCCGGAAGGCAGGTCCCACCAGAAGGAGAGAAAGAGGCCACCGATTCCACCGATCCATGCAATCACCCAGCCGATGAGCAAGCGGTGACTGATTCTTTTCGCCAGATTGATTCCACAAACCGCCGGCACGATCAGATAACTGAAAACGAGCAGCACGCCGGCGATGCGCACAAAGCTCGTTACGACCAAACCAAACGCCGCGTAGAAGAGAAAATCCCACCAGCGCACGCGCAAACCTTTTTCATGAGCGCGGTCGCGATCGAACGAAACGAGCAGGAAATTTTTGCGCAGTACAAAATGCAGAATGCCAACGGCGACAAAAAGACCGAAGCATTTCCAAACTTCGAGCGGCGTCACGAGCAGAATGTTGCCAACGAGCATATTCTTGATTTCCTCGTCGCCTTCCGCCGCACGGCTGAGCAGCAAAACCGCAGCGGCCGCGGCAACCACATAAGAAATGCCGATGACCGCTTCTTGCGGAATCTGGCTGGTGCGTTTCCCAGTTACCGAAAAGATTGCCCCTCCGATCAAGGTGAAGCCGAGCGCAATAGCGAACGTCAACCAGCTTTGAAGATCGAGATGAAATAAGACCGCGAGACAAATTCCGAGGGACGCCATCTGTGCCATGGCGATGTCGATGAAGATGATCCCGCGCTGCACAACGTGCAGGCCGAGATAAACCAGCAGCCACGGCAAAAGGACGCAGGCCACAATCGGCCAGAACATCACCTCCCACATATCATTTGAGCGCGGCCGCCAGCCGCGATACGATCGCGTCGATCAACTTCACGTAACTGTCCGTCCCCGGCAGGCCGCCTGGGAATTGCGAAATCTCAACGACCTTCGCGCCCGTCGCACTCGCGACTTTTTCGGCGATGCGGCGATCGTGAAACGGCTCGACCATGATTACTTTTATGTGCTGCGCCTTCATTTGCGCGATCACTTCGGTCAAATGCGACGGCGAGGGCGGGATGCCCGGTTTTGGCTCGAGGAAGATATCAATGTTCAGGCCGAATCGGTGCGCGAAGTATGGCCACGAATCGTGATACGCAACTACGTGCTGCCCTTTGAATGGCAGCATTGCCGTTCCCCATTCCTGCAATTTTGCATTAATAGTCGCTTCGAATTTCTTGTAGTTCGCATCGTAAAACGCCGCGTCCGCTGGATCGAGCGCAGAGAACGATTGCGCGATGTGTTGCGCGACCGCTTTCGCGATGATCGGATCGCTCATGAAATGCGGGTTGCCGAGCGCGTGCACGTCGCCGGCCGCGCGCGTAGCAGTTGCCGGCACGTCCATAAGCCGAATTCCTTCCGACGCCTGCACCCGGCCCGGTTTGCCGATTTCGATCTTTGGGTTGCGCGCGTTTTGTAAAAGCGGCGGCAGCCAGCCGATTTCCAACTCCGCGCCGCCATCAATCAACACATCGGCGTTGCGCAACGAGACAACAAAGCTCGGTCGCGCATCCACGAAGTGCGGATCTTCAGTTGGTTTGGCGAGCGTGATCACGTTAACTTTATCACCGCCAATCTCTCGGGCGAGGGAACCGAAATCAGGCAATGTCGCGACAACATTGAGTTTTGCTTGTGCAGACAACGCGCCGGCAAAGATTGCAGATACGATTAACAAGAATTTTTTCATGAATTAAAATTTGTGGGCACCGCACGGGCACTTTGCTGTCATTCCGAGTGGAGCGACGAACCTCACAATCGGAGTTCGCGATACACGAGAATGCTTGTGTGTTCCAAAACCCTTTGAGAGGTCCTTCGCTTCGCTCAGGATGACAGGTTTATGCAACATGAGCTCAAAACTTGTGTGCACCGTGCGCGCCGAGGATGAATTCGAATTGGAAAAAGATCGAATCGACATCGCGACCGGCGAGGAAAAATGTGTCGTCGATAAAGTCATGATTGTACTGCAACCTAATCTTTGAAAACTCAGTCGGATACCAGGTCAGGTCTGCCGAGATGCGTGAGCGCGATTGTCGATCCAAGTCGTCGGTGAACTTCGAATCCTGCATGTCGACGTAATCGCCGCGCACGCCCGCAACCCAGCCTTTCTTGAACCCCCAGAGCACCTGCGAATAGATTCCCCAATCGTGAAACGTCTCGGCGACCGGGAAAGATTCATCGACGCCGCGACCGGCTTCGAAACGGCGATACATCACTTCGGTTTGCCATTTCACAAAGGGAAATCCGCCTTCGGCGTGCGCGCTCTTCCATTTGTACAGAATGTCGCCGCCGTAAATCTGCGTGCGCGCGTTTGCGCCCGTCTCATTTGACCCAAAGGCGCCGGAAACTCCTGCGAGCACAACCTGCGTCGGGCTAAGATCGACAGAATTTTCCCAGCGCGGGATCCAGACGAAATCCTGCAGGCCGCGCAGCTCGCGATCCGTCGTCATGCGGCCGAAGAAAATCCCGTTGTCGCCGGGGTTGCGAAACGAGAAACCGGTGCCGCCGCGACCGTTCTGCACGCCGAGGAGCAATTGCGAATACCACGGCGTGGGAAGCGTCCACGATATTTGCCCGCCGACTCCACGCAATCCATCGGGGCCGAGGAAAAGCCCATGGACCAGCGGATCGTCGGCAAAATCCCACGTGTGCGGATGCGTGGGATTGATCCGACCGAATGCGGCGAAAAATTGCCCGCCTTTCAGCTGCAAGTTGAATGGAAGATCTGTCGTTTGCAGGAACGCTTCTTCGACTTCGACTTGCGTTTGGTTGTCGTTGTCCAACTTGAAAACGATGTTGGCGAAACCTTCGAAGTAAGGATCGACCGCGCCATCGAACGCGAGCTCGATGTTGCGCGCGTTGAAGCCGCGCTGTTGTGGATCGTGATCGCCCACTTCAACGTGATCGAGATCGCGCGCGCTGGAGTAAGCGAGGGCGAACAATCCGTCAAAGGAGATGTTCATGTAATTTTTGCCGCCACCGATCGTGATCGGTTGCGTTAACGATGCGCCAGAACCCGTGCTAGAGATCGTTTCCGGTGTCGAAGTTACGACTGAAGTATCTGTCGTCGGGAAAGACCCGGGCAGAGCACTTCCGTTTTCGTTTGCGCCCGGCTGGCTCGATGTGACACGCGCAGTTGTCGATGCAACGACAGACGTATCCTCAGTTGGAAAACGTGATGGTGCGCTCGCCGCAGATGCTGGTGAATTTGCCGCGGCAGCAATGGGCGAAGGCTCCGGATTTTGCGGCAACGCCGATTCGCGCGCGAGGTTCGCTTTTTCCAGCACGGTCTGCTGATCTTTCACTTGTTGCTGCAACGCTTTCACCGTCTCGGTGAGTGATTCTACTTGCTGGCGCAGCGCTTCAACGTCGGCGCTGCTCGCCGGCGTTGAATTTGAAACTGCCAGCGCTGGCGATGAAGTGGGAACAGGCGCCGCTTCCTGCGTGGAAGCAATCGCCGCTGGAATAATCACCAGCGTTACCAAAATAAATTTTCTCATCCAAAACTCCTGATCAAAAACTTGGGCGTCAGCGCCCGATCAATTCAAATCTGCTGCGTCCGGGCAGCGTTGATTCAGCGGCGTAAGGAACGCGCTAAACGTCGCTGTCTGCGCGAGGCGGGAAGAATCAACGCGTCAGGAGTGTGCGGGCGGGGCGTGCTCGAAAATGCGCGCGCTAAGGAATGGCGCCGCAACCCAGACCGGATTGAGCGCCGGAATCTTAAATGGTACGGCAGTCGCGGGGGCAATCACCAGCGGCGCAGGAGCAGTGTGATGACAACTGCCGGAAGCGATCAGCGTAACCGCGCATTCATGAAGTGATGCAGAGGTAGGATGAAGTCGTTCGTGTAAATTCGGCGCAGCCGAAAGACCCAGCATTAACACGATTGCCGCAGCGAGAAGGAGGACAGCGGTACCGCCAAACCAGCCCGATCGGGTGCGAAGCGCGCGGCACGCCATTGAGCGCGACTTTGCTTTCGGGCGATTTGTTTCGCAAGGACTTTCTATTCAGCGCCGCGGCCGGCGCTGCTGTGTAGCATTGTCGCGAGCAAGACATGAATTCTCTCAGCATCGACTCCTGATTCGCTCGAACTCATCAGAAGTCGTAGGCGACGGTGCCGTAAAAGCCGCGACGCTGCCCAAACTGCGGCGCGCCGACGCCGATGCCGCTGCCGTCGCGCAGTTCGTAAATCTTGTCGAACAAATTGACGACATCGAAGCGGACTTTGACGGTCCCGACTTTTGGAACCGTGAAGGCGCGCTGCAGCGAGAGATTGATGGTTTCATACGCGGGTAGTTTGCGCGAGTTGACGAAAGCGTGGCGCAAGCCGTTTCCGTAAAGAAAGTCGGAAGTAATTTTCCAATCGTTCCAAGTGTAGGAAGCACCGGCCGACCCGGTGAAACGCTGGTCATGATCGAGGAAAATCCAGTGATTCTTGACAAACGCGAATTCGTCTGGGGCAAAGAGAAATTGCGCTGAACTCCACTGCGTGCCGCGCGCCCATTCGTAAGCCAGATTTCCGTAGGCGGAAAACGGCCCGTGATCGTAACTGGAGGTAAATTCGCCGCCG
>Ga0210399_10001734_pt1 | contig 17069 bp, 15 predicted proteins | sample IncBWC14MmetaG_FD_150865 | JGI IMG/M metagenome (GOLD analysis project Ga0210399, IMG submission 150865) | Forest soil microbial communities from Barre Woods Harvard Forest LTER site, Petersham, Massachusetts, United States - Inc-BW-C-14-M | ecosystem: Environmental > Terrestrial > Soil >...
ATTTTATTATGCGTGAACATGTCATCGATCGCCTGTATGACCAGAATGTCGGCTATTGGCAAGCCGACCTGGAAGGCCTCGACCATCTGAGTCGCGCCGATCGCACAGAACTCCTGGTTGACTATCTGGGATTGTCAGAAAGGCAACTGACAAACGCAGTGGAACGTTTGGCCGCGGACGGCAAATACGAACTCGCAGCCTCGTTGCTGGAATCATCCGAAAGCAGGTTCGAGCACAGCGAGTCTGTCGCCAAGGCCAAGCGCCTCGTCTACCTGAAATTGATGGAGAAAAATCAGAACACCGACCCGTTCAAATTCATTCTGTACTCAGCCAAGATCGATGAACCGACCTTGCAGATGTCCACTGGCAAGTGATAAACGGGAGCTGTCCTTCTCGTCTAGCCTGGGGACCTGGGAAATCCCCAGTTGCTAGAGATGGAGACTGGGTCAGAGGCTCTATAGGAGAGGAAAGTGACTCTCGACACCGAACAGCTTAGCGGCCGATTAAGCGAGCGGCTTTCCGAACCGGCGATGCTGGAGTTTACGAAACGATTAATCGCAATCCCATCGGAAAATCCACCCGGGAATGAATACGAAGAATGCTCTCGCACGCTTATCGATGAATTGCGCAGGCTCGCTTTCGACGATGTGAGACGCGAAGGCGCGTGCGTTCTCGCGTCGGCTGGATCTGGCTCGCGAACCCTTTATTTCAGCGGTCACTACGACGTTGTGCCGGCACAGAGCCGGGCTCAGTTTCAGCCGCGTGTCGAGGGTGCGAATCTGTTCGGTCGCGGCTCGTCGGACATGAAGAGCGGGTTGGCTGCGATGATGCACGCAGCGGCGGCGGTACGGGATGAGGGACTGCTTGGTACAGGCCGTATCGGGATCGTGCTCGTGCCCGATGAAGAGACAGCCGGTCCGCGTGGGTCGCGCGCTCTTAGTGCCCGTGGGTTGCTGGGTACAGACGCGATCGGCATGCTCACTCCCGAGCCGACGGGTGGCGTCATTTGGAATGCCAATCGGGGAGCTATTTCGCTTCGCGCCACTATGCGTGGGAAAGCGGCACACGTTGGTCGTCAATTCGAGGGTCTAAACGCATTCGAGCGCGCCCTACCTGCGATGGTCCGCCTGGCCGAGATCAAGAAGGAGGTAGAGCTTCGCGAAACCCAGCAGAACATAGCTCCGGCGGCTGCGCGGAACTCCATTCTGCTGCTTGGCGGGCGAGTCGAGGCCGGCACGAACTTTAATGTGACCCCCGAATTCTGTTCTTTCACGATCGACCGCCGTCCAAATCCCGAAGAAGACTTGGAAGAAGAAAAGCGCCGTCTGCGTGATGCGCTGGAAGGTTTCGAGATCGAGGTCCTTCAAGAGGAACCGGCGGCAGCAACTTCACCAGGAGATCGGCTCGGCGTAATTCTGTCACGGCACATTGACAGCGTGACCGGAAGGGAACCCGCCTTCGAGATGTGCCCAGGTTTGCTCGAAACAAGATTCTATGCGGCTCGCGGCATACCCGCGTTCGCCTACGGACCGGGTTTGCTGACGGTGTCCCATGGGCCGAACGAGTTCGTTCCCATCCGCAACATCGCTCAATGCGCATTGATCTACGCGCTTACGGCGGCTGAGATGCTGGGGTAACGGATAGCTGGCGACCGGTATCGGTACGGACCGCGCCTTGGCCGGGGTGCGCGGAACCGAGCGGCGGACGTAAGTCTCACTGGATTGGTCTCTTGCCATGGTTGTTGTTTATGCACCCGCGCGACCCTTAAAATTACCGGTGAACCCCCACCTGTGGTGTTTCCGTTGGCGTTGGTGGTTCAAAGTGGGGGGTCCCACTTGGGGTTCTGCTATAATGTGTTTGACGCTTTTGTCACGGTTTGCTCGTCACGCGGTGGTCACTCTTTCCGACCAGACTCATCTCCGCCTTTCCTGCCCGCCGTTTTGCTAGCGCCAAAATCTAAAACCAAATGTGAGCGGCGGCGTAGCTCTCGACGTGTGTCAGAGTGTGCGTGACCAAGCCTCTCCAGAAAGAAACACAATTCGAATGACCACTTTTTCACAACTGCCGCTGTCCTCTGTGTTACAGCAGAAGCTGGCGGCTGCTCAATTCACTAACCTCACACCCATCCAGGAACGCGCGATTCCTCCAGCTCTGGAAGGCCGAGATGTTATCGGCACTGCCCAAACAGGCACCGGCAAGACATTAGCGTTTCTCATCCCGCTTATCGAGACACTGCAGCGGGAGCCGGCGCGACATACGATTGCCCTGGTGCTGTTGCCGACCCGGGAACTTGCAATTCAGGTTCATGAGCAGTACGAGCAACTTCGCACCAAAGCGATGCCCAAGGCCGCGCTGGTTATCGGTGGCGTGGCGGAGAGGGCGCAGATTCAGGGTCTGCGCGCTGGTTCGGGATTAGTGATTGCTACTCCCGGACGCTTGCAGGATCTGATGACTCGCAGGTTCGCTAACCTGAATCAGATCAAAATACTCGTGCTCGATGAAGCCGATCGTATGTTGGACATGGGATTTCTGCCCGCGATCCGACGCATTATTTCGGCGCTCCCAGCGCAAAGGCAGACTCTCTGTTTTTCCGCCACGCTAGAGCAGTCCGTCGCCGGGCTGGTGAACGATTACATGCGCGACCCGGTGCGGGTTGCCTTGGGTTCGGTGCTGAAGCCTGCCGAAAGCGTACAGCTCAAGGCCTACGAAGTGCGGCCCGGAGAGAAACTCGAGGTTCTCCGTCAGTTGCTCGATTCAGAAAAGGGGCAGACGCTGATCTTCACGCGCACGAAACGTGGCGCGGACCGGTTGGTCAAGGAACTGGCGCGCGAAGGATTCAGCGCCAGCGTGATTCATGGCGACCGCTCGCAATCGCAGCGGAACGGAGCGTTGAGCGGGTTTCAGGAAGGCCGATTCCAGGTGCTGGTGGCCACCGACATTGCATCGCGTGGCCTGCATGTGGACGATGTAGCCCACGTCATCAACTATGACGTACCCAAGATGGCGGAAGACTTCATCCATCGCGTGGGTCGCACCGGCCGGGCAGGACTGCAAGGGTGTGCTACGACGCTGTGCGCCGGCGCCGAGGTCCTGGAGCTTCGCAATATCGAACGCGCGTTGAAGCTGCGCATCGAACGCGTGCAGATCACTGCTTCAGCCGTGGATGTATCGAGACGCATCATCCAAAACACTCTCGCATCGCGGACGTTGACTGCTTTGCCGGGAGAGGTGTTCGGGTAACGCGGTAGGAACTAAGCGGATTCCGTCCGACTGGCTCGCTTTGGCGCTCGGCTCTCAAGAACCGAGCGCCAGCAAGAGACTAAGGGTGCTCGCAAAAACGAAGCGAATTTCCGAATTGTTTAAAAGGGTTTCTTAAACATTGGAGAAGGTTCGACACCGTCTGGCTCGTCCGAGCCGATCTGGAACATGGCTGCCTGGGCCGCCGCGTGTTCGCGCAACTCGGCCATCTCGTCGACGCTACCTTCGACGGGCTTTTCCTGTTTTCGCTGGTTCCTGCGCTCTGCCTTGTCCCGTTGTTTCTGTTGCCGTGTCTGTTCTTTCTGGCGCTTCGTAAACGTGGATCTGCCTCGTGGCATATCTGTCTCCCGAATAGTTTGTTGTCGTGGCGCACCGGTAGTGTCGACCTAGAATTACCGGACTTCTCGTTGAAAAGGATTCTACCAGCGTGGTTCGCGAGGTTGACGCGCGTGGCCACGATAATCATCGCGACCGCCACGCCCACCGCCGCCACCAAAGCGCTGACCGCCGCTACGGGGCCGGTCAGACTTGGGTTTCGCCTCGTTGATTGTTAACGGGCGGCCGCCCAGATCGCTTCCATTCAATGCAGCGATGGCCTTGTCAGCTTCACTGGCATTGGTCATTTCTACAAACGCAAAGCCCCTCGATCGTCCCGTATCCCGGTCCGTCACAAGGCTGACCTTCTCAACGGCGCCATGCGCCTCGAAAACGTTGCGCAGTTCAGCCTCGGTTGTGCTGTGGGGTAAGTTACCGACGTAAAGATTCTTCATTGCATATCCTTTCCTAACAAGTCATCTCTCAGCAAGTCATCCAGCTTCCGGGATTCGGCAGCGGCGTACTCTGCATATCGGGTTTCGAGATCGCGTGGCGGCGCGGGCCTGCTTCGCATTGCATTGGTTCGGGCGTGGGATGCGGCCCGGACTGCGGAGATTCGCCGCGAAGCTTCCACGAATCCCCAGCGCCGGGGCAGATCGCCGAGATCCGCTGAAAGCGCCGCTCTCACATCCGCTCTCGGAGCGTCCTGAGGGTCCTCATGACTGGGAAGGTCTGGACCGGGCGAACCGGAGAGGTACTCGGGTTTTCCGACCAGAAAAGCAAATCGCTGGCGGGGTGCAGCGGCGCGAAGATCATCGCAAAACTTGTCGCGGCTGCCTCGATGGTTTTCGATGTTGATAAGAACCAGGTCGTACAGGTCAACCTTCCACCAGCAGCGGGCTTCGCCAATATCAGCGGCGGAGTCGACTTCGACGCCAAGTCTTCGCATAATTTCGGCGCGCAGTTCACGTTTTCGAGAAGAGGCGTCAATCAGGAGTACTCGCTTCTTTCGGTCTGCGCCGGGGATGGGCGCCGAAACCTTGGGTGTCAGCAGCGAGGTCGTCATGCGGGCACCGATCTTGGCGACATTGCAGCTGAGCCTTTCGCCGATTTGCCTTGAGCCGCTGCCCGTGCCAGCAGTTCACGTGTTCGTTTCCGTCGAGCGATTTTCTGCTTGCGTTCCCGGTTGTATCTGGATTTGTCGCCATTCAGTGCAGACATAGATAGATGAACTCCCCTTATTTGAGCTGGTGAAAAAGGTCGCTAGGCGGTGAGCTTCATGACTCGCGTCAGGATGCAGAACGTGGAACTCTGTGCGTTCGGTTGCACAACCGGGCTGAATGGTTCTGGAAAAGCTGCTGATGCAAGACGAACGCCTCCCGATCTCTCAATCGCGAAGGCGCAAGCTGCTCAGATGGCGTGTCTTCGAGGTTAAGTAGCCTCTAGTATACAGCTGTTTAAGCTATCTCGCCGGGAAATTGCGAGGTCACCACGCAAGCCTGGATGAGCCTAAATGATTTCAATTGCGGGAGTTTGTGCGATGCTTCGAGAGTGCCTGGCGAATCTGCTGCGAAACTGTTGTGCTAGCTTCCGCATGTGAGTGTGCGTCGCGTGCGTTCGACGGCGAGCCACCGTCACAAGCGGGGGGGATGCCCGCCTCTCCACAGGCGCGGAAGGCCCCCGCCTTTGTTTGTTCGCTGGCGTACAGTGTCTTTGGTATTGTGCTTCTGCACAACGGGGAATAGGGTCAAGACATTCAGCCTTTCCTCGTCGCCGTCCGCCGTCTTGCACGATGTGGCCCCGGCCAGCAACCTGCCAAGGGCGTGGAGGCGGCAATGCTTCCCAGCATTTTGATTGTCGACGACAGCTCATTCATCCGTCTTTTGGTCCGGCGTTGCATCGAGGCGAACACTGCATGGAACGTATGCGGCGAAGCAGAAAACGGCAAAATTGCCGTCGAGAAGGTAATCCAACTGCATCCCGATATCGTGATTCTGGACTTCCAGATGCCCGTGATGAACGGATTAGAGGCCGCACGTCAAATCACGAAAGTCGCTCCGAACACCGTCTTGTTGATGTTCACCATGCATAAGTCCGAGCAACTTGCGCAGGCCGCAAAAGCCGCGGGTGTCCGAGACGTTGTTTCAAAGTCCGACAGCGTTACCGAGCATCTACTCGCTTCTTTGCGAAGTATGGAAGTCGGCGCCTAGTCTTACGGATGCGATCATGGGACTTCGGCTTGATCGTCTGAACCTGCTGTAATGATCACATTATCCGCTAACGTTGCGAACACGCGTTTGCCATAGTCCCCGCTCGATCGGCTTACCCAGCCCTGTACTGTGACGAAGCCCTTCTTCTGCTTGGAATGATCGGAAGATGCGGCAGGATCGTTGTCTTGCGCAGAGGAGAAAGTGGCGAACAGCAACAGAACAATAAAGACGACTTCATGGCACGCTTCGACGCAAATATTACCTGAAAGGATTTCAAGCTTCTTCGTTTTCGGTTGCAAGCTCGAGCAGTCGTACCGTTAGTCGAGCGCTTTGTGAAAGCGAAGGATTGCAACCGTGAGCAGCCCCACACCGAGAGCAAGCATCGCCATCATTTGAGGCCAGAGAATGTCGAGGCCGACGCCCTTCAGGTAAGTGCCGCGCAGGACCACGAGGAAATATCGCAACGGGCTGAGATAAGTGAGATATTGCAGCCATTGCGGCATGGTGCTGATCGGAAACCCGAAACCTGAGAAGGTCACGGCGGGCATAATGAAGAAGAAAGATGTCACCATGGCCTGTTGCTGAGTGGCGGAGACCGTCGAGATGAGGAGTCCGACGCCCAGCATGCAGAGCAGGAACAGAATTGCACCCATAAACAGCACGGTAATTTGTCCGCGGAACGGAACCTGGAACCATAGCGTTCCGACCGTAGCGATCAGCGAGACATCGAAGAGTCCGATCAGGAAGAAGGGAAGAGTCTTGCCCAGGATGAATTCGATGGGACGGATCGGCGTCACCATGATCTGCTCCAGCGTGCCAATCTCCCTTTCGCGCACCACTGCGAAGGCCGTCAACGTGACGACCAGCACGAGAGTCAGACTGCCGACGATACCCGGCACAAAAAACCAACGGCTCCGCAAGTCAGGGTTGTACCAGGGTCGCTGCTCGAGTTCGACAGAAGGCATGATCGAGATCATCTGCGGAGAGATTCTCTGAATTCGGTCCTGCTGGTAATCCTTGGCGAAACCCAGCGCAATCTGGTTGATGTAGCCGGACGCGATCAGGGCAGTATTCGAGTTTGTCGCATCGACGATCACCTGCATTGGCGCGGTTTGTCCCTTGCGCAAGTTCTGGGCGAAACCGGCATTGATTCGCAGCGCCACTGTGACGTCGCCTCTATCGATGAGATCTCCAACCTGGCGGTAATCCGTGAGTTGATGTTGAACGTCGAAATAAGGGCTCGAGGTGAATCGGGAGATGAGTTCGCGACTTTCCTGGCTGTGATCCAGGTCGAGCACGGCCGTGGGCACGTGATGGATCTCGAATGTCGCAGCGTAACCGAACACCAGCATCTGGATGATCGGCGGGCCAAGCAGGACGAACCGGGTGCGTTTGTCGCGAAACACCTGGATGAATTCCTTGATCAACATTTGTTTGAGGCGCGCCAGCATGATCTCTCCTAGGTCAGTCTCTTGTGGAAGGAGCGGGTGGCAAGCAACGCCAGCACCAGCGTGAAAATTGCCAGCGGTACGAGATCGGCATAGAGCAGCGCCGTTGGCGTTCCCTTCAAAAAAATCTTTTTGAGCACGGAAACGTAATATCTCGCCGGCAGAATCCGAGTGATGCCCTGCAGAACCACAGGCATCTGCTCGATCGCGTATAAGAAGCCCGACAAGAGAAACGCAGGCAGGAAAGTAGCCAGGAGCGCAACCTGGCTGGCGGCGAGCTGATTCTTCGCGATCACCGAAATGAAAAATCCCAGCGACAGAACAACGACCATGAACATGGCGGAGCTGAACAGCAGCGTGACAAACGACCCGCGGAAGGGAACGTGAAACCAGAGCACGGCGATCAGCGCGCAGACGATAACGTCAAGCATCCCGATTACAAAGTAGGGCAGGAGCTTGCCGAACATGATCTCCAAGGGCGTGACTGGAGTTGATACCAACTGCTCCATCGTGCCGCGTTCCCACTCGCGTGCAATGGTGAGCGACGTAAGAAACGCGCCGATCACCGACATGACCAAAGCGAGTACGCCCGGAACGATGAAGGCGCTGCTTTCCAGATCCTCGTTGTACCAGGTCCGCGTTTGCACGCTCAGCGGGGTGACACCCCCGAGTTGCCCACGATTACGAAGCCAATCGACCTGTATATCGGAGGAATATCCCTGCACGACTGCTTGCGCGTAGCCAATGAGAACATTCGCGGTGTTGTCATCCGTGGCATCCACCAGCGCCTGAACCTGGACGGGACGTCCATCGTGCAACCGGTTGGAAAAGTCCCACGGAATCACGACCGCCATCTTCGCATTGCCATTGTCGAGCGCTCGCGGCAGTTCCGCATAACTGTTGGCGACGTGTACGATTTCGAAATAGTCGCTGGTCTGAAACCGCTTCAGAAGATCCTGGCTCTGCTGGCTGCCGTCGCGGTCATACACATAGATCGGCAAGTGCTTCAGGTCGAGACTGACGCCATAGCCGAACAACAAGACAAGGATGACCGGCATGATCAGCACGATGATCAAGCTGCGAGAATCGCGCAGGATCTGCAGAATTTCTTTGCTCGCAACCGCAAGGAGTCGAGTGAGGCTCATGAGGCCTTCTGCTCCTTTCCGCGATCACGCTCCGTGGTAAGCGAGACGAAGACATCCTCCAGGGTGGGGCGAATTTTCTCAATGCGCTGCAATGCGATCTGATGAACTGCGAGATACTGCTTTACCTCGGGGATTGCGCTGTCCGCATTGCGAACCACCAGGTGCAGAGCGTTGCCGAATACGGCGGCGTCCAGAACGTTCGGAGCCGACTGCAAGGCTTCGACGGCTGGTCCGAGAGGTTCGCATTCCACCAGAAGCAACTCGCCCTTCATCGATTTCTGTTTGAGTTCCGTGGGCGTCCCCAAGGCCACCATCTTGCCGCGAAAGATCAGCGCCAGCCGATTGCAGTACTCTGCTTCCTCCATGTAGTGAGTGGTGACGAAGACGGTGACTCCCTCACTGCCCATGGCATGGATCAGATCCCAGAACCGGCGTCGCGAAATTGGATCCACTCCGGAGGTGGGTTCGTCGAGAAAAAGGATTGGCGGCTTGTGCAGCACCGCACAGCCCAGCGCCAGGCGCTGCTTCCACCCGCCCGGCAGCGTGCCGACAATCAGATTTTCTTGCCCCTTGAGGTTAGCCATCTCAAGGACCCACTCGATGCGCTGCTTCAGCGCGTCGGAAAGTACACCATAGAGTCCGGCGAAGAGCCGGATGTTTTCGATGACCTTGAGGTCGTTGTACAGAGAGAATTTCTGCGACATGTAGCCGATGTTCTGGCGCACGGCTTCCGGTTCGCGGCTGACGTCGTAGCCGGCTACGATCGCACGGCCAGATGTAGGCGTGAGCAGCCCACATAGTATGCGAATGGTGGTGGATTTTCCCGCACCATTCGGCCCGAGAAACCCGAAAATCTCGCCCCTCCGTGTTTCCAGGCTGATATGGTCTACGGCCACGAAATCGCCGAAGCGCTTTACAAGATCTTCGATCGCGACCGAGTTACCGTTGTGCACGATGCAACTCCTCGTCTCCAGTCGTGACCGCATCCACAAACAGGTCCTCAATGGTAGGCGTGACCTGGTGGATGGCCTCGAAGGGGATACCCGCCTCCTTCATCCGCGCCTCAAATTCCGGAACGCGGCGGCCTGCATCGTCCACCACCACGTGGAGTCCATCGCCGGTGACTACCAGGCTCGAGATTCCCCCGGCATGTTCGAGTTCGGTGCGCAAGCGAAGTGGTTCGGGAGAGATCATAGAAAGCACGCCTTTCCCGAGCTTGGATTTCAGATTGTTGGGCGTATCGCAGAAGAGCAACTTCCCCTGATGAAGTAAGGCCACGCGATGGCAGCGCTCGGCCTCGTCCAGGTAAGCCGTAGAAGTAAGGATCGCGACCCCTTCGGCGATCAGTTCGTAAAGAATGCGCCAGAAATCGCGGCGAGAGACGGGATCGACCCCAGTGGTGGGCTCATCGAGCAATATCATCTTAGGCCGATGAATCAGCGCGCAGACCAAGCCTAACTTCTGTTTCATGCCGCCAGAAAGCTTGCCGGCAAGACGCTTGCGAAACTCACTCATGCCGGCCGCTTGGAGCAACTGGGTGGCGCGATGGTCGCGTTCTGATTTTTTCACGCCGAACAGATCGGCGTAAAAGCGGATGTTCTCATAGACCGTGAGGTCCTCGTACAAGCCAAAGCGCTGCGGCATGTAGCTGAGGTGATGTTTGGCGCCTTCCGGGTCACGGATGACATCCGAGCCCGCGACCACCACGCTACCCTCATCTGGCGGCATGACTCCTGCGAGCATCCGCAGCGCAGTCGTCTTGCCCGCTCCATCCGGGCCAACGAGCCCGAAAATTTCGCCGGCATGGACTTCAAAGCTGAGATGATCTACCGCCCGCACGCCCGGGAAGTTCTTTGTAAGCCCTTCGGCTATGACTGCGGATTGGGAGTTTGCCGCCATTAATTGCGAGGTCCAGTTTGTTGCTGTGAAGGAGCATTATTGGAGACTAACGTGATGTGCGCATCGGCGGGCATCCCCGGCTTCAGTTCGTGATTGGGATTATCGATATCGATCTTGATGCGATAGACAAGCGTGACCCGCTCCTTGTACGTCTGCACACTCTTGGGAGTGAATTCCGCGTCGGACGCAATGAACGACACACGGCCGTGATACTGCTTGCCGGGATAGGTGTCCGTCGTGATGACCGCATTCTGTCCCCACCGAACGCGCCCCAGGTCGGTTTCAGCGAGATACGCACGCAACCATATATGATCCAGGTCCGCCAGCGTGACGACCGGTGTTCCGGGCACAACAACTTCTCCCAGTTCCGCTTGCCGCACCGTAATGACGCCCGCTGAAGGTGCGCGCAGAGTTGTGTAATCAAGGTTGACCTGCGACATGCCGAGGTTGGCCGCTGCCTCCTTCAGATTCGACTGTGCAATCGCAATGTCTTCCTTCCGGCTGCCTTCCCGGGCCTCGCTGTATTTTTGCTCTGCCCCCTGAAATGTTGCCTGGGAACGTTTGAGGGCAGTGTCGGCCAGATCGCGGTCTTGCGCAGAGATTGCGTCTTCGGAGTAGAGTCGCTGAGCTCGCTCATAATCGAGCTTTTTCTGCTGCAGATCGGCTTTCGCGTCGAGCATGTTCTGCTCCGCCGCTTTGACTTCCTGTTCGCGCGTTCCGGCAAGGGTCAAGGCCAGATTGGATTTCCGCACGTGGACGCTGGCCTCATCGATCCGCACTCTTTGCCGGTAGTCCGCATCTTCCAGCTGCGCAAGCAGTGCTCCGGCAGCAACCGATTGGCCTTCTTCGACCGGCAACTCGATGATGCGGCCCGGAACCTTGAAGCTGACCAGGCTCTCGTGCTCCTCGATGTTTCCGGACAGCACGATCTCATTCTCAGCCTGAGGTTTTTTCCTGAAGCGAGGGTAGAAGTACGCTGCCGCAGCGACCACCGCTGCCAGTATGATGAAAATTGGTAATCGTCGTTTCATGTTCACGCCTCGCGGCCGGTATGGGCGTGCCGGTCCGCCACTGAAGATTTACGGATTCCCCAGATATTCATTGATGTTTTTCTCAGTACCGCCCTGTGCGCGCGCCAACGCGAACTTTGCGTCGACGTAGCTCGAGACCGCGAGGATGTAGTTCTCCTCCGCCCGAGCCAGTTCGTCCTGGGCGGTGACGACCTCGACATTGTTGGTAACGCCCGAGCGGAAGCGATCCTGAGTAAGTTGCAGTTCGCGCTGCGCCAGTTCCTGACCTTCCTGCGCGACGGCGACCTGTTCCGCGGTGGATTCGAGATTCAAGAGCGCTTCGCGGATGTCCTGTTCGACGCCGTGCCGCAGGTCGGCAATCTGGTCATCGATGCGCTTGAGACGGCTCGCGATTTCCTGGGCCTCGCCTTGGCGATCACGATCGAACAAGGTGAAGTCGATTTGCCCCTGGATGAGCCCAGTGCCTTGTATGCCGCCGATGCTGCGACCCAGCCCGCCATAGTTGCCGTTGATGCTCAGCTTGGGAAAGTGGCGAGCATGACTGGCGCGCTGCTGCTCAGCCAATTCGCGGCGCTGCGTTGCCAGTGACAGATAGTCGGAGCGCGCCAGGAGAGCCGAAGGGATAGCAGTATCCGCTTGGGGAAGAGCCAAAGGCTGAAACCGCAACGGCTCCGCTAACTCGAGAGGAGTTCCCGGGCTCATGCCAAGATTGCGAGCCAGAATCAGCAAGGACTGCTTGTATTGATTCTGCGCGGCCAGCAGTGCCTGCTTGTCATTGGCAAGCTGCACCTGCGCACGCAAAAGATCTACGCCGGTCGCGGTCCCAGCATCGTGCTTGCTTTTTGCCAGTTGAGAGAGAGCCTGCGAATCGTTCACTCGCGATTGGGCCGCATCCACCCGAGCGGCCGCCGATTGCGCCCCCAAATAGAGACTGGCAATAGAGCGGATGATCAGATCACGCGCGTCCTGGTAGTCCAGCTTGCTCGATTCGAGGGCAAGGTCGCTCGCCTTCCAGTTGCGATAACTCTGCAGATCGACGATGTTTTGCTCGGCGTAAACCCGAAAATCGTAGTTTGAAAATGGCCCGACCACCGTGGGGAATCCTGGGGCGGAGATTCCGAAAGCCCTGAGGTTGCGATTTTGAAAGTTGGCGTAGCTCTGCGAACGAACCCGTGGTAGTAGCGCCGCTGATAATCGTCGGGTACGAGTGCCTTGGGATTCCTCGACACGGGTATCGGCCACCAGAACCGATAGATTGGCCTTCAATCCTTTCTCAATGGCGTCGCGCAACGTGAGCCGGTAGGGACCAGACTCCTGAGCCGGCGCACTTACTCCGCAGGCCACTATCCATACAAAGACTCCGTAGACGTAAAGAGCTCGTTTCATTCCTTGCACTCTCAATCCGCAATTGCTCTCCAAAAATGCTGAAAACTCGCTTCCGTAGCCTTTTGCAATTTGGACTCACCTCGCAGAGACCATATGAGAAGCGTCCCCAGAAACGTTTGTTGGAGATGAAGTGCCACTTGGTCCTTCTTCAGCTTGGGGTTGATCTCGCCGCGTTGCTGTCCAAATTCGATAATCTCCGCGGCCATTTGGCGGCCCTCCGCCATATTGCGAGCCAGCGACTGACGAATACGATCGCTCGCCAGAAATGAAGACAGCAGGGCGCGTGCGAGTTCAGGACTGCGCGCCGGTTCTTCGCCAACCCGCTCGAATAGATGCGACAAGATCGCCTGGATGGAGCGCTTTCCGGCGCGAGCCTGTTGCAGGGCTTCGCGGACTTTGCCTAACTGTATTTCCGCCATCACCCCGAGGACATCGTCCTTGCTCTCGAAGTAATTAAAGAAAGTGCCCTTGCCAACATCGGCAGCTTCCGTGATGTCTTCGACCGTGACGTTAGGGAAGCCACGCTGGGCGAATAGTTGAAGAGCACAGCGAAACAGGCGCAAGCGAGTTTCAGCAGCACGGCGCTCGCGTCGGCCCATGCCTTGCAAGTGCGGCAGGTTCTCGGACGCCAGGATTTCCAGCAGGCCGGCGAACTCGGATTTGTTTTGCATATGCGACCAATAACCGTAAATGACTTATAATCAAATACGACCAATAGTCATAAAATATACATCGGCCCGAAACTTTGTCAAGTGCGCACGAACTCAAATCTGCGGCTCGTAGCGGAAGCTCGTCTCGGAAATCACAAAGTCTTGCGAGCGTTCTCATCTGAATAAATGATGACAACCGGCCGTTCCAGCCCGACGCTAGGTACGGAGAGCGGCATAGCGGTCGGGATTTGGCGAGGGACGAGATGAACAGAGATAAGCCTCCGGACAGTTTCAGTTCCGGCGATGCCACACCCGACGATATAAAGTGTCCCATTTGCGGCGCGTGGGAATCCAAGGGAGGCTGCCAGAACCCATCGATTTGCGCGCGAGCTCTCGCCAAAATGGAAACGGACTATTCGCGCGAGATTACCGAACTTCTGGCGAAGGAAAACGAGAGGCCTTTGCACCTTCTCATGGCCGGGCTGGAAGCACTCAATCTTCTGAACATCGGGCTGGCGGTGACGACCGCCTCCGGGCAGATCCTCATGAGCAATCGAACTTTCGATCAGATGCTGGCCGCCCATGACGGTCTCGAGTTGAGTTCGGGCGGCGTCCTGCAAGCGCAGGAAGGATCGAGTCCGCTTTTCAGTGAGCTCCTCGAGAGAGCCCACATCCATGCTGCTGCAGGCAAGGTAAGGCAGCCTGCCGTGATTGCCGTGACCCGGCCTTCGGGCAAAAGGCCCCTGCCCGTATACATTCGCTCGACCAAGTCGGCGGTCGCTTCGCACGACAGTGCCGCTCCGTCGGTCTTGGTGTTTGTGATGGACCCAGAGCTCTCAGTGGAAGCGGCGGAGACCGACTTGCGGCAGCTGTACGGTCTCACTCAGACCGAGGCTAGGGTCGCCAATCTGCTAATGGAGGGCAAGACGCTGGACGACTCTTGCCAGCAGCTGGCTATTCGCCGATCTACCGGCCGGACACACATCCAGCACTTGTTTGAGAAGGTCGGAGTGAAGCGGCAGAGTGAGTTGGTGTCGGTACTCTGGAAGAGCGTGGGCCTGGTTCGCACCAAGAGAGGTAATAAAGAGGAAGGGAAGAGCCGACCCACAAAGAGAGCCGGGCTCAACGACGTGCTGTTCCGTATGCTCGTGAATCGCGCCTTCCCCGGGGTGGATGGTATTGAGAAGTAAGGGTCAAGAATGGCATCGCGTTCTAAGAGCAAAATGAAATCATGCCCTCCCAACCTCCGGAGATTCAAGCCCCGAAAGACATTTCCCAGATTTTTAGAAAATCTCATTCATCTAGATGATGACAGTTTGGTGGAAGTTCCCTAGAGTGTCGAGAGTTCTACGCCGGGTTCCCCCCTTGGCAAAGCAATCTCCCCCAAGAAAATGCGAAGCAGGCTGTCTCTCGTCCTGTGCTCGCATGACTAATGAATAAACACTAAAAGCAGCATCCCCCAGACATGAATTGTTCTGTGGAGGACCGTGTGGCTCAGTGCGCCAGACTGTCCTCAAGAAGAGGGTTGATTGCTCACCGTTAGTGAACACGTGGGGAACAAGATAAAAGGCAGCGACTTCAGGATGTGCAGACCGCAGCGAACGGCGTGTGCAGAATTCCTGTCCCTGATCCCACTTCTCACTTTTCGAAGCGAGGCGCGGCTCGCGTCCGCTCGTCCAGAAGGAGGCCGCACGGCCATGAAAAAGTCTCTCCAGGTTTGGTTGCCGATAGTTCTCGTCTGCCTTGCGACAATAAGCGCCAGTGCTCAGGTTGGGATCGGCCCGACCGGCCCAGGTGGCAATGGGACGACCTCTCAGGGAGGCGGTGCGTTCCGGGTGCAGTGTCCGACAACGACGCCGTTGCATCCCACCGCGATTTACAACCCCTTAAATACCGCGAACACAACCGGCGCTCCTTTGACCGCGGAACCCGAATATACGGGCCCAGTCGTTACAGCGGAGACGGTGGGCGGAGTGCACTTCAATGGCACGGCAAGTTCCGGCCAGAACCCTCCCTACGTGCTCAATGGCGGAGCCGTAAAGTGCCAGGAGATCTCGGGTGGCGACGGCTACATGACCGAGGCGGACGGAAACCAGACCTTCATGTTCTCCTTCGGTCCGCTCTCCGGCATGGAGTTAATCATGCAGGGGCAGCCGGGGACGCTGTTCGCGGCGGATTTCAACAACACCTACCACCCCACGTCGGGCCCCGACGTAAATCGCTACTACAACAGCCCGAATCTCCCCAGCGTCTGCGGACCCGCATCGCCCGCGAGCTGTCCGACAGCGGGAGCGGCAGGCATCTCGTCTCTCGGCAGCGATCCGGCCTACGATCCCAACAAGCCGGTCGCCCTCAACGCTGCGGTGGCTGATGCTGGCGACATCATGAACATCGGCGTGATCAACGGAAACATTCCTGCTCCGCTGATGGCCTTCGATGAAGACGATGAATTTTTCCTGACGCTCAGCAACGTGGGCATGATCATGCGGCCCGACCTGTTCGAGCAACACACGGTTCACTTCCACGGCTATCCCAACGCGTCCTCTTATTACGACGGCGTGCCGGATGCGACGTGGGCGATCAACATCGGCGGCAGCGCGACTTACTACTATGTGGCGCCCGATGCCGGCACCTACTTCTGGCATTGCCACATCACACCGCCCGAACACTTGCAGATGGGCATGGTTGGCCAACTCTATGTGCGGCCGCGCCAGAACCGTGTGCACTCAGGCACCTCACTCTTTACCGCAATCGGATGGCAGCAGCAGGATTTGCGAACTGCATGCCAGGGTACCGGGGCCGCGCCAGCGGCAGGCTACACCTACAGCTCGACTGCCGGTTCGATTGACATCCTCTGTTCCGCTCCAATCCCCGCTGTCAACACGGGAGCTACTCAGGGTACCTATAACGACGGGACGAATTTCAAGTATGCCTACAACGATGGCGATGGCAGCACGCGCTACGACATCGACGTGCCCATTCAGATTCACGGATTCGATCCCAACTTCCACTTTGTCGGCATGACGTTCAACCCGGAAGGGTTCGCCGACATGAAAGACAAGTACTTCCTGCTGAATGGCCGCAGCTATCCCGACACAGTGGGCGTACCGGGCTATGCCGGTGGTCCCGCCGGGGGTGCAGCCAGTTCCGCTGGCAGCCCGGGGACTCCATCGGGTGATGCCTTTGTGGCCCCGAATGCCATTGGAACGGAAGACTCGGACGGCAGAACGCGGTATTCGCAACCGCTGCCAACTCTGGTGACACTGAGCAAGAGCGGTGGTCCGGGCGGCAAGGCGCAACGTGCCCTGCTGCGCATTGCCGATTTGGATGTGACTGAGTACCAGACCCTCGCTTCACTCGGGATTCCCATGCAGCTGGTGGGCTTCAACGCAAAGCTGTTGCGCGATCAGGCCGGCAACAACATGTACGTCACTACCAACTCGATCACGCTGGGCGGCGGAGAGTCGCTGGATGTGATTCTGGATAGTGCCAGTGTTCCCCCCGGCACTTACTTCCTCTACACCCCGAACCTTGACCATCTGTCGAACGACGCCGAGAACTTCGGTGGGCTGATGACAGAAGTGGTCGTTACCCCGTAGGAGAGAGCAGCTATGAGTCACGTGAATGAGAAAACACGGAGTGCAGTAACACGGCTGGTGGCGGTCGTGATGGTGGCAGTGGCTTTGCTGCTCACGGGGACAGCGCATGCGGCAGTTCCCGGCATCAC
>Ga0210399_10001737_pt1 | contig 17059 bp, 14 predicted proteins | sample IncBWC14MmetaG_FD_150865 | JGI IMG/M metagenome (GOLD analysis project Ga0210399, IMG submission 150865) | Forest soil microbial communities from Barre Woods Harvard Forest LTER site, Petersham, Massachusetts, United States - Inc-BW-C-14-M | ecosystem: Environmental > Terrestrial > Soil >...
GTGCATGAACAATCACCGGATACGGTTCGGATGATTTTAAGCGGCCAGGCCGATCTTCAGGCCACAATAGCCGCCGTCAATGAGGGCCACATCTATCGTTTCTTGAGTAAACCATGTCCAGCAGAGCAGCTGCTCGCCGCAGTACAGGATGGCCTCAAGCAGCATCGGCTTCTCACGACGGAAAAACTACTACTTGAGCAAACCTTAAGCGGCGCGGTAAAAATGCTCATCGAAATTCTCGGTATGGTAAGGCCGGCTGCCTCGAGCCGCGCTGCGCGTTTGCAGCGCTATGCGGTCGAGCTGTCAACCGCTCTTGCGCTACCGGAGCGATGGCAGTGGGGGCTAGCCGCATATGTCTCTCAAATCGGCTGCGTGGCGCTGCCCAAGGACATCCTGTCGAAAGTGGACACCGCTGAAGTCTTGACCGACGAGGAACTGCGTTTATACGAATCGCATCCGCAGGTCGCGGGTAAATTGCTTGCGGCCATTCCCAGACTCGAGGACGTCGCCGCCATCGTTACGGCTCAGTTCGGTGCATTGAGTTTTGCGGGCAAGACCGACGAAATCTCTCAATGGGATGTGCGCAGCATAGGACAGCTCTTGTTGCGTACCTCGTTCGAATTTGATCGCTTGATTACGCGCGGAGTGAGCCAAGCGAAGGCGGCCGATACGCTGCGGGGATCGAAGCTCGGACTTCCCAAGGCAGTACTCAACGCGTTGCTTTCGCTCAAAGTAGCCAGCCCTGTACTCAGCGTTTGCCAGGTCCGCTTGAAAGACCTGACGCCCGGCATGATCCTCGATGAGGACCTCGTGAGCTCAAAGGGGATCCGTTTGGTTCCGTCCGGCCAAGAGATCACACGCTCGCTGATTGTCAGACTCTCCAGCATCGCCGACGGGGTCGGTGTGGCCGAACCATTCCGCGTGCGAGTACACGCATGATTTCGCCTGCCAGATGACCATGGTGAGCGAGGCCGGGGCGAATCGTGCCGTCCCATCAGGACTGCCACGTAGTTTTCAGCGAAACGATACCGAGCGAGACCAACCACAGTCCTTGTGAACCGACCGCCACACCCGCGCCGTGCCCATCCATCGTCAGATGGCCTGCCAGGATGCTCAACGACAGAGCGGCGCCTACCAGCAGGCCGAGTATCCCTACGATCTGCCAGGATCGTCCGCTGCGGAACAGTCCCGCGGATGCGACAAATATGCCGACGGACGTCAGTACGACTCCGACGTTAGTGCTTGAAACCACCCAGGCCATACACATCGTAAAGAGACGAGCGTTGCCGTCAAGGTCGGCCAGCGTCTCCTGCGCGAGGCTACTGGCCAGCCGTTCGAGCACCCATCCATCGACGGTGGCCGCCGTGATCCAGCTGGTGATCCCGGCTGCGTACACCACGGCCGCAGCCCGCATGAGAGGCGCAGGTATTCGCTTGCCCACCAGGTCGCCGAGGCAGTATGCGATGAGCAAACAGCACCCGATGGCCAGTCCGTGTATCCACCCAGCCAGGTGACTGACTGCAGCTATCTCGCGCATGGCCTGTAAGCGATCGTGATTCTGAACATGAGGGTGATGCGATATGGCAAGCAGTTCCACGAGAGTAGCCAGTATCAAGAGGGCGGCCGTCAGTGACGCCAGGCCCTTCGACATCTTTGCATCCGCAACCGCTTCGTGTGCCATGATCAGGTCCCTATGCGACGTTCACGTGAACCTAACGGAAAGTCGATAGCGCCGCCCGGACAAACGATCGAAATTGTCCGATCGCGCGCGCAGCCTGCGAAGGCCGCCGTGTTGCGGGCGTTTGCCGAGCTCGTGGCAACCAAGCGGTACGATGAGATCACGGTAGGAGAAGTCATTGGACGAGCCGCGGTGTCTCGATCCACGTTTTACGAGCACTTTAGCGGCAAGCAGGAACTTTTGGCGCGCAGCATTGCGGGCCCCTTCAAAATATTGGCGGACGACGTGTTGTCCGCTGCGCATCCGAAACTCCTGCCATGCTGGAGCATTTCTGGAGCAATCGCGCCTTTGCACGCGGTGTTCTACTAGGGTCCGTCCGTCAGCGCGCTGCGACTGTTTTGGTTCTTGAGATCGAAAACAGCCTCATCCGCCAAGCAGCCGGGTCGCGTGCAAAATTCCGGCTGCCTCGCCGGCTGATGGCATGGCAACTGGCAGAGACCATGCTTGGACTCATTGCCGCATGGCTGACAGGTGAGGCGCGTTGTTCGGCTTCTGAATTGGCCGATGGACTGTCACGTTCGTCGCATGCCGTATTGGACGCATTGCGGTACTAGCCGTCGAACTATCTCAACGCGGCAGCGCGTAGGCGACCAGGTAGTCACCGCGCGGCGTATCGCTCTTGTAGCCGCCGGCGGCGATCACGACATACTGCCGCCCGCCGATGGAATAGGTCATGGGCGTGGCCTGTCCGCCCGCCGGCAGCTTGACCTCCCACAAGAGCTTGCCGCTGGCGGTGTCGAAGGCGCGCATGCGGCCGTCGAGGCTGGCGGCGATGAACACCAGGCCGCTTGCGGTGACGATAGGGCCGCCGATCGCCGGCATGCCGATGTTCACGTGAATGAACGGCGCGTCGCCGAGAGGGACCTGCCACTTGATGGTGCCGTGCTCCATGTCGACCGCGGTGAGCATGCCCCAAGGCGGCTTCACACAGGGAACACCGAGGCTCGACTTGAATGCCGTGCGGCGCATGCCGTAGGGCGTTCCCTCCTGGCGCGCGAACTCGAAGTCCTTGTAGTTGTCCGACTCCCTCTGTTCGAGAAATTCGGCGCGCGGAATGAGCGCGACGACGAACGGCAAGTTCATGGTATTGACCACCGCCAGTTGGCGTTTGGGATCAAACGCGATGCCGCCCCAGTTGGCGCCGCCGGCGTTTCCCGGCTGCATGAGAGAATCCTTGATTGCGGGCGGCTGGAAGATGCCCTCGGAGCGGTAACTTTCGATGCGCTTGCGGCAGGCGCGGGTGTCGAACCAGGCGACGCCCCAGGCATCATCCGCGGTGACCGGCGCCTGGCGTGTCAGCGCTGGCGGCGCCGCCGGATACGGCTGCGTGGGCGAAGGGTGCTCGCCAGGCACCGCATCCTGCGGCACGGGCTTCTCGACAATCGGGAAAATGGGCGTGCCGCTATCCCGATCGAAGGTGTAGAGAAATCCGGTCTTGGTCGCCTGGATCACCGCCGCCACATGCCTGCCATCGTGCACCAGGTCCGCCAGCGTCGGCTGCGAGCCCACGTCGTAGTCCCAGAGATCGTGGTGCACCAGCTGCTGACCCCACTTCAGATTGCCGGTATCGCCGTCCAATGCCACCACGGAATTGGCCCAACGGTTGTCGCCGGGCCTCTCGCCCCCGAAGAAGTCGGGACTGGCAGAACCTGTGGGCGCAAACACGAGGTGGCGGGCCGCATCCACCGACAGCGGCGCCCAGGCGTTGGCGGCACTGGCGGTTTGTACCCGTTCCGCGCTCCACTCTTTGAACACGGGATTTGCGGCATCGCGCGGGATCGGATCCCAGCTCCATACCAGGGTGCCGCTCTTCGCGTCGAAGGCGCGCACGGTGCCGAGTTCCTCCAGCACCGCGCGATTGTCGCCAATAGAGGACCCGACGATCACCTTGCCATCCAAGATGGCGGGCGGCGACGTGACCAGATAGTTGCGCCACTCGTCGCCTTCCTTGAATTGGAAGCGCACGCCGTTCAGCAGATTCACCGCGCCGTGCTCGCCAAAGTCCGTGCAGAGCTTGCCGGTGGCGGCATCCAGCGCCAGCAAGCGGCCGTCCAGCGTGGGGGCATAAATGCTTGCGTGACATAGCGCCTCGGGCGCGCTCGCCTCGTCCACCCACAGGGACACGCCGCGCGACACACCATCGGAATAGTGCAGATCCTTGCGGCTCTGGCTGTCGTGGCGCCAGCGCAGAGTACCGTCGCGGGCATTCACGGCGACCACGTCGGTACTGCTGGTGGTGAGATAGAGGGTGGCGTCGTAGAGAATCGGCGTGGCTTCGAAGGCGGACCTGCGCCAGTCCTTCACGCCCTGGCCCAGCTCGCCGCTGCGGAAGATCCAGGCTGGGCGCAGTTCGGCGACATTGGCGGGCGTTATCTCGGCCAGCGGCGAGTAGCGCGTCCCGCCGGCGTCGCCGCCATAGGCGGGCCAGCCGCTATCCGCTACGGCGGCCGCGCCAGTCGTGATGAGCGCGAACGGCAACAGCAACGCGAATGATCTGTGCACGGGTACTCCAAAAGACCTGCGCTAATCTAACCGTATTTGCTGCGCGGTCGCTACCATAGAGTTCGGCCATTTTTCACGCGAGATCGATGAGCATGAGTGAAGCCCGGGTACAGCGGAAGAAACCACCCAAGATACACGTAGCAACGCCTTCGAACAATTTCGGCGCCGCCTATTTTCGAAAGTTCTATTTGGATCCCGCCACGAGGGTAGTCACCAATGAGGAAATGCGCAGTCGCGCCGCGCTCATCGCGTCGATACTCGGGCATGTTCAGATTCCGGTTCGATGCATTCTCGACGCCGGCTGCGGCATTGGCCTGCTGCGCAAACCCTTGGCGGATCTCTACCCGCGGGCGCGCTACTCGGGTCTCGACACGAGCCCGTATCTGTGTCAACGATTTGGCTGGACACAAGGATCGGTGAGCGATTTCGCGCCGCCAAAGCCCTTCGATCTGGTGATTTGCTACGACGTCCTGCAGTACTTGCCCGACGCGCAAGCTGCGCGCGCCATCTTCAACCTCGCCAGGCTGACCCGAGCGGCGCTGTACGTGTCCGCGCTGACCCTGGAAGATTGGCGTGAGAATTGCGACCGCAGCCGCACGGATCACGACGTGTATCTGCGCCCCGGTGCGTGGTACCGGCGGCGTCTGAAGAAATCCTTCCGCTACCTGGGATTCGGCGTGTGGTTGCGCAAGGAAGTGGCCGCGACGCTCTGGGACATGGAAAAGCCCAGCCCTTAGAGATTTTGCAACATCCACGCCACGATTGCCGCATGCAGCGGTTCAGCGGCCCCATCGTCCGCGCGTGGGTGATTCACCAATGACACGAGCACGTAGCTTTTGCCGCTCGGGGTGGCTACATAGCCCGCGACTCCGCTGACGATGTCGATGTGGCCGGTCTTGAGGCGCACGGACCCGGCGGGAGTGCCCTTCATGCGCGATCGTAGAGTGCCGTCCAGGCCGGCGAGCGGCAACGAGGCCATGAACTCGGGCGCGAAGCGGCTGCGATACGCCGCGCTCAATATCGTCGCCAATTGCCGCACCGAGATCTGCGTGCTGCGCGACAGACCGGATCCATTGTCGATGTCGAGGTCTCGCAAATCAAAACCGCGCTCGCGCCCCCACTCTGCGATTGCTGCGGCGCCCTTTTCCGGGGTCGCGGGCGCACCATATCGTTCATTTCCCAGAGTCAGAAGCAGGTGCCGCGCCATGACATTGCTGCTGAATTTATTGGTCAGTCGCACGATCTCGCCCAAACTCAGCGAGTCGAAGGTGAGCAGCGGCTTGGCATCGGCGGGCTTGGCTTCGACGCGCAATGTGCCCGTGAACTCACCGCCCGATTCGCGCCACAACTCGACGAAGCTGCCGAAGGCATACGTGGCCGGCTGCAGCAGCACGCGCGTGAAGCTTCGCGGCGCGCACTGCGGGGACAATGCACCGGAAAACACCACACGATCCCATTGCGCGGAGGCCACCTGGAATTCCACCCGGTCCGCGCCGCCTCTGCAGCGGCCGGGGGCGAAGCGAATGCGGTTATCTATCGCAAGATTGCCGGGAGCAGGGCTGGCGATGACCTCCACCCGGCGAGTGTCGGCGTTCGCGGCCAGTCTGAACTCCACCGACTGAAAATTTACCATGAGCGCATCCGGCAGCACGTTGTAGGAGCGATTCGGCCGCCCGTCAAAGGCAGCGGGATCCTCCGGCGGCAGGGAAAACGCCGTGTTGTCGATGACGACATCGCCGCGAATCGACTTCAAGCCCGCGGCGCGCAAGCCCTGTACAAAGCTCCACCAGCGCTCCAACGTCATGTACGGATCGCCCCCGCCCTGCAGGATCAAATCCCCATCGAGCACCCCGTCACTGAGAACGCCGCGAATCCAGCCCCTTGTCTGCCAGGTGAAGACGGGTCCCAGCATGTCCAAGGCCGCAAATGTAGTGAGGGTTTTGATGGTGGACGCGGGGCTGCGCTGCGTATCGGGATTTAAAGTCATCACCACCTGATCGGAGTCCGGCTCGACGATCACGAAGCTGACCGCGCTCGGCGGCAGATGCTGTACAGCCATCACCTCTGTGACACTGACGGGAATGCTGACCGCCGGCCACGCACACAACGGCGCGCAGCTTAACGCCGTGAGGAGAACGCGATTTGCCATGAACATCAGGGGCCGCATCAATTCAGGGGCAGCGCGATTCGCTGCCAAGCGCGAGAGTACCAGCGCAGAAACAGCGTCGAACCGAGGCAACAGATGTAGATCAGCGCCGCAAACCACCCGCCCACGGCGCCTAAGCCGAATTGCGGCAGCCAATCGACCCAGCCCGTACCCTTCGCGAAGGACAGACTGTGGGCAAGTGGTACGAACACCAGCCAGGACAGCGCCAGAACCATGAGCGCGGGCAGGCGAACATCACCCGCGCCGCGCAGACAAGCGCTGCTGCTGATATTGAGCCCATCGAACAATTGATAACCGGCGGCGATCCACAATAGCGTGCAGCTTCGTGCCACGACCTTGCCAGCATCGGGGTCGGCGCCATTGGTAAAGAACGGCAGCACCCAAGGTCCCGCAGCCGCCAGAAGTATGCCGATTGCACCCATGTACAGCACGGCCATCCATACTATTCCGTTGCCGACCTTGAAGGCCCAATCGCGGCGATCGGCGCCGATGGCCTGCCCGACCAGCGTGGTTCCCGCCATCGCTATTCCCACGGCGGGCATGTAACAGAACGAAGTGAGCATCATGACGATCTGGCTCGACGCACCATCGACGGTGCCGAGGCGTACCTGCATGAGCTGAAACAGCGCAAAACCGAGAATATCCGCCGCGATCAGCAGACCCATCGGGAATCCCAACTTCACCTGACGCCACAGCGCGCGCGCGTGCAACCGCGTGGTTAAGTGCGAGGAATAGCGCCGGCGCGTCGCCGGCCCCAAAAACCAAAGCAGCGCCGCCGCAACGCCGAACAGCTGCGCGGCATTCGTCGCCCACGCGGAACCCGGGACGCCCAGCCCGAGATTGAACATGAACAATTGATTCAACAGCGCGTTTATGCCAGCCACGCCGGCCGCGATCCGCAGAGTAACCGTCGGGCGACCGATGCCGTTGAAGAAGCCGAGCACCGCCCACATGGCGACGCCGAGCGGGCCTCCCAGCATGCGCGGCTGCCAGAACGATAGTGCGAGCCGCATGGTCTCGGCGGGGATGCCGAATGGCGCAAATATGCGCGAGCCGCTGACCGCGAGCACGGCGAACAAGGGCACGGTGAACAACGACGCCCATAGCGCGGTCCAGGTAGCCTGCGATGCGCGGGCATAGCGGCGAGCGCCGTAGGCCTGCGCCACCAAGGTCTGCACGGCGAGCCCAACCCCGCCAAACAGCAACCCGAACACCAGCACGGGCCAGTACACCGCGCCGATCGCGGCGGTGGCAATAGGCGACACGCGCCCAAGGAACCAGGTATCCGTGGCGTTCAGCACCGCTTGCACGGCACTGTTCACCATGAATGGAAACGCCAATGACGCAACCGCCAAGTAGTCGAGCCGCGGACGGCCTCCCGAGCTCAAGGCTTGTCCAGGAAGAAGTGTTATCGGCGCATCCAAGTGACATGTTCCCCCGCGCTGACAGTCGCGCATATCCTTAGGTAGGATGAAGCAATGAACGAGAAGAAGCGACGCAATTTCTCCGGTGCATTTCTACCACAGGATCGCGGCGGCGGCGCGTGGCAACTGAGCCGAGCAGTACCGCACGAAGTGGAAGTATTTCTGCAAGGCGCGGAGCGCGGCGCCGCACGAGCCTTCGGCGCCACCCCGGTCATGGACCTTTGCGTTGAATGGAACGCAGAGACTGCGCTGCTTTCCTGCAAGTCGGGCGGCAAAGTCGCGACAGTGGTGGCCGCGAGCGCCATCGTTCACGAACCTTTGGCGCAGCTGTACGACAGCTTGCCGCTGGTCAAATTCGACGCCAGCGCGCGGCGCTTTTGGCGCCGGGTGTTCCGTTTGGTGCGCATTCCAGGCGGCCGATACTTGCTGAAGTTTTTGACGCGATCGCCGCGCACATAGCCGCGAACCGCGATCTGCATCACAAGAATGCAAAATTATTGTCAATTCTGCAGCTTTTGCAGCGGTAACCCGCGCGCCGGGCCGTCAATCTTGCGTCGAATTGCGACGCTCGTCAAAGCTGCGCAGCAGCGTTTCCCGCACATTGATTCGTGATTTCAAACCGCAGAATTTCCCGAGATGGCCCGAGTGCTGGACACCAAGTCTAACGCCGCCGAGAGTCCGGCGGCGGACGCCTCATTCGATCCCTATGATCGTTTGTTGCGTATGCTCATGCCGAGCCTGCGCGGCGTTGTCGTGCACGACGGGTATTCGAACCTGGTGTGGTCCTCGGACGATTGGGACTTTGAAGACGAGCCGCAGGTCATCAAGGACGCCATAGCGAACGCACTGTCCGATAGCGCGGACTTTCCCGGCGTGGCGCGAACCATCGATGCGGATCGCGTGGTATACGCGTTCGCCGTGCGCGGCGAGCACGTCGACATATTGGGCGTCGTCAGTCTGGTCGCCCGGCTATCGGGAACGCAGATAGAGCCACGCCCGTTGGGCAAAATCCGTCAATTGGTGCAGCCGGCGCTGGAATGCCTGCGGCGCGAATTGACGCTACGCGCAAAGTTGGGGTCGAGCGAGCGCGATCTGGGCATCAGGGAGCGCGATCTTGAACTGATGATGGAAATCTCCTCCAATCAGTCGGCCTCGGTGAGCGATGCGGACGAATTCTCTCTGATACTGAAGACCGGGCTCGACCGGATGGGCTGCGCGCTCGCGGCGCTCTGGGTGCCGGACAAAAATGTCTCGGTCTCCTTGACGCGCAGCGGGCAACCGATGGCGCCGGAAGCACTGGCGCGCGCGCAGCATCATTTGATGGCGTGGATGCAGCTGCAACAGCGCACCATCGTCATCAATCACATATCCAAGGTGGCGAGCGACGTGGCGGCGCCATACAAGATCTTGGCGTGCCCGATTCGGCATCACTCGGAACGGGTCATGGGGGTGCTGGCGCTATTCAATCCGCCCAGTGCTCCGGATTTCGACGTGCCGCAAACGCGAGTCGCCGAGATGCTGGCGAAGCGATCGACGGTGATCATTCAGGCCCAGTACGACAACAGCACCGGCCTCATGACCCGCCAAGCTTTCGAACGGCAGGCCACCAACCTGCTCGGCTCGGGGGAAAGCGCCGCCTCGCACATCATTCTGTATCTTGACATCGACCGGCTGCATGTCATCAACGAAACCTTCGGCATGCATGTCGGAGATGATGTAATCGTCAGTGTCGCCGAACGCATGGCCAGGACGCTGCCCGCCGGGGCGCTGTCGGCACGCATTTCCGGCGACCGCCTCGCGGCGCTGATTCCCAATTCCACCATGGAGTTGGCTGCCGTGGTCGCCGAGCAGATACGCGCCGCCGCCGAGAAAATCGTGCCGCGCGCCGGTCAAGGTTCGTTCGAGGTATCCGTGTGCTTGGGGGTTGCGCCCATCGGCCGCTCCGACAACCCGCTCGCGCATGCATTGGCCACCGCGGAAATCGCCTGTAAGGCTGCGAAGGACCGCGGCCGCAATCGCGTCGAGAGGTTCCAGGATTCCGATCAAAGCATCATCAGACGGCACACCGACATCTTGGTGATCGGCCAGTTGCGCGAGGCGCTTGACAACAATAGTTTCCGGCTGGATGCGCAGCCCATCCTGCCGTTGCGCGGCAACTATGGACGGCCGCGCTTCGAGCTGCTGATCCGCATGCTCGGCGAGCACGGCGAGATCATCCCGCCCGGCAAATTTCTCTCCTCGGCCGAGCGCTATCAACTCATGCCCACCGTGGATCGCTGGGTCGTGCGCCGCGCCTGCGAGCTGCTCGGTGAGCACAGCGCGTCGGTGGGCGAAGAATTCGCGCGCTTCGCCATCAACCTCTCCGGCCAGTCGCTGCAGGACGAATCCTTCTTGAGCTTCGTCGTCGAGCAACTCAAGGCGAGCAGCTTGCCGCCGGGAGTGCTGTGCTTCGAATTGACCGAAACGGCGACGATCGGCAATTTGGAAAAAGCGCAGCTCTTCATGCGCAGGCTGCAGGACATGGGTTGCCAGTTCGCGCTCGACGATTTCGGCACCGGCGTCAGTTCGCTGGCCTACTTGAAGGATTTGTCGGTCGACTACATCAAGATCGACGGCAGCTTTGTCCGCGATGCCATCACCAACGCGCGCTCCGAATCGATGATCAAGGCAATTGCCCAGCTGGCCAAGGTCATGTGCATGGAAACCATCGCCGAATACGTCGAGACCGACGTGCTGCGGGTGCGCATGGCGGACCTCGGTGTGGACTACGGCCAAGGATTTGCCATGGGACGGGCGCAGCCTCTCGAGGATTTGCTGCAGGAACTCGCCATCTACGAAGCCACGGTCAGCAACTGGGCCGTTTCGGAGAGCGCAGGCGTGCCGTTGGCTGCGGATAGGTAGTCGCTCGCCAGCTCGCCCCGAGCTCTCCGCCAGTCGCGCCAGGCGCGCTATGACGACATGGCAAAACGGATGCGCAGTTCGGTGCGCACCGGCACCGGCTTGGCATCGCGCAATACCGGCTTGTAGCGCCATTGCGATACTGCCCTGATCGCGGCTTCTTCGAACACCCCGGGAATGCTGGCTGCATGGACGACTACGTCCTTCACCTGGCCGGTTTCCGATACCGTGAAGTCCAGCTCTACCCATCCTTCCGTACGGCTCATCGCCGCCCTATTCGGATACACCGGCTGAACCGACTTCAGCAGCGTGAGTTGAGTACTGGGGGTCATGCTTGCGCGGGCCTCTCGTTTGGCGGCCGCGGCGTCAAGATCATGCTGCGCTGAATTGGCTTCAGCGGAAGCAAAGCCGATCTCCCCCGCCTCGTCGAGCCAGCTTCGAGCTGCGTCGTACTGCTCCAGGGTAAGGGCGCGCCGTGCCTTGGCGACCAGGCGCGAGCCGAGGTCCTGCATGGCGGCGGCCAGGCCCGCGTTACCCGGATCCAGCCGGCGCAGATTGAGCAAAAAATATTTGGCGTTATCGTTGGCCGGTTCAATCAGCCGATCCTCGAGCATCCGGTCGTTCGCGTTTTTCAACAGCTGAGCCCGGGCATCCACGTCCGCCTGCCTGCGCGCAACGGCGATCGAGCCTTGCACGGATGCGATGTCCGAGGCAGCGGCGAGACCATTGGCGCCCTCGATCAATGAGGCCGCCAGCGAAAAATCGCGGCGATCGATGGCGCTGCGGGCTTCGGTGAGCAAGCGCCCCGCGAGCAACCTTTTTGCCTCTTGCGCGGCTGGATTGCCGGGATCGAGACGCAAGGCTTCCTGCACATAGAAACGGGCATTATCGCGATCGGGCGCGAGCAAGCGGCCATCGCTCATGCATTGTGCGGCGAGATCGAGCAAGGGAGCCGCCCGATCCACAACAGCCTTGGGCTCGCCGCGAATCGGCGGCACGGGCTGAGGCCGCACCTGCGCGGTCTTGAGCTGCTCGCGCGATTTCGCCAGCTGTGCCGTCAAGAAAGCCATGCGACTGCCTTCAACGCCGGCGGTACGCGCCGTTTCGATTGCGGCCGCGGCTTCATCCAAGCGATCCTCGAGCAAGGCATTTTCGGCGCGCGCCAGCAGCCGTTCGTGAACCTCGAGCAAGCCGGCGCGTGCGGTGGGGTCGGCGGGGCTGCGCGCCAGCGCTTGCTGGTAGAGTTCCAGCGCGTTCTCGCCCTCAGGCTCGGTCAGCTTGTTGGCCGCGAGCGCCGCGGCGGCGCGCGCCAGCAGCAGCGTCTGCGACGCTGCATGGTCCGCTTCGGCGGCCGGCGGCGAGGCGACTTCGTTCCGCGCGCTGCCATGCCTGAGCCAGGTCACGACAGCCAACAGAACCAACACCCCGATGGTGCCTCCAATCAGCCAGGCACGCATCGAGCCTTGAGCGCGATCATGCCGCGGGAACTCGGCGGCCCGCAGGCGCAGCTCGTCGTGCTTCTTGATGGCGGCTTCGGCGAACAGCTTGGCCCGAGCGGGGGACATGGGTTTGTGGATGAATCGATAGACGATGCCGGCGCTGATTAAACTCGCCAGTGAGCTTTCGTCATCGCGATTGCCGGCGACGATGACCACGAGATCGGGAAATTGGCGTTTGATCTGCCCGATGAACACGCTCGCCGTCTCGTTCAGGGCCTGCAAGTCGAGCACCACAATGCCCACTTCGCCTGCGACCAGCAAATCGCTGACCTTGTCGGCCGACGCAACGTTCCACAGGCGTCGTGCACTGCCGACTGCCTCGCGCAAGGTCTGCAGGAAAACTTGGTCCGTGGTTAGCACGACCAGCTCGACAATATCGCTGGCGAGGCTGAATTTCAGGGCTTCCAACGCGCCGTCGGCGTCGGAAGCGAGCATCAAGAATTTCCTTTCATACAAAACCCTAGATGGACCGGGGCGGGACGGGCAATCGCAATGCAGCAACCGCGCCGTCCGGTTAGGCTAGTGTCATTCCTTGAGCGACGCTATACGATACGGAGTCTCGGGCAGCAGACAATGGCTGCTGCATTGCGTCAATTCAGTTCTGTGACTGATCGCTCACTCGCGACGAAAAAACTACTCCGGGGGATCATTGGGCGCGTCTATCGGTATCACCTCTAAATTGGCAGTTGAGCAGCGTCCTGCCCTGGAGCAGTTGCTGTTTTTCAACATAAACCAGCATCGAGTACGGGTGGGCATTCAACAATCCATCGATACCTACGGAGTGCCGGAGATCTATGAGCAGGATGGTGGCCTGCGTGTTCGCGTCGGAGACATCGCGGGAGTGCAGACCCTGTTCGCCGTTTCCGAGGAGGGCCGGCCGCTCGGGGTCGCCGTTTTCGTGCGCTCGGCGCATGAACGCTTCGCGGTCCTGCATCTGGGGGTAGATCCCCGCTTGAGCACTACACCGGAGGTGAATACACGCGTGCTCCTGAAACTCATGCATGAAATCCGCAGCACGGCGCGCCGCACGCGCGGCGTCGACTGCATCGAATTGGTATACAAAGTACGTCACGCCGTGCGCTTGCACGGCTAGCCACAAAAAAGGGGACAAGATGGTCAGTAAGAATCAAGGGCGCAAGCTCGTTCTCGCCGCGAGCGCCTTGGTGCTCGCTTCAGCCGCCGGCGCGGTTTTTGCAGCCGACTCACAGAGAGTCGTGCGTTTGCCACTGCCCGACGGCAACGACTTTCCGATCTCCTCGGCGGTCACGGTGAAGGCCGGAGTCGATACGTATTTCTTGAGCGGCGCGCTCGCCCCGGTGATCAACAAGGACGCGCCGAAAGGCAGTGTCGCCGCTTACGGCGACACTGAGACTCAGACGGTAGGGGCTCTTACATCGATCAAGACAACCCTCGCCCGGCTCGGGCTGAGCATGGGTGATGTGGTGAAGATGACGATATTCTTGGTCGGTGATCCCGCCAAAGACAATAAGATGGACTTCGCCGGCATGATGGCGGGCTACAAGCAATTCTTCGCTACCGCCGATCAGCCCAATAAACCCTCTCGCAGCGCCGTTCAAGTCGCCGCACTCGCGGCCCCCGGGGCTTTGGTCGAGATCGAGGTCGTTGCAGCAAAAGCGCATTGATTTTCGATCGATGGCGAGCGGCGTAGACCGGCGGAAACTCCGTGCGCAGCGGCATGCCGACGGCAAGCTGCGCTGCGCCTGGTGCCCGGCCGATCCTTTGTACATCGCCTATCACGACACCGAATGGGGAGTGCCTGTCCACGACGATCGCAAGCTGTTCGAAATGCTCTGCCTGGAAGGCGCGCAGGCCGGCTTGAGCTGGCTCACCGTGCTGCGCAAGCGCGACACCTACTGCAAGGCTTTTGACGACTTTGACGCCGAGAAGATGGCGCAGTACGGCGCCGCGAAACGCCGCCGCTTGCTGCAAGATCCCGGCATCGTCAGGAATCGCCTCAAGGTGGACGCGTTCATTGCCAATGCTGGCGCATACCTCAAGATCCGCGCTACCGTTGGCCCTTTTAGCGACTACCTCTGGCAGTTCACGGGCGGAAAGGCGTTGCGCCGCCGGCCTCTGTATCTTGGCAGTGTCGCCCAAACGAGCACGCACAGCGACGCGATGAGCAAGGACCTGAAGCAAAGGGGCTTCAGATTCGTCGGATCGACGATTTGCTACGCCTTCATGCAAGCCATAGGGATGGTGGACGAACATCAACGTCATTGCTGGATTGCCGACAAGGAAACGCAATGAGTAAGCAGATTACGATGCAGAGATTTCACGCCGCGGTCGCGGCAGCCTGCTGCATCGTTGCGCCGAGTTTTGCGGTGACGCCGAAGCCGGTGTTCAAGCCGCTCGATGTCTTCGATCTGCAGTGGGTGGCGGATCCGCAGATTTCGCCGGACGGGCGCAGCGTTGCCTACACACGCATGGGATACGACATCAAGACCGATAGGGCGCACGGTACTGTCTGGTTGATCGGGGTCGATGGCAAGAATGAACGCCCGTTATCCAGTGCACCGATAAGCGCTTCCCCGCGCTGGTCGCCGGACGGCACGCGCATCGCGTATCTGGCGCGCGCCGCGGACGGTTCGACGCAGCTTTACATGTATTGGACCCAGAACGGCGCGACGGCCGCCATCAGCAACTTTACCGAATCGCCCAGCGGCCTTGCGTGGTCGCCCGATGGCCGGTGGCTCGGTTTCACCATGCCGGTGGCCGCGGAACGCAAGCCGCTGAAGGTGGAGCTGCCGGAGGCGCCGAAGAGTGCCCATTGGGCCGAGCCGCCGAAGTTGATCGACAAAATGGTGTTCCGCGCCGACGGCGAGGGCTATCTGCCGAATGTGTTCAGCCAGCTGTTCATCATTTCGGCCGACGGCGGAGCCGCGCGGCAACTGACACGAGGCGATTTCGACCATGAGGGGCCGCCGGCATTTACCGCCGATGGCAGCGCGGTTCTCATCAGCGCCAACCGTCGGGCGGACGCGGACTACGAGCCCCTCGACAGCGAGATTTACCGCGTCGATTTGTCCGACGATTCCCTGCATGCGCTTACCGACCGGCGCGGGCCGGATCGACACCCCGTTGCCTCTCCGGATGGCAAGCACATCGCCTACCTGGGATTCGATGACAAGCAGCTGGGCTATCAGGCCGTACAGCTCTACGTCATGGACAGCGACGGCAGCCACGCTCATTCGCTTACCGCGTCCCTGGACCGGGACGCGTCCTCGCCGCACTGGACCGGCGACGGCAAGCAGCTGATCTTCACCTATGGCGATCGCGGATCGGCCAAGATCGCCGCGACCGATCTTGCGGGAAAGATGCGCGTGTTGGCCGAGGACCTCGGGGGCAGCGATGTGACTCGACCCTATGCGGGCGGCTCATTCTCGATATCAAGCAGCGGTCGATTCGCCTATACCCAGGCCAGCGCCTTGGCCCCGGCGGCATTGGCCACCGGGACCTCGTTGCGGGACATCAAGACACTCACCGCGCTCAGCGGCACGCTGCTAGGGCAACGAACTTTAGGTGCGCTCGAGGAGATCGCATTCGACTCCTCGGCCGATCATCGGGGCATGCAAGGTTGGATCGTCAAACCGCCGGGTTTCGATCCGACCCAGAAATACCCCCTGCTGTTGGAAATTCACGGCGGTCCGTTTGCCAGCTACGCAGCCAGCTTTGCCGCTGAAATACAGCTGTACGCAGCGGCGGGTTACGTCGTTCTATACATGAATCCGCGCGGCAGCACGGGCTACGGCGAAGAGTTCGCCAATCAGATTCATCACGACTATCCGGACAAGGATTACGATGACCTCATGTCGGGCGTCGACGCCGTGATTCAGCGCGGCTATATCGACAAGCAGCGGCTGTTCGTCACCGGCGGAAGCGGCGGCGGCGTACTCACGGCATGGATCGTCGGTCACACGGATCGGTTTCGCGCCGCGGTCGTCGTGAAGCCGGTTATCAATTGGACCAGCTTCGTGCTCACCGGCGATATGACCAATTATTTCTACCGCTACTGGTTCGGCGAATTGCCGTGGGAAAACATGCAGGCTTATTGGAAGCGTTCGCCGCTTGCCTATGTCGGCAACGTGCATACGCCGACCATGTTGATGACCGGCGAGGCGGACTACCGCACGCCGTCCAGCGAGGCGGAACAATTCTACCAGGCGCTGAAACTACGCAAGGTCGATACGGCTCTGGTGCGCGTTCCCAACGCCTCGCACGACATATCCGCGCGCCCCAGTTTGCTCATCGACAAGGTGGCCTACATCCTGGCGTGGTTCAAGACGCATGACGTGAAATGACCCTAATTGCCTCGCCTACTTGGGATTGACGGACTGCGCGGTTTGGCCGAAGAGTATTTTTTTCGCCTCTTCGCTCAATGGCGTATTGCTGCTGACGCCCGTGGCGCGCTCATAAGCGCGGATCGTGGCGGGGCGATTTTTGATTGCTTCGAACCAGCGCTTCAAGTGCGGAAAGGCATCGAGGCTCTGGCCCTGGCTTTCGTGCGGGACGATCCACGGGTATGAGGCCATATCCGCAATGGAATAGCCACCGGCGATGAATTCGCGGTCCGCGAGTCGCTTGTTCAATACGCCATACAGCCGATTTGTCTCCTTGACATAGCGCTCAATCGCATAGGGAATTTTTTCCGGTGCATACCTCGCGAAATGATGATTCTGTCCGGCCATCGGGCCAAGTCCGCCCACTTGCCAGAACAGCCACTGCAGGACCTCCACCCGGCCGCGCGCATCGCGCGCTATGAATTGTTCGCTCTTGTCCGCCAGGTACAAGAGAATCGCGCCGGATTCGA
>Ga0210399_10001738_pt1 | contig 17048 bp, 14 predicted proteins | sample IncBWC14MmetaG_FD_150865 | JGI IMG/M metagenome (GOLD analysis project Ga0210399, IMG submission 150865) | Forest soil microbial communities from Barre Woods Harvard Forest LTER site, Petersham, Massachusetts, United States - Inc-BW-C-14-M | ecosystem: Environmental > Terrestrial > Soil >...
CTGCGTACTTTATGCGGCGCTGCGCCGAGAGAGAGGCGAGTTCAAGCGCCCGGATCGCTTGGCTTGTATTCGGTGTGGGCGCCTTCTGTGCCTCACCAGCAACCTGCAAGGCGAGACGTTCCGCCTCGTCATAATCCCTGGCGACAAAAGCGGCGTTGGCCCGTTCGTAGTTGCTCGCGTTCGGCGCGCCTTTTAGTTGCTTGGCTAATTGCGGAAGTTTTTCGCGCAACAATTTAGGCCCGATACCAAGCTGCCTGCCCAATTCGGCATACACTTGCTCTTGCGTGGCGGCTGCATCCTGGCCGGGTCGCGATTGCTGCACCTGTGCTTCGACATTGGGATATTCCGCGATGCCGCGGCGGAGCTTTGACATTTCCGCCGACATTGCGGTCACGGCTTGACGAGTCTCGCCAATTTCACGTGCCGCTTGCCGCTGACTGCGCAACAACCAGATGCCCAATGCAACACTAACAACGAGCAAAATTGCCACGGTCGCGGCCCATTGTTTCACACCGCGACGCAGCCGAGTGAGATCGTCGCGCAGTTTGAGCACGCTCATTTCGAGCCCTTCCCGGCTCGTCAACGGATGAAAGAGATGCGTGTCAGCTTGAACACGGCGCCGGTATGCGTCTTGAAGCGCCCGCAATTCGTCGGGCTCCGCATCACATGAGTCGGCCGGAAAATGTTCGTCGATGAAAAGATACCAAACTTTTTTGCCTTGTTCACGGGCGTGGAGCGCTTCGTACTGCGTGTAGCTCACGCGCCCAAATTTCTCATCGGATTGGGGAGGCTCGGCCCCATAACACTTGCCGACCAGCTGCACGACACCGTTGCACTCATCGACTTGCTTTCGCAATACTTCCCGCAGATCGCCGCCTTCGGTTCCGAAGATGTCCTGCCAAACCGGTTCGTAGCCGAGAAACATCAACGTGTTGGCGACGAGCTGGCGTGCGCTTCTCAGCTCGGCGGTAACTGCGGAAATGAAAACAGGTGGACGCGGCGACACCGTGAAAAACCATCTATCAAGTTGACGTCGATCTACAAGATTGAAGCAGTGTTAACTGGCCGGACGTGGTACGTTGGCAAAGTACCGTAGCCTTTCGCAAGCGGCGTTTGTCCGACATAGTCGCAACTGAAGCTGCTGGTGCGACATGCGGCCGCGAGCGCGGCGAATGCTTCGCTTGCATAAACCTGGCCCGCCGGCGTGATCGGTTCGATGCGCGCGGCCCGGCTGACGTGGGTGCCGCCGTAAGTCCGGCTCCCGGTGATTGGATCGTCAAATTCGTAAACGGGTCCGGCGTGCAACGCGATGCGAAGACTCAGATCCGCGGGCAATCCTTTCTCATTCCATTTTGTTGTTGCGACGAGGTCCGCCAGTCGCAGCGCAAATTTTCCGGCAAGATTGACATCGGAAAAAACAAAATAGAGTCCGTCGCCCCACGTGTTCTTCGCCATGATGGACTCTGAAAATGTCTCGCTCAGTTGCCCGATGGCGCCGAGAAAGTGTTGCACGAAGCGCGGAACTTCCGATTCAGGCAATTTACTGAAGCCGACCGCGTCGGCGAAAAGCAGCGCGACGATGCGAGAAGTAAAACCGCTCGATTCGGCAGAGGGCGCAGGGCGGTCAGCGCCGGTCTCGGGACGCGACCCGCCTTCGGTCGCCGTAACGACCTTCGGGGCAGCAGGCGGCCCGCGTCCCTCCGGCCGCACGATCTTCGCAAGATCAACAATTTCCGGCTCGTAACCGAGATTTTGACAATTTTGCACCGCGCTGGCAGCGCCACCGGGCCCGTCGCCCGGCGTTCCATCCCAAACCGCCAGGGGAACGAGAGGCGTATCGAGCTGTCGCGCATGAATCGCGGCGAGCCCGAGAAGCATGTCGTTGCAAAAATCATACGAAACGCCGCCGATCTCGAGCCGTTGCGTTGAGACCATGATGACGCGCGCAACTCGCGTGAGCACCCTCTCAAACCGCGCCCGCCAATCAGAACCGGGAACGAAATCCACGCTGTCGCGAATGAATTGTTCCTTTTCGTAGGGCAATGCGACCGAAACTTTCGCGTCGATATCGAGCATTGCCTCGATAAAAAGAATGTCCGAACCACAGGCTGCCGAGGAAAATCCGATTCCCGGTTTCAACTTGTTGATCTTGTTGCGAATTTCTCTTGCAACGAACGGTTCGAGTTCGCTCGGAAAACGCGGTGATGGTCGATCCGGTCTGTCGATCATGTGTCCGGCAAAGAGAATCACGCACGGAATCTTCAGGTACTTATCGATCCAATCTTTGTCATCATTCCAATGTTGAAGAATCAGACGCGCGTTGCGACGGCTTGATTGCAAATCTCCATAACGACCTTTTCCTTGATCGGCCGCCCGCGCGTACCATTCTTGGGCTTGCGATTGATCTCGCAAAATCAGCGCGGCTTCACCAAGGGCCGCGAGTTTCCAGTACGAATCCCCGCTAGGATCTTCGATCTCTTTTAAACATTCACCACGAACCTTGCGCGCAAGCTCGCGGGCACGATCAATCTCGCTGCAAAGCAAGCTCATCGTCGCGGCATTGATTCCGGTCCAATAGCCGCCGGTCGCCTCATATGCTTGCGCGTAGATTCCAGCTGCACGTTTCAACAAGCCGGCGCTTTGCGACGGCGATCTTGCCTGCGCCGCGAGGTCCTTGTAAGTCCGACCGAGCATTCCAAGCGTTTCTTCGTCCGCCTCGCCTTCACTGCGTAGTTCTTCGAGAATAAGATTCGCACGTTTGGTCGCTCCACCGCGCGCAAGCGCGAGGCCTTGCAGTTGACGCAAACGAACATCGGCCAGGAAGGTCGACAATCCCTCTCGCACGACATCGAACGCAAGGAGCGGCTCGCCTTGTTGCAAAATCTTTTGCCCGAGCGCGCGATAAATTTCGGGCGAGTGCGACCATTCTGCGGCGTCGCGCGTACGCCAGATCAACATCAGCTGCGCGAGATCAGCGCTGACAACGGACCGAAGCAAATTGTCGATCTTGCCGGACACGACGTGAATACTATTTCTTCACCGCTCTTTGACGAAGAACGAACTCAGCCAGCGGCAAATCTCGCGGGTAGGTAATCTTGAAATTGAAATCGTCGTTGGGCACGAGAACGACTTTGCGTCCGAGGTATTCGACTGCGGAAACTTCGTCCGTGACCAAAATATTTTTAGCTGTGACGGTTTCGTGAGCTTTCATCAACAATTCGCGCTCAAAAATCTGTGGCGTCTGCATGGCAAAGAGTTGATGTCGATCCACTGATTCGCTGACAACACGATCGACATCGGCGCGTTTGAGCGTGTCGGTGATAAGGTCCGCCAACGCGGCAGCGCCCTGTTCGCGGCAAGCTTGATAGACGCGCTCGATTTGCTCGGCTGTGACCAGCGGTCGCGCGGCGTCGTGCACGGCAACATACCGCGCGTTTTCGCTCAACTGTTCCAGACCGGCGCGAACCGAATCCTGTCGGTGCTCGCCGCCGGCGACAACTGATTGGATCTTCTTCCAATTTTGATCGCGCACGAGCTTTTCCAAGTCACGATGTCGATCTTCGCGGGCGACAACGATAATTTGTGAAACAGACTTCGCGTTTTCGAACGCGGCGATTGTGTGCGCGAGGACTGGTTTACCAAAAATGGTCTCGAATAGTTTGTCGAAGCCCATGCGCTGGCTGCTGCCTGCGCCAACCATGATGGCAGTGAGCATGCTCATGGCGTTACATCGTGAATCGTTAAATCGTTAAATCGTTACATCGATTCACGAATCTCGATTCTCGAATCACGAACCGAGCTGTCGTGCCACTTCCTGGCTCAAGGTCTTGCCATCCGCGCGGCTAGCGACCTTTGCTTGTAACGCTTTCATAACCGCACCCATTTGCGCTTTCGATGTCGCACCGATCTCCGCAATTGTTTCGCGTACAACTTTCGACAGCTCGTCGGCGCTCATCGCTTGCGGCAAATACGCATTCAAGATCGACAACTCCTTTTTCTCTTTCGCCGCGAGATCCGCCCGCCCGCCCTTCTCGAAACTTTCGATCGAGTCTTGTCGTTGCTTCGCTTGCTTGCGAATCACCTGGGCGGCCTCCGCGTCACTCAGCTCGGCTTGCGCGCCTGATTTTTCGATCGCGGTATACTTCAGGGCCGATTTGAGCATGCGCAGGACGCCGAGCGTGGGCGCATCTTTGGCGCGCATCGCTTCTTTCAAATCGGAATCGAGACGCTCTTGAAGAGTCATCTCTGCAGGCTACGGCAACGAACCGGCAGCGCAACTCTGCAAAATCGCCTAACGAATCGCAAGCGACGGCTGTGCGATATTTGACGAGATGATCTGTCGCGGATGAATGGCAGCCGGGATTTCGAGCCAGCCAGCCTCGTCAAAGAACCAGGAGCGGCGCTCGAGTTTAACAAAAAGTGCAGGAGCAGATGAAAAGGTATCGATCGGAATTGCAAGCTCGCCCGCGAACGCGTTGCCGCGATAGCGTGCTATACCGACACAGCGTTCAGTGGCAGCATCGCGCAGTTCGATGCGGCAAGAGCGAACCGGAAGCTGCACACTGAGACAACGCCAAGATTCCTCGACATCCCGGCCCAAAATATAAAGAGTCGGTTTTGCCGCTCGTGTCGGTTTCACGGAAAGCCGGAAAGCCAGGCGAAGCGTATGCGGTTGTCTCAAAATCGAGCGAATGGAACCATCCGCGATGGTTGTTTCGCGGGCGCGGAGCTTGAGCAATCGCTCGGGTCGGGTTGCGTAGGCGAGGAAGCGCCGGCGCGACAATTTGATTTGCGTCTTGTGACAGCGAATCGCGAGGAGTTTGATCGCGGTTTCGCTTTTTGATTGTCGCAGTCCCGTGGCCCGCTCGAAAAACGCAGCGCTCTTGCCATGAACCACGTAACTCCACGCAGACATTTGCAGGTCTTCGGGTAGAAGATCGTCTGAGACGAGTCGAAGCATCACCGCGAGCGCGCTGTGATCGGGATGAGTGTCAGCAATTGACGGAATCAAGAGATGGGTAGGCCCCCAGTCGACTATCATTGCCGCAAATCGCTCAAGCGTAGCTCGACAATCTTGCATCAGCAGATTCGTCAAGCCTTGGTCGGGTAAGGCGAGAAAACGCGCATCCGATGCGCGCACGCCAAGGACACGTAAAGCCGCCAACGCTTCGGCGCGACGCAGTTTTCCCCAGCGTTTGCGATCGGCCGCGTTCAATCGCCACCTGCGTTCAAGTACGCGCTGCGGCCACGGATTGTCGTCCCCATCCGTAGCGTAGATGACACGAATCGCCCCGCCAGCGCAGACAACGCGGCGCAAAGTGATGCTGCACGCAAGCGCTTCGTCATCCGGATGCGGCGCGATGAGCATCAAACGCGATGCGGAGTTAAACGCGGGAGTCATAACAGTGGCAGCTTATCCACGAAATCTAGCGGGCCGCGGCGACATTTTGAATTGAAACCTGCGGGCGATTAACTCGTTGCGCCAATTCTTTCGGCGCAATTCCGCGCCGACTCCGCTTCACTCGCCGAAACAACCTCGACATCTTTGCGCGTGCGCTTGAGCAAACCGGCGAGCACCCCGATGGAGCCAAGCTCGATAAATAATTCGCAGCCGCGCTCAAGCAGCCGCTCCATGCAATCAAGCCAGCGGACCGTGGCGGTTACTTGATCTTGCAAAGTGCGCCGAATTTCATCGGGAGTTGTTACTTCTTCGCCGGTGACATTGCTGATCACCGTGAAACGCGGCGTTTGTACGGGAATCTCGGCAAGTGCTTCCCCCAACTTCACGTAAGCGCTTTCCATGAGACGCGAATGATAAGCGCCCGCCACGGTGAGCAGCGTCGCGCGCCGAATGCCGTATTCCTTGGCCACGCCAATCGCAGCTTCGACTTTCGCAAGCTCGCCCGAAATCACGATCTGCCCCGGAGCATTGATGTTGGCAACATCGACATCTTCATCCGCAGCCAATTGGCGCACCTCATTTTCCAATCCACCGATCATCGCCGCCATTCCACCAACGGTTGCTGCGCAAGCTTCATCCATGAGTTCGCCGCGCTTCTGCACCAGTTTCAGTCCCGTTGCGAAATCGAATGTTCCCGCAGCTGCGTGCGCCGTTATTTCGCCTAACGACAATCCAGCTGCGGCATCGATCGGAAAGTCGCCGGCTAGCTCACGCAGAACCGCGAGAGAAGCAAACCCATGAACATAAAGCGCCGGCTGACAATTTGACGTCTTCGTCAGTTCTTCTATGGGGCCGTTCCACATCACCTCGCTCAGCTTTTGGCCCAGGATTTCATCCGCTTGCCCAAACAAGCGGGCCGCGACGGGAAATTGCTCGGCCAAGTCCCGCCCCATTCCGACGACTTGCGCTCCTTGTCCAGCGAACAAAAGCGCGACCTTTCTTGTCATACGCCGGTGTAGTTAACGCTCTTCACTTCTGAGCGCGAGCGCATTCTGTTTCTGGGGACCATAGGCCGGTGGCCTGTAGCAGCGAGCGCGACGGATACTTTTGCGCTTGCGCGCTCTGGTTGACTCGCGAGCGTAAATGCAGTTGTCGATCTTATGGCTTTCACGACGCGCGAGATTGAATCGCCTGATCCGGTGACGCGCGTGGTCGCGGCGGATGCGAAGTTGCGTCACGCCGACGATGACATCGGCGAAAAGATGGTGCTGAACATGGGGCCGTCGCATCCGGCGACGCACGGTGTGCTGCGGCTCGTGCTCGAACTCGACGGCGAAATCATCACAAAGGCGACGCCCGATGTTGGCTTTCTCCATCGCGGAGACGAGAAAATCGCGGAGAACATGCAATACAATCAGTTCGTCCCCTACACCGACCGACTCGATTATCTCGCGCCGCTTTCCAATAACGTCGCTTACGCGCTGGCGGTGGAGAAATTAATGGGCTGGGAAATTCCGCCGCGCGGAAAGGCGATTCGCACCATTTGCTGCGAAACCTCGCGCATTTCGTCGCACCTGCTCGGTCTCGGCGCGATGGCGCTCGATCTTGGCGCGATGACGGTGTTTCTTTACACGTTCACTGAGCGCGAAAAACTTTACGATCTTTTTGAATTGCTGACCGGCGCACGTTTCACCACATCATATACGCGGGTCGGCGGACAAATTCGCGATCTGCCCGAAACTTTTATCCCGCGCCTCAAGAAATTTCTCGATGAATTCCCTCCGAGTCTGAACGAATGCGACAAGTTGCTGACACGGAATCGCATCTTTGTCGATCGAACCAGGGATATTGGCGTGATTTCAAAGGATCGCGCGATTGCCTACTCGTTGTCCGGGCCAAATTTGCGCGGTTGCGGAATCGAACATGATCTGCGGCGTAAACATCCTTATTTGGATTACGAGAATTACGATTTCGACGTCATAGTCGGGAGCGCGGGAGACTGTTACGATCGTTACCTCGTGCGCATCGAAGAGATACGACAAAGCGCGCGCATTTTGCGGCAGGCGATCGACAAGCTTCCGAGCGGTCCGATTAACGTTGCGGACTGGAAGAACATGACGCCGCCGAAATCGCGCGTGATGACTAAGATGGAAGAACTGATCCATCATTTCATCGTCGTCACGGAAGGACTCGACGCGCCGCCGGGCGAAGTTTATTTCGCGGCGGAAAACCCGAAGGGCGAGCTTGGTTTTTACATTAATAGCAAAGGCGGCGGTGTACCGCACCGGCTGAAAATTCGGGCACCCTCATTTGTTAATCTCAGCATCCTGCCGGAGCTTCTGCCCGGCTGCATGGTCAGCGATATTGTCGCCGTGCTGGGGAGTCTGGACTTCGTCATGGGCGAATGCGACAGATGAACATGTCGAGGTTGCAATCAATGGCGGGGAGCGGAATGAAAGCGCTTCTCGTGCTCGTGCTCATGCTCGTAATCGGGATTTCGTGCGTTGGTAAGCGGATCACAAAAGCGAACGTGGACGAAGTTGCCGAGGGAATGTCGAAAAAACAGGTGGAATCGATTCTGGGCCCGCCCACGTCCATCGACAACAAGGATTTCCTCATCATGAAGAAGACGACCTACGTTTATCGCCAGGGAAAAGATGTAGTGACGATCGTCTTCAAGGACGACAAGGTGCAAGCGAAGGACAGCACGTTGTCCGAATAAGCCTTCTCTTCAGTGGACTCGACGAGCACGAACGTTCCCGCCGAGCTGGAGCGGAAAATGGATGAGGCGATTGCGCGTTATCCGCTAGATCGACAACGAAGCGCGGCCATGCCGCTGCTACATTTGTGGCAGGAACATTTCGGCTTCATCAGCGATGAAGGTGTGAATTGGATCGCGGCCAAGCTCAACTTGCAGCCGATCAACCTCCTCGAGCTGGTCACCTTCTACCCCATGTTCCGGCAGCAAAACGCGGGCAAGAAGCACATCCGTGTGTGCCGCACGTTGAGCTGTGCGATGGCGGGAAGTTATCGGCTTATGGAAAAATTCTGCGAAGTCGCCGGCATCGGCCGCAAGATCGATCCCGCAGACGCGGGACACAACCCCATTTCTGTCAGCGCGGACGGAAATTACAGCATCGAATTCGTCGAATGTCTGGCCAGTTGCGGCACCGCGCCGGTTTGCATGATCGACGACGATCTACATGAAAATGTGCAGCCTGATGCGGCGAACATTCTTTCCAATCCGCAACCCGCAATTCGCAATCCGCCATCGCCTCACCCGCTCGAGCATCGGCTCGTTTTCAAAAACATTGGGCGTCCGGATTGGAAGACCGACATCGGCACATACATCGGCGACGGCGGCTATGAGCAATTAAAGAAAGCCGTGACGATGTCGCGGATCGACATCGTCAACGAAGTAAAGACTTCGGGCCTGCGCGGCCGTGGGGGCGCCGGATTTCCCTGCGGCGTGAAGTGGAGCTTTATCAAGCCGGATGAGAAGAAGCCGGTTTACTTAATCGCCAACGCGGACGAATCCGAGCCCGGGACCTTTAAGGACCGCTACATCATTCATGAGGATCCGCATCAATTGCTCGAAGGCATCCTGATCTCCTGTTTCGCCCTCAATGCGCACATCGCGTACATATATATAAGGGGCGAATTTCCCGAGGGCGCAAAAATCCTCGAGCACGCCATCGAAGAGGCGCGTCAGCACAATTTCCTTGGGAAAAACATTTTGGGCTCAGGCTTCGATGTCGATGTGTATATCCATCGCGGAGCCGGCGCTTACATTTGCGGCGAAGAAACTGGCCTGATCGAATCGCTTGAAGGCAAGCGCGCTTATCCGCGCATCAAGCCACCCTACTTTCCGGCCGTGCTCGGTCTCTATATGTGCCCGACGATCGTAAACAATGTCGAGACGCTTTGTCATGTGAAACACATCATCGCGATGGGCGGCGCGAAATATTCCCAGTTGGGCCGGCCTAACAACACCGGCACCCGCATCGTCTGCGTGAGCGGCGACGTGCAACGCCCGGGTTATTTTGAAATTGAAGTCGGCGCCGTAACGATGGGGCAGCTGATTTACGATATGGCCGGCGGTTTGAAATTCGGACGAAGGCTAAAAGCGGTCATCCCAGGCGGAAGTTCCGCGAAAGTTCTGCGCGCGGATGAACGATTCAAACTCAAGCAAAAACAACCCGATGGATCGACAATCGAACGTGAGATGTCGATCGATGAAATCGCGATGGATTTCGATTCGCTCACCGCGGCGGGTTCGATGGCTGGCTCCGGCGGTGTGATCGTGCTGGATGATTCGCGCGACATGGTCTGGACGCTCAACAACATCAACGAGTTTTATGCGCACGAATCGTGCGGTCAGTGCACCCCTTGCCGCGAAGGGGCGTTGTGGATGAAAAAAATCACCGATCGCATGTTGCTCGGGGGCGGTGTGATTGAGGATCCGCGAACGTTGAAAACAATTGGCGATAATATTGCCGGCCGAACCATCTGCGCTTTCGGCGAAGCCTGCGCCTGGCCGACGCAAAGTTTTGTCGAGAAATTTCCGGATGAATTTACCGCCCGCGCCGCGAAGCCAGCCCCACCGCCGTTGCCACCGGAATACACACCGGAAGAATTAGTCGAACACGAAACAATTCCAACCAGTCCGCTCGCACACGATCCGGGTTGGGAAAAAGCCGGCGCCGCAGGAACGATTTAATTCTTACTCTTTCTCATGCTCCTGCTCTCGCTCTATCCTGGGAAATGAAAGCGTATTTTGATCACGAAAAGCTGAGTGCATATCAACTCTCACTCGCCTTTAACGAGTGGGTCGGCGAATTCCTCAGCTCAGTCGAAGCAAAGGCCGCAGCAAAGGATCAACTTGATCGCGCCGCGACAAGCATTCCGCTGAATATTGCTGAAGGGAATGGAAAGTTTTCCAAGAAAGATCGCGCCCGATTTGTCGATATCGCGCGCGGGTCAGCCCTCGAGTCGGCAGCGAGCCTTGATGTCTTGGTTTCGCGTAAGTTAACGACAAAGGCGCGTGTTGATCCCGCAAAACACCAATTGGTTCAAATCGTGAATACGCTTATTGGGCTGCCGAAAGCGCTCGGCTACTGTTTTGATTCTGGAACCGCGATGATGCGCGAGGAACCGGACTTCGCATTCGGTTCTGAGCAAGAGCATGAGCAAGAGAAAGAGAAAGAATAGGATTGAACGATGAGTGAGGGATCGACGGCACCGCCCATGTTCCATGTCCAGATCGATGGCGTGTGGCGCCAGTTCCCGAAAGGCACGCGCGTGATCGAGGCATGCGAGCAGGCCGGGAGTTATGTTCCGCGATATTGTTATCACAAGAAGCTGAGCTCGCCTGGCAATTGCCGGATGTGTTTGATTGAGATGGGCATGCCGAAACTCGGACCCGATCGCAAACCCGAGCTCGGCGCCGACGGCAAACCCGTTATTAACTGGATGCCCCGCCCCCAAATTTCGTGCGCGCAGGATATCGCCGATGGAATGGGCGTGCACACAAATTCGCCGCTGGCGAAAGAATGCCAGCGCGGCGTGATGGAATTCCTCCTCATCAATCATCCGCTCGATTGTCCAATTTGCGATCAGGCCGGCGAATGCCGTCTACAGGAATTTAGCGTTCAGTACGGGACGGCTGAGTCGCGTTTCCTCGAAAATAAGGTCAAGAAACCGAAGAACGTCGTGCTCGGGCCACGCGTCACGCTCGACGATGAGCGCTGTATTCTTTGCTCGCGCTGCATCCGCTTCTGTCAGGAGATCGCGAAGGACGACGTGCTTGGCTTTGTCGATCGCGGCAGCCACACTGTCCTCACCGCGCATCCTGGCAAGCGGCTGGAAAATAACTATTCGCTCAACACCGTGGACATTTGCCCGGTCGGCGCACTCACCTCAACGGACTTCCGATTCAAGATGCGCGTCTGGTTTTTAAAGGAAACGAAGAGTATCTGCACCAGCTGCGCGACTGGTTGCAACACGCTTATCGGCACGCGCGAGGATATTATCTACCGCCAAACGCCGCGCGAGAATAATGCGGTCAACTCTTGCTGGATGTGCGATTATGGGCGGCTCAATTTTGGCTATCTCGAATCGGAAAACCGATTGCTCGAGCCGCGTATCTCTTCCGAAGAGAAGCTGGCCGCGGTCGATTGGAAGACCGCGATTACCCAGGCCGCGCTGCAACTGAGACAATTTAGCGGTGGGGAAATCGTCATCGTCGCGTCTGGACGCATGACCAATGAAGAACTTTGGTTGACCAGGCAAATTGCGAGATCACTCGGCGTTCGCTACATCGACATCGTGCCGCGCACCAGTCCTGGCGATGACATTTTGCTCAGCGAAGACCGCAATCCGAATGCAAACGGCGCGCGACTGATCCTCCAGTTGGATTCAGAGCCGGGCGCAAAACTCTCCGCGATTGCCGAAGCGGTACAATCGGGACACGTAAAAGCGCTGATCGCGCTCGGCGAGAATCCAACCAAATTCGGAATTTCGGTCGAACAGCTTTCGAATCTGCCCGCGTTCATTGCCATGGACATTTTGTCAAACGCTGCGACCGAATACGCGACCGTCCTCCTTCCCTCTTCTGGTTTCGCGGAAAAACGCGGCTCCATGATCAATGGCAAGGGCCGCTTACAGCGATTGAATCGCGCAGTGCGCCCGCCCGGAACCTCTCGAGATGACTGGGAAATTCTGCGTGACCTGCTGCAAGGGCTCGGCGGCAGCAACGGAATTTATTCGATCGAAGATGTTTTTCGGGAAATGAGTCACGCCGTTCCGGAATTCGCGGGATTGAGTTTGAGCAAAATCGGCGACCTCGGCGTGCAAATCATGCAAGCAAACGAATCCCCTGCTCCACCTGTCGATTCCGCGGCGGAAAACATCGAAAAAGCAGAATCGGAACGGCCGCCAGGGCGTTAGCTCTTTCACGCAACCTGTAGCCTCAGTGCTTTAGTGTGCGCTGTCCTCAGCGCATTTGATATGGACGTGGTGACACCGCGTGTGTTATCCGCCGAAGACAGCGGACGCTACAGAGCCAAGTGATTTTTTACGTTCGATCGATTCGCACGATCTCGCCGGCATATGACAGTCTTCGGCGCGACTGATGAGGCCAGCGCGCACCGGATTCTGAAACACGTAATCCCACTTGGCGGCGTAGCTCTCGTCGCTCCGCAACAGACGATCATGAAACCCCGGTTGCCAGAAGGAAGAGAGCTTTTGGCCCGGCCGCTTTACAGGTTCGCGTCCCATTGAAAGCAGAACGCGATCAAGTTGAATGCTTACGGTCCCACCGAAATCCTGGAGAAGATCGGGCGTTGTAAAGCTGCGCCTCTTACAACACACTAGAGCTGCAAGATCGACATGAATTTTGTTTTTATCACCACGTCGCTCCTGAAAATCATCGGGATGATCTTCATCGTGATTTTGCCGATGGTTTCCTACGCCGTTTACGCGGAACGCCGCGTCAGCGCGCTGATTCAAGACCGGGTGGGACCAAACCGTGTCGGGCCCGCTGGCCTTTTTCAACCGATTGCCGACGCCGCCAAATTCTTGTTCAAGGAAGATTTCACCCCCGGCCACGTGAACAAATTCTATTACTGGCTGGCCCCCTGTCTGGCCATGGTGCCCGCGATCACCACCATCGCAGTGGTGCCGTTCGGAAGCTCGCTGCTCGGGGTGCCCATGGTGATCGCGGACATCAACGTCGGTATCTTGTATGTGTTCGCCATCGCGTCGTTAGGCGTTTACGGCATCGTGCTGGCGGGTTGGGCCTCGAATTCGAAATATCCCTTCCTCGGCGGTGTGCGCTCGAGCTCGCAAATGATTTCCTATGAGCTTTCGCTTGCCCTGGCTGTCATTCCGGTTTTTCTGCTGGTCGGAAATTTGCGCCTAACGAATGTGGTTCGCTATCAAATCGAAAATGGGTGGATGATCGCGCCATTCATCGGCGACTGGGCAAACCTCGGCAAATGGCTGCTCGCGATCCCAATGATCATTTCATTTTCTGTTTTCACCATCGCGGTCTTCGCCGAGACCAATCGGGTCCCGTTTGATTTGCCCGAAGCCGAGCAGGAACTGGCTGGCGGTTATCACACGGAATATTCTTCGATGAAGTTCGCGCTCTTCTTCCTCGGCGAGTACGCCGCCATGATCACTGGCTCGGCCATCATCGTCACATTATTTCTCGGCGGCTGGCACCTTCCGCTGCCCTCCTGGCACCGCGGCTTTCACTGGCTAGTTGTCGATGGAACAGCACCGGGTTGGCGAGGTGTGGCCGGTGGTTTGTTTAACATCGCGACGTTTTTCGCGAAAGTCGCCGCGCTTCTTTTCGTGTTCATGTGGGTGCGCTGGACCCTGCCTCGCTTCCGTTACGACCAGCTCATGCGGCTCGGCTGGCTCTTCTTTTTTGAGATCGCCCTCGTAAACATCTTCATCGTTGCGGGCATCGTCGCGTATCTGCCAAATGAATGACGAAACCAGAATGACGAAGCCCGAAAGAAATCCTAATGACGAAGGCCGAAGCGTGAGTGGTTGCGGTAAGGCCATTCGTCGTGCGTGCCTCGTCATTCATTCGTCATTCGTCATTCGTCATTCGGGTTTTTAATCATGGCCATCACCGTTGCACGTCCGAACCTGAATTGGCGCGAGCGACTTTATTTGCCGGCCATCGCCGCCGGGATGATGATCACGATCAAGCATCTCAAGAACAGGATTTTCGGCCGGACGAAAGTGACGATGCAGTATCCGGAAGAAAAATGGGATAGCAGCCTGCCCGAACATTATCGTGGCGCACCCGCGCTCGTGCGGGACACGGCCGGTCGTGTGCGCTGCGTCGCCTGTCAACTTTGCGAATTCATCTGCCCGCCGCGTGCGATCAAAATCATTGCCGGGGAAATTCCATCGACCGACCGCTTCGCCAAGGTCGAAAAATACCCCGAGGAATTCGATATCGACATGGTCCGCTGCATTTTCTGCGGGATGTGCGAGGAAGTTTGCCCGGAACAGGCGATTTTTCTCCGCAAAGATTACGCTATCACCGGATTCACCCGCGAGGAGATGGTGCATCACAAAGACAAACTGCTGGAGATCGGCGGCGTGATGCATGGGGTGGTTCTCAAATGGAATGAGAAGAAATGAGCAGAACTGGAGTGCTGGAGTATTGGAGGAATGAAGTTGTGGTTAGCGGCACGAATTCACTACTCCATCACTCCACTACTCCATTACTCCAATAGCCAATGCCTCCTTTCTTATTTTGGTTCTTTGCGCTGCTCATGCTTGTCTTCGGCGCAGCTGTCGTCGTCAATCGCAACCCGATCGCGAGCGCGCTCAATCTCGTGGTTTCATTTCTCGGTCTCGCCGCGCTCTTCGTGTCGCTCGATGCCTTCTTCATCGGCGTCATTCAAGTGCTGGTCTATGCCGGCGCGGTCATGGTCCTTTTTCTTTTCATCATCATGTTGCTCGACCTGCGCGCGGAAAGATTGCGCAAAATCAATTGGGTAGCGTCCACCGGCGGAGTTGCGGTCGCACTCGCCTTGCTCGTCCAGATTTTCTATGTGATCGGCCATCTTAGTTTTTCAAAACAAAATTTCCCGCCGCTGGCAGGATCGACAATCGACGACGTGCACAACATCGGTCTGGTGCTATTCGGAAATTACAATCTTCCATTTCAAATTATCGGTGTTCTTGTCCTGGTGGCGACGATCGGCGCGGTCCTCTTGAGCAAACGCGAGCCTCGATAACATGGTGACGCTCGGCCACTATCTCATCGTCAGCGGCATCCTCTTCGTGATTGGCTTCGCCGGCGTGATGTTGCGCCGCAATCTCATCATCATTTTCATGTCGCTCGAGCTGATGTTGAATGCGGCGAATCTATCGCTCGTCGCTTTCTCGCGATTTCACCTCGAGCCCAGCGGAGTTCCGAATTACAACGCGCAAGTTTTTGTCTTCTTCATCATCACCGTGGCGGCGGCTGAGGTCGCGGTTGGCCTCGCCATCATCGTAGCGTTGTTTCGCGCGCGACAAACCACGCACGTCGAAGACATCAACACCTTAAGATTTTGATGGTTCGCCAAGTACCTCAAAGACAATGACGAATGACGAAGATCTAATGACGAAGGAATGACCAAATCCGAACTCCAGAAAGAAATGCGCAGCGCTCCTTCGTCCTTTGAGCATTCGGGCTTAACTCGTCATTCGTCATTCGTGCTTTGTCATTTCACCTATTCGCGTCGATTCGCGCAATTCGAGGGCTGATCTAATGAACCCAATTTTACCCTGGATCGTTCTGCTCCTGCCGCTGGTCTCAGCTGGCACCATCACCTTGTTCACTCGCCGGTTCAAGGCGTTGAGCAGTTTGACTTCGGTTACGGCCGTTCTGGGAAGCTTCCTTTGCAGTTGTTTGATCTTCGGACAAAAGGGTCTCTCAGGCCCGGGATTGAAATGGATTGATTTTGGCACGGTGTTCACGGTGCCGTTCGGTTTTGTCTTAGACGATTTGAGCCGGATGATGCTCGTGCTCGTCTCGGGAATCGGCGCGTTAATCCACATCTATTCGTTAGGCTACATGCGAGACGATGACGGCAAGTCCCGTTATTTCGCAGCCCTCTCGCTATTCATGTTCGCCATGCTCGGGATCGTGCTCGCGAACAACTTTGTCATGCTCTTCATTTTTTGGGAACTGGTCGCCTTTACTTCGTATCTACTGATCGGTCACTGGTTCGAGCGCGACGCTGCCGCCGACGCCGCGAACAAAGCATTTCTGACGAACCGCATCGGCGATTTCGGATTCATGCTTGGCATCCTGATGGTTTGGATGTCAACCGGCTCTGTCATCTTTGCCGAGATTGCTCCCCGATTATCGACCTTAACAAGTCATCCGGGCTTTCTAACAATCGCTGCGCTTTTGATCTTCTGCGGCGCAGTTGGGAAATCGGCGCAATTTCCGCTGCACGTCTGGCTGCCGGATGCAATGGAGGGTCCAACGCCGATTTCCGCGTTGATTCATGCCGCCACCATGGTTGCAGCCGGCGTTTATATGCTAGTTCGCGTCGGATTTATCATTCAGGCTTCGCCGAGCGCGCTCTTGGTGATTGCGTGGATCGGCACCATCAGTGCGCTGCTCGCCGGTCTGATCGCAACCCAGCAAAACGACATCAAGCGCATCCTCGCTTACTCCACGATTTCGCAACTTGGCTACATGATGATCGCGGTTGGCCTGGCTTCAAACGAAGCGGCCATGTTCCACCTCTTCACCCACGCGTTTTTCAAGGCGCTCCTCTTCCTCGGCGCCGGCTCAATCATCATCATGCTTCATCACGAACAAAATATTTGGAAAATGGGCGGCCTCGCCCGACATCTCCCGATTACGTTTCTCGCTTTCGTGGTCGGCGCACTCGCGTTGATTGGTTTCCCATTATTCAGCGGGTTCTTTAGCAAGGATGCGATTCTTGCGCTCGCTTACGATCGCAACAGGCCGATCTTCGTGGTCGCCCTCTTCACGGCATTTCTGACCGCGTTCTACATCCTGCGATTGGTGGTGGTGGTCTTTTTCGCGAAGCCGCGCAGCGACGCCGCTCGCGCGAGCGATGAAGCGCCGTTTGTTATGACCGGACCCCTCATC
>Ga0210399_10001740_pt1 | contig 17040 bp, 20 predicted proteins | sample IncBWC14MmetaG_FD_150865 | JGI IMG/M metagenome (GOLD analysis project Ga0210399, IMG submission 150865) | Forest soil microbial communities from Barre Woods Harvard Forest LTER site, Petersham, Massachusetts, United States - Inc-BW-C-14-M | ecosystem: Environmental > Terrestrial > Soil >...
ACCCACCTGTCGAAGCCCGCGGAGTTCGATCTGGCGCAGCAGCTGTTCTCGCAGCTGCGCGCCACCGAGATGCACACCGTTCCCGGCGAGCACGACACCACCGACGCCACGGTCACCGAGTACTTCAACCGCTTCGGCAAGGCCTCCGGCAATCGTGGCTACTACAGCTTCGATCACGCCGGCGTGCATTTCGTCGCGCTCGTCAACGTGCTCGAGTTCAAGCCGGGGGGCCTGGGAACGCTCGGCGCCGCGCAGCTCGCATGGGTCGCGGATGACCTCAAGGGCCGCTCGGCGAGCACTCCGATCGTCGTCTTCGCCCACATGCCGTTGTGGACCATCTACGAGCCCTGGGGCTGGGGAACGGGCGATGCGCCGCAGCTCATGGAGCAGCTGCGCCGCTTCGGCTCGGTGACCGTTCTGAACGGCCACATCCACCAGATCGTGCAGAAGGTCGAGGGCAACGTGACCTTCCACACCGCGCGCTCCACGGCCTATCCGCAGCCCGAGGCGGGTGTGGGGACGGGCCCGGGTCCGCTCAAGGTTGCGGCGGATCAGCTTCCCGGGATGCTGGGCGTTACCAGTGTCGCCGTGGTGAAGCACGCGCGCTCACTGGCGCTGTCCGATGCCAGCCTCGCCTGACATGCGCCGCTCTCAGGTGTTTGTGGCCATCGGCCTCACGCTGCTCGTGGCCGCGAGCTCGGGCGCCGTGTCGGCGCAGACCCCGGGCGCTGCGGGGTCAACCTCTCCCCCCGCGGCCGTCCGGGCCGATGCGGCGCCCCCCATCGTGATCGCCAGGGATTTCATGTTCGCCCCCGGCACGATCACGATCAAGGCCGGTGCGACCGTGACCTGGAAGAACACCGACGACGAGCCCCACACGGTCGTGAGCGACGCCGGACTGTTCCGCTCGGGCGCGCTCGATACCAACGAGAGCTTCACCTTCCGGTTCGACAAGCCCGGCACCTACCACTATGCGTGCTCGATTCATCCGCGCATGGTGGGCACCATCGTAGTCGAGTAGATGCAGGCGGGGAGTGGGTGGCGGGTGGCGCGGCGGCTCGCCGCCGCGATGGCGGCGGGACTCGGGTCGCTGGGATTAGGCGCGGGCCTGATCGTTGCCTCAGGGTTGTACAACATCGGGGCCGACGATCATCACACCGCGCTCGTGACCGCTCTCATCACGCAGCTGCGTGATCGCTCGATCGCCGTGCGCGCGCGCTCCGTCGCGGTGCCGGACTTGAGCGGGGCAGCGGACATCGAGGCGGGCGCGCGCCGTTATGCGCTCGAGTGCTCGGTCTGTCATCTCGCCCCCGGAGTTAGCCATTCGCAGCTGCGCCGCGGCCTCTATCCGCACCCGCCGAACCTCGCGCAGCAGCAGCCCCCCGCACCGCAGCGCGCCTTCTGGGTCATCAAACACGGGATCAAGATGAGTGCGATGCCCGCCTGGGGCACGACCCTCGACGACCCGGCCATCTGGGAGCTGGTGGCGTTCATCGAGCGGATGCCGGCGATAAGCCCCGAGGACTATCAGCACCTGACGCGTTGATGGGCGCGCTCGCCCGGCGCCGGAGGCAGTTGGGAGTTAGTGTCGCCGCACAGCGGCACGGGCAACATGCCGTGGCATGCGCCCCCGGGGCCTTTCCAACATGTTACAGATCGTTTGTTGGACGCGCGCTTCGGCGGGCAATCGGTGTATGATCCCGGGTCCGGCCCCTGAGTTGGGTGATTAGCGGAGTACCGAGATGGCAAGACGTCCACCGAACGACGGCGCTTCCTGGAGCGCCCGTGAGCTGAAGACCCTCAAGGCACTCGCGAAGGCGGGAACTCCCACCAGTCAGGTCGCGAAGAAGCTGGGCCGCACGGCCGCGGCGGTTCAGCAGAAGGCGATGCGCTGCGGCATCTCCTTCAGGGCGGCGAAACGCTCCGGCGCCCGGAGAAAGAAGTAGGGCGCGGATTCAAGCCAAGGTTTCCTCAGCTCCGGGCCGCGCTTGGCGGGCGGCCCGGCGCGCACTTCCAGCCCGATTGCGACGGGGGCAGTATGTACAAGCTCATCCGGCTTTCCTGGATACCGGCCGCGCTGTGCCTGAGCGCCTGCAATGTGCAGGTGAACGACACGACTCCGGCTCAGTTCCAGGCCAACAATAACATCCCGATGTACGAGATCACCGCGACCGCCTCGGAGGGCGCGCTGGTGGCTGCGGGCTCGCTGGTGTTGTTTGCGATCGGCGACAACCAAAAGGTGCCGCTCAGTCCCAATCCCGACGGCTCCGGCTGGCACGGCCTGTACTCGGTGCATTGCCAGAGCAGCTTTCCGCTGCAGATCCTCGCCGTGTGGCGGCTGCAGGGGCTCACTACGCGCAACGTCCTGGTCCCGCTGCAGCCGCGTCAGATAAAGCTGACAGAGCCGCCGCTGACCAAGCAGGAAGGGTTCGACACCGCTGCCAAGCCCGGCGAGAGCAAGGCTCCCCGGGGCAAGGGTGGCAAGGGTGACTGGCAGGGCACCGTCAACTACCGCTTCGCCACGCAGCCCCTGACGCAGATCACCTCCGCCCGCATCGAGCCCTCGAGCGCCTCCGCCGAAGACGTCGCCGCCGCGCGCGCTATTTCGGTGAAGACGCCCCTGCCTCTTCAGGCCGCGTGCGGCGAGAACGCGCAGGTGCAACTCGTGTCGAATGAGCAGCGCGCTCACGGCACTCTGGTGATCGATACCGACAATCCGGGTGAGCTGCGCTGGCAGACTTACGTGGAGTTCTCACCCAAATGATGTGCACCGCGGCGCGGCGCATGGGCGTGGTGGCGCCCGCCGTGCTCGGCGTAATCCTCGCCGCGGCGAGTGCGCATGCTGCAGGTGCGGGGCCGGCTCCAGTTAGTCCGCTGAAGATCGGCATCATCGGCACCGGCCAGATCGGCGGCACGCTCGCGCGGCTCTGGGTGGCGGCGGGCCACGAGGTGCTCATGTCCTCGCGCCACCCCGACGAGCTCAAGGGGCTGGCCGCCTCGCTCGGACCCCGGGCGCGGGTCGGCACGCCACGCGAGGCGGCGCAGTTTGGCGAGGTGGTGGTGGTGTCGGTGCCGTATGGCGCTCTGCCGCAGGTCGGGCGCGACCTCAAGGCGGAGCTTGCCGGCAAGATCGTGCTCGACACCTGTAATCCCTATCCGTCGCGTGACGGCGAGATGGCCGTCGAAGCGCGCCGCGTGAGCACCGGTGTGGCCGATCCGAAGTTTCTGCCCGGAGTGCGCCTGGTGCGCGCCTTCAACGCCATCAATTCCGGCGACCTCTCGAGCCAGGCGCATCGCGCGCGCGAGCCGATCGCCATCCCCCTCGCTGGCGATGATGCTCAGGCACTTGCCGTGGCGGAGAGGCTGGTGCGGGACGCCGGCTTCGCTCCAGTGGTGGTCGGCGCGCTATCGCGCGCGCGTGAGTTCGACGTCGGCACGCCCGTGTACACGCGCCTCATGACCGCGCCCGAGCTGCGGGCGGCCCTCAACCTCAAATAGCCCGGCACTGAGCAGCCGGCAAAAACGACGCTTTTTGCCGGCGGCCTGCGGAGTGATGTCCGGCAAAAGCGCCGCAGGCGACTTTTGCCCGATCTGACTACACCGGCTGTCGCTCGACCTTGGGCAGCCGCTCGTCGATGCACGCCCAGCTCGGGGCGCTCGCCGTCCAGATCGTGAGCGCGGGGCGGACGATCTCCGGGTCGTCGAGCGTACCCGCACGCACGAATACCAGGTGGGGCCGCGCCTCGGAGGCGCTGAAGAGGTGCGTGCCACAAGCCGGGCAGAAGCGCCGGTGCGCGGCGTTGCCGCTGTCGGCGGTCATGCGGTAGTCGCACAGCTCACCCGTGACCTCGAGCGCATCGCTCGGAAAGCAGGTATTGACGGTAGCGCTGCCGGCGCCGATGTACTGGCACACGCGGCACCAGCAGGTGCGCGTAACGATGGGAGCCGCGCGGATCGTGTAGCGAACCGCCCTGCACAGACACCCCCCGGTGATTTCCACGCGAGCCTCCTGCGCACGGCGTACGGAAGATGCCTACGAGGATAGCGGAAGGGGTGAAGAGGGGGAAAAGGGAGGCACCGGTGTGCCGCGTGCTCAAACCCGCGCCTGCTTCAAATGTGCCCGCGCCTGAAATGTGGGGCGGCTCGGGAGCACGCGCAACCGGTGCGATAATGAGTATCGTGCGGCGTCGCTGAACCCGCAGTGAATGGCCGCACGGATTGTCCGCCGCGCGGTGCTGCGGAAGTCACAGTCTGTACATGCAGGAGTGAGCTGTTACTCGCGCAGCCGCGCGTGGAGTGTGGCGATCTCGCCACGGGTAAGGCCGATTTCCCTGAGGTAGGCGCGTACACCGCCCGCGTGGGTGAGGAATTTCAACATGTTGTACGCACCTTCTTCGGGACAGTGTAAGGCCCTGAGGATCTCGTCCGGATCGCGGTGCGCATAGCGCTCAAGATAGCCGTCACGCAGGCAGGCACTGCTCAAGGCGTAGTCGTGGGCGATGGCCTCGGGAACGACGTCCGCGAGCGCGAGCAGCAGCGCCGCGATCAGCCCCGTACGGTCCTTGCCGGCGATGCAGTGAAACAGCAGCGGGCCGGGCGCGGCGGCGGCGATCGTCGCGAGTACCTCGCGCAGCTCCAGGCGCACCCGCTCCAGCACCACGCACTTCCACAGCTCCTTGGTGGCGTCCGCACTGCGCTCGCGCCACTCATCCTCGGTAGGCGTGAGGAGCGAGACCTGGCGGTAGGCGATGTGGGGCAGGGCGGCGGGGATCGGGCTCGGGTGCCGCTCGGCCTCGGCGCGCCAGCGCAGGTCGATGACCGTCGCTATCCCGAAATCCGTGAGTGCGCGCAGGCCCGCGGCGTCGAGCTGCGCGAGATCGTCGGCGCGCACCAGCGAGCGCCAGCGCGTCTGCCCGCCATCGAGCGTCGGACAGCCGCCCAGGTCACGCGCGTTGAGCAGGCGCGGAAAGCTAAGCCGGCGGCGGGGATCCAGCGGCAGATCCCCGCGGGTAATCGGCCCTCGAGCCGTCATTACTTCTTTGTAGCACGCTGCTGGCTGAGCGCGACACCCGAGAGGATCAAGGCACCGGCTAGCGCCATGGTCGCCGTGAGCGGCTCGCCGAGGATGAGCCACGCCCAGATGACGCCGAACAGCGGAATGAGGTAGGTGACCGTGGAGGCGCGCGGCGCCCCGATGCGCGTGATGAGACGGTAATAGAGTACGAACGCCGCTCCGGTGCACAGCACACCGAGCAGTACCGCGCTCGCCCAGGACGTCGCCGGAATCGATCGCGACGGCCAGCTGTACACCGCCAGCGGGGCCAGCAACAGCGCGCCGGTGATCAGATTGGCGGCCGCAACCGCCGCGGAGGGGTAGCCGGTTAGGTAACGGCGGACCAGGTTGATGCCGAAGCCGTAGCAGACGGCGGCGGCCGTGCCCGCGAGCGCCGCCTGCCACACGCCATCGCCGGCAGTCTTGCCGCTCGCGAGGATCGCGACGCCGACGAATCCGCCGGTGAGGCCGATCAGGCGCCGCGCGCCGATGCGCTCGCCGAAGAAGAAGTGCGCGACCAGATAGGTGAACATCACCGTCATCGCGTTGGTGATGGCGCCGATGCCGGCCGGAGCGCGCTCCGCACCCCAGGCAAAGAGCGCGAACGGGACGACGGAATTGATCGCCGCGATGGCGGCGATGCGCAGCCACAAGCCGGGGGTGAACAGCGCCCGCGCCCGCCACAGAAATGGCGTCAGCACGAGCCCGCCGAGCGCGAGACGCGCCTCGACCAGCGGCAGCGGGCCGAAGTCCGCGGCGGCAACTCTCATGAGGAGAAAGGAGCCGCCCCAGATCGCGCCGAGCAGCGTGAGCTCGACCGGCGTGCGCCAGGGCGCGGCGGCGGGCTCGGCGGGGGGAGCGGCAGAGCTCGCAGTAGTGAGATCAGTAGACATGGAGCGCGTACATCCTGATGCAGGGTCCGTGCATGGTGAGGGTGGGCCGGTGGCCTCGCCACCCGGAACTTGCGCTCCGGTTTCTCAACCGAGTGCCTGCGCGAAATCTTCCAGCAGATCCTCGGTCGCCTCGATGCCGACCGACAGGCGCAGCAGCCCGTCGCTGATCCCGAGGCGCTCACGATCCTCGCGTGACAGGCCGGCGTGCGAGGTGGTGGCCGGACGCGTGAGCAGCGTATGCACACCGCCGAGGCTCGGCGCGATCGCCGGGATCCGTACCCGGCCCGCGAGCTCATCGGCCCGCGCCGGCGAACCCTCGAGCTCGAAGCTCAACACGCCGCCGAAGCCCGCGAACAGACCCCGCGCCCGCGCGTGCCGCGGGTGACTCTCGAGACCGGCGTAGTACACGCGGGCAACGGCCGGGTGCGCCTCGAGGAACTGTGCGATTCTGAGCGCGCTGTCGTTCTGGTAGCGCACCCGCAGCGCCAGAGTCTTCAGCCCGCGGTTGAGCAGGAACGCCGCATGCGGATCGAGCGAGCCGCCCAGGTGGTTGGCCTTGTGGCGGATGCGCTCGATCAGCGCGGCGCGCCCCGCCACCGCACCCGCGACAATGTCGGAGTGCCCGTTGAGATACTTGGTGGCGCTGTGAATCACGAGGTCGAAGCCCGCCTCGATGGGGCGGAAGTTGACCGGGCTCGCGAAGGTGTTGTCGATGATGGATATCAGGCCGTGGGCGCGCGCGAACTCGGTGACCGCCCGCAAGTCCGCCACCTCGAGCAGCGGGTTGGTCATCGCTTCGACGTACACGGCGCGCGTGTTGGGTGTCAGCCGGTCGCGCCAGCCGTCGGGCCGGTCGGCGTCGATGAAACCAACCGACAGGCCGAGGCCCGCGAATTCGCGCGTCACGAAGTCGTGCGTGCCCCCATACAGGCAGTTCTGCGCCAACAGGTGATCACCGGCCGACAGTACCGTGAGCAGCGTCGTGCTGATCGCCGCCATGCCGCTCGCCGTGACCAGCGCGGCCTCGGACCCCTCGAGATCGGCCAGCTTGGCGTGCAGCGCGAGCTGGTTCGGCGTGTTGTTGAGGCGCAGGTAACGCACATCGTCGTAGCGGCGCTCGCCCCGGTACTCGAAGGTAGCCGACTGGAAGATCGGCATCTCCACGGCGCCTTCGATGCGCGGGCGCGTCTCGCCAGCGTGCACCAGCTTGGTCTCGAGGCGCTTGTAAGGGCCGGACATCGCACGCGCTCCGAACCTGACGTGTGACGACATTGTCACGCGATTAAGTTACCGTGTCCGCATCTCTTTTTGGAGAGGCAGGCGCCGCCGACCGCGCGCGCACTGTGCCACGGCGCCGCCAGTACAGCGTTCGTGTGTGCCGGAGACCTGAGATGATCCGATCGAGCGAGCGCTTCAGCTCCCGGGTTGACGACTATGCGCGCTACCGCCCGGGCTATCCGGCGCCGGCTCTCGAGCTGCTGCGGGAACGTTGCGGGCTGGTCCCCGGGGCGGCAGTCGCCGATGTCGGCTCCGGTACCGGCATTCTGACGGAGCTGCTGCTGAAGTGCGGTGCGCAGGTCTTTGCGGTCGAGCCGAACGAGCGCATGCGCGGCGCGGCCGAAGCGCAGCTCAGCCGCTACCCGCACTTTCACAGCGTCGCGGGCAGCGCCGAGGCCACCACGCTCGCTGCCGGGAGCGTCGATCTGCTGGTCGCCGGGCAGGCGTTTCACTGGTTCGACGCGCAGCGGGCGCGGATCGAGGCAGTGCGGGTGCTGCGCCCGCACGGTTGGGCCGCGCTGCTGTGGAACGAGCGACCCCCTGAGGCGACCGCGTTCCTCGCCGACTACGAGGCGCTCCTACGGCGCTACGCTCCGGAATACACGCGCATCACCGCAAGCCGCGCCGACGTCGGCGTGATGCGCGGGTTCCTGGGCGAGGCAATGGAGGTCGGCACCTTCGCCAACCAGCAGGTCCTGGATTTCGAGGGACTCAGGGGGCGGCTGATGTCCTCCTCGTACGCGCCCGAGCCCGGATCTCCCGACTACGAGCCCATGATCGGGATGCTGCGCGAGGTGTTTGCCCGTCACGAGCGCGACGGCACCATCACCATGCCCTACAGCACGCTGGTGTACTTCGGGCCGCTGCGGGGCCCGTGAGAGGCAAGGGCGTCCGCACCCGAGCCATTCAAGTCAGGGTACGCGTCGCTTCAGCTCCTCGACCTCGGCACGCAACTCCCGCAGCTGCTCCTCGAGCCGCTCGAGCCGCGCACCGGTCTGCGCCGCCTCCGGCGCAACGACGCCCGCGGGCTCTGCCGCTGGCGGCGGCACGGCCACCGGTCCGCTGAAGAGGTGCGCCCAGCGCGAATCGCGGCGGCCAGGCTCGCGCGGCAACTGCACGACGAACGGCCCGTCGTCGCGCGTGCGCAGTGCCTCGAGCGTGCTCTCCACCTGCGTGACGTCGGCGAAGGGCTCCATGCGGCTCGCGCGCGCGCGCAGCTCCCCCGGGGTCTGCGGCCCGCGCAGCAGCAGCTCGCACACGATCGCGAGCTCGTGTACCGAGAGCTTGAAAGTGCCGAACTCGGTGTTACAGAAGCGATGCTGGTATTTCAGCACCCGGCTGCCGAAGCCCGACTTCTCGATCACCAGATGCCGCCGGGCGAGCTGATCGAGGGTGTTCTGCACCGTCGCCTCGTCGAGATCCATGACCGGATGGCGATTGCTCTTCTGGTTGCAGGCGGCGACCAGAGAGTTGAGTGAGAGCGGATACTGGTCGGGCGTAGTGATCTGTTTCTCGATCAGACAGCCGATGACGCGCGCCTCGAGGGATGAGAGCTCGATGTTCATGCGGGGGGTTCGCTCCTGTGGGCGCGCAGTCTAACCCAGGCGTGTTGAGACCGGCGACCGCTCGCGCACTAAACTTAACTCATGCAAAGCCTGCGGCGCCTGCTCTGCTCTCTCGCGCTCGGCCTCGCGTGCGCTCCCGGCGGCTTTGCCTGGGGGCCGCAGGGGCACCGCACGGTCGGCGCCATTGCCGACCGGCTGCTCACGCCCGCGGCGCACGCGGCGGTTGCGCAGCTGCTGGCCGCCGACCTCGATCGGTTCGGCAACCCTTCGGGGCGCACCACGCTCGAGTCGGTCTCGGTATGGGCGGACGAGATCCGCGGCACTCCCGCCGATGAGCCACGCTGGCATTACGACGACGTGCCGATCTGCGGCAGCGCGCCCCGGGACACTTATTGTCCCGGCGGCCAATGCAACTCCGCGCAGCTCGAGCGCCTCATCGCCGTCCTTGCCGACAGCCGCGCGGAGCTGCGCGCCCGCAACGAGGCGCTCAAGTGGATCGTGCACCTGGTCGCGGACCTTCATCAGCCGCTGCACGCCGCAGACAACGGCGACCAGGGCGGCAATCGCGTGCGCGTCGCGCTCGCGGGCGTCAGGACGCGCGGGCGGGAGAGTCTGCATCGCGCCTGGGACTCGGAGCTGGTGGCGCTCGCGCTGCAGACGCGTAACCGCCAGCAACCGCCGCCTGATATCGAGGCACTCGCGCGCGAAGCCCGGAGTCTTGCCGTCGAGGCGGGGCAGGGCGCACCCGCGAGCTGGGCGAGCGAGTCCAATCATCTCGCGAAGAACCTCGCCTACCAGTATCCGGGCTTCGCCTGTAACAGCGTCCCGGCGGGCATCGTGGTGCTCGATCGCAGCTATCAGTTCGAGGCCGAGAGGATCGTGCGCGAGCGGCTCCTCCTCGCCGGCAGCCGACTTTCGAATTTACTCAATGATACCGTCGTAAAGCATTGACTTGGCGGTGATTTCTAGCCCCCGCTCCGGGGGTGCAACGGGCATGCTAGATTTGACCCTCCAGAAACAAGGAGTAAAGAGTCGTGAGCGCCACCGACCAGAGCCTGACTTCCGGCCACAAGCACAACGAGATCCAGCGCGCCATCGCGCCGCAGGCCGCGGATCCCGAAGCCGCGGAGGCGGCCGAGGAGCGCAAGACCGACCGCTGGCTGCTCAGGCGCATCTCCTCGTTCCTCGGCGAACCACCGCTGGAGTTCGTGGTGCGCGGCGGTGCGCGAGTGCGCCCGGCCTCGGCACCGGTGGCGCGCGTGACGTTCGCGAGCCGCGCGACGCTCGTCTCGATCCTGGCGGACCCGTGGGTGCGCTTGGGCGACGCCTACAGCGACGGCAGTGTCACGGTCGAGGGCGATCTGGTGCAGATGCTCGAAGTGGTGTACCGGGCGAGTGCCGCGGCCGACAAGCCCTCCTGGCTGCGGCGGGCGGCGAACCTGGCGCACCGGCCGCACCTCAACTCGCTCGCCCGCTCGCGCGACAACATCCATCACCACTACGACATCGGCAACGAGTTCTACTCGCTGTGGCTCGGCAGCACGATGGCCTACACCTGCGCCTACTACCCCACGCCCACGGCCACGCTCGATGAGGCCCAGACCGCCAAGATGCACCACGTGTGCCGCAAGCTGCGCCTCAAGAGCGGCGAGAGCGTGGTCGAGGCGGGCTGTGGCTGGGGGACCCTGGCGCTGCACATGGCACGCCACTACGGCGTGCGCGTGCGTGCCTTCAACATCTCGCGCGAGCAGGTGGCGTACGCGCGCGAGCGGGCCGTGCGCGAAGGGCTCGCGGGCCAGGTCGAATACGTCGAGGACGACTACCGCAACATCTCCGGTCACTACGACGCGTTCGTCTCGGTCGGCATGCTCGAGCACGTCGGCGCCAAGAACTACCCGACGCTCGGGCGCATCGCGCGGCGCTGCCTCGGGAGCAACGGACGCGGCCTCATTCATTCGATCGGCCGCAACCACCCGGCGCGGATGCAGCCGTGGATCGAGAAGCGTATCTTTCCGGGCGCCTACCCGCCGGCGCTCAGCGAGATGTCGCAGATCTTCGAGCCCTCGGACCTCTCGGTGCTCGACGTCGAGAATCTGCGCCTGCACTACGCACAGACGCTGCGTCACTGGCTCGGCCTGTACGAAGCGGCAGGCGAGCGCGTGCGGGCGATGTTCGACGAGAAGTTCGTGCGCATGTGGCGGCTGTACCTCGCCGGCTCGATCGCGGCGTTCTCCACGGGCACGCTGCAGCTGTTCCAGGTGGTGTTTGCGACCGCCGACAACAACGACGTTCCCTGGACGCGCGCGCACCTGTACACCTGATCCTATGCGCTCATGCGAGGTCATCATCGTCGGCGGCGGGCCCGCGGGCTCGAGCGCGGCGTGGCGTCTGCAGCGCGCAGGCGCCGAGGTGCTGGTGCTCGATCGCGAGCGCTTTCCGCGTCTGAAGCTGTGTGCGGGCTGGATCACCCCCGAGGTGGTGCGCGAGCTCGGCATGGATCTCGACGACTATCCGCATCGGCTGCTCACCTTCCCGCGCCTGCGGGTGCACTACGGGCGCTGGAGCCTGCCGGTGCCGTGCGTGCAGCATTCGATCCGCCGCTTCGAATGGGACGCGTGGCTGCTCGAGCGCGCGGCTGCGCCGGTCGAGCAGCACAACGTGCGTGACATCGTCGCCGACGGCGCCGACTACGTCATCGACGGTGCCTATCGCTGCCGCTATCTTATCGGCGCCGGCGGTACGCGCTGCCCGGTGTACCGCAACCTGTTCCGCGAGCTGAACCCGCGTGCGCACGAGCTGCAGATCGTGACACTCGAGCACGAGATCGAGTACGACTGGCAGGACGGCGACTGCCACCTGTGGTTCTGCGAGCAGGGGCTGCCGGGATACTCGTGGTACGTGCCGAAGGAGAGCGGCTGGCTCAACGTCGGCATCGGCGGCTTTGCCGAGCGCATCAAGAGCGCCGGTCAGGACATCAAGGCGCACTGGGCGCAGTTCGCCGCGAAGCTCGACGGCGGGCTGACGCGCGGCGCGCACTATGATCCGTCCGGCTACAGCTACTTCCTGCGCGGACGTGTCGACGTGGTGCGCCGCGACAACGCCTTCATCACCGGCGATGCGGCCGGGCTCGCGAGCCGCGATCTGGGCGAGGGGATCGGACCGGCGATCCGCAGCGGCCTGCGCGCCGCCGCGGCGATTCTGGAGGGCGCTGCCTACCGCCTCGACGACGTCACGGGTATGAGTGTGGCGAGCATCGCGAGGAGTATGCTGAGCCGCGCGGCGCGTCCGCTCGGCGCGCACGGACGGCGGCGCGCGGGCAACGGAGGGGCAGCCCATGGCCTACGTCACGATAATCAATGAGCACCAGCACGTGCAGCAGGTCGTCTCCGGCCATCACCACCTGACGGCCGACGAGGCGGTCGCCGCCGGCGGGAGCGACGCCGGTTTTGCGCCGCGGGAGCTGCTGCTCGCGAGCCTGGGCACCTGCACTGCGGTGGCGCTGCGCAAGCACGCGGCACAGAACGACTGGACGCTGGGCAAGATCACCGTCGGCGTACGCTGGTCGCGCGACGCCGAGGGTCGCGATCACATCGAGCGGCGCCTCTCCTTCACCAAGCCGCTCAGCTCCGCACAGAAGGCGCGGCTCCTCGAGGTGGCCGAGGCGACACCGGTGACCGGCGTGCTGCGCGCCGGGATCAGGATCCAGTCGTCGGTGGTGGATTGAGCCGATTGTCAGGGCGAGTGCGTCTCACTCGGATGCATCCTCACCGTCGCTCATCGTCAGCGGCATCATCCAGATTGGCAGCCTCATCGAGGCCCAGCTCCCACAGGATCGCGATCCGTAGTTCCTGAGCGGCGGCGCTCGAGAGTCTCCGCGGGTGAGAGAACGGCACATCGAAGCTCGCCTGGATGCGGGCGGGCCGCGAAGACAGTACCAGTATGCGGTCGGCCAAATGGATGGCCTCTTCGACATCGTGGGTGATCAGTATCACCGTGTGGCGTTCCTTCGCCAGGATTCGCAGCAGCTCGTTGCGCATGCGCAGGCGCATCAGTGCGTCGAGCGCCGAGAACGGCTCGTCCATATAGAGAGTCTCTGGCTTGACCACCAGCGCACGCGCGAGCTCGGCGCGCTTCAGCATGCCCCCGGACAGCTCGTGCGGGTAGCTGTCCTCGAAGCCCTTGAGCCCGACGATATCGGCGTAATGGTCCGCGATGTCGGCGTGGTCCGGCGGGGCATGGCCGTTGAGTCCAAACAGCAGATTCTCGCGCACCGTGAGCCAGGGAAATACCGAGCCCTGTTGCGTGATGAGAATCCCGCGAGGGTCGGGCTTGGAGTGCCGTGTACCGTCGATCACTACCGCGCCGGCATCGGGGCGGATGAATCCGGCCATCAGGTTGAGGAGCGTCGTCTTGCCGCAGCCGGAAGGCCCCACGATGGCGACGAATTCACCCTCACGCACGCTGAAGCTGACACTGTCGATGACGTCCAGGCGCCCCTTGTCAGAGGCGAATCCTTTGGTGACCTCGCGGACCTCGATCTTAGTGCGCATAGCGCCACCTGACCCACCGCATACCCTCCAGCAGGCGCATCAGGCCGTCGAGCGAGAGCCCTATCAGGCCGATGATGATCATGCCGCCGACGACCAGATCGTAGCGGTTCCCGGCATTGCGGGAGTCCATGATCATGTACCCAAGTCCCGAGTGCAGGGCGATCATCTCCGCAGCCACGACGACCAGCCAGGCAACACCGAGTCCGATGCGCATGCCGACGACAACTTGCGGCAGCACTGCCGGGATCACGACGCGCGTGAACAGGGTGCGGCGTGAGACGCCGAAATTCTCGGCAGCGCGCAGATAGCGCTTCTCGATGGTGTGCACGCCGACGGTGGTCTGCACGACCATGGGAAACACCGACGAGATGAAGATCAGATAGATGGGCGAGGCATCACCGACGCCAAACCAGAGAATCGCGATCGGAATCCACGCGATCGGGGAGATGGGCCGGAGGATCTGGAAGAGGGGATTGAGCATCCGGTAGGCGCTGCGCACCCAGCCCGTCCACAGGCCCAGTGGAATGGCAACACACGCGGCAAGCCCGAAGCCGATGCCGACCCGCAGGAGCGATGCGCTGATGTGTTGCCAGAGCGTGCCGTTCTCGATCAGCTCCCAGGTTCCGCTGACGACCGCCCATGGCGTCGGGAAAATGAGGCTGCCCGTGACGATTACCGCTGCCCACCAAAGGGCGATGAGCGCGACGATGACTGCCAGCGACGGCAGGGATGCCTTGAGGCGATACATGATCACGGATCGGTGCGCATCAGAGACGGTAACGGTACCAGATATGCACCGCTTGCAGGCGCACGCGCCAGTACAGTTCGTGCGCCCGCCAGGCGAGTTTCGCCCAGGGCGTCGCCGGAAAGGGAAAGACGCTGATGATCATCTGACCGCTCGCGTGCGCGCTGCAGGTGAAGGTGTAAACGGCCGCTTGCTCAAACGGCAGCCGAAAGCTCTGTCCCGGCATCATCAGCGTCGGCCCGAAGATCTGCGGGACGGCGTCGTGGTTGAGCAGGACCAGGGTGTCGCGCACGCCGAGCGTCAGGCGAATGTGGTCCGGCAGGATCTCGACCTTATCCCCGGACATGCGGCGCGCCCAGGTGCCATTGGGGATCTCGAAGATCTGATCCCGCGAGGCGCTGCTGACCGGCGCCAGTGCGCTCCAGGCGAGGACCGCGAGCGCGCTTCCCGCCACTGCCGCCGACACGAGTGAGCGCGCGGGCACGGTCACTCCTGCAACAGGATGGTCAGATCGTTCGCGTAGTCATCGGGGCTGTGTCCGTAGGGCATCAGCGCCCGAATCCGGCCTCGGCGATCGATCAGGTAGGTGAAGGAGGAGTGCGCGTAGGTGTAGCTGTTCTCGTAGGGGATCTTCTTTGCGGTCACCCCGTATGCCTCGCGCACCGCCGCGAGCTGCGCTTCGCTCCCGGTGCCGCCGATGAAGGTGTGGTCGAAAGTTCCCAGGAACCTCTTCAGGCGCTCGGGCACGTCACGCTGCGGATCAACTGTCACGTAGATAACCTGAATGTCGGCTGCGGTGGCCCCGAGCTTGCGGCGGGCGGCGGCGAACGTCGCCAGCGTTACCGGGCATACTGCCGTGCACGAGGAGTACCCGAAGGCGAGCAGCACGACCTTGCCACGGAAGCGACCGATGCGCAGCTCCTGTCCGTCGGACCCCTGCAGGGAGAAATCCGGCGCTGGACGCGGTGGGTCGAACGTTCCGGCCTTGAATGCGGCCGGCGGAGCGGCTGCGGAAGCTTCGAGCAGTAGCAGCGACAGGAGCGCTGGCGCCAGGCCGCGACGTGCGATCGACCCGCTCGTTGGCCAGGCGTCGTTCATAGTCGGATATCTGCAGGGCGCGAGTCGCGCGCGAACCGCTCGTCCACGTACTTCTCGTACGGGATGGGGTGCTTGATCGTTCCCGCTTCCAGGGACAGCCGCATCAGTTCGTCGAATTCAGAGCGGATCATGCGCAGATCGCCGTAGGTCACGCGGTCGCTCGGGTTGCGCATCACGAAGCGGATGATTTTGGGATCCTGGTTGAAGAACTTCGGGCCCGCGGCAACCTGCACGGCCTTCTCGCGGTGGGCGGGTCCCTGATCCAGCCACAGGCCTGCCCCCAGAATCTGGTTCACCAGGTCCTGCACCATCGGCGCGTTCGCGGCGATCAGCTCCTCGCGCACGGTCAGGACGCAGCAGATGTACTTCGGCCACTCATCGCGCGTCATACGCAACGGTCGCGCGTAGCCTGCGACCTGCGCGGCTGCTCCGAAGGGCTCGCCGGTGCAATATGCGTCCACGGCGCTTGCATACAGCGCGGCCGGCATGTCCGCCGGCGCCATCTCGACGACTTCGACGTCCTCGACGCGCATGTTCTCCTGCGCCAGCATGCGACGCAGAAACAGGAAGTCCACGGCGAAGCGGCTGGGAACGGCGATGCGTTTGCCTGCGAGCTGCCGGAAGTGCTGATAGGGCGACTCCGTGCGTACCATGATCACCGCACCGGAGCGGTGTCCCAGCGAGACGATCTTCATAGGGATGCCCTGGTCCGCAAGGTCCATCACGAGCGGCGCCAGCATGTAGCCGGCCTGGATGCGGCCCGCCATGAGCGATTCCTTGATCTCCGGCCAGCCGTTGAATTTGGCGTACTCGTAGTGGAAGCGGGGAGCGCCGGGCGGCGCGGATCGGTTGGCCTCGCTTTTCCCCAGGCACGCGACCGGCAGGGTGAGGTTGCAGGTGACGGCGAGCCCGCCCACCGTGAGCGAGTTCGGGTCCGTTCGGCTGCAGCCGAAGGCAGCCAGCGGCAGCGTAGCGGCCAGGCCGCGCACTACCTGCCGGCGCGAAAGAATTTTCCGATTCACTTAGCTCAGGTCTCCGCGAGGCGTCCTCGCAGAATTCTAAGCCATTACATGGCCGGGGCCGGCACGCCGGGGCCCACCGAGCCACGGCGCCCGGTATGATCGCGAACCTCGTCACCCCAAGAGGACCGGAACCCGATGCCAGCCCCAGACTCCAGGATCACGAGCCGCCGGCGCGAGCTCCGCGGCGCGAGCGGGTGGATGCTGCTGCTGTCCGCAATGCTGCCACTCGCTGCAAACTCGGCCGCGGGCGAGGGCGCGCCGCCGCTTTTCGGCTTCACGGCGCAGGAGGGTGCAGCGCAGCGCTCGCTCGAGCAGCGCTTCGACGCCGATCTCAATCCCGCGGAGCTGCGCGAGTGGCTGAAGAACCTCGCCTCCGCTCCGAACCACGTCGGCTCGCCCCACGATCGGGCCAACGCCGAATTCGTCCGCGACCTCTTCAGGCAGTGGGGCTGGCAGGCGCAGATCGAGGTGTTCGAGGTGCTTTATCCGACCCTCAAGGAGCACAGCCTGGAGCTCGTGGCGCCGACCCGGTTCACCGCGAGCCTCACCGAGCCGCCGGTCGCCGGAGATGCGAGTTCGGGCGTCGCCGGCATCATGCCGCCCTACAACGTCTACGGCGCCGACGGCGACGTCACCGGCGAGCTCGTCTACCTCAACTACGGGATGGCGAAGGACTATCAGGAGCTCGCGCGCCGCGGCATCGATGTCAGGGGAAAGATCGTCATCACGCGCTACGGCTCGGGCTGGCGCGGACTGAAACCCAAGCTCGCGCAGGAGCACGGCGCGATCGCCTGCATCATCTATTCGGATCCGCACGACGATGGCTACGCCCAGGG
>Ga0210399_10001741_pt1 | contig 17040 bp, 13 predicted proteins | sample IncBWC14MmetaG_FD_150865 | JGI IMG/M metagenome (GOLD analysis project Ga0210399, IMG submission 150865) | Forest soil microbial communities from Barre Woods Harvard Forest LTER site, Petersham, Massachusetts, United States - Inc-BW-C-14-M | ecosystem: Environmental > Terrestrial > Soil >...
TGGCCGGTGGCGGGAATGCGGCCGGGTGTGGGCTTGAGTCCACAGATGCCGCAGAAGTGAGCGGGGACACGTATGGAGCCGCCGCCGTCGCTGCCAACTCCGCCCATCGAGCAGCCAGAGGCGATCGCGGCGGCTTCGCCACCGCTGGAGCCGCCCGCTGAATACACGAGATTCCACGGGTTGGAGGTTTTGCCGGTCACGCGGTTGTCAGTTTCGTAGGTCATCAGGAATTCGGGAGTGTTGGTGTTGCCGAGCAGGATTGCACCAGCATCTTCGAGACGAGAGACAAGGGTTGCGTTGGTGACGGGAATGTAGTTCTCGCGCAGAAGAGAGCCTGCGGGACAGGGCCAGCCGGCTACGTCGAGACAGGATTTCACGGTGAGGGGAATTCCCTCGAGGGGGCGAGGCATGTCTCCGCGCACGATTCTGGATTCGGAGTCACGGGCGCGGGCACGCGCGGATTCTGCGTCAATGTGCACGAAAGGATTGAGCTGAGGCTGAATTTGCGCGGTGCGGTCGAGGCGGGCGGAGATGAGCTCGACGGGAGAGATTTCCTTGCGGCAGAATTTTTCGAGAGTTTCGGCGATGGTGGAGTAAATAGGCTGGGACATGGGTGACGAAGGAAAGGTAACGGCCTCTTCGCGATTGGTCAAGACGAGTTGGAGAAGCGGGCGGAAAGCCGCTATAAAATCGGTTGACGATAGAGGTAGCAGCCAAGACAATCGAACGGAATGTGGGGCGGAGTAGTGAGCAAATCAGGATTCTTCGCGGGTGGTGGATCCAGAAAGAATATTTCCGAATGAAAGCTTTGCATTGGGGTTCACGGCGTGTGCACTTAATTTTTTGGGCGGCGGTGTTGCTGCTGCCGGCGCTGGTTGTTTTCGCGTCACACCGGCCCGGCCAGGAAAGCTACCAGAGCATATCCGCAGTAGTAGCCAGCCAGAAAAAAGCACTGGCGGGGGATGCGCTGCGGCTGAATAGCCTGGGCGTGGCGTACCTGAACCAGCAGAAGTCGGCGGAGGCCCAGAAATATTTTGAACAATCGCTGGCGGCCGATCCGGAGTTTGCGATCGCGAAGATGAATCTGGGGATCGCCTTGCTGGCGCAACAAAAGATGGAGCAGGCGAGGACAGCCCTGGAAGAGGCGGCGTCGAAACTACCCGACAATCCGTATGCCTGGTACAACCTGGGGCTGGTGTACAAGGACGCGGGCGAGCCGGCGAAGGCGATTGCGGCGTTCCAGCATGTGGAGAAAATTGCGCCGGAGGAACCGGACGCGTTTTACTTTGAAGGCTATCTGAATTCGCAACTCCAACATTATGACCAGGCGATTCCAGCGTTTCAGGAAGCGCTGAAAATTGCGCCGTATCACGCATCGGCACAGTTCGGGCTGGCGCGCGCTTATCAAAGGAAGGGCGACACGGATGCAGCGCGCGAGGGAATGAAGAGGTTTCAGAAAATAACTGCGGAACATCTGGGGATTCCGTTTGGGGCGGGATACGGAGATCAGGGGAAATTTTCGCTGGCGGAGTTTGTGGCGGGAGGGGAGACCAGTGTTCCGGCGGAGATTGGGGTGCGGTATGAAGCGCAACCATTGCAAAAGCTGATGAGCGTGGGGAAGAAAAGTCCAGAGGCAGTTGCTGGCAAGAACGGGGCTTGTTTTCTGGATTTTGACGGAGACGGAAAAGCAGATTTGTTTCTGGTGGGAGCTGCGGGCGGGAAGAGCGAACTGTTGCGCAATTTGGGCAGCGGGAGATTTGAGGATGTTACGGCGAAGGCGGGGCTTGGAGGGGTTGGAGCTGGCTTTGGCTGCGCGGCGGGAGATTTTGACAACGACGGGAAGACGGACCTGGCGCTTTGCGAAGTTGGGGGAGTGCGTTTATTTCACAACGAGGGTGGCGGGAAATTTGTTGATGTGACGGAGAAAGTTGGGATTCGTCGTCAAGCTGGATGCGTATCGCCGACGTTTGTGGATTACGACCACGATGGAGATCTGGATCTGTATTTGACGTTTGCTGTTCAAGGTGTGGAAGGAAAACGATCGCGAAATGTTTTGTGGCGGAACAATGGGAATTCGACGTTTACGGATGTTTCGGAGGAGACCGGGCTGGGAGTGGAAGCGACGGGCGGCGGCGCGGTCAGCACGGATTTCAACAATGACCGGGCGATTGATCTGGTGTTAGCTGGCGGAGCGCGCGGAGCGGATGTGTATCTGAACCCGCGCGAAGGAAAGTTTACGGAATTGCCCGTGATTGATTTTGCGAAGGAGAAGTTGCCGCCGGCGGTTGGAGTGGTAGCGTTCGATTTCAATAAAGATGGGTGGATGGATTTGGCGTTTACACATGCTGGCGCGCCGGGAATTTCACTGTGGCGAAATGTAGAGGGTAAGAAGCTGGAGCGGGTGGGACTGCCGGATTTTGGCTGGAAACGGGGTTGGGGAATTGCGTGGGTGGACTACGACAACGATGGATGGCTGGATCTGGCGGCGGTGGGAGATGGTGCGAGCGGCGGAGAGATTCGCGTGTTGCGGAATCTTGGCGATGCGGGATGGACGGATGTGACCAAGAAAGTGCAACTGGATGGAGTGAGGCTGAAGGAGCCGCGCACGCTGACGGTGGCCGATCTGAAGAATGACGGGAGCCCCGATTTTGTGGTGACACAGGCGGGCGGCGAGACACTGATGCTGGAAAATGTGGGAGCGAACCAGAATCACTGGATGCAGATTGACCTGAAGGCGTTGAACGACAACAAGAGCAGCATCGGTACGAAGCTGGAAATTTTTGCGGGGGGGCTTTATCAGAAATGGGAAATCGCGGGAGCTTCCGGCTATTTGGGGCAGAACGGGCCGGGGCTACTGGCCGGGCTGGGCAAGGAAAAGGCGACGGATGTGGTTCGGCTGCTCTGGCCGACCGGCGTTCCGCAGGACGAAGTGAACCTGGCGGCGGGTAAAACGCAAGCGATTGGAGAACTGGACCGCCGCGGAAGTTCTTGCCCGATTCTGTTTTCGTGGAACGGCAAGGAATACGAATTTATTGCGGACATGATCGGGCCGGGAGTTGTGGGGCACTGGGTTGCTCCGGGAGAGCGGGACGTGCCGGACCCGGATGAGTATTTGAAAGTTGCGGCGAAGAGTGTGCGGGAAAAGAATGGGCGGTTGAGTTTCCGGTTCATGGAGCCAATGGAGGAGACGGTTTACCTGGATCAGGTGCGGTTGCTGGCGGTGGATCATCCATCGAACGTTGAAGTGAATCCGAACGAGCGGTTTGCCAGCGCACCGCCGTTTCCGGAGTTTCGCGTGATTGCCACGCAAGATGCGCGGGTGCCGGCGGGCGCGTGGGATGACCGCGGGAAGAATGTTTTGCCGCTGCTGGCAAAACGCGATCGGAAGTATGTGATGGAATTTGAAGGACTGCCGTTTGCGGGATTCGCGAAATTGCATTGGATTGAGTTGGATTTGGGCAGGTGGGACGCGCAGAAACCGCTGCGGCTACTGTTGGACGGATACACGGATTATTTCACGGCGACTTCGATGTATGCGGCGGACCAAGCGGGAATCAAGGTGATTGCGCCGTACGTGGAGGCGCAAGACACGCAGGGGAATTGGAAGCGGGTCGTGGAGGACATGGGATTTCCGGCTGGACTTGCGCGGACGATGGTTGCAGACCTTACCGGGAAAATTCCGGCAGGGACTCGGCGTATCCGCATCGTGTCGAATTTGAAAATTTATTGGGATGCAGTGCGGATTGACCAGACGCCACCGGTGGATGGCATCCGTGTGGAAGAGGTGCCGTTGGCCACGGGGTCGCTTGCATACCTGGGCTATCCGAAAGAAACGCGGCTGAATCCGGCGAGCGACACGGTGTATTCGTATTCGAACCGAAGCCCGACGGGACCGTACGCGCGCGCTGCTGGAAATTATACGCGGTATGGTGACGTGAAGGATCTGCTCAGCGCGGCGGACGATAAATTCGCGGTATTTGGATCGGGCGAGGGCGTGGCACTTGAATTTGATCCAGCAGGTTTGCCAAAACTTCCCGCCGGATGGACTCGTGATTACTTTTTTTACGCGAATGGATTCGAAAAGGACTTCGATTTTTATGCCGCGTACGCGTTCACGGTGGAACCTCTGCCGAAGCACGGGCTGGTCTCTTATCCCTACGAGGCCGGGAAAGAGTATCCGCTGGACAATGAACACTTGAAGTATCAATTCGAATACAACACGCGCTCGCGATCGGACCGCCTGCCGGGGAATTTGCGTTACACGTATACCGCGCCGAAGTGAGGAGCAGCCGATGGGGAGAACGGGGGTCGTCACGATTCGAGACGTGGCGCGGGAGTGCGGCTACTCGGCTTCCACTGTTTCGATTGTTCTGAATGGCGCGCCGTTGTCGCGCTACATACCAGCGGACACGAAGGGAAGAATCGAGACTGCGGCGAAACGGATGGGATACCGGCCGAATCCGCTGGCGCGATCGCTGCGGAGCCAACGGTCAAACATTGTTGGCGTGATGGTGATCGACATCACGGATCCGTTTTGCACACCGATTTTGCGCGGGCTGGAGAATGCGCTTTATCAGGCGAGTTATTTGTCGCTGCTGGCGGATGCGCACAACGAGACGCACCGATTCGAACGGTACCTGGAAATGTTGCTGGACCGGCGCGTGGAAGGGTTGGTGGTGATCGCGAACTGGCTGGTGACGGACATCAAGCTGCTGGCGGACCTGACCGAGTGCCAGGTGCCGACGGTGATCGCAGGACGAAGTTTTGAGAACCATTCGGTCAGCACGGTTTCGGTGGACAACGAAGGCGGCGCTGGCATGGCGCTGGAGCATCTTTACCGGCTGGGGCACCGGGAAATTGCGTTTTTGCGCGGACCGAGAGCGCTTTCGAGCAGCGGGCAGCGGTGGAAGGGAATTCGCGCGTATGCACAGTCGGTGGGGTTGCATCTGGATTCGAAAAAGATTTTGGAATTGCCGGAGTCGCTGGATCCGAATTCGAGTTTTGAGGCTGGGGCGCACTTGACGGGGGAATTGCTGCGACAGGGAAAACCATTCACGGCGCTGATGGCGTACGACGATATGACGGCTTTGGGGGCGTTGCGCGCGTTGAAGAAAAAAGGATTGCGCGTGCCGGAAGATTGTTCGGTGGTCGGATTCGACGACGTGGCACAGGCGAGCTTATCGGTGCCGTCGCTCACGACAGTGCGGCAGCCGATGGAAGCAATGGGCAGCCTGAGCGCGGGAATGGTGCTGGAAGCGATCAAGGCGATGGATGAGAAACAGGATGTTCCGGTGGTGCGAAGAAAAATTCCCGCGGAACTGGTGGTGAGAGAATCGACGCGGGCGTTGAAATAGAAAATAGAAAAGATTTAATACAGAGGGCGCAGCGGAAGAGCACAGAGCTCACACAGGGAAGAGGTGGGTACTACTTGGGAGCGGGAGAAAAAGCGTCGGGGGGATCCAGATAGCCTTGTTGCCAGAAGGCTTCACCTTTCAGTGACCCGGAAGTGAGTTTCTGGATGTTTACGGAAGTTGCTGCAGCGATGCCTCCGTCGGCGGCATCAAAAACTACCACTACGCCTTCGGGAGCCGGATTCGCGGCGGATCCTTCCCGAAAGCCTTTTTCAAATAGCGCGAGGCAATAGTTGAGACGGGCGGCTGGCCCGGTTTCCTTCGGATTTTGGGAGAGCGGTTGCACGGTGAAGATTCTCACCTTTTTGTTTTTGAGCGGCGCCCAATCGCCGGGAAAATCTCCCGTTTCTTCGCGCTCGATGCGGAAACCAGGGAACTTTTCTTCCGGGCCGGCCGCGACGGACTGCAATCTGGCAGCGATGCCTTCGGGCAACTCGACGGAATTTTTGCGGACATAGCCACGCGAATCGCCGGAGATGGAAATGTGGATCCACTCCCCCTCTTCATCCAGGAACTCAAATTCATCGTTGGCAGCAGCTTCGAAGAGGACGCGGGAGCTTTCCGCGTTCTTTGCGTAGATTGGGGTGCGGGATTTTTTGACGACGATCAGATTTTTTGGATGAGCCTGGGTGTGCCGGAGTTCCTGAAGATTTTGGAGTTCGGCGGTAAGCTGTTGAACGCGCTTTTCACCGGCGATGCGCCGGTTGCGGAGTGCGGCGACTTCATCGGGCTGCTGCGCGGCTTGCGGAAGCGGCGCGGCCATGGTTGCGGCGGCACGCGCGCCGGAAAGATCCAGCTTGGGCTGAGGAGCTTGAGGAGAATTGGAAGTTGGGGAAGCGGAGGAAACGGGCTTGCCAGTGAGTTTCTCTTCCAGGCGATCGAGAAAATCGAGTTCGAGCCGGCCGTTGGAGGGAAGAACTTGATAGCCCGACTTGGAGACGTCGCGATCGGCGTACCAAGCCGTGATTTTTGCGGAGAGGCGAACGATGGTGCCACCGGCGTCGCCCGGGAGCAACTCGATTGAAAACTGATAGAAGCCGCGTTCGTAGCGGTCAAGAGGCTTGTCCGGTGTGGCGACGAAGCCATCGAGCACGGGAAGTTTCTGGCCGGAATAAGCTTGCAAATCTTTTAGAGCTTGCTCCACCTGAGCACGCGGCACCGTGAAATTTCTGGCGTACGGGATCGCCTGCGGGTGTGTTTCGCGCGCGAAGGACGCGAAACAGAAGAAGCAGAAGAGAATTTTGGCACAGCGAAACGGGAGGAGCTTCAAGGCAATTGCTCCAGAAGTTCCTGGGGAAGCCATCCACGCTGGCCATCGGGTGTCTCGACTCCGAGCCAATGCGGCGTAACGATGAGGATCACGACGTCGGTGAACGCGGAGAGTGTCTTGAGGGTGGCGGCGGACTGGAACGGAGCGGCTTTCAAGTCGGCGCCGGGAGATTTGACGCGGCGTTCGAGTTCATGGTGCAAGGCGCTGACCTGCTGCTCGAGGTCCTTTTGAGCGGACTGAGCATTGCTAAGGCGGGTGGTTTCGTCCTCGTGTTGACGAATCAGGGATTGGCGAACGAGTTCGGCGCTGGTCTGGCGGCGCCTGGCGTCAGCGGCCTGGGCGGCGGCTTCCTGGAGAGTTTCTAGCTGATCCTTGATTTCCTTCATTTCGCTTTTTTCGACGGTGCCATCGGAGGGGTGAAAGATGCGGTGGGCTGTCTCCTGATAGATGGCGTCGATTTTCACGCGGGTACGGTTGGCGTCCACGGGGATGAGGACAAAGCGAACCGCGATGGTGCCCTGGTCGCCTGACTCCAGGAAGTGGCGGGGAGCAATAGCATTCTTGCGAATCTTAAAATAAACATCTCCCGGGCCTTGCCAGGAATCGAAAAGGAGAGTTGAGTCGACGGCTTCAGCGCCGGTCAAAACTGGCTCTTTATCGAAAATCAGAGTGCCATGGATGACTTGATCGTGAACAACGAATTGGACAGCTTGGCGAACTTCTTCCAACGAACCAAAAAACTCGCGGACGAGGCCGGGAGTGGTGAGAGTTTCTCTGGAAGAACTAGCCATTGGGAAAAGGAGTAGCACCAGAGCTAAGACTAGAGCGAGAGCGGCACAGAGAAGAACTCGAAAGGGCAGAAGGGGCCAGTGTGTAATCTTTGTCCACATTTTGAATCGGCCTACTTTGTTACCTCCAAGTTCGGCTTGGTGTCAAATGCGGCTTCACGCGGCAGGCCGCGTGCGGTAGCGGAGCAGAACGGTACCATAACTATCCTTATGAAAAGTTTTCCAAATGTATGTAAGAAATCTCTTGCATTCTTGGAGCGAGAGGGAGTAGCATCCGCAACGGTTCAGGGACTGAAAGCCGCGTGTAGCTCTCTTGACGGAGAGGCAAAGCGCGATTTTCGGAAGTTGGTTTGGAGCGAATCGGCCAAATGTGGGAGTTGGCGCCTCTAGAGCGTCAGCGATCTGTTTTGCCTGAAACACCCTTTCCAAATACCCTTCACCCAATTTGAACGCACTTAAACGTGTTGTCTGCTCAGCGTTTCGCGCAACGTGATTGAGGAGGCAGTATGGATGTTAGGGGTGATAGTGGGGTGAATCGGATTGCGAGCCGTCCGGTAACAACTCTTTTGTACATTGCAGCGGTCCTCGGAATTTTCCTCTCGACATGCAGTTCAGCCAGCGCCCTTCCCGCATTCGCAAGAAAATATGGCATGCCATGTTCCTCGTGCCATGAGGCATGGCCGAAGTTGAGCCCGTTTGGGCAGCAGTTCAAAGACAACGGCTATCAGATGGGGAACGATCGTGATGCCCCCATCTTCCAGCAGCCTGCGTACTGGCCGGTGACATTCCGCATCACGCCAATCTGGCATCGCGAGAGCACCGACAAGGTGCAGGTAGATGGATCGAACGGACCGGGTGGAAACGAAGCGAGGGTGACCACGCACGGATTCGACTGGACCGGTTTGGATTTTCATACGGCAGGAACGCTGGCGAATAATTATTCGTTCTATGTTCTTCCGTCCTCCGACAATACTGGGGCATTTCACTTTGAATCCGTCTGGGCCCGCATCGACAACATTGCAGGCAGCTCCTGGCTGAACATCAAGTTGGGCAAGTTTGAGCTCGACAACCTGCTCTCCGAGAAGCGCATCCTGACCATCACCAACGTCTCCGGCGTTTACACGAACTATCACTTCCAACCTATTGGAGAAACCTACAAATTTGGTATCGGCGACAATCAAGTGGGCGTCGAGTGGATGGGGCATTCCAAGAATGACCGGACGCGTATTTCTGCCTCATTGCTCTCGGCTAGTGACGGCCAGCCCGGTCTCCCGGTAAGCCGCGCTTACAACGGGTATTTCGCTGGGAGCCAGGCGTTTGAACTCGGGGGGCTAGGTTTGCAGCGCGTGGGCGCGTTTGCCTATATCGGCCAGGCACCCACGTACCCTGAATTCACCAATGGCGGGCCAACGGCTGGACTTCCTGGCACGGGCATTGGGAATAAAGGATTCCAGCGATACGGGCTGATTGGCATGTGGTACATCAAGAAGTTTGATATCACCACGATCTTCTTCCACAGCCACGACAGCGCGTACCTCGGCACTAATACTCCGGCGAACCAGCCATTGCCGACTGGCGCGCATGCACCCACTTGGAATGGCGGACTGTTTGAGAGTCATTACAATTTCAACCCGCAGTTGATCCTTATCAACCGCTACGAACTGGTGCGCATGTCCCAACAGGCGTTTGGCGGTGCGGCAGCGGTACCCAATCCGGGGGATCTTGGCAACGCCAATGTGCTAACGTTTGGCGCACGTTATTACCCGTTCATTTCGAGTCGCGCAGGCTTTGCCTATCACGGGGAGTACGCCATTATCTGGCAGAAGGGCGTCTCTCCGGTTACTGCCACGAACCAAACGACCAGCAGCTTGCTATTCGGATTTGACTTCGCATTCTAAGGGGAAAAATCATGCGGAGACTACAGACTACGAAAATCGTCTTGATTGTCGCGATTGCCTTCGCGCTTCCGTTTGCCGCCTACGGGCAGCAGATGGAATCGCACGAAGGGAAATGGACGGGGCATTCGGAAGCGGGGAGACAACTCTACTACCGCTATTGCTGGGGTTGCCACGGAGCCCGCGGCAACGGCGACGGCGAAAATGCTCCCTACTTGAACATCCTGCCGCGAAACTTTGTGGCAGCGGCGTTCAAGTGTAGGTCCACGCCCACGGGCACGTTGCCGCTGGACCAGGATCTATTTAACACTCTGGGTCGAGGAATTAACTTTACAAATATGCCCAACTGGTCGGCGTTGACGGACCAGCAGCGAGCCGACCTGGTGGCCTTCATCAAGACGTTCTCGCCACGGTGGAAAACCGAAAGACCCGGCGATGCCATCCAGATTCCCGCGGAGCCCGCGCTGACCGTGGCCAGCATCAAGCACGGCGGGGAATTGTTTCAGAAGCTGGAATGCTGGAAGTGTCACGGGCAGGAAGGACGCGGCGACGGACCATCGGCCTCCACGCTAACCGACAGCAACGACCAGCCCATACGACCCTACAACTTTACTTCTGACAACCGTTCCAAATGCGGACGGACCAATCCAGACCTCTACAAAATTTTTATGACCGGCCTGGATGGCACGCCGATGCCTTCGTTTGCGGATGTGATCAAACCGGAAGACGCCTGGGACCTGGTGCATTTCCTGCGCACCCTGCAATACAACAACAAGAGTCCCGAGCTGACCCTGTGGCTGAGCACCAAGGAAGGCGCGGAGATCGTGAATGCCAAGAAGGTGCAAAACACCTACACCGGCTCCGGCGTGAAACCGTAATTTAGCGTTCCAAGTTGAGGAGGAGGATTCGCATGAGTATGAAGCATGTAGTAGTGGCAGGTGCTGTGATGCTGGCGGCTTCGGCTGTCGCGTTGGCGGAACCTGCCGGCGGCACCATCAGCGGCAAGGTGACCTACGAAGGGACACCAGCCAAGATGAAGCCGATTGACATGTCGAAAGAACCGTCTTGCGCAAAGATGTATACCACGCCCCCCGTGGTTGAGTCGGTGGTTACGGGCACAGGGAACAGCCTGCAGAATGTGGTTGTGTACATTTCTGCGGGAGTGCCCGATGATGCCGCGCCGTCCACAGCGGCTGTGTTTACACAGAAAGGTTGCCGTTACATCCCGCATGTTCTTGCGTTCCAAGTAAATCAGGAAATCAAGATCATCAACGATGACCAGACATCCCACAACATACACCCATTGCCGAAGCTAAACCGCGAGTGGAACAAATCGCAGCCAGCGGGAACGCCGCCGATTAGCGAGAAGTATGACAAGGCGGAGTTTATTCCGGTGAAGTGCAACGTGCATCCGTGGATGCATGGGAATTTCGCGGTGATGAAAAATTCCCACTACGCCCTAACGGGTGACGGCGGGGCGTTCACCCTGGCGAATCTACCTTCTGGCAAGTACACGGTTACGGCGTGGCATGAATCCTACGGCGATCAATCCCAGGATGTGACCATCACCGGCGGCGAAACCAAGAGTGTCAACTTCGTTTTCAAGGCCAAGCCCTATTGATATAGGGCTTGGCAATTCTTCTGCAATAGTCAGCGGTATCGGGCAAGCGCACCCAATGCGATGGATCGCCCTTGAAGCGGGCAAAGGCGGAAAGCTATGGGCAAATTTCTTGCAGTAACTATCGTTGTGATCGCGATTGCCTCGGCAATTCCGGTTGTGATGCACACCTGGGAGCCGCCCGCGGATATTTCGACCCATGGGCACCTGATCGACAGCCAGAGGGATGACACCATGATCGAGGCCGGAGTGTCGTTCCTGGCCGCGCAGATATTGCTGGCCATATTCATCTGGCGGTTTGCAGGCTCGAAGGCGGGCGGAAAGACGAAAACCTTCCCAGGCGGGGCCAAGGGGTTGGTGGGCGCGGCGCTTGTGCTGGTAGGCGTGGAAGTTCTGGCGCTGGGGGCGTTCGGCACGAAGGCTTGGGCGACCGTATATTTCACGCCGCCCGCGGCAGATGCCATGCCCATACAAGTGCAAGCTGGGCAGTTTGCTTTCTATTTCCGGTACCCCGGGCCCGATGGCAAGTTTGGGCCGATCCATCCTGAACTGATCAATGAAGGGACCCAGAACCTGTTCGGCCTGGATCCCGAGCATGACGTGGAGTCCCGCGACGACATCGTCACTGCGGAGTTGGCGATTCCGGTAAACAAGGAAATCCATCTGCTGATGCACGCGAAGGACGTGAGCCATTCTTTCTATGTGCCGGCGCTGCGCATCCACCAGGATTTTGTGCCGGGGCTGGATTTATCGCAGCATTTCACGGCCACGCAGATTGGAAAGTATGAGATCGTCTGCTCGCAATTGTGCGGGCTGGGCCATTACAACATGAGGGCGTATCTGGAAGTAATGTCCCAAGCGGACTTTGATGATTGGCAAAAGAAACAAGCAGCCGCGCAGTAGAAAGGCGCGTCAAGTCAGATGGGAAATAGCTCCGGCGGTGACTTCCATTTTCGGGTGAGGTGAGCAAATGCACGAAGTATCAGCAGCCCCAGCAGCGCATCATGGCCCTCCGACGACGTTCATTCGGAAGCATGTGTTCAGCACGGACCACAAGGTAATCGGCATCCAGTATTACCACCTGGCTCTTGTGGCGGTGGTGGTGGGCATGGTGCTGTCCTGGCTGATGCGCATTCATCTGGGATGGACCAATGCGGCGATTCCCGGGCTGCAGACGATCTCTCCAAACGGCGCCCCTGGTGGAGTGATGACGCCGGAGTATTACCTGCAACTGATGACCATGCACGCCACGATCATGGTCTTTTTTGTGTTGACGACCGCTCCGTTCGCCGCCTTTGGCAATTATTTTCTGCCTATCCAGACGGGCGCGGAAGATATGCCGTTTCCGCATTTCAACATGATGTCTTTCTGGGTGACGTTGACGGGCTTTCTCGTACTGATTAGCACGTTTTTTGTGAGCGACGGTCCGCCGTTGGCCGGCTGGACTTCTTACGCTCCGCTGAGTGCGATCGGAAAAGCGGCCGGGCCGGGAGAAGGCACTGGGCAAGTACTTTGGGCAGCCGCGCTTGCGATCTTCTGCGTTGGACAGTTGCTGGGGGCTTTGAACTTCATCTCTACCGTGCTGGATATGCGTTGCAAGGGAATGACATTGAGCCGCCTTCCGGTTACCGCGTGGGCATGGTTCATCACTTCGTGCATGGGTCTGACGGCTTTCGCTGTATTAATGCCGGCGACTATCCTGCTGATTCTGGATCACGTGGCCGGGACGAGTTTCTTCGTCCCGTCGGGCCTGGTACTCAACGATCAGCTGATACCGCATTCGGGTGGATCTACTCTGCTTTGGCAGCACCTGTTTTGGTTTTTCGGGCATCCGGAGGTGTACATCGCCATCGTGCCCGGGATGGGGATTGTGACCCACGTTCTGATGACCAACATGCGCCGCCCGATGTTGAGCATGAAAGCGATTCTGTATTCGATGTGGGCGCTGGCGTTTCTGAGCTACATGGTCTACGGGCACCACATGTTTGTCAGCGGAATGAATCCTTTCTCCTCGCTGGCATTCTCGTTCCCGACACTGATGATCACCATTCCGTCCACGATTTTGGTGCTGATCTGGATCGGGAGTCTGTATGGTTCGCATCTGCGCATCAATACGGCGTCGCTTTTTTCGCTGGGGTTCATTTCGATGTTCGTCAGCGGCGGGGTCAGCGGCTTTTTCCTGGCCCAACCCTCGATCGATATCATGCTGCACGCTACATACTTTGTGGTGGGTCACTTCCACATGGTGATGGGCGTGGCGGCCATGTTCGGGATCTTCGCTGGAACGTACTTCTGGTTCCCGAAGATGTACGGGCGAATGATGGATGAGACTCTGGGGAAGATTCACTTCTGGCTGACGTTCGTGGGAACGTATTGCATCTTCATGCCGTTCCACTATCTCGGCTGGGCTGGCAACGTGCGGCGCTATGCGGCGTTCACGGACGATTACCTGAAGCCACTTATCCCCCTGCATCAATTCATTTCCATCGCGGCTCTATTCACCGGCGCGGTTCAGCTCATTTTCATTTACAACTTCATCAACAGCAGGTTCCGTGGAGCACCCGCGCCAGCAAATCCCTGGGAGGGCACTTCGTTGGAGTGGATTATGCCTTCGCCGCCGCCCTGGAACAATTTTGGCGGCAAAGACCCTGTGGTCTATCACGATGCCGAACAGTACGGCGTTAAGACAGCGTCGGGCGTGGACTACATCATGCAGAATTCACCGGAACAGGCCTTGTCCGGCGCGGACGGAGATTGATCTTGGAATTAGCGGGCAAATGAGAGGAAGAGTGTAGAAAAGATGGCAACCACGTTACCGCCTCCAAAACCTGAAGAACTCGAGCAGCCGGAAAGATCTGGGAACGGAAGCACTGGCAATGGCGGCTGGCAGAATCTTGTTCCCGCAGATGGGAATCTCCGGACCATTGAAGAGTACTCACCGCCACCCTCGAGCAGCGCCATTTGGGTGGGCATCGCGGCGATTTGCATGTCGTTCGCGGCGTTCACCAGCGCTCTGATTGTCCGCCAGGGAGCATCGAACGATTGGCGGCACATCACTTTGCCGTCTGTCCTCTTTTTAAGCACCATGCTGCTGGTTGCGAGCAGCGTTACCCTGGAAGTGGCGCGCCGTCGGATCGCTGCGTATATGGGCGGAGCGCAGAGTCAGGCTGCAAGTTCGAGGGTGTGGCTGTACGTGACATTGGGACTCGGATTGCTTTTTGTGGCCGGGCAATACATGGCCTGGTTGCAATTGAGGTCCCAAGGACTGTACCTGGCGACCAACCCGAACAGTTCTTTTTTTTACGTCTTTACCGCCTTGCACGCTCTGCATGTCATGGGCGGCCTTGCTGGTCTGGGCAGAGTCATCCGCAAACTTGGCTTGGGGACCCTGCGGCGGAGCACACTGAATGCGACATTGATTTACTGGCATTTCATGGGCGTGCTTTGGATCTATCTGTTCGTGCTGTTGTGGATGAGAATTTAACGAGTTCGACCATAGGAGGCGCCGTGAGTCATTCTGACGTAGCTTTGGGCGAACACCATGCACCCGCGATGGAGCCCTCGCCGTTCGCGATTCCCGCGATCAAGCTGGCAATGTGGCTGTTCATCATCTCCGACATCATGACCTTTGCGGCATGCCTGGTGGCATATGGGTTCCTGCGGAATGCGACGCCAAACTGGCCGAGGCCGTACCACTCCTCAACGATCATCAGCGTGCTGGTGATGACGGTTATCCTGATCACCAGCAGCTTGATTATGGTGATGGCGGTGAGGGCGGCGCGGGCCGGGGACCGGGCGGGTGCCTTCCGCTGGACCATGGTCACCCTGGCGGCAGGGGTGCTTTTCGCGATCCTGCACATTCGTGAATGGTTCGGCATGATCAGTCAGGGCGTGACGTTTTCCACGAACCCGTGGGGCACGGGCCTGTTCGGGGGAGCATATTACAGCGTGACCGGCATGGAACTCTTGCACGTGATTGCGGCGCTGATCGCTCTCTTGATTATCGGGCTGGGGTACAAGAGCGGACGCTATGGCGCGGCGCACATTGAAAACTGCAATCTGTTCTGGCAATTCATCAACATTGTGTGGATGTTCGTTGTGCCCCTGGTCTATCTGATGGATATCGCAAGCTAAAGATTCGCAAGCAAGGAAAATGAGGCGGGGAAAGGAAACTTGATTATGAGCACAGCTGGCGAACAAGGCGGACTGGGCAAATACATTGTGGTCTACATCTGCATGCTGGCAATCACGGGAATCGAAGTGGTTGTCGCCAGCAGTAACCCCGGCGGAGCTCATTTGCTTCCGATGATGCTGATACTCGCATTTGCCGGCGCGCTTCTGGGAGTTCTGTTTTTTATGGGGTTGGCGGCGGAAAAGCGCAGCCTGATTGTATGTTTCGCAGTCTTTACTCTGTTTGTGCTGGCGACAATTAATTACGGCTGGACCGACAGCTTCCGGGTGCTTACAGGTGCGCCGTACGCCAAGTAAACTGTGGCCTGGATGGAAGGGAACGCTGATGAAGATCGAGACAATGCTCCGCTGGGTGACTATCGGGCTGGTGGGGCTCGCTCTGGTGGTTCTGGCTCCCCCCGTTTTTCCGCAAAGCTGTGCGCTCTGCTATACGCAGGCTGCTTCCTCAGGCTCCCGAATGATTGAGGCGCTGCGCAGCGGAATCCTGGTGTTGATTATTCCGCCGACGCTGATGTGGCTGGTGATTGCCGGGATTATGTATTCCAAGCGCAACCAGTTTAAGCGTGCAGACGACCGCTCCGGATCCAGCGCCAACTGGTAGCGAGCCGCCGCGACAAACGCTGGCCCACCCAGGATTCATGTACATTCGAACATGGATGAAAACTTTCTCCCCTCGTCTTCCTCCTAAATTGGGTCTCTGCGGGACTGGAATCCTCCTGGGTTCCCTCAGGGTCATTTGGACAGCCATCCTTTTCATGGGCGTGGCCGCGGCGGCCCAGAATCAAGTGCCGCCAACATCGCCAAAGCACTACCATGCGCCGCGTACGCTTCCGCTTAGCAAGTTTTATGAAACGCCAGAGCCGCTGCCTGCCGGTAAGCCGGGCGAGTTGATCCGAGTCGAACAGGCTTACGAATACCACCTGTCCTTCGAAGCTTCCACCTTCCGCATTCTCTATCATTCGCGTTCCCCGCAAGGGAAAGATGTAGCCGTATCGGGTGTGGTGCTTATGCCGGATGGAGATCCTCCAGCGGGAGGGTGGCCGGTCATTGCCTGGGCGCATGATTTCGTCGGGTCGGCGCGGCAATGCGCTCCATCGCTGCTGAAAAACCTGAATGAAGGGCCGGTGCTCTCGATGTATGCGAGCCTGGGATACGCCGTCGTTGCTTCCGACTACGCTGGGCTGGGAACAAACTTTCCTCACGCGGTCTTCGATACTCGGTCGAACGCTTTGGATTTGATTTATTCCATTCCCGCGGCGCGAGCGGCGCTGCCGCAACTTGGAAAGAAGTGGGTGGTGGCGGGATATTCTCAGGGAGCGATTGTGGCCATCGGAGCGGCGGAAACTGTTAGTGAGATTGGTGATTCCAATTATGAGGGAGCCGTCGGCGTTGCGGGGGTTGCGGAGCCTGAGGAGATCTTTGAGCGGTTTGCCAACCGGCCCGAGCGTTCGATGTTGGTATTTCTGGCGCAAGGGGTGAAGACGGTCTATCCCGAGTTTCGGATTGAAGAGATTCTGACCGAAAAGGCGATGACGCTTTACCGGTCCATTAGCCATGTCTGCGAAATACGGCTAGGCTCAGCCGTGGTCCAAACTGATCTAGTCAAACCTGGCTGGGAGAACAATCCTTTCGTTAAAAAGTTTTGGGAAAGGAGCAGACTCGGTGGGAACCCGGCATACGGCCCGTTGCTGGTGATCAGCGGGGAGGCCGATACGGCGGTGCCGGCAGAGTTAACCGCAAGAGCGGTGGGGCGACTGTGCGAGCAGAAGGATCGCGTGCTATTTGTAAAATACCCGGGGCTTGACGCAAGCGGGGTATTGGGAAACTCCGTCAGCGAACAGATCAGTTGGATCAAGGCGCGATTTTC
>Ga0210399_10001743_pt1 | contig 17037 bp, 16 predicted proteins | sample IncBWC14MmetaG_FD_150865 | JGI IMG/M metagenome (GOLD analysis project Ga0210399, IMG submission 150865) | Forest soil microbial communities from Barre Woods Harvard Forest LTER site, Petersham, Massachusetts, United States - Inc-BW-C-14-M | ecosystem: Environmental > Terrestrial > Soil >...
CGGCGCGGTTCCTTGCCAAGGGCCCGTGAAAGGTGGTCCACGTACGTGACCATGCAACGATGGTGACTTCGAGAGGATGCCGCCGATAGGGCATAACGACCCCTCTTTTGTTGCAATTCACCGTCCCGTCACGCTCCCGACCTCGTCAAATGAAGTCGGCCAGTGCCTCCCAGCCTCGAGGCGGCGGGGCCAGGCGCCAGAACTGTTCGGGTACCCGCCCCTCCATGCGGACGGTCAGGGCGTGGTCCCGTTCGAGCGGTGCGATCTGCGAGACGTAGCACCAGATGGCCCGGCGCTTGCGCTCCTCGTCAGGCACATGAGGCACGATCGCGGGGGTCGCCCACAGGGGCGAACGGAGCAGCTTGGCCACCCGCCAGGCGAGCAGACCGGGCAGATGCTTGTACCCGTGGTCCTCGTAACAGAACCACGTCCGCTCCGGCTGCTGTGCCTGCACCAACAGGCATGCGTCGTGGGTCATGTCGTGATCGGGGTTGGCCAGGCCCATGGGGAAGAAGACCGCGGTGGGGTCGATCTCGGCGATCGCCGCACCGAGCGCAGGCGCCACGTCGGCCGCCGTCGGCCGCTCGTCGACCGGCAGGTACTGGTGGTCGGGGAAGTCGAGCCACCGGTAGGACGACTCCAAGACGGCCATCGCGGCCACGTCTTCCTCCCGGCGCACCGCAACGACGTCGTCGCCCGCCACGAAGCCGCCGAGCGCGTCCCACTCCGTGGGCGAAGCCGGATAGGCCGGCGGCCGGCCGCCGAGAACGGTGATCACAGTGGTGTCGTCGTACGTACCCAGGAGGTGGCCTGCGCCCATCGCCGCGTCGTCGAAGTGCGGCGACACCACGACGATGCGGGCGAACACACCTGCGTCGACCTCACCCCACGTCGGCTCTTCGAACGCCCCGCCCGCCCCATCTCCTGTCACTGCCCCCACGTCGGTCATAGGCGTCGGATCATACGGGCAGGTCGTCCACCTCACCGGCAACCGCGACGTGGCGCCGGAACGTTGGCATGAGCGCGCCGATCACCGCGGCGCCTGCGATGCACGCCAGCCCGCCCGACACCACGGCGAACTCCACCGACGTCGCCGTCGCCACCGCACCCGACTCCAGGTCGCCCAACCGGGGCCCACCCTGCACGACGGCCATTTGTATTGACGACATTCGGCTCCGGAACCGCTCGGGGATGGACGTCTGCAACATCGTGTTCCGCACGACGGCCGAGATCACGTCGGCCCATCCCGCGACGGCCAGCAGCACCAGGGCAATCCACAACGTGTCGACCAGCCCGAAGATCGCGATCGCCACGCCCCACACCGTCACGGCGATGATCACCGTCCAGCCCTGGCGCCGCAGGTTGGAAACCCAGCCCGTGGTCAGAGCGCCCACCAACGCTCCCGCACCCGGCGCCGCGTACAGGAAACCCAGTGTCACAGTGCCGCCACCGAACACCGTCGCCGCCATCGCCGGGAACAGCGCACGCGGCATGCCGAACACCATGGCGTTGATGTCGATGAGGTAGACGCCCTGCAAAGCCTGGCGGGAGCGCAGGTAGCGCAGTCCCTCCTTGGTCGACTGCCACATCGACAATGACCCGCCCGCATGGGCCGGCGGTATCGGCGCCAGCATGAACGTCGTCGCCACCGCGACCACGTAGGTTCCAGCGTCGATCGCGTAGACGAGGGGCAGACCCGTGGCCAGCAGGATCCCCGACAACGCCGGCCCGACGACGGTCCCCACCTGGAACACGATCTGGGTCATGGCGGCGGCGGCCGGCAGGTGCCGTCGATCGACCATGCGGGGGACCGACGCCATGCGCGCTGTGTTGGCGAAGCCCTGGAATCCCGCCGCGACCGCACTGATCAGGTACAGCGCCACCAAGGACGGCGCCGGCACGGCCGCGTTGATGGCGAGCGCCCCGCTCGCCAAGGCGAGTCCCACGCCCGTCCACACCATGATCGGGCGCCGGTCGACCGCGTCGCCGATCGGCCCCGACGCCAGCGCCCCGGCGAGGAACGGGAACAGCTGCGCCAACGAAATCGCGCCCACCTGCAGCGACGAATGCGTCATCGAATAGACCTGGTACGAGATAGCGACGAACGTCAGCTGCGTCCCGAGCGTTGAGACGAGCTGGCCGGCGAACAACAACCGGAAGTCTCGGCTCTCCCGCAGGGGCGTCGTATCGACGAGGATCCGCCCCGGCATCCCCCAAGCCTAGGTACGTATACGAGGTGTCAACGGGCGGCGCGGCCGAAGTCTCGCCCCGAGATGTCCCACGCCGCCGGCCAATCCCTCGTCCGCAACAACGCGTCGCTCCCGCCGTCGCAGAACACGACCGAGCCGCAGAAGAACGTGCTGTCGGGCCCGACCAAGAACGCAACCAAAGCCGCGATCTCCTCGGGCCGTCCCCCACGCCCGAGCGGGATCGGCAACATGTCGAGCATCGGGCCCGTGCGCTCGTCCGCCCGCATGGCGGCGACCATCGGCGTCTCGATAAGTCCCGGCGCCACCGCGTTGAGCCGCAGCCCGGCGCCGGCCCATTCAGGCCCCGTGGCGTGGGCGCGCACCCAGTGGGCGACGGCGATCTTCGACGCCGCGTAGGCCGCCATCGACGTGCCCTCGTCGGCCACCACCGCGGCCCGGACCTCGTCGCCGGCGAGGCAGGCCTCGACCACGGCGAGCGGGATGTCGGGCTGCACCGTCGTCGAGTTCGAGCTGATCGCAACGGCAGCGGCGCCCGGCACGAGCAACGGGCGCAGGCGGTCGAGCAGCTCGACCGTGCCGAAATAGTTCACCGACGTCAACAACGAGCCCTTCCTGTCGGGTGACCCCGCCAGTCCGGCGCACGTCACGACGGCGGCGAGGGTCCCGTCCGCCAGACCATTCGCCTCGTCCGCGGCGCGCTGACGCTCGGCCGGGACGGCGAGGTCCGCGACGACCGCGACGTCGGTGCCGGGTCGGTCGATGCCGATGACGCGAAAGCCCGCCGCGTCGAGTCTGGCGGCGGTGGCGCGGCCGATGCCAGATGCGGCGCCGGTGACGACGGCGTTCTTGACGTCAGGCAGCGCGGCGGGCCTTGAGGACGGCGAGGGCTTTGTCGGCGTGGGAGTTCATCGAGATCTCGCTGTGGATGACGTCGAGAATGGTGCGGTCGGTGTCGATGACGAACGTCGTCCGTTTGTTGGGGCCGAAGCCGCGCTTGGCACCGAGCTCGGCGGCGACCTTGCGGTCGGGGTCCGAGAGGAGCGGCAGGCCGAGCGACTCCTTCTCGTCGAACTGCTTCTGCTTCTCGACCTTGTCGGCGCTGATGCCGACGGGCTGGGCGCCGACGGCGGCGAACTCGGCCGACAGGTCGCGGAAGTGACAGCTCTCCTTCGTGCAGCCGTACGTCATCGCCGCCGGGTAGAAGAACAGCACGACGGGCCCGTTGGCGAGGAAGTCGCTCAGCTTGCGGGGCGTGCCGGTCTGGTCGGGGAGCTCGAAGTCGGGGACGGTCTCGCCGGTGCGCAGTGCCATGCGCTCAATGTACGGCGTGACCGGGCGGCGTGCCGATATGAGGTGGTCAGGCCTCGAAGCGGAAGCCGACGCCCCGGACCGTGACGAGGTGGCGGGGGTTGGCGGGGTCCGGCTCGATCTTGCGACGGAGGCGCTTGATGTGGGTATCCAGGGTCCGGGTGTCGGTCAGCTCCTGGTCCCACCAGAGCCGGTCGATGCACCAGTCCCTGGTGACCACCTGGCCGCTGTGGGACATGAGGAGGGCGAGGAGGTCGAACTCCTTGCGGGAAAGGTCCACGGAGCGCTCGTCGACGGTGACCTCCCGGCGGCCTGCGTCCAGCCGGACGGGCCCGACACTGAGGACTTCCTCGTGGTGCTCGGCCACGGCGACGCCCCTACGGAGGACGGCCCGCATGCGGGCGACGAGCTCGCGGAGCCGAAAGGGTTTGGCGACGTAGTCGCTCGCTCCGAGCTCGAGCCCGAGGACGATGTCGACCTCGGAGTCGCGGGCCGTGACCATGATGATCGGCACCGGCTTGAGGGCACGCATCTGCTGGCAGATCTCGATGCCGGACTGGTCGGGCAGCATGACATCGAGCAGGACGAGGTCGGGGTGGACCCGGTGGAAGAGGCGTAGCGCCTCGTGGCCGTCGCCGGCCGCCTCGACGGCGAAGCCTTCGCGGGTCAGGCCCGACGCGAGGGCTTGTCTATACGACTCCTCGTCGTCGACGACGAGGACGAGGGGCCGGTTGTCCCGTGAAGGCCCGGTGAGAGGGGTCCGGCCCGAGGTCGCCGGTACGTTCGCGATGGCCACGTCAGGCTGCGTCGTGGGGCACCGAAGGCAGCGGGAACGGGCGTGTACGTGTGAGTGTGCTTGTGCGAGGGGCAGGCGACGGCGGCCGATGGGGGGTAGGTCGCACCGACGTCGCCTGGGCACGCGGGGAGGCGAGGCCCCGCGCCATGGTGACCAACGATCCGAGGAACCCGGGGCGGTGTGAGCGCTCCGGTCGGATCGAGATGACCTCGGCCAGGGAGTCCCGGCCGTGACGGCGTCCGGCACCGGGACCGGAACGTGAGTCCCCGCCGGTGTGGCCCATGTGCTGATCCACGGTCGCCATCAGGGGTCACGCTAGAAAGCGCAGGTGAACGGCCCGTGAAACAGTTGCAACCGGAAAGTGTTCTGTCGATGAACTCTTCTAGTTGCGTGTTCAGTGACAGCACTACGCTCCCCGGGACAGTTCGGGCGACGTCGATGTGGGAGGTACCACCGATGACCGAGGCCATGGGCCACGGCGTGAAGCAGCGCAAGGCGATCCAGATGACGCCGGAGGAGGTGGAGGCGTTCATCGCCGAGCGACGGCCCATGACGATGTGCTCCATCTCCCCCGACGGCTCCATCCACGCCGTGGCGATGTGGTACGGCTTCTTGGAAGGTGCGATCGCCGTAGAGACGAAGACCAAGTCGCAGAAGGTGCAGAACCTGCGGCGCAACCCCCGCCTGACGCTGTTGTTCGAGGACGGGGACTACTACGACGAGCTGCGCGGCGTGGAGCTCGTCGGCAGGGCGGAGATCATCGACGACCCCGAGCGGTTGTGGCCGCTCGGCGTCAGCGTCTTCGAGCGCTACTACGGCGATTTCACCGACGAGCTCAAGCCGTTCGTAGAGACGATGCTCAACAAGCGGGTGGCCATAAAGATGCACGTGGAGCGCACCGTGAGCTGGGACCACCGCAAGCTGGGCCTGCCATCGACACGGCCCGGGGCGGCCGGCGGCACCTCGACCTCGTAAGACGCGATCGAGGTGAAATTCGAGACGACGCAGGCGGTCGCCGTCCCGCCCGCACTGGCCATGGCCGCGTACGGCTCGACCGCCTTCTACGAGGGGCGATCCATCCGGGACCACATCGAGGTGCTCGAGGTTGTGCGCCACGAGGACACCGGGTCACGGCTCCTGATGGAGGTGCGCTTCGCTTTCCGGGGGCCTCTCTCGCCGGCGGTCCAGCGCATCATCGACCGCAACAAGATGTCGTGGGTCACCCGCAACGAGATCCGGCCCGACGAGGCCCGGGCCGACTGGCAGGTCCTGCCCGACCACTACCCCGACCGTCTCAGTGCGTCGGGTGTGTACACGTTCGATCCCGGCGCCGACGGCGCCGAGACGAGCACGGTCGTCGGGATTCAGGGCGTCCTCAAGGTCCACGTGCCCGTGCTCGGCAAGTCGGTCGAACGGGTGATCGTGTCGGGGTTGCGCAAGTACTTCGAGGCCGAGGTGCTGACGATCCCCGACGTCGACGTCACACCTTGAGCAGCTGCGCCATCCCGTCCTCGATCCCGTGCGCCAGCACGTCGATGTCCGCCGTGGTGTCGTAGTCGCCGGTGATCCCGAAGTTGACCTCACCGTCGTAGGAGAAGATGGCGATGCCGAGGCGGATCTGCCCGCCCAACGGCACGTAGGGGAAGGCGCGGAGCATCCGCCGCCCCGCCGCGTACAGCGGGAACTGCGGGCCCGGCACGTTGGTCGTGACCGTGTTGACGTTGTGCTGCGCCGCCCGGGTCGCGATGCGCATGCCGAGCGCGAGCAGCATCGGGGGCGCGAAGCCCGACATGGACGTCAGCGCCTCGCCCGCCAGCGCCTGCCTCGACTCCTTCAGGTCCTTCATCTGGTCGGTGATGGCGGCCAGGCGCACCGCCGGGTCCTCGATCTCGACCGGTAGCTCGGCGAACATCGCCGACACCTTGTTCTCGTAGGTGCCGTCGCCGATCGCCCGCCCCGACTCGTCGCGGGCGCGCACCGACACCGGCACCAACGTCCGCACCACCCGCTCGACGTCCTCGTCTCGGGCCAGCAGCAGCTCCCGGAAACCGTTCGTAATACAAGCCAAGACGACGTCGTTGAAGGAGCCGCCGTGCTCCTTGCGTACGGCACGGATGTCCTCGACCGTCGTCGTCGCCCAGGCGTAGCGCCGATGCGGGCCCAAAGGGCCGTTCAGGCTCGACAACGGCGTCGGCCGTACAAGGCCGCTGAGCGCGAACACGCCCTCCGCCACCTCGCCCGCGTACGCGGCTGCGTGGCGCAGCCAGCGGGTCTGCGCCCGCGCCGCCCGCAGCTGCTCGTAGGGCGAGCGCACCATGTTCTCGATCGCCTCGATCACCAGCTCGGCGTTGGACGGCTCCGCGTGCGGCGTCCACTCCGACGGCTCGGGCCGCGCCGTGTCGGGCGAGAGGTCCATGATCACTGCGAGCAGGTCCGTCCCCGAGACGCCGTCGACGAGCGCGTGGTGCGTCTTGGCCAATATCGCCCAGCGTCCGTCTTCCAGGCCCTCGACGACCCAGATCTCCCAGAGCGGCTTGGAGCGGTCGAGCGGCTGCGACATGACGCGTCCGACGAGCTTGCGAAGCTCGCTCTCGCCGCCGGGTGACGGCAGCGCCGTGTGCCGCAGGTGGTACTCGATGTTGAAGTGCGTGTCGTCCACCCACACCGGCCGCCCGAGCTCGAAGGGGACGAACCGCACCTTCTGGCGATACCGCGGCACCAGGTCGAGCTTCGCCGTCACCATCTCGACGATGTCGGCGAAGGGCGGCGGCGGGCCCTCGAAGATCGCGACGGACGCAATGTGCATGTGCGACACGCCGTCCTCGATGTGCAGGAACGAAGCGTCCAGCGGGCTCAGGCGGTCAGGACCCATGGAGGCCCTCCATTCGCGGTTCGAGGTTGAGCTGAAAGCTACTACCGGGCGGACGGTATGGCCTACGAGATCCGGCGCCGGTCCGGGGCCGGTCCGGGGCCGTCCCGGGGTCGTCAGCCGGCGGAGGCCGTCGCCGCGACCGGAGGGTCGCCCAGTGTCGCGAGGAACGGCGACGCCAGCAACCGCTTGCGGGTCTCCTCGTACGCCGCCTCGATGACCCGGGGCGAGCGGTCCTCGGCCATCGCACGGAGGCCCATGACGCGACGGGTGTCGGCGTCCGGCTCGAGGCTGATGACGGCGGTGCCGGCCATCTGGAGGCGGGCGACCTCGCGCTCCATGCGACGGTGCACGGTGCGGCGCAGCCAGCCGTCGGCACCGTTGGCGCTGCCGTGCGCCGCCGACATCGACGAGATGATGACGACGAGGTCGAGGCCCTCCGATCGCAGCACGTCGGCGTTGGTCACCGAGTGGATGCCGCCGTCGATGTAGTCGGTGCCCTCGATGGTGATGGGCCGGAAGTAGCCGGGGATGGCGCACGAGGCGAGCACCGCCGACGCCAGGCGGGCGGGCGGGGCGCCCGGGCGGCCGAAGACGACACGGCCGCCGTCGGACCGCCGTACAGCGCAGATGCGCAGCCCCTCGGGCCAGCGGTCGCCGATGAGGTCGTCGAGGCCCTGGGCGCGCTCGGAGATATCGAGTTGGCCCCGGGGGATCAGGGTCGCGGCGGCGACGTCGGCGCGGAACGCGAGGGGGCGGCGGGCGGCGCGGACGACGAGCGCCGGCGAGGGCAGGTTCCAGGGGCGCAGGATGGAACGGACACTCGGCGTGGGGAGAGGCCCGGTGTCGCCGGGGAGGATCCGGCGGAGGATGGCGCCACCCCTCCTCGAAGGTGGGACGCCGTAGAGCGAGGCGGCCAGATCCGTGGCCGGGACGCCGACGCGCAGGGCGGCTCCCGTGACGGAGCCCGCGGAGGTGCCGACGACGATGGTGGCGAGGCGAGGATCCCAGCCGATCTCGCGTTCGAGGGCGGCGAGGACGCCGGCCTGGTAGGCCTGCCCGACGACGCCGCCCGCGCCGAGGACGAGGCCGATGGACGGCAACTGCTTTGGGATCCCCCCACGGATCACCTTCATCACCCCTTTTTATCCGCTTGCGCGTGGTGTCACGCAGATTTCACCAGACGGTGAACAACAAGCGGTGTATTCGCCAAACGCCTGGACTGAGTTCAAACACTTTGTGACGATTATTGCAAGCAACCCCGGTGTCCGCTCGGACGTCGGGCCGGGGGCCGGACCGTCGCTCCCTAAGGTGGGCCGGGTCGTGAGCGAGTTCGTCCGGGTCGTGGCCGCCGTGGGCGGGGTGGTCCTCATCGTGGGGATGCTCAGCGACGCCGTGGCGACGCTGATCGTGACGCAGGGCTCGAGCTCGTTCTGGCGCCCGACCAGGATCTTCTACGCGGTGACGTGGCGGGTAACGAAGAAGGTGGCGGCGCGGCTGCCGGACCGGGCGGGTGAGTACTCGCTGAACGTGTATCCAGCGCTGTCGCTGCTGGGACTGCTCGTGTTGTGGCTGGCGGGGCTCATGGTGGGCTGGTCGCTCGTCTACTGGGGCCTCGACCAGCGGCTGGGCGGGACACGGGAGTTCGGGACGCTCCTGTACTACGCGGGGACGTCGCTGGTGACGCCCGTGTTCGGGTCGGCGCACGGCAACCTGGTGCGCACGCTCACGCTGCTCGAGACGCTGACGGGCGTGGTGACGATCGCGCTGATGATCTCGTATCTGCCGGCGCTGTACGGCGCGTACTCGCGGCGGGAGGCCCGGCTCCTGACGCTCGACGACCCGATGGGCGGGCGCATCACGCCGATGCGAGTGATCGCGGTGAACGCGCCGGGCGGCGACGTCGAGATGCTCTACCGGGCGTTCGGCGAGTGGGAGCTGTGGACGGCGGACGTGCTGGAGAGCCACGTGTCGTACCCGATGCTGGCCCTGTTCCGGTCCCAGCACGCAGGACAGTCGTGGGTGACCGCGCTGGGGCTGGTGACGGATGCGGCGACGCTGGCGTCGGCCTGTATCGAGGGCGCGCAGAGCCGGGAGCCCTACTTCCTGTACCGGCGGGGGCGGCGGGCGATCCTGGAGATCTCGAACCGGCTGCACATCCCGCGCAGCGAGGACGCCGTGGCGTGGCTGAACGAGGCCAACTTCGACGTCGCGTGGGACGGCCTGGTCGAGACGGGGCTGCCGCTGCGGGACAAAGCCAGCGCATGGGCGGACATGCAGGAGGTGCGGGGCACTTACGGCGACCAGCTCGAGCGGCTGATCGACTTCCTCGTCGCGCCACACGGCTTCTGGGGCCACTCCGCCGAGGAGACGGTGGCCGAGGAGGTGGCGGCGGCGGCCAGCGCGGCCCGCACGAATTCGCGGGACCGCCGTTAGCCTGCGTGGCTGACATGGGGAGGACGCGCAGCGACCTGCACCGCACGGCGGCACACGTGCTCGGACGCCGTCGTTTCGCGGTCAGCGGGCACTTCGGCCTGCGGGCGAGCCCGGGCGGCATCGCCACGCCGGCCTTCGGGCCCGAGCCCGAGACGCTGCGGCTCACGCCGGTCGGTCTCGTCCGCGAGGTGGGGAGCGAGTCGCGGGGACTGGCGCTGGCCGGGGCGACGCTGGCGTCGCTGGCGGCGTTCGCCGGCGCGGATTTGGAGACCGAGTTCTCGGCCGGGCGCGACGCGCCGGCGCTGGGGCGGGCCGACGAGCCGCTCGAGCTCGACGCGCAGGAATTGGCCGACCTGTTCTCCTGGTTCGACCTGGCGTGGCGCGTGCTCGACGAGGTCATGGCGGAGCGGGCCGGAGAGGGCGTGGCGACGACCATCCAGTTGTGGCCGGAGCACTTCGACGTCGGGACGGCGCTCGAGTTCGGGTCCGGCGACGGGGTGAACCTCGGCTTCTCGCCGGGCGACGGGTTCTCCGACGCGGCCTACGTCTACGTCGGTCCCTGGGGCGCGGCGCGACCGGGCCCGTCCTCGTTCTGGAACGCGCCGTTCGGGGCGGTCCTGACCCGCTCGGAGGTGCGCGGCGCCGACGACGGCCTCGCCTTCATCCGCACCGGCCTCGACTTCCTCGGTGTGGGCTGACGTGACGCCCGTCCCGCTGCCCACCGCCGAGACCGTGAACCTCGCACCGCCCGACGAGGCGGAGGCGCAGACCATCGCCTCGGGCGTCGCCGCGGCCGCGGCGGCGACGGGTGGGCTGCTCCCGGTGCAGCGGTCGCTGATCACGGCGATGTCCGCGGCCATGACCGGGTACGCGGTCACGCTCGACGACCGGCCGGACATGCCGGCCGGCGAGTTCGCCGCGGCGCTGGCGCGCCGTGAGCTCTCGTTCCGCAACCGCATCGTGCAGTACATGGTGCTGTGCGCGCTCCTGTTGCACCCGATCCCCGAGGACGTGGCCGAGAACGTGGCCTCGTACGCGCGCGAGCTGGGGGTCGAGGAAGGGATGGTCCGGGTGGCCGGCGAGTTCGCGCACGGGTCGCTGGGCCTGGCGGCGGTCGACTTCGTGCGCAACGGCTACGAGGGCACCTGGAACGAAGAGGCGTCCTCGGCCGTCGTGCACTCGTCGCGCGTCCTGCACGACGCCTGGGAGTTCTCGGTCGCCGATCCCGAGTTGGCGGCGCAGTGGGCGGCGCTAGAACACCTTCCACCTGATTCGATCGGGCGCGGGGTGTGGGAGATGTACCAGTCCCGCGGGTTCACCTTCCCGGGCGCGCCGGCATCGGCACCACCGCTCCTGGCCCAGCACGACTGGGTGCACGTGCTGGGCGATTACGGCACCATGGTCGAGTCCGAGATGGAGGTGTTCGGTTTGATCGCTCGGGCCAACGACGACATGCACGCCTTCTCGCTGTTGGCCATGGTGATCTCGCTGTTCGAGACCGGCTACCTGGCCCGGGGGGCCGGGCTGTTCGAGTCCTCGCCGGGCCACTTCTCCTCCGACGAGCGGATGGCGGTGCGGCTGTCCGACGCGATGACGCGGGGCGCGCGCTGCCACGACGACGTCACTGGGTCCGACAGCATCGACTTCCTGCAGATGGACTGGTTCGCGGTGGCGCACCAGTCGTGCGAGGAGCTGCGGGAGCGCTTCCATCTGGTGCCCAAGTCACCCGAGGCACTGGCGGCGGGCTCGGTCGGGCCGTGGCAGCGCGGCGGCATCAGCCCGTTCCAGATGAACGCCGGGCGCACGTTGGCCGCGGCGCAGAACCGCCCGTACGAGGCGCACGGCGCGTCGCTGGCGGACGCTGACTGAGTCAGGACTCGAGGAAGCGCAGCACGGCGAGCACCCGCCGGTGGTCCTGGTCTGAGACCGGGAGATCGAGCTTGGTGAAGATGTTCGCGACGTGCTTCTCGACGGCGCCCTCGCTGATCACCAGCGCTTGGGCGATGGCGCCGTTCGAGCGCCCCTCGGCCATGAGCGCCAGCACCTCGCGCTCGCGGGGTGTCAGCACGGACAGGGTGTCCGAGCGGCGGGTGGCGCCGATGAGCTGGGTGACCACTTCGGGGTCCAAGGCCGTACCTCCTATGGCGACCCGCTCGAGCGCCTCGACGAAGTCGCTCACGTCGGCCACGCGGTCCTTCAGCAGGTAGCCGATGCCGGCGGCGTCGTCGGCCAGCAGGTCCGCCGCGTACCGGGTCTCGATGTATTGCGAGAAGAGCAGGATGCCCAGGCCTTCGTGCTTCGCCCGCAGCTCGAGGGCGAGCCGCAGCCCCTCGTCGGTGAAGGTCGGGGGCATCCGGATGTCGATCACCGCCACGTCGGGCGGGTTCTGCGCGACCGAGCTGCGGAGCGCGGCGGGCTCGCCCACCGCGCCGGTGATGACGAAGCCGCGGTCGACGAGGAGTTGGACGAGGCCGTCCCGGAGGATGGCCGAGTCCTCGGCGATGGCCACCCGCAGCGCCTCCGGCGTCACGCGGAGAGGGGGAGGTCCACCGTGACGACGGTGGGGCCGCCGGGGGGGCTCACGAGATCGAGGCGGCCGTCCACCGCGTGCACGCGCTCGGTCAATCCGGCCAGACCGCTCGCCGACGAGCCGACGGTGGAGAGGTGCGCGCCGCCGTGCCCGTCGTCGCGCACGACCAGGCGCAGCCAGGAGCCCGATTGCGCGCACGACACCGAGACGCGTGACGCATGGGCGTGTTGCGCGACGTTGGCGAGCAGCTCGGCGACGCAGAAGTACGCGATGGCCTCGATGGCGGCGGTGGGACGGTCGCGCACGTCGAAATTCAGCTCGGACGGAACGGCGCTGCGTGAGGCGAGCGTGGCCAACGCGCCTTCGAGCCCGATGTCGAGCGCCGGCGGGTGGATGCCCCGCGCGATGTCGCGCAGCTCGGTGATGGCCTCCTTGGCGCCGCGGTGCGCCTCATCGACGAGCTCGCGGACGCGCTCGAGGTCGACGTGATCGGTGTCGTCGAGCTTCTCCTTCGCCATGCCGAGCCGCATGGCCAAGGCGACGAGCTGGGCCTGGGTGCCGTCGTGCAGGTCGCGCTCGATGCGCCGCAGCGTGGCGGCCGACGCGTCGACTGTGGTCGTACGCGCCTGTTCCAGGGAGCGGACGCGCGCGGCGACCGGGTCCGGGCCGAGCAGCGTGCGGATGAGGAGCCTGTCGACGGTGACGAACCCGCGCATGACCCACGGGGCGGCGAAGAAGGCAAGAAGTCCGAGCACGAACAGGCCGAACGTATGACCGAAACTCGCGTCGCCGCCCGTTATCCGGTTGGGCAGGAAGATGTTTTGGAGGAGCCCCCACATCGGGCCGGAGTTGCCGTCGCCGTGCCAGAAGATCGGGTTGAGCAACCCCACGAAGGCGTCCCACCAGAGGCTGAAGGCGACGTAGAGGCCCAGAAGCGTCCACGGCAGCTTGAGGGCGAGGTAGGCGACTGAGCGCCACGCGACCCGGTCGCGCAGGGCCGACTGCAACCAGCCGAAGAAGCCGGGCCGTCGCACGAACGGGTTGGGCTCCTCGACGGTCTCGCCCAAGAAGTTGTGCGCCAACCCGCGCTGGAACCGACCGATCCCACGCGCGATACGCAGGGAGAGGGCGATGATGATCAACCCGACGAAGGTGATGATGAGCCAGATGCCCGCGATCATCGTGGCGGCGACGATGACGAGGCTGACGGCCGCGAGCACGCCGCTCACCATCCAGAACGCAAGCTCGCTCCACGGGCGCCTGGTGAAGGGCTCGCGCAGGACGCGCCGCGCGAGCTCCTTCACCTTGATGACCTGCTCGTCCGTGACCCCCAGCGAAACGGTCTTGTGCTTGGGCTCGTCCTCCGGGTGCGCCGGCGCCTCGCCGTCCTCGGTGACCAACGTCATGCGTCCCGCTTGATCAGCACCACTGCTCCGACCGCGAGCGCAGCGACGGTGTAGAGCGCCATCAGCACGAACCCGATTGTTGCCGAAAGCTGGTTGCCCTGGGGCACGACGGCGGCGACGGACTGGGCGAAGATGATGGCCGGGGTGTACTTGGCGGGATGCCCGGCGATGGTTTGCAGGAGGATCGGGGCCAGCAGGGTCACGCCGGCAAAGGTCGCGATCGCACCGGCAGTATGGCGGATGATCAGGCCGAGGCCGAGCCCGAGGAGTGCGAACAGGCTCAGGAACGCCCCCGTGAGGACGACGGCCCGCAGCACGCCGGGTTGCCCGAGGTGCGCGGTGGGAGCGACGCCGGTCGACAGGATGGCCTGGCCGAAGAAGAAGGCGACGAAACTCAGGATCTCGCCGACCACGAGCGTGAAGAGGCCGACGACCGTGGCCTTGGCCGCGAACAGGGTCTCGCGCCGGGGGACGGCGGCGAGCGACGAGCGCATGGTGCCGGACCCGTACTCGCCGGAGATGGCCAGGACACCGAGGACACCGAGCGCGAGCGACCCGATGGCGAGCCCGGCCATGGCCTGGTTGGTCGGGTCCCAGCCGAAGCCCTGGTACCACTGGCGCGGGTGGTGCGCGGCGCCGTTGGTCGACAGGAAGGTCACGAGCATGGTGCCCAGCACGGTGATGCCGAGCAGCAACTTCGTGGAGCGCAGGGAGGCGAGCTTGCTCACCTCGGCGGCGACGGCCTGGCGGAAGCCCACGCGTCCTTCTCGGGCGGCGGGCGTGGTGGCCGGCAATGACAGGGCGATGGTCACGATGGGTCCTTTCGGGGTCGGTGGTCGATCAACGGGCCGGTACGAGCTCGCGCTCGCGTGAGCGGTACTCGACCGAGTCGGACGTGAGCTCCATGAAGGCGTCTTCCAGTGAGGCGCGGATCGGCGTGAGCTCGTGCAGCGTGAGGGACGCCCGCGCGGCGATCTCTCCGATCCGGGCGGAGGGCACGCCGGTCACGACGATCCCGCCGTCCTCCGACACCGTGGGGCGCACGCCTTCCTTCGACAACGCGGTGACCATGAGCTGGGGCGTCGGCGTGACGACGCGCACGGCCTCGGACTGGTGCTGCGCCGAGAAGTCCTCGACGCTCGTCTCGGCGATGAGGGTGCCACGGCCGATGACGACGAGCCGCTCGGCGGTGAGGGCCATCTCGGAGATGAGGTGGCTCGACACCAACACGGTGCGGCCTTCGGCGGCCAGGTCGCGCAGGAGATAGCGCGCCCAGCGGATGCCCTCGGGGTCCAGCCCGTTGACCGGCTCGTCGAAGAGGAGGACGCCGGGGTCACCGAGGAGCGCACCGGCGATGCCGAGCCGCTGGCCCATGCCGAGGGAGAACTTGCCGGCACGCTGGTCCGCCACCGAGGTGAGGCCGACGATGTCGAGCACCTCGTCAATACGCGCCCCGGGGATCTCGTTCGACTTGGCGAGCCAGCGCAGGTGCTGGCGGGCGGTGCGCCCGGGGTGGAACGCCTTGGCGTCGAGGAGGGCGCCCACCTCGCGCAAGGGCCACCGCAACTCGTCGTACAGCAGACCGTTCACCGTCGCCGCGCCGGCGTCAGGCACGTCGAGTCCCATGATCATGCGCATGGTGGTGGACTTGCCCGATCCGTTCGGTCCGAGGAATCCCGTGACGACGCCGGAGGGGACGGTGAAGCTGAGGCCGTCGACGGCGACGGTCTTGCCGTACCGCTTCGTCAGTCCGCGGGTGACGATCATGAGGGCTCCTTGTCGGTGCCCCGGGCGGGTGCCGGGGCTCTGCCCTCACACGATGAAGCGTCGAGGGGCCAAGGAGAATGCCGCTACCGGGCGTCTCGTCCTGGGGCTAGCCCCCCTTTTGGACCGGGTGGCTAGTGCCCCGACGCGGCGGGCGACCCCGGCCAAGCCGGGTACGACGGGGCCCTATCGGGCGGGGTGGTGTACGTCGTGACGGCGCCGGCGGTCGAGAACATCGGCACCGACCCGTTCGGCACCACGCCGGCCTTATAACGCGCCCCGCCGTTGACGTACTGCATGAGGCCGTTGCCGACGGTGCCCTCCTCGTCGGGCCCCTTCGCGGTGGCGTCGTACCAGAGGAAGGTGTAGTCCGCCGGCGAGGAGTAGCTCGGGTGCGGGGCGGCTCCCTGGTAGCCGTAGGCCTGGAGCGGAGAGGTCGGGCCGCCACCGGTGGGCGGGCCGCGGAACAGACCCTCGGTGTATGTCTGGGGCGTTAGGTGCGGGCCGGCCAGCTGCACGCCGGTGAAGAACTGCTGGTACGCCGGGAGGATGGCCGGCGCGGCCAGGGAAGCGGGGCTGGTGTTGGCGCCGTACCACCAGCGGTAGAGGTGGTAGGAGTCGCTGGCGGCGACGGGAACCGGGACGGACAGGCTGGACACGCCGAACGCATGGGCCCACTCGCTCTGGTCGTAGTAGCGGCCGAGCGCGGAGGTGTCCGTCAGGACGATGCCGGTGATGATCCACTCGGGGAAGTAGCCGATGTTCGCACAGGCCTTCGTGAGGTAGATGGGCATGATGGGGTCGCCGGCGAAGACGACGCTCGTCGCGCCGGAGGTCTTCAGCTTCTCGGCCAGCGTCGCCGCTTGGGTGGGCAGGGTCGTGAGGTTGAGCGTGTAGATGAGGTCGGCCGGCGACGCGACGTCGACGTGTCCGTCCCGCAGCTTCTTCTCGAGTGACGTGGTCAACTCGTTGAACCCCGGTGCAGGCGGTTGCGACGTCTCGCTGACGACGGTGAAGGACCGCTTCTGCGTGTGCAGCGACGCGTCGCCGGCCCAGACAGCGTCCTTCCCGCTCAGCTTGGCGATGACGTAGTCGACGGTCTCGTTCAACGAGGTGTCCGCGGTGGGCAGGTTGGCCCATTGGTAGGGCGCGTCCTGTTGGATCAATGCGCTGAGAGACGAGTCGCCGCAGCCGATGCACAGCACGTGGAGGCGGGCCAGCTCCTGTTCGTAGGCCGTGGTCTCGCCGGGGCCGCCGACGGAGGCGAAGGCATGGTCCTGCTCCGCCACCGTGACGGCGTCAGCGTGCGCGGCCACGGGGTCGGTGTCAGCGCCGCTCGCCTCGAACGGGATGAGGTTCACGTGGCGGCCGTACAGCACGTAGATCTTGTTGAGCATGGCGACGTAGGCCTCGACGGTGGCCAGCGCCTGGGCGGGCGTCCCCGCCGCGCCCGAGATCGTCGAGGCCAACCCTCCGGGCTGGGGGTAGTAGTAGACGAGGTTGATCGAGGTGGGGGTCACGCCGCTCGAGGTGGCGCCGCCGTTGGAACCGGTCGGCACCGGGACGCAGGGCGGCGAGTACACGGTCGGCATCTTGAGGCGGCCGGTGTGGTGGTCACACTGCGGTCCCCAATCGTAAGAGGACGTCTTGCCTTCCTTGGCGGCGGTGGCGTAGGTGATCGGGACGGAAGACGACGTCGTGCCGTGCGCGCTGGTTGT